>Ga0182030_10015367_pt1 | contig 15010 bp, 14 predicted proteins | sample 812S3MmetaG_FD_121299 | JGI IMG/M metagenome (GOLD analysis project Ga0182030, IMG submission 121299) | Permafrost microbial communities from Stordalen Mire, Sweden - 812S3M metaG (Illumina Assembly) | ecosystem: Environmental > Terrestrial > Soil > Wetlands > Permafrost | place: Sweden... | reverse complement strand
TTTCGAAAGGGCTGGAAGCGCAAAATGAACAACAGACAAACAGACGTATGTCTGACAGCAGACGGCGGAAATCGAAATGAAATTCTGCGCTCCGTGGTCTAAAGGATGGGGTCCACCTCAATTCACGCCCGGAATCAGACGCCGAGAGGCCGGGGGATGTCAAGTGATGATAATGCGGTTGTCAGACATGGTAGGGCGTGGTAACGTTGCGGCATGACCACGCCGAAGGTTGACAAAGATCAATTAGACGCCAAACAACAGGGCACCTTACAAACTCCCAAGGGAAATACATTGGGACGTTCCGATCTCTTGACGCCTTCCGAAATCGAATCACTGCGGCAGGACGGACGGGAAGCATCAGCCCACATGCGCAAGCGGTTGAAGTCCCAAACGAAGCCCAAGTAGGATTATCACGTCATAAGCCGTCACTTTTTGACCATCCGCATGAATTCCTCCCGCGTGATCGAAATGCCCTCATTGAACACGCTCTCGTAATTGAACGGCTCCGGGGGATTCACGTCATACCGGAATGGTTCCACCTCATCCACCAGGGCCACCGGCACATCGTTCACGTTGTAAAATTCCACGTTTTCGCCAAGCTCTGACGTGGACGGGATCGTGTTTTCCATGCCGCCATCATGCCCAAGAAGTCGGCTCCGTCAATCTAATTTCTTCGTTTGTGACTTCAACCGCTTGTCCATGTGGGCTGCCGATTCCTTTAAGTCCTGCCGCAGTGATTCGATTTCGGAAGGTGTTAAGAATTCAGAATGTCCCAATGTGCTCTGTTGTTTGGGCAATTCTGTAAAGGTCTTGGGTTTGTCGGTTGCACTCATGGCGTCTTTGATTCTACCGCCGCCCGTTCCAAGTTCAAGGCCAGCAACCGCTCCAAAATCTGTTCATCGGTCAAATCCACCGGCCAGCCATAGGCGTCGGCAACTGCGGCGTCCAGATTCTTGTGGGCCAGGTCCAGCCACGCGGGCCGCTCGTTGTAAAGGTTGGTCAGCGTGCGCTTTTTCAGCTTGGCGGCGCACTCGGCGTCGCGGGGTTCAAGACGGGGATAGCGCACTGTGCCGATGCAGGTTTTAGTATCCACGGTCTTTGGATCAATGTAGCGCGCCCAGGGGCCACTGACCGAGCCGGGAAATTCGAGAACCTTTTCCACCGTCCATTCGGGCGGGTTGAGCCACCGCTCGCGTAACTCGTTCAAATCCTTTGCGGCGGCTGCAATTGTGTTTTCGGAGACATCTTCTTCCGTTTCCTCAGCAGCCGGGTCGAAGCCAAGCCCCATGATGACATCGGGCGGTGTCGGGCGTTCTTCATCGTCATCCTCGTCATTAACGTAGCTTGGATTATCCTTGATCGCAGTGCGCCAGTCCACAGGGCCAATAAACGGCTTCGGTGACGGGATCAGCGGCTGTTCCACAAATGGAAAAGGGAATGTCTCAAAGCAAGTGGTCGGTGTGTAGCGGGGGCGCGTTTCGAGCCGCGTACCTTGCTTCAATGACCAAATCTCGTGGAAACGGGAATGGAGAATTCCAAAAGTGTAATCATTGGATCGAGCAAAGACGTAGGTTGCAGTGTCGGGCAACCAGTTTGCCGGAATCCAAACGAAGATTCTGTGTTTTGCAACTCTGGGGGTGCAAATCATTCGGCCCAAGCTCGCAACGGCTTTTCGCATATCATCGCCGCTTCTGCGGTGGAGCCACCAGAAGTGCCGCGACCGTTCTTCGTTGTTGCTTTGACGGCTTTCACGGACATGCAATTTCAGATACTCGAAAGGAGCCTCGAATTGTGAGGCCGCTGTTTCATCCAGCACTTCACCAAAATCTATAATCCAGACCTCGGCTGGTTTTTGAACGATCATGTCCCCATTGGTCCATCGGCGAATAACGTCACTGTTTGGAAGCCCGTTAGGATTGGTTTTGAGCAGCATCTCGTAAGCAATCATGGCAGGCAATTCAAAACTGCCGCCTTTTTCGCTTGGACGGAAGCATATTTCAGAATTCTCGCGCAAAGCCTTTGCGGATGTTAAATCGAAACTGCCCGTCAAATTTATGTTGACCGAAGCAACCTTAGCACCATCAAGAACGCGATTTAATTCTGCGCCATTGTCAAATCCAACCATGCTGACATGGACGTTGGCCCCGGCGAGAATCCAAGGCCGATCACTTTCCGCAAAAAAAATGTCGCCTGTCCCTTTGATGCGTTTTAACACGTCCCGATTCACTCCCCCGCGAATCCCCTGCGTTGCCAGCAAACCGGCGCGTTTGCATTTCCCCTGTTCAATTTGAGAGCGCGCATTCTCAAACCAGTAGCAGCACAGGTCGGCGTCTCGCTTCACGCGGTTTGCGTAATGCTCGAAGAGTCTCTCAATGTAGGCGTCTCCCAATTCCTCTCGAATCATGCCACCGCCAAGAAACGGAGGGTTGCTGACGATGAAATCCACTTCCGGCCAGTCGGTGAACAGGGCATCGGCGCACTGGAAATTGGAGGTCAAAGGCTTCAAAATCGGTTCTGCCGGGCATCCGTAGCCGTTTGCCCGCAGCCATTGAATGTAGCCAATCCAAACCACCGTTTGGGAAAGGTCGTGCGCGTATGGGTCAATCTCAATGCAGTAGAGTTGCAGCGGGTTGACTTGGGGGAATTGCGGCGTGAAACCAAGCTCGCGGAGAAAATGGTTCACGACCTTTTCCAGTTCCAGTAGTTTTTGGAGGGTGACGAACAGGAAGTTTCCAGAGCCGCCAGCCGGGTCCAGCACCCGCACGTTTTTCAGGCGTTCTAAAAACGCAAGCACGGCTTTCTCCGCTTGCGGACGTGACTTCTTCTTGCCGGCAGCCAGCAACGACTCCGCGCTGGCGCGGACGCCATCCCATTCGCGGCGCAACGGCGCAAGGATGACAGGTTCCACGATGGTTTCGATGTCTGTTCGGCTGGTGTAGTGGGAGCCAAGCTGTGAGCGTTTGGCGGGGTTCAGGCCGCGCTCGAATAGTGTGCCAGAGATAGACACGTCCACCGCGCTCCAATCCTCACCAGCCACGCCTCCAATGGCTTTGATTTCGCCGGGGGTGAGTTCCAAAACAGGTGTCGCGTCAAAGAGACTTCCGTTGAAATGGCGGATGCGTTCAAGCAAAAAGTCGCCGCCTGTGGACATGGCAACGAACAATTCCGAAACACGGCTGGCAAATCTTTTCGGGTCGTCGCCTGCCTTGTTGACCAGCTTTGTGAACAGACCGCGTTCAAGCAACCCGACATCCTCCGCAAAAAGACAGAAGACGACGCGCACGAGGTAATGGGCGACCGCTTGCGGGTCAAGGCCGCGCTGCCGCATGGACTCCGCTATGTCGGCAAAGCGACCGCTGGCCTTCTCCGTGATAGCCTCACTGGTCACACCTGGGCGCAATTTGTCTGGGTCATGGAAGACCGCCCGTAGGATTTCAAGGCTGCGGGGTTGGTCCAGAGTCGCCAGCGTTATTTCGTAAATCCGCGTCGGCGCGTTGTTGAAGTTGGTGTGGATACGGATGATGTCCATGTCGGACACAACCAGAAGCGGCGGGTTGTCGAGGTCGGCCCGGTATTGGAGAAGTTGGTTATAGGCCGCCACCATGTCTTTGTGTCGGCCTTTGTATTCCCATCCAAAGAAGTTCTTTTTCCAAACGTCAGCCCAACCCTCGCCGCCGCCCTGCTTGGTCACGCCTTTTTCAAAAGCGAAACACTCCCCATTCGGGTCAACATCCTGTGGTTTTGGGTGGCCGAGCAATTCGCAGAGATCAAGAAAATGCGCCTGTGACGCCTGGCACTCCTTCAGGTTCATCTTGCTCCACTTAGCAACAAATTCTTCGGCGGTCATGGGTGGATTCTGCTCCGAAGTCCCAGCGCGTCAAGATTCCAGTTGACGCCACAGGGTCGTTTGGTAGAAGCGCGGCAACGGTGTGGAAACCGTGAGAAGACGAACTGAAATTTAGAAACCGCCTTCGGCTCCAAAATGCCTGCGTCTGGGCTTTTCCACTTGGAGCCAGGGCGGTTTCGCTTTGGAAATTATGAACAGAAGAGTAATGTGCGCAACGCGGAGCCGAACGCGAAAGCGCCCGAACAAATAAAAAGCACGGCCCGCTTGGCGATTCTTTGGCAAGAGAACCAAGCGGGCCGGAGGCAAAATGGCTGGTTGCCAGAGCTTGGTCTATCGGAGCGGTCTTTAAAACCGCCGTGGTGCTGAACCCACCACCGTCCGTTCAAATCGGACACCAGCCGCCAATTGCGGAGATCAGCTTACTGCGGCGCTCGCAGATGTCAATGTTTTTTCGGCGTGAAAATCCACGCCCAAAAAGCAGCACGAAAACTATTTCCACAAATAACTTGACAGAAGCATAAACTTAGTGTAATCTACTACTGGAATGAAAAATATATTAGATTTCAAAACCCTGATGGAGTTCACGGATTATTTCAAGGATGAGGCAACCTGTGTGGCGCACTTCACGGCCACGCGGTTCCGCAACGGAGAGTATTGCCCGCACTGCCACACCACCAAGATTTACAAGTGCGCTGGCGGCAAGCGGTATCACTGCGCCAGTTGCAAGCAGGACTTCACCATCCGCACCAAGACGGTTTTCGGGGAGTCCAAGCTGCCGCTCCGCAAGTGGTACATGGCGGTTTATCTGCTCTCCACCACGAGCAAGGGCATATCGAGCCTGCAACTGGCGAAGCACGTTGGGGTGACGCAAAAGACGGCATGGTTCATGGATCACCGTTTGCGCTCCGCGATGAAGCAGGATGGCGGACAGATATTCGGGACGATTGAGGCCGATGAAACTTACGTTGGCGGGGCGGTTCGGAACATGCACAAGTGGAAGGTGGACAGGTCAAAGGTGGGGACTGGCGGCAAGGGGAAGGCAATCGTGTTCGGAATGAAGCAAAGGGGTGGTCAGGTGCGGGCAAGGCTGATAACCAGCAACGGCTCCGCAGACCTCCACCCGGCCATTCAGGCGACCGTGGCCCCCGGTTCGACTCTTTACACGGACGAGCATCGGGGCTACAATGGGTTGGAAGGTTACAGCCGGACGGTGGTGAATCACAGCGTCAGGGAGTACGTGAACGGGATGGCCCACACGAACGGAATTGAGTCGTTCTGGGCGCTGTTCAAGAGGGGCTACCACGGCGTTTATCACTGGATGAGCCGGAAGCACCTTCAAAAGTACATTGACGAAGCGGCCTACCGGCTCAATCGCCGGGGACAGGGCATGAACATGGTGTTTGGGGAAGTGGTGGAGCGGACAACCGATGGGCAGAAATTGCCATATAAGAAACTGATCGAATGAGCCGACCGCAGAAAATAATGCCGCCCCTCAAGGGCACGTTCATGGAGGTCATCACCGCCGTGGCTGATGGGAAGGGCTTCCAAAAGACGAAGCCAAAGCTCATGGCGAACGAGTCAACCATGCCGACGCCGAAACCGCAGACGCTGAAAAAAGGGGATTGACACCGCCGCTTCACTTGCTAAACAGGGCGTATGAAAAAAAATCGCAAGCAGCGCGTGACCAAGCAGCGACCGTCTCAGACATCCAAAAATCCAAGAATTGATTGGGGTGGCATTCCTCCTATGAGATGGAAGCGAATCGCGCCTGGTGTCCGCAAGGCAATCTTTTAAGGCTCATTCTCCAAGAATTGTGACATTGTGGACTTCGCCGCGCCCGCCAACTCATAAACTCCCGTCGTTATGTCAAACATGACAATTTGGTCCCCAGGTTCAAGGAGTCCTTTGATGACGGGCCAAAGGCTTTCGATAGGTAGGTCATGAGAAAAGAACACGGATACATCGCGCAAATATCGTATCTGGGAGCACCCTGTTTTCTTGCGCAAAAACTCATACACTTTAGGGAAGTTGGACGGCGTGAACGGCTTCTTGGCAGAGAGGATGACGTATTTGCTCATAAATTCATAATTCGTTGCGTCCGACACGCGGAATCAGACGGCCAGCCGCAGCGTATGTCAAGCGTCGAAGCCGCAACCGTGTCGTCCCCGGCGGCGGTGGCGGTTCAGTGTAGCATTGTATATAATTCCCTAATCAAGCCTAATCAAGCCATTTTCCATGACTCCAACCCCCATGGCCCTCCATCTGCGTCAATCTGCGTCAATCTGCGGGCAGATGCCTTTTCCTATTTCAGCTTTCTGCTTTCCCAATTTCTAATTTCCCACGATATGCCTATTCAAGCCTATTCAAGCCAAAACAGCCGCATTTGCGCTTTGCTTTCGAGGTTTTGCGGGTTATAATCCCTCCATCGCTAATGCAGGGCGGTATTGATGACTGAAATCCTTAAGTTCTTGGAAATAGGCGTCGGGGTGGTCCTTCTTTTTGGGGCCGCCATCTTCGTCCACGAATTCGGCCACTATTGGGTCGCTCGCAAACGCGGCCTAAAAGTCGAGGCCTTCGCCATAGGTTTCGGCCCGAAGATCTATGCCTGGACCCGCGACGGAATCGAGTATTCGGTCCGCTGGATACCGGCGGGCGGTTACGTCAAGCTGCCCCAAATGGTCACCTCCGCCGCCATCGAGGGCGATACCAGCAAGGAGCCGCTCCCGCCGGTTTCGCCCCTCTCCAAAATCCTCGTCGCGGTGGCCGGCCCCCTGATGAACGTCGTTTTTGCCTTTGCCATTGCCGGCCTGATCTACTTCGTCGGCCTGCCCGTACTGGTCAATCCCTCCAAAATCGGCTACGTCGAACCCGGTTCGGCGGAGGCCAAACTGGGAATTCAGGAGGGCGACAGAATAGTCGCCGTGGATGGCAAGCCGGTAAAGTCCTGGGAGGAAGTGTACCAGGGCACCATGCTGGCGCTGACCAACGTCATCCCCGTCACCATCGAGCACGAAGGCAAGTCCAACACTTACATGTTGCGGGCAGATTCGACCAACTCACTCGATCTGAAAATGCTTCACCTCAATCCCAACGACTTTGTGGTCATTGACGAGGTTTCTTCGGGAAAAGCCGCCGAGAAGGCCGGACTGCAAAAAGACGACCAAGTCATCGAATTCGCCGGCATCCTGATCACCAGCTCCCCCCAATTCACCAACCTCATCCAAAAATATCCGGACCAGCCGGCCGCCATCGTCGTCATGCGCGGCCACGAGCGCAAAACGCTCACCGTGACGCCCGCTTTGGACCCCGTGTCCAAAGTCTGCCATATAGGCGTCAGGCTGGGCATGGGCAAGGATGACTATGTGCTGGAGCACCCTACGCCGTGGGCGCAGATCTCCGAGGTTCTAAATCAGTTGACCAGCACCTTGAGCGCCCTGCTCCATTCCCATTCCAGCGGGGTCAAGGCCAGCGACTTGTCCGGCCCGGTGGGGATCCTCAGTTTCCTGGCCGTAAAACTGAACACCAACTACCGGCTGGCGCTGGGCTTTCTGGTCATGCTCAACGTCAACCTGGCCATCATCAACATGCTCCCCATGCCGGTTTTGGATGGCGGTCACATCCTCATCGCCGTCCTCGAGCGCGTTCGCCGCCGGCCCCTCGATGTGCGCCTCCTTGAATACGTCACCACCGTTTTTGCCGTGCTCCTCATCTCCTTCATGCTCTACGTCTCGTTCTTCGATTTGAAACGGATGTCTCTGGTCTGGAGTCTCTTCAAGCAGGAATCCTCCATCGAGCAGCCCGTCAATTCCCCGCCGCCTCCGGCCAATCCTGCCCCATAACCCCATGCGCTACTGCCTCTCGCCTTTCTTTTACGAGCGGCGCCGCACACGCCAAGTCGTGGTCGGCGATCCCGCCAATGGCGGCGTCATCATCGGCGGCGGCCACCCCGTCGTCAAACAGTCCATGATCACCTGCGACACCATGGACACCGCCGAGTGCGTCAAACAAACCCTCGAACTCGTCGCCGCCGGCTGCCAGATCGTTCGCATCACCGCCCCCAGCGTGCGCGACGCCGCCAATCTGCAAGTCATCGCCGCCGAACTCCGCGCCCGCAACTGCCGCGTTCCCCTCGTCGCCGACATCCATTTCAAGCCCGATGCCGCCCTCGAAGCCGCCCGCTGGGTCGAGATGGTCCGCGTCAACCCCGGCAATTACGCCGACAAGAAGAAATTCGCCGTCCGCGAATACAGCGACGACCAATACGCCGCCGAATTGGCCCGCATCGAGGAGGAATTCACTCCCCTGGTCCTCCTCTGCCGCCAACTCGGACGCGCTCTGCGCTTCGGCACCAATCACGGCTCCCTCAGCGACCGCATCATGAACCGCTACGGCGACACCCCGCTGGGCATGGTCGAGAGCGCCCTGGAATTTGCCCGCATCGCACGCCGCCACGATTTCCACAACTTCAAGTTCTCCATGAAGGCCAGCAACCCGAAGGTCATGATCGAGTGCTACCGCCTCCTCGTCGCCCGCCTTGAGGAACTGGGACCGGACTGGAATTATCCCATTCACCTCGGCGTCACCGAAGCCGGCGAAGGCGAGGATGGCCGCATCAAGAGCGCCATCGGCATCGGCTCCCTCTTGTGCGACGGCCTGGGCGACACCATCCGTGTTTCCCTCACCGAAGATTCCCCCCATGAGATCCCCGTCTGCACCGCTCTCCTGGCCCAAATCCCATCCTTGACCGTGACCGCCGCCGCCGCGCAAAATTTGCAATCGCTGACCTCCGTCGGATCGGTCGGATCCGACCGATCAGTCAGAACAGACACTCAGCACTCTGCACTCTCCACTCAACACTCTGCAATTCTTCCCCTTCCTTTCGACCCCTTCGCCTTCACCCGGCGCCAGACCCCCGAAATCCAGTTGGGCGAGTCAATCAAATGTGGCGGCGCGCAAACCGTGCGCGTCGTCGTGACGCGCGCCACTTGGGAAAAAGTCGCCCCGCGAATCCGCCCCCGGGACGACGTCCGCCCCGAAGCCGTTTACGAAGACCTCAACGTCCAGGAAGTTGATCCCGCGGCCGACTTCCCCATCTATTGCGACACCCAGCTCGTCACCGTGAAGGATGACGCGGCGCTTCCCCCCATAGCCGCCTTTCGTATGCTGGCCTCCAGGCTCAAGGCCTTGGGCCGCAACAACCCCATCCTCCTCAAGGATTGCCTCCGCTTTGAAGCCGCGCCGCTGGAACCGGACATCGCCCTCCTGCGCGCTTCCGCTGTGATTGGTTCCCTGCTGGCCGACGGGATTGGCGACGCGATCCTCATTCGCGGCGAACCCGGCGCGGGCCAAAGCCTCCGCCTGGCCTACAACATTTTGCAGGCGGCCGGCTGCCGCAGCTTCAAGACCGATTACGTGGCCTGCCCCTCCTGCGGCCGGACCCTTTTCAATTTGCAGACCGTCACCGCGCGCATCAAGCAGCGCACCGCCCATTTGAAAGGCGTCAGAATTGCCATCATGGGCTGCATCGTCAACGGCCCCGGCGAGATGGCCGACGCCGATTTCGGCTACGTCGGCGGCGCCCCCGGCAAAATCAACCTCTACGTCGGCAAATCTGCTGTCAAGTATAACATACCCGAGGCCGACGCCGTGGACCGCCTCGTGGACCTAATCCGCGAGCACGGCAAGTGGACCAAACCCGAGCAGGATTTGGAGGCGGAGTTGTTGCGGGCCGCGGAGGGGCCTCATTCCCCCTTGGAAGAAGGTGAATTGCGGGAATTGGCAAACAACGCTCTTGCGGAACATAGGGCGCGCCTCCAGAAATGAGGCCGCTCGTGGAGATGCTTGTGCGCCTTAATCAATCTCGCGCAGCTTCGCCGCGTCCGCCAGGTCTTGCGGCCGTCCTGCCGCCAGCTTGTTCTGCACCAGCAGTTCCTTGCTGATCACCCAAACCGGCAAGCCGTCGAGTTGGGTTTCAACACGAGTTTTCCAAGCCTCCCCGAAGGAAACCGCCGCGACCGAAGTCAGGATGTCAATTCGATTGGGCGGTCGGCCAAGTTGGATGACCATCTCGGTCGCGCGAAAATCGGCCTCCGTGAGGCCCAGGCCGGCAAATCCAAAATCGGCGACTGCCTCTGCCATGAGCGCGGCATTTTCAGCCGATGTGTCAATTAAAAAATCCACATCCCCTGTATAGCGCGGATGGCCGTGAAGCGCGACCGCGTGCCCGCCGACCAGCAGGTACCTAATCTTCCTGGAGTTTAACAATTCGACAAACTCTCTCAAGTCTTTGCTCAGTTGCATGGGGATGTTCGGCTGCGACCAGGTCAAAAAGAATTTCCAGGCGCTGTTCCGGCGTTAGCGAGCGGTAATATTCGCGCTCCGCCTTCTCCGCCTCGGCAAACGAGTGAAATATGCGGCCTGCCTTTTCCATGCGGACAGCATACCACGCCGCCGCCGCGATGCACGGAAATCTTCTGACCGGCAGACTTGAAGGGCAAGGAATTGCGGAAAAAGATTGCCCGCCTGCCCCAGTCCTCTTAACGTACGGCGTGTCAGTTGGTTTCACCATTTTGGGAAGCGGCTCGGGCGGCAATTGCGCCTATCTGGAAACGCCGGGCGCGCGCCTGCTTATTGACGCCGGCCTAAGCGGTCGCCAAATCCGCCAGCGCCTGGCCGCCATCGCCCGCTCGCCCGAAACCCTCCACGGTATCCTCATCACCCACGAACATTCTGACCACATCGCAGGCCTGGTCGGCCTGGCTGCCCGGCTCGACATCCCCGTCTACTGCAATCGCCAGACCCGCGAAGCCATCGAAGCCCAGTTGCGCATCCAAATCAGCGCCCGCATTTTCGACACCGGCGCCTCCTTCGAGGTCGGCGACATCACGGTGGACACCTTCGCCGTGCCGCACGACGCCTGTGACCCGGTCGGTTTTCTCCTCCACACGCCCTCCGGCAACATCGGCTTTGTCACAGATCTGGGCTATCCCACCAAACTGGTGGCCGAACGTATCCGCGCGGCCAACGTCCTCCTTCTCGAAGCCAACCACGATGTCAAAATGTTGCAGGACGACCCCCGCCGCCCGTGGAGTTTGAAGCAGCGCATCCTCAGCCGTCATGGCCACCTCTCCAACGACGGCGCCGCCGATCTCGCCGAACAAATCGTCTCCGCTGGCCTGCTCCGCCTTTACCTGGGCCACCTGAGCCGCGACTGCAACCTCCCGGAATTGGCCCATCGCGTCGTCAGCGAACGCCTGCGCCAGGCAGGCGCCACGCACGTCCAAATCGAGGCCGCTTTGCAGGACACGCCATTGCCCACCTTCCTCTGGTAACTCAAATAGATCACCCCCACACTTCCGACCGGCGCAGTTGTGTAAGCAGCAATTGCTCCAGGGAGGTGTCCGAAAGAACGCTGAATAATCCGATCCCCCGGCCCTGGCAGTACTCGCGCAGGCGCTGGCAGAAATTGCGGACGGTTTGCTGGTAGGCCTTGAGCCGGAATTTGCCAAACGTAACCTCCTGCATCGCCCCCGTCTCCGAGTCCACCAGCCGCAAATCCCCGAAGGCCGGCGGCGCGAATTCCTCCGGCGCCAGAATCTGGATGGCGTTGATCTGAAATCCGCGCCCGGCCAGGGCGGTCAAACCCGTCTCGTAACCTGCCGGATCCAGAAAATCGCTCAACACCACCGCCAGCCCCGCCTGGCGGGATTCGATGGCGCCGCGCCGCAGCGCCTCGTTCAAATTCGCCGGCCCGCGCGCCGTCACCGTTGAAATATTCTTGAAAAACTGCATGGCTGATTTGCGCCCGCGCACCGCCCGCAGCGCGCCCCGCGCCGCCTGCTCCGCGCTCCGCGCCGCCGCGTCCACATCCGGCGTTGACGCGCCGAGATCGGGAAAAGCGCACACCGAAACCCGGTCAAAGCCGCACAACGCCACATAGCCGACCGCGGAGGCGACCTGCCGCGCGAAATCAAATTTGGGCGGCGTGCCGAACGTCATGGATTCGCTGGCATCGAGGAAGATCCGCACCGGCAACTCCCGTTCTTCCTCGTAAAGTTTGAGAAAAAGCCTGTCCAGCCGCCCGTAGAGATTCCAATCCAGATACCGGAAGTCATCTCCGGCGGTATAATTGCGGTAGTCTGCAAATTCGACCGAGTGGCCGCGCGCCTTGCTGCGCCTTTCGCCCCTGGCGGAGCTCTTCGAACGGCGCGCCGCCAGCAACTGGAACTGTTCCAGCCGGCGCAGCAAATCGGGAGTGAGAAGTGCGGCGGGCATGGGGGGCGTTGCGCAACCAAGATCTCCTGTCAAACCTTGACCGCCGCTGCGTCCCTGGGCACATCCCGCAAAATCTGCGCGATGATGTGGTCGGTCGTGATCCCCTCCGCCTCAGCCTCAAAATTCAAGATCAACCGGTGCCGCAGCGCCGCAGGCGCGACGGCCTGGATGTCGTCGAAACTGGCGTGGTAGCGGCCTTGCGCCAGGGCGCGGACCTTGGCCGCCAGCATCAGCGTTTGTCCGCCGCGCGGACTGCTGCCAAACCGCAAATACTGGTTGCTGATCGGCGAGGCCGTTTCGGTCTTGGGATGCGTCGCCAGGACCAGCCGCACCGCGTAATCCTTGACATGCGACGCCACCGGCACACCGCGCACCAATTGCTGGAACTCGATAATTTGCTCCTTGGTCAACACCCGCGCGACTTCCACCTTCGTGGTCTCCGTCGTCCGCGTCAAAACCTCGGTCAACTCCGTCCCGCTGGGGTAGCCGACAATGAGCTTGAAGAAAAACCGGTCCAACTGGGCTTCCGGCAGCGGATACGTTCCCTCCTGGTCAATGGGATTTTGCGTGGCAAGCACAAAGAACGGTTCCGCCAGCTTGCGGATTTCCCCGCCGGCTGTGACGCTTTTTTCCTGCATCGCTTCCAGCATGGCCGACTGCGTTTTCGGCGTGGCCCGGTTGATTTCGTCGGCCAAGACCAGATGGGCGAAAATCGGCCCGCGCTGAAACTGAAATTCGCGCCGCCCGCCCGCCGCTTCCATCACGATATTGGTGCCCAGAATATCGGCCGGCATCAAATCGGGAGTGAACTGTATGCGGCTGAAGCTCATATCCAGCGCCTCGCCCAGCGTGCGCACCAGCAGTGTTTTTCCCAGGCCGGGCACACCCTCCAGCAGGACGTGGCCGCCCCCAAAAACCGCCGTCAGAGTCCCCTCCACAATGGAATGGTGGCCGACGATGACCTTGCCGATTTCGGCGCGAAGCGCTTCGTATGCGTTGCGAAACAATCCGATCTCTTGTTCGGTATTCATTTGGAAATTCTTCAAATTGGCCGACGGCGGAAAAGCTACAGCGCCCGGGACCAAGAAACCAGTCCAATCGTACCCGCCTGCATTTCAGTGCCTGGCCGTTCGTCCTAATCGCAACCTTGGACCGTGGGTTAGGGCACAAGTTGTGGCAACAAATCAGTGGTATATTGCGGATCATTGCGATTCTGATCGTAGATGAACCACCAGTCCACCGGACTTATGTCCATGCCAAAAGAGAAGTACCGAACCCCGCCGTCGGCGCAGGCATCGTTGCATCCGCCAGCCTTCGAGGGTCGGGAGCCACCGTGCATGCCGTGTGAAATCTCGTTTGCGATATTATCATCGTTCCCCTCATTCACATCCTTATAATCTATCCAGAAGTCGCCTATGGTATTGACTTTCTCCGAGAAGACAATGGTCTCCGCAGGATGAATAATGTCCGTATCATGCAAATCCCCGAAGCGGTTTGTGTTGTTTTCTGTCACGATTTCACCCCACCCGTTCATGATGTAACTGCGCTCGGCATCGTCAATGGTGCCGGGACCACCTTTGTTTGCTGGATATGCCCGGGCCACATCCGTGGGACACTTTAAAATATTTGTATTTTTGCCGTACTCAGGAAGCAGCACCGTCGGCCAGCGGACGGTGTCGCTGGGCTGCGCATAATAGCCATGATTATCGGTGGCATACATGACTTCCGCCATCTCGATCTCGTGCAGGTTGTTCTTGCAGGTGGTTTCTTGGGCGGCGGCCTTGGCTTTCGCCAAGGCAGGCAGCAACAGCGCCGCCAAAATGCCGATGATGAGAACGACCACCAATAATTCGATTAACGTAAAAGCCGCGGAGTCTTTGCGCGTATGCATATTCGTTCCTCAGAGGGTTGCTGAAGAATATATGCCAAACCCGCGGACGGAGACAAGCACCATTTGGCATGTTTTCCGCTTCCGTTGCTCGCCTTGCTTGCATGGAACACGGCCCAAATAAAAAAGCCCGCTCCACAGGGAGCAGGCTCTGGGAAATGAGTCAGGTCAACCTTCAGGCGGGGGCCGCGGCTGCCTTGGCGGCTTCCGCCGGCTTGGAATCTTCCCCGCCTTTTTTCTCCCCGGAATTCTTCTCTGCGTCCTCGCTCTTTGCTTCCGGGGCGGGTTCTTCCCGGGCCGGCACGTCCACAAATTCGAGGATCACCATCCGGGCGGCGTCGCCCTGGCGCTGGGCCTGGCGGCCGCCCAGCGGAACGATGCGGGTGTAACCGCCATGCCGCTCCATCTGGGTCGGGGCGATCTCGGTGAACAGGATCTTAACGGCCTCCGTGTCCTGGTGCAGCCGGGCGGCAGCGAGCCGGCGGTGGTGGAGTGTGCCAGACTTGCCGAGGGTGATCATCTTCTCGACGACGGAGCGGGCGGCTTTGGCCTTGGCCAGCGTGGTCTTGATGCGGCGTTTCTTAATAAGGCTGCAAACCATGTTGGCCAGCATCCGGTTGCGATGTGTGCCGGTGCGTCCGAGCTTGGCGGTGCGTTTTAAATGGCGCATAAGAGAGATTTATTCGGCGGGCTTGACTTCTTCCTCTTCCTTGGGCGATTCCAGCAGACTTTGGTCAATGTTGGTCCCCAAGGCAAGGCCCAAGCTGGCGAGTTTTTCCTTTATTTCGTTGAGGGACTTTTTGCCGAAATTGCGGTACTTCAACATCTCGGCCTCGGTCTTCATGGAGAGCTGGCCGACGGTGGTGATGTTGGCGTTGTTGAGGCAATTGGCCGCGCGAACGCTGAGTTCGATTTCGTTCACGCTCATGTTGAGCAGCTTCTTGAGCTTGGCCTTCTCATCGTCCTGCTTGGTTTCCGTTTCCTCGAACTCGACCGCGTTC
>Ga0182030_10015366_pt1 | contig 15010 bp, 13 predicted proteins | sample 812S3MmetaG_FD_121299 | JGI IMG/M metagenome (GOLD analysis project Ga0182030, IMG submission 121299) | Permafrost microbial communities from Stordalen Mire, Sweden - 812S3M metaG (Illumina Assembly) | ecosystem: Environmental > Terrestrial > Soil > Wetlands > Permafrost | place: Sweden... | reverse complement strand
CGTTTGCAGGCAGTTCAAGGGCCAAAGCCGTTTGTCAATACCCAACTTGCAAGAGATTCAGCACGAAAGTACAGCCCGCACCTCCCGAAATGTTCGTTGCCTAAAGTGGCACGGCGGGCCTGTTGTGGGGTATTTTGGCCCTAAGCCTTTCTCTAGCCCGGTTACACTTGGCATAGAGTCATCACGGGGAAATCAACCAGACCATGGCGCTGCTGCAACCCAAAATGTCGCTGAAAGTGTCGCAACGCCAGGTGCTCACCCCGGGCCTGATGCAGATGGTCAGCGTGTTGGCCCTGAACAAGCTCGAGCTGAAGGAGATGATCGATGCCGAGATGGTTGAAAATCCCGTCCTGGAAGAGATCGACGAGTCGGTTCCGATGCTGGATGAGGTGGCCGGCCGCCAGGAGCGCCAGGAGCGGCTGGAACGCATGGAGCTCATGGACCGGCCAGACAATGGGGCAGTTGCCGAGCCAGTGGCCGCGCCCAAGGACTCTTTTGAAGAGGTCGATTTCGGATCTTACTTCCAGGACTACCTCGACCCCGGCTTCCGCACGCAGCCGGAGTATGAGGACAGCGAGAAGCCCTCGTTCGAGCACTTTCTCTCACAGCCAACCAGCCTGTCCGATCACCTGGCGTGGCAACTGGGAGCGCTGACCCTGCAGCCGCTGCTGCATGAGGCGGCAGAGTATGTGATCGGCAACCTGGACGAGGATGGATACCTGGCCGCGACCGAGGACGAGCTGGCCACCGCGCTTCGCCACACGTCTGAGAGCCACCCGGTTGCCGGCCAGAACGGCCACGGGTCCGCCATGCTCGATGCCGAAGCGGCTCTTGACGTGGTGCGGCGCGCCATCGACCTGGTGCAGCACCTTGACCCTGCCGGTGTTGGCGCGCGGGATTTGCGCGAGTGCCTGCTGATCCAGATCTCCGCCCAGCAACTGGAGTTTGGGCACGTCTACGCCCGGATGGCTGCCAGCGGCGATGAGGAAGACCCGCACCGCGGCTTCCGGATCGAGGCGGAAGCACATCTGGAAGAACGGCGCCGCAGCATGGAAGTGGCGGCGCTGATTGTGACCAATCACCTGGCGCTGTTGCAGAAGCGCGACGTGAAAGACCTGGCGCGCGCGGCGCAGATCACGCCCACGGAGGCACACTGCGGCGTGGAGTTTATCCGCACCCTGGACCCCCGTCCGGGGCGCCAGTACAACCGCGAGCAGACCCGCCTCATCGAGCCCGACGTGGTTTTTGTCAAGCGCGGCGCGGAGTGGGAAGTGGCCATGAATGAGGAAGACCTGCCCAGCCTGCGTCTCAGCTCGCGCTACCGCCGCATGCTGGTGGCCGAGAACACCGACAAGGAAGTCAAGGATTATGTGAAGGAGCGGTTCCGCTCCGCCATGCAGCTGATGCGTAACATTGCGCAGCGCAAGAGCACCATCCTGCGGACGTGCGAAGTGATCGTTCGCCGGCAGAAGGATTTTCTGGATCACGGCGTTGAGTCGCTGCGGCCGATGATGATCAAGGAAGTGGCGGAAGAGATCGGCGTGCATCCTTCCACCGTAAGCCGCGCGGTTGCAAATAAATACGCCCACACTCCTCAAGGAGTGATTGAACTCCGCTTCTTCTTCTCCGAGGGCTCAAACGGGCCTGAGGGCGCCGACACACCTCTGCTGGTGCTGAAGCGCAAGGTGAAGAAGCTGATCGAGGATGAAAGTCCGCGGCATCCGCTTACGGACGACCAGCTTGCGGCGATGCTGCAGGCACAGGGTATTCAGCTGACGCGGCGCACGGTGGCCAAGTACCGCGAAGACATGGGCATTCCTTCGACGCACCAGCGTCGACGCCGCGACGCCTGAGGGGGTGGTGGGGGCCTACCTTGAAATTTGCGGCAATGAGCCGTTTCCTTCTTTTGCGTTTTTGCGCGCGTATGCGAGATTGAGCTGGGGGGGAACGCTGCGGGCCAGGAGGCCCGCAGGACAGCCGGTCTGGAGACCGGCAGTCCTGGCAGGTGCTACTGGGTGGCGCTGGCAGTCAGCTTGCTGATTCTCTTCAGCAGCTCTGCGGGGTGGAGCGGGCGGGAGAGGACCTCGAAGCTGTGCCCCATGGCGCGCGCTGCTTCCAGGTGGCTGCTGCTGGAAGACTCGCCGGAGAAGAGCAGGATCTTGCAGGCCGGCGCAGCTTCGCGCACCCGCATGGCCAGGTCGACGCCGGAGATTTGGGGCATGGCAATATCGGAGATGAGCAGGTCCGGCGCCTGCGCCAGAACCGCCTCCAGTGCCTCCAGCGGCCCGGTGAAGGCGGTGGCCTCAAAGCCGTGGTGTCGCAGAATGAGCTGCAGGGTTGAGGCAATGTTGAACTCATCGTCCACCACAAACACCCGAAGGGGTTCGGACGGCAACGATAGAGGCTCGTCGATCACCATCGGCACGTCAATCGTCTCCAGCGACTCCGACCAGGGATTCTGGACCACGAGGGCGCTCTTGGCGGCGGCTGTGCGCCTTGCAGGGGTGCGTCGTGCATCTGGCTGCGTGTCGAGGGCGTGCGCGGCCAGGGGCGCTATGCTGGTTGTTTCCCTGCGCGGGGTCACCGTAGAACCTGAGGTGCGACGCGCCACCACAGAGGGCCAGTGCGGCTCGGGAACCCAGTGTCCCTTTTCCAGGCGCGCCCCCAGCAACTGCCCGCATTGCTCGCATTTATGCGGCAGCCATTGGGCACGCTCAACATTCTTCAGCAGGGCCTGAACGGTCTCATCGCTGAATCGTCCGTTGCATGGTTTCGCGGGTGTTTTCATCGGTCGCCTCGGTGGTACGATCCTTCTCGAAATGCGGGAACCCGGTACGAGACCCTGGACGAGACCCTGGACGAGAGAGGTTGGGTTGATGTCGAGCGGGCGCACCGCGCCGATTCGATGTCGCAGCGATCAGGAAACCGCCGTACGGTTGTAGTTTACCTGGCATCGCTCAGCCGCGCCCACTTGCTCCGCGCCGCCTTGACCGAGGCAGATTCGGCCCCAGGGTTCGAGTGCTCATGAAGATGTCTCAAGATAACACTACCCTGGCCGATCAAGGCTCTTGTGCGCAATATTGCACATATCGAATATTTTTCTCCCCACATACGTTGGATGCAATAAATCCGCTCCTTTGAGATATTTATCAGGATCAAAGCAGATTTTCCGCACAACAGAAAGCGGGCGATCATGGGGAGAATCAGGCCTTCCGGCGGATTCAAAATTCAAGGCGCAGGCCCAATCCGGGCCAACCGGCGTACTCAACGGCACAGGGGGTGCGGCGCCGCGCGTGGTAAAGCCGAGCCACGTTGCGCGGACGGCGATGCCGGGTTTTACCCATCCCGGCGATGGGCATATACTGACCTGTCTCGCCCTCGAAACTGTGAGCCGGGCTGGATTGTGAAGTTTGCGTGATCGGGCAACCCCCGGTCCGGCAACCCCCGGTCCGGCAATCCGTGGTCCGGCAATCCGTGGTCCGGCAATCGAGGACGGACGAAAGCAGGGTTGACTTCGCCGCGGCGGCAAGCACGCGGACGATCGGCGCCAAACCAACCACGCGCACCGTGAGTGCCCGGGGAAAACAAAAGAAGCGGAGGCTGACCATGGAAGTGGAGTTCACCGCCAGACAGGTAAAAATCTCCAAGGCGCTGCGCACGCAGGCGGCCGAGGGGCTGGAAAGAATCGCTCGCATTTTGGGCAAGACTGCGCGGGCAAGCATTACCTTTGGCGCCCAACGTCACATACAGATGGTGGAGATCACAGTGCAGGTTCGCATGCATTCGATTGCCGCCGCAGGCAAGGCGGACACGCTGGACGCGGCCCTGAAGGAAGCCATTGACCACGCCGTCAACCAGGCGCGCCGCTACCGCGACAAGCGGCTGGAGCGCAAGCGCCTGCCCAAGGAAGAAAAGGTTCTGGCCGCGCTGCCGGTATCGCGGCCCAAGGCGCGAGCCGCCGAACCGCCGCTGGAAGAGGCAGACGCCAAACCGGCGCGCAAGGCACGCGCTTCCATCGCCGTACACTCGTTTCCCAATCGCCCTACGGTGGTTGAGCCGCACATTCTCAAGAGCGCGGAAGCCATTTCCATGAAGCCGATGAGCATTGAAGAGGCGGTGAAGGACGCCGAGTTCCGCGACCGCGACCTGGTAATCTTCCGCAACCTGGCCGGGGCAATGTTTGTGCTGCACAGGCGCCGCGACGGGCAGATGGAGCTGGTGGAGATCGGCTGACCAGGCTTGCGTGCATGTCTCGCGCGATGATGGCACGGCTCAACAGCTTGCCGAAAAACCCATTCGGGCATTGCGCCGGGGATTCATCCCCGGCGCAATGCCAATAGAATCAATGCGGGGCTTCAGCCCTTGAGGGATGTTTCTCGTAATCTGGACTGGAAGCACCGCTCTTTCCGCAAGCTGTGAAGCCCTGCCCTGACACGGCCTTCCCCACGGGAGAGTTCTTCCGCAGCTTGTAAATCCCGCACTGCGCTTGCCGTTTTTCTGCACGCGACCCAGAGGGTGCCCGGGTCGTGCCTTGATCGAGAGCGCTCGGAGACTCACGGCTGATCGATTTTTCCGCCGGCTGTAGAGTCACGTCCTTGCTGGGTACCAGCCGCAAACGATTTCGCACAATTTGCAGGCTGGTCGCCAGGACACCTGCCGCTCGTCGTAAGCGAGGAGTTTTCTATGCCCGCAATCGGCAAATGCGGCAGACTTTGGTCGCGACATATACCCGGTTTGAGGGATGGGAGCGCAACCGCTTTCCGGCATAGGATTTCAACATGGCAACACCTATTTGGAAGGCCGCGACAGCGCCGAACGAAGGACGGGCCGAGGCGACAGTCGCGGAAGGGCCCGACACAGCAATGAGCTTGAACCTGGCTGAAAACGCCGACTCTCTGCAGCAGCAGGAAGTGCTGGATGCCCTGCCGGTGCTCGTCTTTCTGGAGCGCGCCGGCAGGGTGGTGTTTGCCAACGCGGAAGCGCGCCAGACGCTGGGTCTGGCGGATGGCGAGTGGTCGCCGCGCCCGGTTGAAGACGTTCTCTGGGGCCTGTTCCCCGGCACCGCCGAGCCGCAGACGCAGATCATCGGCACGCGCGCCGGCAGCCCCTTTCACGCCACATTGCCCACTCGCGGCGGACGCCTGCTGCCGGTGGAAGGCACCTACAGCATTCTCAGCGCGGAACTCCGCGAAGCGATCATCGTGGCCCACCGCAGCGACCGGGTGCGCGCTCCCAAGTCGCGGCTGATGGAAGACGTGCTGGCCAGCATTCCCGAAGCAGTGGTGATCGTACACGGCAACCACGTGCTCTATACCAACCCCGCATTCACCTGCATGTTTGGCTATACGGCCGAAGAAGCCAGCGGCGGCAACCTGCGTGAGCTGATCGTTCCCGAGACCCGCCAGCATGAGCTAGCAGTGCTGGAAAAAGAAGTCGACATGAAGGGCCGCGTCACCACCGACACGGTGCGCATGAACAAGGACGGCGACCTGGTGGATGTGGCGCTGGTATGCGCCCCGCTGCGCGTGGACGGATGCAACGTCGGGTATGTGCTCAGCTTTCGCGACATCAGCGAGCGCCGCCAGGCTGAGACGCGCGTGCAGCAGGACACCATGTTCGACGTGCTCACCGGCCTGCCCAATCGCGCCCTATTCCTCGACCGCCTGACCCTGGCGCTGAAGCGCCGCACCCGTCGCCGCGACCAGAACTGCGGCGTGGTGATTCTGGATCTTGACCGCTTCAAAGAGATCAACTCGGCCCTGGGACCGGCGGCCGGAGACGGCCTGCTGATGTCGGTGGCCGACCGCTTGCGCGCATCCTTGCGGCCGGAGGACTCGGCCTCGCGCCTGGATGGCGACGAGTTCGGCGTGCTGGTCGAAAACATTCTTGACCAGAACGACCTTGAAGTTGTGGCCGCACGCATCCTGCGCCAGATGGAGCAGCCCTTCGATGTCTTCGGCAGCTTTGTGCGCGTAAGCGTGAGCATGGGCGTGGCGGTTGCCAGCCCCGGCCACACCAGCGCAAACCTTCTGCTGCGCGATGCAGACTTCGCTCTCAATCGCGCCAAGCTGACCGGCGGCGGCTGCTGCGAGATCTTCGACAAGAATCTGGAGCTGCCGCACAAGAAATCCGAGCACGACCCGGAGCGCGAGCTGCGCCGCGTGCTGGAGAAGCGCCAGTACGAGATCTGGTATCAGCCCATCTACCAGTTGCAGAGCGGCAAGCTGGAGGGCTTCGAGTCGCTGCTCAGGCTGCGCCGCCAGGATGGCTCAGTGGACAGCTTTATTGACCTGCTGCACGTGGCTGAGGAAACCGGCCTCTCAATCACCCTTGGCCGCGAGACCATGGACACGGTGTGCCGGCAGCTGATTACGTGGATGGACGACGCCGCACAGCCCGAGCTCACTGTTACGCTCAACCTGACCGATCGCCAGTTCTATCATCCGCAGATGATTCCGCAGTTGAAGAAGGCGCTGGGAGCTCATGCGGTTGATCCCACGCGGCTGTTGTTTGAAGTTACAGAGGGTGCCCTGAATCAGAATCCTGATGAGGCAGAGAAGGTACTGCACCGCATGGCTGAGTGTGGGGTGCGGATTGCCGTAGATAACTTTGGGTCGCGGTTTGCGCCGTTGACTCACCTGGCGCGGCTGCCCATCGATGTGGTCAAGATTGCGCCGCGGCTGATTGCCAGCGCCGTCGAGCCGGGCCGTCCAGCCGCTGTGCTCGCGTCGCTGATTGGCCTGGCGCACGGGCTGGGCATGCAGGTCATCGCGCAGGGCATTGAGACGCAGGAGCAGCTCGATGTGCTGATTGGAATGGGATGCGTACTGGGCCAGGGGCATCTCTTTTCGTATGCGCTGGAGCCTGGCCGCGCTTCCAAACTTGCCGGCCTGGGCCGCTGGCCGCTGGCCGCCGGGGCCTGATCAGGTTTTTCTAATGCTGGCCCCCTTTGGCTGAAACCGTTCCGTGCCCCGTCCTTTTCGCGCACTTTGCGAAATGGGCGGGGGAGACCACAACTCTCAATCAGGCTCTGTTTGTTGAACTTGCCTTTCCGTTCTTCTTAGGAATTGTTAAGGAATCAACAGCCGCGCCGGGAGCGACCGGGGCGTGATCCCGGCACGACTTACCCATCCACCGTGCAGATATTGTTCATGCTGGAAATTCTGCATTCAGTGTAGGATGGTGCTCATGACCTCCCCAAAGCCGGTGCCCAAGCCGCGGGCGGCCGCCAAGCCAGCCAAGGTATCTCTGGGCCCAGAAAAAGAGCTTGTCATCGTCACCGGAATCTCGGGCGCCGGCAAGGCTTCGGCGCTGCGCGCATTTGAAGATCTGGGCTACCACGCGGTAGACAATCTGCCGCTGGAGCTGCTCCTGGAGTTTGCCGCGCTGGTGGGCAAGTCCGCGGAGATTCGCCAGGCCGCGATCGTGGTGGATATTCGCGAGGGGTCTACGCTGGACCGGCTGCCGGAGATCCTGATTGGCGTGCGCAAGCTGCTGCCCACGCGCGTGCTGTTTCTGGACGCGCAGGACCAGGTGCTGGTGCGCCGCTACTCGGAGACGCGCCGGCCCCATCCGCTGGGACGTGCGGAGACCGTCTCGCGATCCATTGTGGAAGAGCGGCAACTGCTGGACCCGATTCGCAACGTCACCGATACGCTGATCGATACCTCGAGCTTCAATGTTCATCAACTGCGCGCGTACATTGTTGACCGCTTTGGCAACGAGGAGAAGAGCAAGCACCTGCTGGTGTCGTGCCTGAGCTTCGGCTTCAAGAACGGCGTCCCGCTGGATGCCGACATTGTCTTTGACGTGCGCTTCCTGCCCAACCCACACTTCGTGCCGGAGTTCCGCAAACTTACCGGCCAAGACCCAAAGGTTGCCGCGTATGTGCGCAAGTTTCCCCAGACCCGCGAGTTTCTCACCAAGGTCACCGACCTGATGCTCTACCTGCTGCCGCATTACATTCAGGAAGGAAAGAGCTACCTGACGGTGGCATTTGGCTGCACCGGCGGCCAGCATCGCAGCGTGATGATGGTGGAAGAGATGAACAAGCGGCTGAACAAGGCCGGATATCAGGTGAAGGCTGTGCACCGCGATATGCCGCGGTGAGTTAGCGTGATGAGTCTGAATTCGTTCCCGGAAATCGGGAAAGCCGGGAAGCAGATTCTTCGCTCACCACCCCCAAACTGAAGAGCGTTTGGGGCCCCATCCACTCAAAATGACCCTGCGAATTATGGGAAGTATTCCCGCTAACTGCCCGGCAATTGATCGAGCCAGCGCGAGTAGGCGTCTGCCTGCACCTGTTTCGCATCAGGGGCGAGCCAGACGAGCATCTTCGCCGCGGAGACGTGGTTGTAGCCACCAGGGTCGGCGGATGGGTTGGCCGATACGTGCGCGGGGGGCACTGTGAGCCACAAAGACGGAATCCGCAGCGCTGCGGCTGCCTTATCGGCGTTGTAACGATCACCTACCAGCAAACGCGCCGGCACCAGATTCGCGCGCGGATCGTTGAAGATGGTTTCCACGGGTGATCGAAGCGGAGATTGCAGCACGACGCCGGCAAGTTCCGGATGGGCTGCTGCAACTTCGAGCGCCAGGTTTGCTCCGAGCGCTTCGCCATCCACAATGACGGAACCGGGCGGGACATGCCTCGTGGCAGTGAGGTAGGCGAGAGCCCACTCCGCATCCTGGAGCATGTGGGCTTCGCTGGGATGACCGGGCAGGCTTTGCCCGTAGCCGCGATAGTCAAACGCCAGCACGTTCGCGCCAAGTGAATGGAGTGCGGCGAGGGAGTCCACCGTGTCTCCCAGGTTGCCGGTCTGGCTGTGCAGGTAGAGGACGGTGAACCGGCTGTAGCGGGCACCGGATGCGGCGGGAATCCACCAGCCTTTGAGGCGCGGCTCACCTGCCTCGGTGGTGGCAAAGGCGACAGGGTCAAACTGAAGGGCGGCACTGGCCGGCGTGCGCGCAATGGCTGCTGCGGGGTGGTACAGCAACTGCCAACTGCCCTGCCAGAACAGCAGGCAAAGCGTAAGCCACGCGCAGAGGCCAGCGCCGGCGATGGCGATGCTTGCGGCGATGAGAACCCAGCGCCCTGAGACAGTGGGTGGCGGCTCGGCAGGGGTGCCCTGCGGCGGGCGCGCCGTGCTCCACGCTTGCTCGAAGGCAGACGCGGAGAGCGGTGGGGCGGGGCGAACCGCGGCTCTCGAAGTGGGCTTGGGTGAAGGTTTGTTGCGCGGCATGGGCGTGGTCCAGCACCTGCGGCCGGTAGAATCCAGCCTGCTTCCATGTTAACGGGCGACGCCGGTTCCCTTCGGCCGCGTCATACAAAGCTCCGTGCCCCGTTCTTTCGCGTTCTTTGCGAATGGGCGGGAAACCTCAACCCTCAACCGGAACCGTTCTTCATCAGCGACCCTGAGCAAAGCGAAAGGGAGCTGAAGGACATGCTTCTCGTAACTTTCTGGCGCACAGGCGGGAAAGCTCTGCACTACACCTCGTCCAATGCAATCGTTGCTTCGCGTCACACCACGCGGCGCACGCCCGGCAGCCGGACGAACGGATCGGAGATAAGCCAGGTCGCGATGCAAGCCAGCGCGCCCACCACGCCGAACTTGACCAGCGCCGGCGCCGCCCAGCCGTGCAACAGCAGCGCGATGCCCACCAGCACCGGCGGATGCAGGATATAGACGGCGTACGCGCGGCGGTTCATCCACGCCCACAGCGCCGAAGGCTGATTCATGCGCGCGCGGGCAAACAGCAGCCACGCGGCGATGAAACCCCAGGCCACGAACGGCTCCCAGAGGGCGTAGACAATGGCCGGCCAGCTCAGTCCGCCGGAGAAGTTTGCTTTGCCCGGCCCGTAAAGCCGCGCTGCCACTACACCGGCCACCGGCATGAGCGGCCAGACGAGGATGGCGACGACGATGGCGGTCCGCGCGCCCTTCCAACTCAACTGCCGCAGCCAGTCGTAGCGCCATGCGGCTATGCCGGCGGCGAAGAGAAAGATGTAAGCGGCGAAGTAAGCCAGTTGCAGGCCGAAGACGTTGACGCCGACCGGCACAAACTGGCGAATGGCCAGCGCGGCCAGGCCGACGGCAAGTGCGGTGATCATCCATAGCCAGGCAGCGGGAATCGGCCTTGGCGTGCGCTCAGCCTGCGCGAAGCTGGGGCTCAGCTTCGCGCCGAAAGCTGCACGACCCGCGCAGTAAGCCAGCGAAAAGATCAGCAGAGCCTGCGCAAACCAGAGCGGCCCGTTGATGAACTGTTTGCGCTGCCAGAGGACAGGGAACACGATCCAGAAGCCATCGCCCTCGGCGTAATTCACAATGGCCGCCGTCAGCGGACCCAGCACCAGGCCGAACGCAAGCAGCGGCAGGCCGAGGCGCAGGAAGCGGTCGCCGATGAAGCGCGCGTAGCCTTTGCGTTCGAGCGATGCGGGCGTGAAGTAGCCGGCGAGCAGGAAGAAAAAGCCCATGAAGTAAGCCTGGTTGGTGGTGCAGAACAGCACCAGCAGCTTGCTGGATGGCGTGCCCGAGGGCGGCAGTTCACGCCAGAACCATCCCCCGATGGCGCCGTAAGTAATGGCGGTGTGGTGGAAGATGACCAGGACCGTCATCACCGAGCGGAGGCGGTCAATGTACAGATCGCGCTGGGGCATGGGGTGATGATACGCGGGAGTTCTCGTTGTGGAGGCATCGTTTGATGGCGACGCCGCGATTACCTGACATCCTTATCAGGCAGGATGCCGGGTGCCCCAGGTCCGGATTCTCGGACCTGGGAAGACTCGAACCTCCGGCGTCCGGTTAGTACTTGACGATCGCCGCGAATGAATCCGGCTTGAGACTCGCGCCGCCTACTAGCGCGCCGTCAATCTCTTCTTCGCCGATCAGCGCCGTCGCATTGTCCGGCTTCACGCTGCCGCCGTAGAGAATGCGGATGGCGGCGGCAACGTCTGCTCCCAGCAGCTTGGCTACTTCTGCGCGAATGGTCTTGTGCGCATCGACGGCCATCTGCGGCGTGGCGGTCTTGCCGGTGCCGATGGCCCATACCGGCTCATAGGCAATGACAATCGGCCCGGCCGCTTCGGCAGTGATGCCGGCGAAGGCCCCGGTGATCTGGGTCTTCAGCACGGCCTCCGTCTTGCCCGCTTCGCGCTCGGCCAGCACTTCACCGATGCAGACGATGGGCACCACGCCATGCTTGAGCGCGGTATGCAGCTTCTTGTTGACGATCTCGTCGGTCTCGGCAAAATACTGGCGGCGCTCAGAGTGCCCAATGAGCGTATGCGTCCCGCCGACGGCGAGCAACTGGCCTACCGAGGTCTCGCCGGTATAAGCGCCTTCTTCGGCAAAGTGGATGTTCTGCGCGCCGATGGCCACATTGGAGCCCTTGGCGGCGGCGATCACCCCGGGTAGCAGCACGGGCGATGGGAATAGGGCAATCTCGTCGCGGGTGTGGCCAGCGACCAGCGGCAAAAAGGCATCGACAAAGGCCTGCGCTTCAGCAGGCGTCTTGAACATCTTCCAGTTGGCGGCAATCAGTGCTTTGCGTGACATTTTTGGGTAAACTCCTCACTGTGATTCTAGAGGATGGGCGCGGGCGCGCAGGTGACGCGCGGCACAGGGCGGTAGTTGCCCATGTTCTCTGGCGTGTCGCGTACATCGCCGGGAAGTTTGGCAGATTCTTGCAGGCGACATGCATTTTGGCGCGGCTTACTCGCGCGCTACCGGGACCCTTGCACGCCGGTCACGTCCTCGGGAACTTCGCCTTCAAGGAATGCAGCGCGATGGTCGGGGTCGCCCAGGTCCATCTTGAACTGGTACCACATGTCGTCTTTGTATACGGCCATATTCCAGGGGCCGGATACCGAGTCAGAGAACTGCCAGACGATGTGGAAGCCTTCTTCGTTGGTAAAGCCTTCGTTGTCGGCTTGCAGAATTGCGTCGCCGCGCTCCCACAGCGCCGAGCGCAGCGCGTGCAGCGCGTTGCCGCCATCCACCAGCTCTGAGCCGTGCAGGTGCTGAAGACTGTAGACCGTTTTTACCTCGCCCAGAAAATCTTCGAGCCATGCCAAGCCTGTCTCGGGCCGACAGCCGTCCAGGTCCTCAAGCATGTCGGCAATCTCATCCTGTCCTGTCGAGCCGTCATAGACTGGCTGCCGCTCGAGCACGGCAACCTCGACTTCGTCGTCGGTGGCGAGCAGCAGCGTTTCCCAATCCTCCTCTTCGCCCGATTCAAGAGCGAGGCGAAAGCCGGGGTGCGCCGCGCGCAGGACTTCGCGCAGTTCGTCGATGGTGGGGAAGGCGTCGTCTTTCGAGAGGACGCGGGTGAAGTAAGGCATATTGGACTTTCCTGCTTCGGCCTGCTAAGGACTGGCTAATTAAATGCTACTACTCTATGTGCGGGCGAATGCTTATGGGAGATGCATGTGCAAAGTGACTGAAGGGCGATTGGTGAAGACGGTTACGTTAGAGGCGTTTGCGGTGGATTGCCTGGACCTGATCGATCTAGTCGAGGAGAACGGGTTCACGTTCATCATCAGGAAGGGCGGCAGGCCATTTGTAATGATGATTCCGGCACCTCCCGAGGCAGGCAATCCGTCTTCACAGCCCTGCTCCAGCTAGGTTCAGAGCTTATTCACGATTCTTGATTGACTTGGCAACACGGCCGGTGAGGGATGCGAGTAGAAGAGTCGGGATGACGAGCAGCGTAGTGGCGCCAAAAACAAGGGAGCCGATTACATAGCGATGACTCAAGTCAATCTCCTTGACATCTATTCCGGAACTGCCGAGATAGAGTCCGATAAGCAATACTTCAATGATCGCGAGAGGGGTTGGCATGACAAGGCATGCAATCTTACTGGCTCGACTTGAGAGTGAACTGAATAAGCCAGTCGACCAATAGCTAACCCAGGTTGCCAGCAGAGCGGGAATCACGAAGAACAGAGCAACGCCCATGCCACAGTGCCTCCCGCAAGCATTTGTATCACGCGACTGGCATACGATCCTGGCCAGTCGCATGATGGGCTACTTATCCGTCAGCGCTTCCACGCCCGGCAGTTTCTTGCCTTCCAGAAACTCCAGGCTGGCGCCTCCGCCGGTGGAGATATGCGTGATCTGGTCGGCTACGCCTGCTTGGTTGATGGCGCTCACTGAGTCGCCGCCGCCGATGATGCTGATGGCTGTCTTGTTGGCTGCTACCGCATGCGCGATGGCGTTGGTGCCGACGGCGAACTTGGGAAACTCGAAGACGCCGGCGGGGCCGTTCCACACGATGGTCTTGGCGGTTGCCACTACGGCTTCAATCGCTGCGACGGACTTGGGGCCGATGTCGAGACCCTGCCAGTCTTCGGGGAAGTTCTTTGACGTGTCCCAGGGCTGCGTCTTCGCGTCGGGTGAGAAGCTGTCGGCGAGGACATTGTCGACGGGCAGAAGCAGATTCACGCCTTTGGCCTTGGCCTTGTCGATTGCGGCCTTGGCCATATCGATCTTGTCTTCTTCGACCAGCGACTTACCTGTAGTTACACCCAGCGCACGCTGGAAGGTATAAGCCATGCCGCCAACAATAACCAAGGTATCAACCTTATCGAGCAAGTTATCGATGACGTCGATCTTGCCGGAGATTTTGCTGCCGCCGATGATGGCGACGAAGGGTTTTTCGGGGTTCTCCAGAGCTTTGCCGAGGTAAGTAATTTCCTTTTCCATCAGCAGGCCGGCGACGGCGGGCTTGAGGAAGTGGGTGATGCCTTCAGTGCTGGCATGGGCGCGGTGCGCGGAGCCGAACGCATCGTTGACATAGACCTCGGCCAGCAAGGCGAGAGATTTGGAGAAGTGCGGATCGTTGGCTTCTTCTTCCGCGTGGTAGCGCAAGTTTTCCAGCAGCAGCACCTGGCCGGATTCAAGCTGGCGGGCAAGCTCTGAGGCGACTTCGCCGATGCAGTCCGGCGCGAAGCCCACGTTGATGTTGTAGTCGTTTTCCTTCTTGTCGAGCAGCTCGCGCAGGCGGTCGACGATGGGGCGCAGCGAGTACTTGGGGTTCGGCTTGCCCTTGGGGCGACCAAGGTGCGAGGCGAGGATGACCTTGGCGCGATGCTTGAGCGCGTATTCGATGGTGGGCAGTGTGGCAATGATGCGTGTGTCGTCGGTGATTTCCGTGCCGTCCTCGGTGAGCGGCACATTGAAGTCAACGCGGATGAAGACGTGCTTGTCGGCCAGTTCGATGTCGCGGATGGAAAGCTTGGGCATGATGGCTTCCTCAAAAGCAGTGAACAGTGAACAGTGGACAGTGATCAGGGTTTCGGTGTCACTGTGAGCAATTTTGCGGTTTCGAAGGGCTCGGTGGTTACCGCGTCAAATTCCATTTCGATGCGCCAGGCGGGGTTGAGTAGCGCGGCTACTACGACCATGGTGGCGGCGGGACGGATGCTGCCGAAGAACTCGCCGTGAACCTTGCCTACGGCTTCCCAATCGTCGGCGTGGGTGAGATACATGCGGGTGCGGACTACGTCGTTGAAGCTGGCGCCGGCTTTGGCGAGGGCTTCCTGGGCGATGGCGAAGATGCGTCGAGTTTGTCCGGCGGCGTCTTCGTTATCCGCGCCGACTGGACCTGTGCCGGCAAGATGGACGGAGCGCCCAACGCGCACGGCGCGAGAGAAGCCGATGATGGGCTCGTACGGGGAACCGCCGCTGATGTTTTGTCGCATAAGAGTGAACAGTGAACAGTGATCAGTGGCCAGGGATCGATCTCGGACTTTTGTCCACTGATCACTGACCACTGTTCACTTGCTCTCTTTACAGTCCCTTTGAAACCAGGAAGCCGATCAGGTCGACGACGCGGTTGGAGTAGCCCCACTCGTTGTCGTACCAGCTCAGCACCTTCACACTCTGGCCCACGACCTTGGTCAGCGGCGCGTCCACAATCGACGAGCGCTTGTCGCCCTTGAAGTCGGAGCTGACAAGCTCGTTCGAGTCGACGCCGAGGATGCCCTTCAACTCGCCTTCGGATGCCTTCT
>Ga0182030_10015365_pt1 | contig 15010 bp, 9 predicted proteins | sample 812S3MmetaG_FD_121299 | JGI IMG/M metagenome (GOLD analysis project Ga0182030, IMG submission 121299) | Permafrost microbial communities from Stordalen Mire, Sweden - 812S3M metaG (Illumina Assembly) | ecosystem: Environmental > Terrestrial > Soil > Wetlands > Permafrost | place: Sweden... | reverse complement strand
GACGGAGCGGCGACAGGTCCGGCCGGTCGGCGACGGTGTCGAGCAGGCCTCGCATCATCTCCTGGACGATTTGTTCGTAGCCGAAAGCCGGAGTGGGTTGCATCGGGGGCGCCTTGGCGTGGGGGGTCGTTGGCGGCGACTGTTAAATATAATAACAATTGGCGTCAAGGAAGAAATTCAGCCGGTCGGGCGGTGCGCGGCGTGCCCCGTCAGCGGCCGATGCCTCGGGATCGCGGGAACGGGGCAAAATCGGGAAGGGTGTTTGGGGATCGGCCTGAAACAGGAGCGCGCTGGTCAGGACAGATGTTCGCGCAACGAACTTCAGGCGGCGGGTCGTTCGCGAAACTTGCGTCTTTGCAAAGTCATAGGCAAAGTTGATGACTGTGCAGGGTCTTGTTCGCTGGTTGTGGCGGATAGGATTCGATCTTTATACGCAAGAGTGCTTTCGCGGTCAGACCTGGGTATCCCCATGGGGTTGGGAGCAAGCTTGCCTTATAATGCAACCTTGACTTACAAAGCAAGTCTCCATGCGTTGTGCGGGAAGCCAGGGCTAACCGAGCACAGGCCGCGCGCCAATCGCTTGCGGGGTGATATGTGGAGATATGTTTTTTTGACGCCGGAATGTGTGGTTTGGGCTAAGGGACCCCTTCAACGCATTCCCAAGTCTGACACAACTCAGGCAAGCCCTGGAGCGCGAACAGAGGCTAAGCTGAGAAGCTATTGCGATGGCTTTCCAATGCGATGGAAGGACCTGCATACCGCGCTACCTCATGAGCGCGGTGTGTGTGAATTCAAGACCGTTGATGTGCGGATATTCGGATGGTTTCCGGATAAAGATTACCCGATTCTGCATGCCGGCGAAGATGCACGATTGCCGCACGATGATATCACGCTCTACAAGCCGTTCATTGACGCGACCGCTGACCATCGCGATGCTCTTCCCCCAGGCCTACCAGGACCTATCGTGAGCAAGGAGTTGGCGGATGTTGTTTCAAATAGAGCCTGATCGCTTTGAGAGTGCGTACGCAGATCTTTTGGAGCGCATCCAAAATGCTATTCAGCAGACATATCATGAAGAACAAGAGGCACATGGGCTAACAAAAACCGCCATAGCTGATGCGTTGGGTGTGGATTTGAGTGTCGTGAGCCGCCGACTGAACGGCATAGGGAACATCACGCTCCGAACCATATCCGATACATACACCGCAATGAACAGAGAGCCGTTATCGAATTTTGTGCCTCCCCGTGCCGCCATTGAGGAAAATGATGACTCGAATCAACATCTGACGGACTGGCCCGCCAAGGTCATGCCCACGCCAAAGGAGACTGAAACTCAGTCAGGGGAAAGCGTGGCAATGTCCGTTTCGCCGAAGCCATTTATCGTTGAAAACAGGATAACTAATGTAGAAACCATGTACCCTTGCGGTACAGGTCCATCCGGTTCGCAGATAAGATTGCGCGCTGCGGCGTGATGCTACCTCGCACCGCGTTCTGCATATTTTGTGATGACGCGCGGCAGGAGATGGGCGACAAAATGTCGTATATGGGGGTCCTGCCTCCGAACTTGGCTTTTCCGGATAATCCGCCGCCGACGTTCAACTTTTGATCCCGAAGCTTGCTATAGGCCTATGGATACTCACTGATCGAGAAGATAAATTTGAGAGACTTACTATTTCTGTTAACATCCCGCCGGGACAGACTGAGATATTGAGATTCGACGTACCGCCAGAGCAGATCGGATTTCAGGGGATGGCGCAGGATTGGTCACAGCGAGTAGGACTTCAAATGGTGCTGCCATTTATTAATTTGGCCATCCCCTGCGAAGGATTTGTCGAGGTGAATGTTGAAACGGAACGAGAGAAACTTCACGCTGGAAGCTTGCGGCTGGTTATTCCCGGAAGACCTGACCTGATCGTTGCGCGGAACGAGATTGCTTCTTCCTCCACCGTTTCTCTACAGCTTTCCGAGCAATCTCCGCCCGCCGCTCCGGCGTCAAAGCCTCGCGCCTCGCGTCGCCGCCCTTCAAACCGCCGGACCTGGCGAATTCCTGAGCCAGAGTGACACACAGAAACTTTCGGACCACGCTACGATCCAGAGTTATTCCGGAGGTCGTAGTATCCACTCTTGTAGGCGGCCGTCGTCATGGTCCGACCTGACCAGGTTGTCGGCGTCAACGTGCTCGTCGCGCGAGATGGCCCGTCGAGCCTGGCCAGGACGAACGAACCAGCGAGGGTCAGTACCGACTCCGAGAGCGCAATTCACGCTTCCCGACCGTTCCGCCTCAGGCGATTACGCTCAATCGGCCGCCCGCAACCGGTACCCGACGCCGATTTCCGTCAGAATATACTCGGGCCGTTCCGGGCGCGGTTCCAGCTTCTGCCGCAGCGCGCGGATGTAAATGCGCAGGTACTGCACGTTTGAATCGTTGTGCCAGACCTCGCGAAGAATGAAGTCGCGGGTCAGCACCTTGCCCGCGTGCTGCACCAGCAACCGCAGCAGCTCATATTGCCGCGGCGATAACTGCACCGTTTCCCCGCGCACGGTCACGACGCGGCGAACCAGATCCACCGCCAGGTCGCCGACCTGAAACACCGGACGCTCGCCCTCGCGCATCAGTTGATGCCGTTGCGCGACGCGCACGCGCGCGATCAGTTCATCCATGCCGAACGGCTTGACCAGATAGTCGTCGGCGCCGAGTTCCAGCGCCTCGACCTTCGAGCGTTCCTCGCCGCGGCTGGACAGCACGATGATCGGGATCATCAACCGCATCGCCCGCAACCGGATAATGATGTCGAGCCCATCCATGTCTGGCAGCCCGAGGTCCAGCACCATCAGATTGGGCGATTCGCGCTCCAGGATTTCCAGCGCCGCGCGGCCGGTTCCCGCGGTCAGCACGATATAGCCGTGGCCGGTCAGGCCGGTGCGCAGGAAGCGAACGATGGCTGGCTCATCGTCCACGACCAGAATCTTCAAAGGGGCGGAGCCCGGGATCACGCTTCCGGATCCGGCAGGTCTTCCGTTTCGGGGATGGGGAAACTCATGCTGAACACCGCGCCGCCGCGGTCCGTCCGGTTGCGCGCCGAGATCCGGCCGCCCATCGCTTCCACATAGCCGCGGCAGATCGCCAGCCCCAGCCCAATCCCTGGGCTTTGCGGCCCCTGACGCCGACCGCGGTAGAACTTGTCGAAGATCCGCTCCAGCTCGGCGGGGCGGATCCCATCGCCTTCGTCGATCACCTCGATCGTGACCCGGTCGTGATCCCGTGCCGCGCGCACCAGGATCGCCGAGCCGGCGGGCGTGTATTTCGCGGCATTGTCGAGCAGATTGAACAATACGTGCTCCAGCAGGACCTCGTCGCCGGCCAGCAACGGCAGGTCCGGTCCGATTTCGACATTCACCCGATGGGTCGCCAGATTGGCGCAGCGGTCCAGCGCGACGCTGACCGAGTCCATCAGATCGATACGGCTGGCGGTGGCATCCGTGAGGCCGGATTCCAGCCGGGTCATGTCCAGCAGGTTGGCGATATAGCGGTCGAGCCGCCGCGCCTCGCCCTGGATGGATCGCGCCAGTGCTTGTTGCGTGGCTTCCCCGGGTACCTCGCGCCAGTCGGCGAGACTTTCCGCGGCCGCCATCACCGAAGACAGAGGCGTGCGCAGGTCATGCGACAGGGAGGCCAGCAGGGCGGCGTGCAATTCCTCCCGTTCGGCCGCGCGGGTCGCCAGTGTCAGGTCGTCGGCGAGATCGATCCGGTGCACCGCCTGCGCCAGCAGATCCGCCAGTGTCCCGAACAGAGCATCCGTGTTGGGGACCTGTAGCTTGTCCAGCGCTTCGCGGCCGACCGCCATCACACCCACTTTACCAAGACCGGTTCGCATCGGGACCATGAGCCATTGGGAAGAAATCGGTACCGGCACATCGGCGCCGGCAAGTGGATCGGTCTGCAGCCATGTTTTGACCTTGGCAAAATCCATGCCAGACAACGCCGTATTGGCGGTGGCCGCGGCCGGGTACACCGCGAGGTTACCGTCGTCCGGCAGCACGATCAGCACCGGAGCGCGCAGGAGCGCCCTCAGCCTCGGGACCGACGCATCCATCACCTCGGGCAGCGTGGCGGCGCCGGCGAGTTGCCGGCCGAATCGGTAAAGGTTCTCCGCCACTTCCGCGCGGACGCTGGCGGTGACCGCCTGCGCGCGCGCGTAGGCGGCGAGGTTGCTGACAATCAACGCGGCGGTGGCGAACACCGCCAGGCGCAGGACATCGTCGGGCTCGGAGATGTCGAGGCTGTAGAGCGGCTGCAGGAAAAAGAAGTCGAACGTCAGCACGCCGAGGACGCAGGCGAACAGCGACGGCAACAGCCCATAGGCGATCGCGGTGAGCATGATCGCGATCAGGAAAGGCAGTACCAGGCTGCCGACCAACAAATAAGGCCGCAACATCCAGCAGATGCCGGCGGCCAGCGCGACCAGCATGGCGGCGCTGAAATAACGGCGAGGCCCAGGCTTTTCCTCGGCCCGCAAATCCGGCACGCCGACTGGCAAACGCGCCCAACGGGAGGCTCGAAGGCTGTTTGGGCCGTCTCCCTTATGGCGGCCGAATGGCGTCAGGGAGCGGAATTTGGCGATCCAACCGCCTCGCTTTGCTTCGGGCCTGAACCAGGGCGGCGTGCCCATCAATCCCACCATGACGAGAGAAAGCCGCGAATCGGCCGTCCGTCCGCCGGCAAATGCCCCTTTTAGCGGTGACTTTGCAAGGTTGAGCCGGCCTTGCCCGGACGGAACGTGCGTGTCAGGCATTTCGCTCACACGCCAAGGGGAGCCGCCGCGTTCGGGCGGGAGCGCGGGTGTCCGACCAGGCGGCCGGGAACGCCGTGTCGAATGGCCGGTGGGCGCGACCGGCCCCGGTCCGGCTGGTGCCGTTCAACATGGCGTCCCGGCGTCTGGCGGCGATGCGGCCGATACGGACAGCGAACGGCGCCCGATCGGCAAACGCCCGCGCATGGCGGTCAACCGGCGCGATACCGGAACGGTACGGAAAATTAACAGACTCCGGCGCGCCTTCGCCGCGAGCCACGCGGGCGCCTTCGCATCGCGCGATCAGGGGCCGCGAGGCACCAAATGCGAGATATATGAGTTGTAGCGATCGCATGCTCCGCACCTATGTGGGCCCCCGTTGCGACATCGACACGGTAGAAACCGGCCTCACGCATCAGTTTTGGTCACCTTCGGCCTGTATGCGGCAGAGCAACATATAAAATCCATTCTCTGAAGCGGACTATCTAATATAAACAACCTATATAGTACTTTGAAAATAGCAAGATCCCGTGGCCGGAATTCAGGAGTGGCATGAAACAAGGCAGAGTGAACGCCAACGCGCCAGCCCATTGACGTTATCTTACACACCCATATACGCCATGGGCCTTGAGCAATATATGATTATATATTTTATAATATAATTCATATCATAAAGAATATATATGGTTTCGACCTGTTCCAGGACAAGACCCCGAACGCGCCGGGAAGCATCGCGTTTCCTTCCTATGGCGTGAACGGTCCGTATGGCGCGTATCGCGATACCGGCAACCGCCGCCAGTCGCGCGAATGGGCGATCCTGAACGACACGGTGTATGAGATCGACAAACACAATGCCGTCGGCATTCGGAACGAATATCACGACGACATGAGCGGCCAGCGGACCGGCTGCAAGACCGCCTATTATGAGGCGACGGTCAGCTGGCGGCGCTATTTCTCCGACGACGTATATGTCCGGCCGGAAATTGCCCATTACCACGCGTTCAACGCCGCGGTGTTCAACGGCGGCCGGCGGAAGGACCTGCCGATGGTGTCCTCCGACCTGATCTGGCGCTACTGACCGGCCAGATTCGCCGGCCATATATTGGCCCGGCCACCCTTGTATAAATCACAGATGGCGCGAACGCGCCTGAAATAAAGAATCCATATAGGAATGGCCTGTCGGGATATGTTATCGCGTATCGAGAATTCGGATTGATACGAATTCACGCATTCTGGCGGGAAATACATCAGCGCTCCGTACAGAACTTAAACATCAAAAACCGTGTGATATTTACTGGAATATATGAAAATATATTTCATGTGTCGGCCGCCAGGATGGATTTTATATTAACTTACCGATACACAGTGTTTCGAACGGGAACCGTACCGTGAACGTCATGGTCGCATCACCTGGCCCAGGGTTTGCAGAGTACCAGGGCGCTCCCGCCGGACGAAGAGCCGGCGGTCATTTTCACCTGCCACGACCGAGCGATCGGATCGCGATCGATCAACCATGAGGAGATGATGTCTATGCATCGCCTGACGAAGAATGCTGTCCCGGGCGCGATCCCTATCGGGAGACTCGTCATACGTCCGTGACGTAAACCGGATCATCTCAACCAAATTCCTTCGGCCAAACCTGGTGCAATCCGGGAACGGAGAAGGCTGTGCGATCCGCCACGACCGAGTGATCGGATCGCGATCCCTTAAACATGAGGAGATGATGCTTATGCATCGCCTGTCGAAAAGTGCCGTAATTATATCGGGGGTACTGGGTGCGACTTCAATGGCGGCGGTGGCGCAAACCACGCCCGCGCCCACGATTTCCATAGCACCCGCCATCACGTCCGCGCCGGCGCCCGGGGCTTCCACAGCATCGGTGCCGTGCACCGGGACACCGGACCCGTATGCGAATTACAACTGTCTGGACGCGTATCTCGGCGACAACCCGTTCACACGGTTCTATCGCTATTACGGGCTCGAAATGGGTCAGGCGGGACCGCCGAGCGACCCCAACGCGCCACCTTCGAGGGTTGATGGCTGGCCCAGAACGCCGCAGACCACGCCGCCAATGCCGTTCACCGAATGGCCGTATGGCGGCGCAACGGCGATCGGCGTGACACGCTCCGGTTCGATCGATAGCCCGCTGATGACCGCGATCGCCAACACCGGCCTTGGCCGTTGGATGAACGAATACGGGTTTCAGGTCTATGGCTGGATCGATCCCGGCTTCAACTTCAGCAGCAATAGCCTACGCAAACCAGGCGGCAACGCGCCAGTCTCCTATGCGTACATCCCGAACACCGCGCAACTTGATCAGGTGGTGCTCTACCTCGATCGTTTCCCGGACACCGTTCAGAAGGACCACATCGATTGGGGTCTCAGGCTGTCGGCGATTTATGGTGAGAATTACCGCTATACGACGTCGTACGGACTCGCGAGCTATCAGCTGCTGAAATACAACGCGGTCAACGGCTACGACTTTCCGATGCTGTATGGCGAGGTGTACATCCCCTGGGTCGCCCAGGGTCTGATGCTCAGAGCCGGGCGCTATATCTCGGTGCCGGATATCGAAGCGCAGTTGGCGCCGAACAACTATATGTACACGCACTCGATCACCTACGCCCTCGACAACTATACCAATGAGGGCCTCATCGGCACGCTGTTCGTCACCAAGAACCTCTCGATCCAGATGGGCGTGGAAATTGGCACCGAGGCGACGTTCAACAACGCGTGGAAGCAGGTTGGCAATCCTAATCCGAACTCCGCGGCGCTGCCGAACCCGCTGTATCCCGGCTCCACGTTCGCGAAGGATCCTGGCGCGGTGCCATCGTACACCGTTTGCGCGCGCTACACATGGAATGACGGCTGGGACGATATCAATCCCTGCGCGAACGGCATCAACGGTGGTCAGTGGGGCTATAACAACCTGCAGTGGTACGGTGTCACCTATTATCATAAGTTTAACGATCATTGGCACCTCGCGTTCGAGTTCTATGACGAGCACGAGAACGGTGTGCCGAACCTGAAGAACCCGACGGTGCAGGCGCTCAACACCGCGCTCGGCGCCGACGGTGGCACCCCGTTTGGCTCGCCTTTCATGTCCCACAACGCGCCGAATGAGGCGCAATGCAAGACGTCCACGCCGCTTCGCTGCAACGCCTACGCGATCGGATCGACGATGTACGTCAACTACTCGCCCGATCCGCTGAACAACTTTTCGTTCCGGCCAGAGATCTACTATGACCCGCAAGGGCAGCGCACCGGAACGGCGGCGACCTACTACGAGTTCTCGATTGGTTGGCAGCACTGGTTCTCGCCGCAAATCGAGATCCGGCCGGAGGTTGGCTACTACCACTCGAACGGTGCGAACGCGTTCAACGGCGGCACGAAGAACTGGACGCTCATCGGCGCCGGCGACGTGATCTGGCACTTCTGACAGCGAAACGAGCAGGGAGCGGCGGGTCAACTGGCCTGTCGGTTCCCTGTTCAACCCTCTCCCACGGTGTATTACCGTAACAAAAAAATTACCATCGACAAAGGACTCTCCCCAATGAAGCGCACGAACACTCTGGCTCTGCTGATTCTGCCGTTGACCTTGGCGCTTGCCGGCAACCCCGCGAAAGCGCGGACGATCGCGCCCGCGCCTTCCTGTGCCGCCGCGTTGGATCAGCTGATGGCGACATGGAATTCGATCGGGTACGCCGAACCCGGCAAGCCCGCGCAGATGGTCGTCGCCGGTTCGCACGGCTATTCGACGACCGGCGGACAGTTCAACTTCATGCGCACGCAGATCCGGATCGCCGCCCGTGACTGCGCGTATGGCCGTGACGCGGACGCGATGCAACATATCAATACAGTCCGAGCTATTTTGGAACATACAAGCCACATCTGACTTCGGAACGTGTGCGCGTCTTCATGACGCGCACACAATCGAAATATATAAACTTTTATGATTCTATCGATGCTTTATATGCTTTCTGGTATTGTGCGGTGCACGATGATTGCCTTACGATAGGTGGTCGGCTGAGGAAACTGAGTAAACCACAACGCTCGTCTCACCGACCCATGCGGCCACCAGTCACCCACGCGCGATGCAGTTGAAAACCGCGCCGCGCGGTTTGTCCGTTTAAACGCGGTATGGCACGCCGCTTGCCGCAAAGACCGCGTTGTTAAGCTATCGAAAGCGATCAAGGAACCAAAGCCGTGGATATGCCCGCGACCGAACCGCATACCGACATGGCGCACGTCTCGAAGGGGCCTGTGCGCCTGTCCCGCAAACGTCAGTTCATGTTGCTGATCGTCGTGACCGTCCTGGTTGGCGCTGGCGTATTCCTCGGCCCGCGCGCGTTGCACAAACCGGAAGAAGCGGCCGCGCCGGCCTCAACTCAGGCGACGGCGGATGGCGGTTTCAAGGCGACCGCGGCGCAATGGGCCGATCTGAAAATCGAGCCGGTGAAGCAGGTCGATTTTCCGCAGGCTGAAGACACCGACGGCAAGATCGCCAACGACGACGATCTGACCACGCCGGTGTTTTCACCTTACACCGGCCGGGTGGTGAAACTTTACGCGCGCGCCGGCGATACCGTGCATCAGGGCGATCCGTTGTTCGCCGTGCAGGCGTCTGAGTTCGCGCAAGGCCAGAGCGACCTGATCTCCGCCGTCGCCACGGTGAAAACCGCGCGCGCGCAGTTGACGTTGAATGAGACCAACGAAAAGCGGCAGCACGAATTGTTCCTGGCCCATGCCGCCGCGCAAAAAGACTGGCAGCAGTCTCAGGTCGATCTCGCCAACGCGCAAGGCGGATTGAACACCGCGCAAATTGCTCTCGCCGCCGTGCGCAACCGGTTACGTATCCTGGGCAAGTCCGACGCGGAGATCGAAGCGGTCGAGCAGGCCTCGGATGTCCGCAAGCTCGATCCGGTCGGCATTGTCTTCGCGCCGATCGATGGCATCGTGGTGCAGCGCCAGGTGGGCCTTGGCCAGAACATCGTCAGTGCCGCGAGCGGTGGCGGCGGTGGCCAGCAGTTTCAGATCGGCAACCTGTCCAAGGTTTGGATGCTCGCCAATGTGCGCGAGGAAAATGCCCCCAACGTCCATCTCGGCGACCCGGTCGAGGTTAACGTCCTCGCGTTTCCAGGCCGCGTATTCAACGGAAAAATCACCCGTATTTCACCGACGATCGATCCGGTCCTGCACCGTCTTCCGGTCTGGGCGGAAGTTGAGAATCCGGACGGCATGCTGAAGCCGGAAATGTTCGCGCGGTTCCGCATTATCAACGGACCGTCGAAGGGACCTTCGGCCGCCGTGCTCGATCGATCGGTGGTTTATGAAGGCTCCGAGGCGCATGTCTGGCTCGCCAACGAAACCGACAAGACGCTCGCCATCCGGCCGATCAAGGTCGGCCGCGTGGTCGATGGCGTCGTGCAGGTGCTGGATGGGCTGAAACCCGGAGACAAGGTCGTCACCTCGGGTGCCGTGTTCATCGACCGCGCCGCCGCCGGAGATTAATTCATGAACGCCATCATTACCTTCGCGCTCAAGCAGCGCGTGCTGATGTTTGTCCTGATGATATTCGCGTTCGTCGCGGGTGGCGTCGGGTTCATGAAGTTGAATATCGAGGCGTACCCCGATCCGGTGCCCCCCCTCGTCGATATCGTGACGCAGAGTACCGGCCAGTCGGCTGAGGAAATCGAACGCTACATCACCATCCCCATCGAAATTCAGATGGCGGGTATCCCGAACATCAACGCGGTCCGCACCATCTCCTTGTTCGGCCTGTCGGACGTGAAAGTGCAGTTCACCTACGACTTTACCTATCAGCAGGCCGAGCAATGGGTGATCAACCGGCTGTCGCAATTGCCGCCGTTGCCGAACAGCGCGCAGCCTGGCATTTCGCCCGAAAGTCCGATCGGTGAAATCCTGCGCTACCGCGTCGTCGGGCCGCCCGGCTATTCCGTGCAGGATCTTAAAACGATCGAGGACTGGATGCTCGAACGCCGCTTCAAAGCGGTGCCGGGCGTGGTCGATGTCAACGGCTGGGGCGGCAAGACCAAAACCTATGAAGTCACCATCGATCAGGGCAAACTCGTTCATTACGGGTTGACGATTCCCAACGTCATCGCCGCGCTGAACAACGCCAACATCAACGTCGGCGGTCAAACAGTGAACTTCGGACCGGAGGCCGCGGTCGTGCGCGGTGTCGGCCTGATCCATTCATTGGATGACATCCGGAACACGATGTTGAGTTCGACGAACGGCACGCCCGTCCTGATCGGCGACGTCGCCACCGTCTCCGTTTCCAACATGCCACGCCTCGGCATCGCCGGTCAGGACCAGGACGACGACATCGTGCAGGGCATCGTTCTGATGCGCCGCGGTGCCGAGAGCATGCCGACGATCAAGCGCGTCGAGGATCTGATCGAGAAGATCAACACCACCGGAATTCTGCCTCCCGGTGTGCATGTCGAACGCATTTACGACCGTTCGGAACTGATCAACCTGACGACGCACACCGTGTTGCACAACATGGTGGAAGGCATCGTCCTCATTTTCTTGTTGCAATGGATTTTCCTGGGCAACCTGAGAACCGCCGTCATCGTCTCGGTCACCATCCCGTTCGCGTTGGCCTTCGCCATCGGGTTGATGCTGATCCGGGGTGAATCCGCCAATCTGCTGTCAGTCGGCGCCATCGACTTCGGCCTTGTCGTCGACGCGACCGTGATCATGGTGGAAAACATATTCCGCCGATTGTCGCAGCCGCCAGGCCAACGGTTCTCCCACTCGGCGTTGATCCAACGCTCCGAGTCGCCCATGGAATTCCGCGGTAAGTTCCGCATCATCGCCAACGCCGCGACCGAGGTGAACAAGAGCATCTTCTTCTCCGCCGCCATTATCATCGCCGGCTTCGTGCCGCTGTTCACCATGAGCGGGATCGAGGGCCACATCTTTGGTCCGATGGCGAAGACCTATGCGTACGCGATCTGTGGCGGCCTACTGGCGACCTTCACCATCACCCCGGCGCTCAGCGCCATGCTGCTGGACGATCACATGGAGGAAAAGGACACGCTCGTCGTCCGCGCGATGCACCGCGTCTATCAGCCGGTGCTGGAGTTCATGCTGGTCAATAAGGTCATTACGCTCGGCATGATCATCGTCATGCTGCTCGGCGCCGGCGTCGCGGTTCGCAGTCTGGGTCTGGAGTTCCTGCCGAAGCTCGAAGAAGGCAACTTCTGGATCCGGGCTACCATGCCGACCGCGATTTCGCTCGGCGAAGGCAACGGTTACGTGAACCGCATGCGGAAGATCATGGCCAGCTACCCCGAGGTCGTGACCGTCGTCTCGCAAAACGGCCGACCGGACGATGGCACCGACGCCACCGGATTCTTCAACGCCGAGTTTTTCGTGCCATTGAAACCGTTCGACACCTGGCCCGCCGGCGTCGATAAAGACGCCCTGACCGAGGAGATGACCAACAAACTGCAAGCGGAATTTCCCGGCGTCGACTTCAACTTCTCCCAGTATATCGAGGACAACGTCGAAGAAGCCGCGTCCGGCGTGAAAGGCGAGAACTCGGTCAAGATCTACGGCAACGATCTGGAGATCCTCGCGAAAACCGGCGAGAAAATCAAAGATGTGATGGCGACGATTCCTGGCATCGCCGACCTCGCGGTGCTCGCGTCGTTGGGGCAACCCACCGTGCGAATCGACGTCGACCGGGCGAAAGCCGCGCGCTATGGGCTGCAAACCGGCGACGTGAACGCCACCGTCACGGCGGCCATTGGCGGTCAGGCGGCGGGCAATCTTTATGAGGACGGCAGCGATCGCAACTTCCCGATGATTGTCCGGCTGGCCCCCGAATATCGCCAAAGCCTCGACTCCATCAAGCACATCATGATCGGCGCGCCGAATCCCGCGGGCGGTGTGGTGCAAATTCCGCTGACCGATGTCGCCAATGTCCGGCTGACCTCGGGCGCCGCGTTCATTTACCGGGAGAACCAGGAACGTTACATCCCGGTGAAATTCTCCGTCCGCGGCCGCGACCTGGGCACCACCGTGATCGAGGCGCAAAAGAAAATCGCCGATGAGGTGCTGTTGCCCGGTGGCTACCACCTGGAGTGGGTCGGTGAATTCGGCAATCTGCAAGAGGCCATCGGCCGGCTCGCGGTCGTCGTGCCGTTGGCGATCGTGCTGATCTGCCTGCTGCTTTACATCAACTTCGGTTCGCTGTCCGACATGTTGCTGGCGGCCAGCGTGATCCCGATGGCACTGATCGGCGGCATCTTCACCTTGTATTTCACCGAGACCCCGTTCAGCGTCTCGGCGGCGATCGGCTTCGTCGCCTTGTTCGGAATCTCGGCCATGGATGGCATCATCGTGCTGACCTATTTCAATCAGGCGCTCGAAAGCGGGTTGGACCGCACGACAGCGATCCTGCGCACCTGTCACATACAGTTCCGGCCGGTGATGATGACCTGCATCGTCGCCGCCGTCGGCCTGGCACCGGCCGCCGTCTCCAATGGCATCGGTTCCCAGGTGCAAAAGCCGTTGGCGCTTGTGGTCGTAGGTGGCATCGTTCTGGCACCGATATTGATCCTGATCGTGCTGCCGGTGCTGATCGACCTGTTCTCGAGACGCGAGGTCGTGGAAGGCCAGTCGGAAGCTCCCCTCGAATTGGCGGAATGAAACATGCGTAAATCGTCGCTTTCCCTGGCGGTGTTGCTGGCCGGCTGCGCGGTCGGTCCGGACTTCAAAAGGCCGGATCCGCCCGCCGTCACCGGATACATGGCCGGCGGGCCCCAGGTCCGAACCGTCTCGACGGCCGGCGCGTTCGGCGCGCCGCAGCGTTTCGTCCAGGAGATGGATATTCCCGGCCAGTGGTGGACCTTGTTCCACTCGCAGCCGCTCAACGACCTGATCGAGCAGTCGATCAAGGCCAATCCCAACATCACCGCCGCGCAGGCGGCGTTGCGTCAGGCGCGGGAAAACACCCTGGCGCAAAAGGGCAGCTATTTCCCGCAGGTCTCGGGTGGCGTTACCGGCAGCCGCAATCTCACGCCGGTTGAGGCATTGTCGCCCGCCGGGCCGACGGGGAACCCTTTCTACAGCCTGATCACGCCGTCGTTGAGCGTGTCGTTCGTGCCGGATGTGTTCGGCGCCAACCGCCGCGCGGTCGAGTCACTCGATGCGCAGGCGGAAAACCTGAAATACCAGTTGGAGGCGACGTATGTGACGTTGACCGCCAACGTCGTGACCGGCGCGCTGCAGGAAGCCTCGTTACGTGGTCAGATCGTCGCCACGCGCGACACGATCAAGGCCGAGTCCGACCTGTTGGCGATATTGCGCAAGCAATACGATCTTGGTCAGGTCTCGATGGCGGACGTGGCGGCGCAGGAGGCCGCTTTGGCCCAGGCACAGGCGACGTTGCCGCCGTTGGAGAAACAACTGGCGCAGCAGCGCGATGCGTTGAGCGCTCTGGCTGGGCGTCTGCCGAGTGAGGAGGTCGCGCGCTTCCAACTCGCCGATGTGAAGCTGCCGACGGATCTGCCTGTTTCGCTACCCTCGAAACTGGTGGAACAACGTCCCGACATCCGCGCGGCGGAGGAAACGCTGCACTCGGCCAGCGCCCAGATCGGTGTCGCCATCGCGGCGCGAATCCCGCAGATCACCCTCAGCGCCAACATCGGCAACAGCGCCAGTTCGGTGTCCAACCTTTTCACGCCCGGAACGAACTTCTGGACCTTGGCGGCTGGTGTCACCGGGCCGATCTTCACCGGCGGGACGCTGTTCCACAAGCAGCGCGCCGCCGAGGCCGCGTTCGACCAGGCCGCCGCGCAATACAAGGCGACGGTGATCACGGCGATGCAGAACGTCGCCGACACGCTGCACGCGCTACAATCGGACGCCGACGCGTTGGCCGCCGCGAACGCGTCGGAGCAGGCTGCCGGACGGAGTCTCGCCATTATCCGCAAGCAGCTGGAGCTCGGGCAGGTGGCCTATCTGGCGCTGTTGAACGCGGAGCAGACATACGCGCTGGCCAAGGTGGCCCAGGTGCAGGCTCAGGCGGCGCGGCTGAGCGACACGGCGGGGTTGTTCCAGGCTTTGGGCGGCGGTTGGTGGAATCGTCCGGCTGAGGTCGTCGCGGCGAAATAGCATCACGGGATACCGGATCGGGCGACGGGCCATCGAGTCGTTCGAAACGTTGGATGGCGGAGAGAGTG
>Ga0182030_10015363_pt1 | contig 15011 bp, 14 predicted proteins | sample 812S3MmetaG_FD_121299 | JGI IMG/M metagenome (GOLD analysis project Ga0182030, IMG submission 121299) | Permafrost microbial communities from Stordalen Mire, Sweden - 812S3M metaG (Illumina Assembly) | ecosystem: Environmental > Terrestrial > Soil > Wetlands > Permafrost | place: Sweden... | reverse complement strand
CGAAGCTTTTCCGGCTCTTGGCGGCTTTCCTTTTCCTGGTGGTGCCCCCCGCTGGCTTCACACCAACCGACGCAGCCAAGCGGCTTTAGTGGCTTCTCGTCATCTCGTCCAAGGTGCCGGGACTTATTCCGCCGATGCCGGCGTGGCCTCTCGGATGGCCTGCCGCCAATCCTTGAAGCGGTACAGCCCCGGAAGACCCAATACCAGTACGAGGACATAACCCATGGCCTGGGTGACGAAGCTATACGCCAGGGCGTCGTCGTGCCTGACGCCGAAGGGCGTCAGGATGCTGACCGTCACGAACTGATAGATTCCCACGTATCCGGGCGTGGAGGGTAGCGCGCTTCCCAACCCCATGCCGGCCAACAGGAGCAGCGCCACCCGGAACGGCAAGTCTATGCCGAGAGCGTAGGTTCCCAACATGACGGAAACGCAATCGATGGACCAGACCACGACGGTCAGGAAAGCGAACCCCGCCAGGCGCGTGGGGCTGTGGAACGTGCGCAGGCCGAGCAGGATCTGGGCGGCCAGTTCCAGCAGGCGATGGCGCAATCCCGCGGGCATGGGAACGCGGCGGAGCAGTCTCTCCAACAGATCCCCGGTGTGGGGCACGATGGCGATGGCGAGCAACCCCACGCCGGCCATCGTTGCCGTGGTGCGGCTCACATCGCCCAGCCAGGCGGGCTTTGGGTGCACGCCCAGCAGCACCACCGAACTGGCCAGCACGAGCGCGATGGCGTCCACCATGCGCTCGCTGAGAGCCGTGGTCAGCACGTAAGTCTTGCTCAGCGACGAGCTCTTGCTGATGATGTACGACCGCACAAACTCGCCAGCGCGCGCCGGCAGGAAGTTATTGCCCAGATAGCCCGCCATGTTGGCGATAAACACCGTGAGCACGTCGAAGTAAGCGTCCGTGTTGAGCAGAATTCGCCAGCGGTAGGAGCGCAGGAAATAGGAACAACAAGCCATCAGGCCGGCAGCCACCAGGTACTGCCAGCGGGCGTGGGTAATGGTGTTCCAAACGCGCGCCCATTCCACCCCGCGGAGCGAGTAATAGAGCAATAATGCGGCCAATGCGGCGGACAGCAGTCCGTACCAGATGCGTCCGCGGTCTTTTCCCGCGGGTTCACCCATGCTTGGGGGTTTCTCTCGCCGCGCCGGGCGGTTCGGCCGGCGGAAGACCGGGCTCGAATTCGAAATTCAAGCGCTCCCGCTCCACTACCAGCGGGCGGTTCTGCACGTGGGTATGGATGGAGCCGATGTACTCGCCCATGATTCCCACGGAAATCAACTGCACCGAACCGAAGAAGAAAAGGCCGATTACCAGGGGCGCCGTGCCCACCGAGAAACGATTCCAGTACAGCAATTTATAGAAGAAATACACCAGGCCCGTCAGAATACTGACGCCGGCGCCGGCAAATCCGGAGAACGTCACCAGCCGCAGCGGCACCTTGGAGAGGTTGGTGATCCCCAGCATCGCCATGTCATACAGCGAATAGAAATTGTTCTTGGTGATGCCGCGTTTGCGCCGCGGCTGGTGGAAGGGAATGGTCTTGTGAGGCAGCCCGATCTCGGCGATCACGCCGCGGAAATAGGGGTACGGGTCGTTGAAGGATTTGACGATATCGATGACCCGGCGGTCGTACAGCCCAAAGCCCGTGAAGTTCTCGAAGGTCTCGATGGAGGAAACCCTGTTCACCAGCCGGTAGTACTTCTTGCGGATCCAGAACATGAGGCGGTTCTCATCGCTCTCGTGCTTGATGGCCAGGACCATGGAGGCGCCTTCTTCCCATCCCTGGAGGAACTGGGGGATCATTTCCGGCGGGTCCTGCAGGTCGGCCGCCATGCCGATGATAGCGTCGCCAGAGGCCTGATAAATGCCGTAAAGCGGCGAGCGGATGTGACCGAAGTTCCGGGCGTTGACGATCACCCGGACGTTGGTATCGGCGGCGGCGATCCGTTTCACGATCTCCACCGTGCGGTCGGCCGAGTTGTTGTCGATGAAAATATGTTCGTAGCGGTAACGGCCCAATTCCGCCATCACCTTGCGGATGCGGGTATACAATTCCTCGACGTTCTCTTCCTCGTTGAAACAAGCCGTAACGATGCTGATGGTTTTCATGCGGACGCGGCCGGCGCGGGTTTCTCCGTGTCCATGAAGTAGTAGCAGATCATGTGCATCACGATGGTATGCACATCTTCGATGCGGCCCATATGCGGATGGGAGGCCTGTATATTGAGCTGCGCCATGGCGCCGAGTTTGCCGCCGTCGCGGCCGGAGAGCGCGATGGTGCGGCAGCCGATGGAGTTGGCGTATTCCACCGCGCGCAGGACGTTGGGGGAGTTGCCAGAGCCGGAGATCGCCAGCACCACATCGCCCGGTTCCGCGAAGTTCTTGAGTTGCTCGACGAAGACGCACTCGTAGCCGACGTCGTTGGCATACGCCGTAATCGTGGGCAGGGAGTCGGTAAGCGCCATGATGCGGAAGCGCTGGTCGCGGCGGAAGCTGGCGCCCTTGACCATATCGCAGGCGAAGTGCGATGCGGTGGAAGCGCTGCCTCCATTGCCGCAGACAAAAATGCGGCGGCCCTCCTGGCGAGCCTGAATCAGGATGTCGATGGCAGTACCGACCTTCTCCAAATCGATGGTGTCGATCGCCTGCAGGAGGTCGGCTTTATAATGGGACTGGAAACTGTGGGTCATGGTTCAATCTGCATTATACGCCGCCGTAAAAAACGCTTCGCCCGGTTCACTGCGGAATGGCGTGGCACATATTTTCCCAACAGTCCTCGGCATTCCGCCGCAGATAGAGTTTGTACCGGCCGCCGGACAACTCATCGATAGCCAAAGGAACCTTCCAAAGATCGTCTTGCGTGTGATGGTTGCAGATGGCAAGTGTCGCCGAACCCGCGGCCAAGGTTCGCGCCGCCCCTGCCAGCGCCTCCAGTTCCGCGCCCTCGATATCCATCTTGATGTAGGGACGTTGGTAACCCTCCAACAGGCTGTCCAACGTTTCGCAGGCCACCTGCTCCGAGCCTGAGCCCGCCGCCACGCGGGAATAGACCGTTCCTGTCGCCTGGAACGAAACCGTCTGCCGGGTTCGCCCTAAGGCCACATTGAATGCGCGCACTTTTTCCTGGGTTTCCAGAGGCAGTGAATGCAGGAACTCCCGAAGACGCAAGAAGGTGCCGCGGTCGGGCTCAATGGCGAGAGCGCGCTGGAAATTTCCGCCGGACCGCTGCAGGAACTCGTGCAGGCTGTCGCCATCGAAAGCGCCACAATCGACGAAGACCTCGTCGTGGGTGAGGTGCGCCAGGCCCTTGGGGAAATAGGTATCTTCCGCCAGGTCGTATTCCCGCGTCCAGCGGGAATCCAAAGTGGTTCGGTACTTCAACTGCGCGACATATTCCACGCGGGATGGTTCGTCGGCCCACAGGTCGAAAGCTTTCTCAACCAACCCGGCCTGGAGAAATATTTCGTCCGGCAAATCCAGACTCATGTGCGGAATGAAGAGATCGGAATACTTCAAGAAGAGACAGTCGAAAGGAATCGCGGTAGAGCAACCGAGCGAGCGCAATTGCTCGCGAACGGTGCGCCCATTGTAAATGGTAACCACAAAGGCACAGTCGCGGTCGAATTTTCGCACGGCGTCGGCGGCGGGCAGCACGGGCACGCCATCTACCGTGGTGTTCCGCAGTTGGGGGTTGTTGTCGGCGAACGCCTTTGGCTCAAGGCCGGCGCGCCGCAGGCCTTCGAGCGCGATCCGGCCCACAACTCCCGCGCCAAAGAGTACGATGGATTCGCCCTTTCGGCCGGCGAGCCGGTCGTACTTTTCACGCATGTTGCGGGAAACGGCGGCCGGATCCTGGTTCAGCAACGCGCTGAGGCCGCGTTTCAAATCTGTCGCGCAGGACAGCGGTCCCGTAGTCATTCACTCTCCTCCAGAGGTTCCACGATCATATTGGCGCGGAACTCGTCGCGGCTCAGGAGCGGTGCCATATCCTCCATGGGCCTCGAGACCATGCGCCCATCGGGCCCTACCGAAGAGGTCACCCGGGGCGCGGTCGGCTGGTCCGGCGGCACATCCACCGCGCACACGATCGGCCCATCGTGCCCGAGCACCTCGCGCACCTTTTCGCGGATGCCCTGGTGGCTCGAAAGGCGCGTGGTGGCGATGCCGTAAGCTTCGGCCACGCGCGCGACGTCGGGCAGCGTGAAGTGGCTCGATGGTTCGCTGCCCACGTAGCGGCCCTCGAAGTAACCGCGCTGCATGGCCATGATGGATGCATACCCGCCGTTACAGAGCACGAAATATTTGATCGGCAGGTTGAGGCGGCGCAGCGTTTCCAACTCCTGTATGTTCAGTTGGAACCCGCCATCGCCGTTGACGCAGATGGTGCGGCGTCGGCCGCCGGCCAGGCATCCGCCGATGGATCCCGGCAGGCCCGTGCCCATGGCGCCCAGCCCCGGGGCGTTGGCGATGCGCTGTCCGGGTTTGACACGGAACGCCTGCATGAAAATGTCGCTGCACGGGCCGGAACTGCCGGGGATGAGCAGGTCGCCACCGGCCGCCTCGTCCGACAGTACGTCCATCAGCACGTACGGATTCACCACGCCTTGCTCGTTCCAGTACTCGGGCAGCACCACCGGATACGTGGCGTTCCACTCGCGGCAGCGCGCCAACCAGCCCGAGCGTTCGCGCGTCACGATACCGCCGGACTGGCGCAGGAACTCGTCCACGAATACCGCCGCATCGTCACAGACGGCGACATCGAGATGCGCCTTCATCTTGTCGAGCTCGGCGGCGTCCACATCCACCATGACCTTCGTCGCGGCGCGGGCAAAGTTCTCGCGGCTGAAGGCGATCGAGGGCAGGTCGAGACGCGCGCCGAGGACCATCAGGTGGTCGGCGTTCTGTTGGGTGAAATTGGCGGCGCGCTGCCCGATGGCGCCGGGGCGTCCGGCATAGCGCGGGTCGGTATCCGGCAGCATGTCGGCGGCCTTCCAGGTGAGCAGCACCGGGATGTCGAGGAGTTCGATCAGCCTGTCCAGTGCGCCGCTCTGGTGCGCCCCGCGCGCGCCGTTGCCGAGGAAGAGCACCGGCCGCCCGGCGCGGTTGAAGAGGTCGATCGCCGCCGAGACGCCCGCCGCAACCCGCGAACCCGGCGCCACCAGCCCGGGCGGGGGCCCGAAGCCGCCTAGCGAGGTCTCGTCAATCATGGCGGCCTGTACGTCGAGCGGAATATCGATCCACACCGGCCCGCGGCGTCCGTGCGTCGCCAGGTACACCGCCTTCTCCAGATGGAAGCGGATGGATTCCGGGTCGAGCACGGTCACTGCGTACTTGGTGATGGGCGTGACCACCGGCACGATGGGCACTTCCTGCTGGCCCATCGACCGCACGCCACTGGCGCCGATCAGGTCGGCGCGCTTGGCCTGCCCCGAGATGACCAGCAGGCTGGCCGATTCCAGCCACGCCGCAGCCACTCCAGTGATGGCGTTGGTGCCGCCCGGTCCCGCCGTGACCAGCACCACGCCGAGGCCGTTGGTCACCTCCGCGTACGCTTCGCCCGCGAACGCACAGGCCTGTTCGTGCAGCGGGCACACGTACTCCAGCCCGGGCGTGCGTCCCGCCGAGTCCACCAGGTGCATGCAGGCGCCGCCGGCCAGCATGAACACGTGCTTCACGCCCGTGCCCGCCACAAACTCCATTACGAAATCGGATAGTTTCTTCAAGTGGTCACCAGGTACTTTAAGGTATCCTCCACCGGGAGCGAGCCGCCATTCCACGGTTGCGGAAAGAGCACGGCCTTCACGCCAAGCTCGCTCACCGCCGCCACATTCGCTTCGCTATCGTCCAGGAAGTAGTCCGCTTCCCGGAACCAGCGCAGAAAGTCGGCCTTGTCGCGGTCATACGCGGGCGCCGCCGCGTCCAGCCGCACCGGCGCCACTCCATAACAGCGGATGTAGTTGCCGAAATGGCGGAAGACCCACTCCGCCGCCTCGCCCGCGCTGGCCAGCGGACGCGCCGTCAGCGCCATGTGGCGGAAGCGATGCCCGTGTTCCCGCATCCAGCGCTGGATCTCCGGGTTCGGGGTGAGGCGGCGTCCGCCATCGGAGGACCGGAACCTGTCCAGCGAGAGCAGATACTCCGCTTTTTCGATGCCCAGGACGGCATGCGGCGGGTTCTCGCGGAGCGCGGCGTACGTCACCCGGCAATCCGGATGCGCGGGCAGCCAGCACTGGCGAAACCAGGCCGCCATCAGGTCGTTCAACACATCGTCCACATCCCACACGATGGTCAGCATTCTGGCAGGCTCTCCATCAATCCATCCAGTGGGTCACGAAAGTCTTGCGATTCGGGTTCGCCTCAATGCTCGCATCCGCGTAGAAGGAGTCGCCCTGCTTGTAGCACGACGACACCTCCTCGATCACCGTGCCGGTCCTGGTCAGGAAGCCGTGCCGCACGCCGCGCGGAATCACCACGATATCGTTGGCCTTGCGCACGCTGGTCACGCCGTCCAGCGTCAGCGAGATCTCCCCGTGCAGCACGTGATACGTCTCGTCCTTATGCTTGTGATACTGCTCCGGATGCGTCTGCCCGGGCAATAGCACGATGACCCGCTTGCAGTATTCGCGATTCACCACGGTGATGATGGTGGAGCCGAACTTATTGAAATGCTCCATGCCGTAGTGATGCGAAATCTCCAGTTCCATCTGGCCGGGCACGCTGACCTTGCTCTTCTTGAGCACCTTGCGTACCTCGGAGATGGCATGGTAGACCAGCTCGCGTGTGTCGCTCGAGCGCACGCCGGCCTTCATGGCCGGCTGGTTCGGCTCGATGGGCGCGAGCGCGCGGTAGCTCGCGTACTTGGACATGTCGTTGGCCACGAGTTGGCCTTCCACGTTGGGCATGGCGTAGTACACGTCTTCGGCGCGCAGCGTCTCGCCCGCCCGCACCGCGGTTCTGGCGTACACGCCGCGCCCCAGCGCGCGCAACGTGCGGATCTCCTCCTCGGGGAACGGGCAGCGCCGCCCTTCCAAACCCAACATGGCGTGCGCGCTGGCGGCCGATTCCAGCCACTTCCGTACCTGCTCGGGATTCGCCGAGTAGGCGTTCAGCGCGATCGTGCCGGTGGGCACGCCGACGTGCTTTTCGAACAGCACGGCGCCCAGCCCGATCGCCACCCTTACCGCCTCGTAGTTGTCCGGGCGTTCGTGCGTCGAGTACCCCACCTCCAGCCCGGGGTACCGCTCCTTAAATAGCTTGATCTGGTTCAGTTGCAGGTTCTCGTCGCGCGTGGGGTACTCGCCCACGCAGTGCATGATGGACAACGGCCGCTTGCGGTGGCGAAAGAAGCTGACCACCTTGTCGATGTCCTCCAGCGCCACGCCCGCCACGCTGCCGATCACCGGCAAAGTGGATTGCGCGATGCGCTCCAAGAGCGGCCAATCGGTCCAGTAGCAGCTCGGGATCTTGATGAAATCGTAGCCGTGTTCCTCGATGCGTCCCACCGAGGCTTCGTCCCACGGCGTGCAGATGGCCAGCATTCCGTGCTCGTCGATGGCATCCTTGATGCGCCGGTAATCGTCCCAGCTTAGTTGGGTTTCGGTGAAGCGCTTGACGAACTTCAGATCCAGGCGCGCCCGGTAATCGGGATGGATGAACGCGGGGATATCGCGATATTGCAGCTTGATGCCGAAACTGAAGGGGAAATCGCGGGCCACATCGTGCATTGCCTTGACGATGCGCAGGCCGTGCTCCACGTCCCCCATGTGATTATTGGCCATTTCGAAGATGAACAGCGGCCGGTCGGTAGTTTCTTTCCTGGTCACAACGTTGCCTCTTTCGCTCGCCGCGCCGGCATGGTGCGCCGTATGGCGTCTTCCAGCGGAATGAGCTCTTTCAATTTCAGTTCGGTTCGCGCCCGCTCGCACGAAGGCACGTACCGCTCCGGCAGGCGGCCCGGAACGGGCGTGCCGGCCGTCTCCACGGGGCCGCCGCCCGCCACCATGCGCGCCAGCTCCGCGATGGAAACCGCGCGCTCCGCGCCCACGTTGTACGGCCTTCCCGGCGCGCCCGCCACCAGCAGCGTCCAGAGCCAGATGGCCAGGTCCGCCGCGTACAGGTAAGACCGCACCGCGCTGCCGTCGCCCGTAACGCGGACGGGCCGGCCCGCGGCGTGGTCGCGGATGAAATTGCCGATGGCGAAGTGAGCGTCCAGCGGAAGACCGGGTCCCACGAAGGCGAAGCACCGCGCCGGGACACATGCCACGCGCCCGTATACCGTGCACAACATCTCCGCCGTGCGCTTGGCCTCCGCATAGACCCACTGCCGCTCCGTCACGTCGGGACCGCCGCTATAGGTCTCGGGCATGTGGGACAAGTCGCGCGGCTGCGGACCGTAGACCGCGCCGGAACTGGTGAACAAAAGCCGCTTCGCGCCGCTCTCCACGGCCAGGTCCAGCACCCGCCGGGTGCCGTCCACGATGGTGTCCAGCACCACCAGCGGCCGCTCCATACAGCGTTGCGGAGTGGCGTCGCTTGCCAGGTGGATCACATGGGTGAAACTCGCGCCCGGCAGGCGGAACGAGCGGACGTCGCCCTCCACCAGGCGGATCCCCGGATGCGCGGCCAGGTGCGGCGCCTTTCGCCGGAACCCGTCCGCCGAACGCGTCAGCACCGTCAGCGATCCATCGATGTCCCGCCGCTCCCACGCCCAGGCCCAGCTTTCCAAAAGCCAGCAGCCGAAGAAACCGGTGCCGCCGGTCACGAAAATGCGCGCGCCGCGCAATTCGTCCCACACGCCCGCGGTGTGCGCCAAAACGTGGTCCAGGTCACCAGCGAGCGGATGCATTGTCCCTCACTCCCGAAGCCGCTCCGTGCAGGGTTTCCAGCATATAATCCAGCATTGCCGGGCCGATCCCGGGATATAGGCCGATCCAGAATACCTGGTTCATCACGAAATCGGCGTTTTCGAGCGGTCCCGCAACCCGGAACGCGCGGTCGCGATAAGCCGGTTGGCGGACCAGGTTCCCGCCGAACAGCAGTCTCGTCGCGATGTGGCGTTCCTCCAGGTATTGCGTCGCCTGGTTGCGTGTGAAAGGCGCACTCTCGCGCACGGCGATGGGGAAACCAAACCAGCTCGGCTCGCTTCCCGCCGTGGCTTGCGGCAGAATGAAGAATTCCTCCAGCCCGCACAGCCCTTCGCATAACTCCGCGAAATTCCGCCGCCGCGCCTCAATGAAGCCATCGAGCTTCTCTAATTGCGCCACGCCGACCGCCGCCTGCATGTCGGTGGCTTTCAGGTTGTAGCCGACGTGCGAGTACGTGTACTTGTGGTCGTAGCCGTGGGGCAGGCTGCCCAACTGCCGGTCGAAGCGCTTGCCGCAGGTGTTGTCGCATCCCGGCCGGCACCAGCAATCGCGGCCCCAATCGCGCAGGCTTTCCACAATCGATGCGAGCAGCGGCTGCGAGGTCAGCACCGCGCCGCCTTCGCCCATGGTGATGTGGTGCGCCGGATAGAAACTGGTGGTCGCCAGGTCGCCGAACGTGCCCACTTTGCGCCCTTGGTAGGTCGAGCCCACGGCGTCGCAGCAGTCCTCAATCAGCCACAAGCCGTGCTTCCGCGCGAATTCCGTCACCGCCGCCAGATCGAATGGATTGCCCAGCGTGTGCGCCAGAATCAAGGCGCGCGTGCGCGGGCTCAACGCCGCGTCCAGTTGGGCCGTGTCGACGTTGTACGTGGGCAGCGTCACATCCACGAACACCGGCACCAGGCCGTTCTGCAGGATGGGATTCACCGTGGTGGGAAAGCCCGCCGCCACGGTGATGACTTCATCTCCCGCCGCCAGTCGCCGCTCGCCCAGTTTGGGCGAGGTCAACGCCGAGATCGCCAGCAGGTTGGCCGACGATCCCGAATTCACCAACAGGCAGTTGCGCACGCCGCTCCAAGCGGCGAATTCGCGCTCGAATTGCTCTGCGAAGCGCCCCGTGGTCAGCCAGAAATCCAGCGCCGAATCCACCAGCGAGCGCATCTCCGCCGCATCGAAGACTTTGCCCGAAACCGGCACCTTGCTCGACCCCGGGACGAACTCCTGCGCCGGGAAGGCCGCCGCGCAGTACTCGCCCACCAGATCGAGGATTCGCGCCCGCAATTCGGTCATGCCAGGAACTCCCGGTACCAGGAAATGGTGCGCTCCAACCCCTCTTCCAGGCCGAACAGCGGCTGCCAGGCGAGCTCCGTCCGCGCTCGGGCCGCGCTCAGAAACTGCCGCCGGATTTCGTTCGACGCCTCGTTGCGCACATCGGGAGCGAGTTCCGAGCCCATCAGTTGCAAAATGCGCTTTACCAGGCAGAGAACCGTGATTTCTCTCTCGTTAGAGAAATTGAACGCCTGCCCGTGCAGCTCCGGACGGGAATGCAGTTCCTCGGCCAGCAGCATGTAGGCCGCCGCCCCGTCTTCCACGTAGAAATAGTCGCGCACATACTGGCCGTCGGAGCGCACCACGGGACGCTCGCCGCGCAACACGCCGCGGATGGTGCCCGGCACGATGCGGTTCCAGTTGAGGTCGCCGCCGCCGAAAAAGTTCCCGCACCGGGTGATGCCCACCGGCAGCCCGTAGGTCCTGGCGTACGTCTGGGCGATTAGGTCCGCGCAGCTCTTGCTGGCGTCGTAGGGGTGCCGTCCGGCGAGCGGCGTGTCTTCATCGTAGGGCAACTCCGCCTGGTGCCCATACGCCTTGTCCGAGGACGCCACCACGATCGACTTCACCACGCTCGAGCGGCGGCACGCTTCCAGCACGTTCCACGTGCCCTGTATGTTGCTTTCGAAGGTCGAGACCGGGTTGCGGTTGGCGATGCCGACAATGGTCTGCGCCGCCAGGTGGATCACCGTTCCGGTTTCGTACTCGCCGATGGCGCGCTCCAGAACTTCCCGGTCGCGCACATCGCCGCGCACCACTTTCACCCGGTCCAGCGTACCGGCGCGCACCAGTTCGCTTTGCGGCACCCAATCGCGCACCAGGCAGGCCACGTCCGCGCCGGCTTCCACCAGGCGCCGCGTCAGCCAGGAACCAACCAGCCCCGTGGCGCCGGTCACCAGCACCGGCCGATCCCGCCAGAAACCGCTCACGCCCAGGCCCTCCATGGAGCCTCGCCGCTGCCCCATAGCTCGTTGAGGTGCTGGTACTCGCGATACGTGTCCATGGCGTAGAAGAAACCGTCGTGGCGGTAGGCCATCAACTGCCCCTCCCGCGCCAGCCGTTCCAGAGGTTCGCCCTCAAAGACGCAATCGTCCCCGCCCAGGTAGTCGAACACTTCGCGATTCAGCACGAAGTACCCGGCGCTGATGGAGCCGTCGGTTTTCGGTTTTTCGTTGAACGCGCAGACGCGGTCGTTGTCGGCCATGTCGATCATGCCGAAACGCGAAGTCGGCGGGACGGTAGTCACGGTGGCGATCTTGCCATGACTCTTGTGGAACTCCACCAGGCGGCGGATGTTGACGTCGCTCAGGCCGTCGCCGTAGGTCATCAGGAACGTGTCGCCATCGATGTACCGCTCGATTTTGCGAATCCGCCCGCCGGTCATGCAATTGATGCCGGTATCGGCCAGCGTGACCCCGAAATTCTGCTCGGCATGCAGCCCGTGATAGCGAATCTGCGACTTCTGCCCCAGGCAGATGGAGAAGTCGTTGTTCATCGCCTCATAGTTGAGAAAGTAATCCTTGATGGTGCTGCCCTTGTACCCCAGGCACAGCACGAACTCGCGGAACCCGTGGTGCGCGTAGCTCTTCATGATGTGCCACAGAATGGGACGGCCGCCCACTTCCACCATCGGTTTCGGCCGGAACTCGGTTTCCTCTCGCAGCCGCGTTCCCAATCCGCCGCACAGGATTACTACCTTCACGAACGTGCGCCTCCTCTTCTTGACACTCCGAGGCCATTATTCAGCCAGAGGCTGGGAAACACTAGCTACGCTTCAGTAGCTAAACCGATGCTATGCAAGGTTATGGTACCCGGCCGCCCGGGTACCCCCCAACACCTGTTGGCTCGCAACCGGGTTTGGCGCCGGGTATTGGCCCGTGCCGGCCTCATTCACCTACTTGCCAAAATTAACCAACTAGGTTAATATGGTCACATGGAGAAACGAACGCCGCACTGTAAGCTGGCGGTCGTCAAGAACCTGGTCGCGGCGGGCAAGGTTCGCACCACCGTTTCGGCGCTCGCCGGCGGCGCGGCCCTGGGGTTCGGTTTCGAGGGAATCCTTGGCGTCGTCACGGCGCTCACGCCAAGGGATTTCTACAAGAGTATGACGACACACGCCGATCACCGCGTCTGGCAGGACGTCTACCGGCCGAAGACGCCGGCCGGCGAGGTGTATCTGAAGCTCACGGTCCTCGACGACGTGCTAATCGTGTCATTCAAGGAGTTATGAGGGAAGGAGCCATATCATGAAATGCCCATCTTGCGGCGAGCGGAAGCTTGTTCGGGACACGCGCGATGTCCCGTACACCTACAAAGGCGAAACGACGACGATTCCGGCCGTACGCGGCGAGTTCTGTCCGGCCTGCGGGGAAAGCGTCCTCGCCGCGGCGGAATCGAAACGCGTCAGCGCGGCGATGCTGGAGTTCAACAAGCAGGTGAACGCCTCCATTGTCGATCCTGGCTTCATCGCGCGCGTCCGCAAAAAGCTCGCGCTCGACCAGCGGCAGGCGGCCGCAATCTTTGGCGGCGGCACCAATGCGTTTTCGCGCTACGAGAACGGCAAGACCAAGCCGCCGCTCGCGCTGGTGAAACTCCTCATGGTGCTCGACCGGCACCCCGATCTGTTGGGCGAGGTCCGGGCCGGGCGATAGCCACACCGGGGCGTGCAGTCTCCGGCGGCCCCGCCGCCTCCGCTCCGGTTACCGCCGATTCTACGAGCGATGCTAAATTCGGAAGAGTAGCCCCCGTCGTCTCAGGCCTCCTATGTGCGGTATTGCCGGTTTCGTGCAACTCGATCGACCCGCCCAGCGTTCGCTCGTCCAGGCCATGTGCGGCGAGATTCGCCACCGCGGTCCCGACGACGAAGGCGTGTATACCGATCGCGGATGCGGTATCGGCATGCGCCGCCTCAGCATCATCGATCTCTCCACCGGCCACCAGCCGATGTCCAATGAGGACGGCTCCGTGTGGATCGTCTTCAATGGCGAGATCTACAACTACCAGGAGTTGCGCGCCGATCTCATGGCGCGCGGGCATCAGTTTCAGACCGCGAGCGACACCGAGACCCTGGTTCACCTTTACGAACAGGAAGACGTGGAGGGTCTCAAGCGGCTCCGCGGCATGTTCGCCTTCGCCATCTGGGACGCCCGCCAGGACCGTCTCCTGCTGGCCCGCGACCGCGTCGGCAAGAAGCCGCTCTACTACGCCGTGCTGCCCACCGGCATCTATTTCGGCAGCGAAATCTCCTGCCTGCGCCAGGCCGGGGTGCCGCTCGAAACCGACCCCGAGGCGCTCCGCCTGTACTTCCAGTTCAACTACATTCCCGATCCGCTCTCCGCCTATCGCGCCATCCGCCGCGTTCCCGCCGGCGGCTGGCTTACCTGGCAGCGCGGCGCCGTGCGCCAGGGCCGCTACTGGCAGATGCCGGCGCCCGTTGCCACGCCCGCTCCCGGCCTCACGCACGCCGAGGCCGTCGTCCGCGTCCGCGAAAAGTTCGACGAAGCCGTGCGCATCCGCATGATCGCCGACGTCCCGCTGGGCGCGTTTCTGAGCGGCGGCATCGATTCCAGTTCGGTGGTGGCCTCCATGGCCCGCCAGTCGCCGGATCCCATCAAGACCTTCTCCATCGGCTTCGAGGAAAGCCGCTTCAACGAACTGCCCTATGCCGCGATGGTGGCCCGGCAGTATGCCACCGAGCATCATGAAATCGTGGTGCGTCCCGATTCCATCGGCATCATCCAAAAACTCATGAAGCACTTCGGCGAGCCGTTCGCCGACTCTTCCGCCATCCCCACCTTCATCGTGAGCGAGTTCGCCGCGCGCAGCGTCAAAGTGGCGCTCAGCGGCGATGGCGGCGACGAGCTGTTCGGAGGCTACACCAGCTTGCAGCAGGTGCAGCGCCTGAGCTGGCTGGACCGCGTGCCGCAACCGTTGCGCCTGCTCCTGTCCGCAATTTCCGCCCGGCTGCCGTATTCCGCGTATGGCAAGAATTTCCTGCACACCATGGGACGCCGCAACGGCCTGGACCGCTACTTCGCGTTCAACTACGCGCCCTACCACCTGCGTTCCCGCCTGCTGCGGCCGGAGTGGATGATGCCCGCCGAGAGCGGCTTCCTGGCGCAGATTCTCCCCCACTGCATCCTGCCCGAGGACGCCGGCACGCTCTCCCAGGTGATGTATTGGGAGGCCACCGCCAACCTCACCGGCGACATGCTGGTCAAGGTGGATCGCATGTCCATGGCGAATTCGCTGGAAGTGCGCTCCCCCTTGCTGGACCACGAACTGGCCGAGCTCGCCGCCACCATTCCGCACGCCTGGAAGATCGCCGGCGGACAGGGCAAGCGAATTCTGCTCGATGCCCTCGGCGACCGTCTCCCGCCGGCGTTGCTCCATCGCCCCAAGTGGGGTTTCGGCGTGCCGCTGGCCGATTGGTTCCGCGGTTCCTTGCGCGAGTTTCTCTGGGACCACGTGACCGCGGCGCAGTTCCTCGACCGCGGCATCGTCTCCCCCGAGTTCCTGCTTACCCTGCTCGAAGAGCACGATTGCGGCCGCCGCGACAACAGCCACTGGCTCTGGTCGCTGCTCGTCCTCTCCCTCTGGTTCCAGGAAATCGCCCAACCCGCCGCGCAACCGGTAGCGTAGGACAGGCCTCCCGGCCTGTCCAGGACAAACCTCCGGCCTGTCGAATCCGAGCGCAGCTTGGACCCCGCCGCCTATCCCCGCCGCCTCCCGCTCGCGAACTCTTTCCCCACCACCACGAACCGCAATGGCAGCTCCGCGGACTTCGTGATCCCGATGCGCGGCGT
>Ga0182030_10015362_pt1 | contig 15013 bp, 15 predicted proteins | sample 812S3MmetaG_FD_121299 | JGI IMG/M metagenome (GOLD analysis project Ga0182030, IMG submission 121299) | Permafrost microbial communities from Stordalen Mire, Sweden - 812S3M metaG (Illumina Assembly) | ecosystem: Environmental > Terrestrial > Soil > Wetlands > Permafrost | place: Sweden... | reverse complement strand
TATCAGTCGGTCAATCGCGGCAAAGCGATGTACCAGCTTGCCTACTATATGGGAGGCAGGCGGGTTCAAAAGAACTTTGCCGACAAAGCGGAAGCAAAGCGCGTAGCCAAGCAGATTCTCGGTGGGTTGACAAATGATGCGGAAGCGGTCGAAGCCCTGGCTACGCCCGAACTGGAAAGCCTCGTGGCGGCGCGGAGAGTTCTCGCGCCGAACTACGCCCTGCATGTGGCCGTCGAGGAACATGCTCAAGCGGTGGGAAAGCTTGGGGAGATTTCGCTCCGCGAAGCGGTCGAGTTCTTCCTGCGACACAACCGGGCCGATGTGCCCCGGCTGACGCTGGCGGAAATCGCGGAGCAATTCGCCAAGTCACGCGAGCAATCGGGCCTCTCGGCTCATTACGTCAGCCAGTGCCGTAAGACGGTGAATGATCTGGCGAAGGCGTTTCCGGGCAAGACACTTCCTGATCTGAGAACGGCGGAACTGGATGCCTGGCTCGGTGGTCTCACGTTTGGAGCCAAGACCAAAAACGGGATGCGGATTATTCTCGTGGCCTGCGGCAATTGGGCTGAGGGCCGGGGCTATCTGATCAAGGGCGGAAGTCCCTTCCCTGCCATGATGCGGTACAAGGAGACGAAAACTTCTGTCTCCATCTTCACGCCGGAGAATATCGCCTCCCTGTTGACGAAAGCGGATAAGACACTGCGGCCGTTCCTCGCCCTGGGTGCCTTCGCGGGCCTGCGGACAGCCGAATTGCAGCGGCTCGATTGGAAAGAAATTGATCTGGACCGTGGTTTCATCACCGTGGATGCCAACAAGGCCAAGACTCGGCAACGCCGGTTGGTTCCGATCTCGGACAACCTCAAGCTCTGGCTCACGCCGTGCAAACAAACCTCGGGGCCGGTTTGCCTGCATCAACGTCCGCAAATCGCGGCGGCGCGGCTCTGCGAGGGTTTCGTGTGGCAGGAAAACGGACTGCGCCATTCGTTCATCTCGTACCGGCTGGCCGTCCTGCATGACACCGCGCGGGTGGCCCTAGAAGCGGGCAACTCGCCGGAAGTGATCTTCGGCCATTACCGCGAACTGGTTACGCCGGAAGCAGCGGCGGCTTGGTTTTCCGTGAAGCCCGCATAGGGCTTCACGTTCGGTCTTCAAACTCAACAAACAAACTACAAACGAAAAGGACACTTAATTTATGACTTCACCTCAACCCGCCCGTGATCTGGGCCATCTGATTCTTACCCTGCGCGGTCAGCGCGTGCTGCTTGATTCCGATCTGGCGGCACTCTATGGGGTTTCAACCGGCAACCTCAACAAGGCTGTCCGGCGCAACCTCGACCGTTTCCCGGAGGACTTCATGTCTCAACTGCACTCCGAGGAGGCGGAGGCTTTGAGATTCCAATCTGGAATCTCAAACAAAGGTCGTGGCGGTCGCCGCTATCTCCCCTATGCCTTCACCCAGGAAGGCGTCGCCATGCTCTCCAGCGTTTTAAGCAGTCCCAGCGCCGTTCAGGTCAACATCGCCATCATGCGTGCTTTTATCCGTCTGCGGCAGATGGTTCTTTCCGTCGATGAGCTTTCCCGCAAAGTCGCGGACTTGGAACGGGGCTATAAGCAACATGGCCAGCAATTCGATGTCATCTTCAAAGCCATTCGCCAGTTGATGGCTCCGCCACCGGAACCGCCGCGTAAGAAGATTGGCTTTTGAAATCGCAAACTGCGATCTCAAGCAGCGAACCACAGAAACACTCACAAAACCCGACACCAGACGCCGCCAGCGCGGACGGCGACCAACGGAAGCCGCCTTCATCCCCCCCCGCGTTTTGAATCCCGCCCCCCTCTTCCTTCCGGGGGCGGGATCAAGACGCGGCACACGAACTTCCGAAAAAAGCAGCCGACGTGACGCGCTTCTGGCTCGGCAGAAGCGGGGCGCGGCGGTTGCTCGCTTTGGCGATTATCCAATGACAGCGATCCCTGCCAAGCTCACAGCTTACGCTGTCCAATAAATCTATTTTCAGGGACGAGAAACGAGTGCCGTATTTTTATCAATCCTCACGCAAGGCTTCGTAAGTGGGCGAAAGACATAAAGCCTCCTCCGGGCTGATGGGGATTTCCGTGCCGAGGGAGATTTGCCTTGATGGATACTTTTTCTTTAGCTGCTCAAAAAAATCGGCTTTCGCGTCAGCTAGGGAGGAGTGCATAGACGTGGTAAATGAAGCCCAGCCATACCTCAAATCGAATTGATTTCTATCCGTGCGATAAAAGACGGAAGAATGTTCTTGGCCATCGACGTAAACGGGCACTCTATAGTTTTGAGTAATTGGCATATCAGATGGGTGTGCTACTCGATGTTAGCCAACTAATCATTCAGGTGAAGCGCAAAGCTCAGCGGAAGAATTTCGCGTTAGAACACAGGAGCACGCACCTACAGCCTCGCCGAAGAAGACAAACATCCGTTGCTTGCGGGGCGTGTCCAGACAGGCAAAGCGGAAAGGTTTTCCAACCAAAACAAGCAGAGAAAAGCCTCATTCAATCCGCAGGCTTGGTTTTGGCGGCGGGCAAAAACTTTTCAGCCAGGGTCCGCACATACCTCCAATTCCAGCGCAAAAGCCATTGAACAAGACCAGCCACAAGCATGAAGAAAACTAAGCCAGACCACGGGGGCGCTTGCGACTCAATCAGTGCGTATTCCAGAACCATCCCAAAGCCCAAGCCAATCGTCGCCCAATTCGCGCGAATTTCCTTGGTCAAATGCTTGAACAAATCCGAATTGATGACGTGGCTGCTGTGAATATCGTCAGCCATTTTCTCCACCCTTTGAAAAGAGCCATCGAATTTTCGCAAATCGTCCCTGAGTTGGGTTAAATCCCTTCCTATTTCCTTCGTTGCGGCGATGGCTGGTTTCATCTCCTTCGCCATCTGCTCTGCCTGATATTTGGCTCTGTCGGCCTGAATGACAGTTTCACGCAATGCTTCCTTGGTGCGAACGGCCTCGTCCCGGAACGCAGAGATCACCATGGAGTTGCTCATGTCCACTCTTTGAATCACCTGGCGTTCGAGTTCCCTAGCCTCGGCAAGCTGCTTTTTGGACTCGACGTTCGCTCCTCGGATTTCTGCCGGTATCTGGGCGATCTTCCTTGTACAGGCGGTAAACATTACCGTCATTTGCACCGGCGCACTGTCAGGATCGCCATGACCCAGCGCGTAGAACGAGCGCGCGACAATATCCCGCTGCTTTCCCGGCAACCCGTCCACGATGAAATTCAAAAGCTCGTCGTCTTGGCTCATAGATTGTCCAATGGGTTAAACTCGTCGATGGCTTTACGTGGGGCCTTGTCGGTGGGTCGGCTCACCTTGTTCTTAATGAGGGCCGAGTCCGGCACCAGCACCCGTGCCACGTCTTCGCATTGGGTGAAGATCCGATTTAGAAAATACTCAATTTCATAGCGGCACATCTGGTGAATGGAGGTCAGCTTTTCGGCTTCCGAATAGGTCAGGTGCTTTTTCTTTTCTGAGCTGGCATCCTGAATGGCCTGAATCGTCGTCGCGGTGATGGTGGGCAATTCGAGAACTGGCACCCGGTTTCGTTTGAACAATTCCGCGAGCGCCGTTTGGTCGAAGACCTCGTTGCGGAACCGGGCCGGATTCTTGACCAGAAGGTAATCGGCGCGGTCGCCGAGGGCGCGATAGGTCTTCGCCAAACTTGCCGTGGCCGTGGGATCATCCGCTGCGAACATGAGTACGGTCAGGCGCGTCTCGCGGGCATCGAGGGCGTCCAGTACGCGCAACGAATCCATCGCACTCAGCAGGAAGTCGGTAGCCTGAGCCGGGAAATCGGCCACGGCCAAAGGCGTGTCGGGTAATTCCATGATGAGTTGCAAAAACTCATCTTTGGATCGGGTGGCATCGACAAAGGCGGCTTCGGGGAATCGCTTACTTAGGGTTCGGTGCTCGGCGTCGCAATCGACGGCGGCAACAGGTATTCCGGCAAACCTCGCCCATGCGAGGATACCTTCAAAGACGGTGGACTTGCCAATTCGTCCGCTTGATTGAAAACAGGTGACTAAACGATGATTTATTTTTTTAAGGTCAGACATATGAGTTAGTGGTTTAAGTTGCGGGGACAATGCCCCATTTCTTCTTAATGCTCCGTGTCAACGGGTCGGGGCCGAACTCGCTCTCTGGCGGGAGAGATTCGGTCAACTCGGGCAATTCGAGGGATGGTTTTGTCGGCACGAAACGCCGCATAGGTGGCGTTTCAATTTCCGGTTCCATCCCCATCGGGGCAGGCCGGCGCCGGTGGCGTTTGAAAAACGCGCAGACGCTTCCCTTGTCGCTCGTGATGCCGAGCGTCTTGAGATGATTAACGATCTCCTGCCAGCTCTGCCGCTTCCGGCGCATCTCCGTGATGAGCGCGAAGTGTGGTGTGAGTTTCGATTGAAAAGGTTTTCCGGTCATGATGCCGGAACGTATGACGAGTTGTGACTTATGGCAACTCGTAGGCAGTTGTTGTGACTTAAGTCCATTTTCACGATATGGACTCGCAACAAGTGACTACGTTTTCGGGCGAATGCCCTGCCTCAAGCCACGCTTAGGGACATGTGTGCTTCCTAATATCCTGCCCTGTTTGAAATGAATATCTTCATGGAGAGTTTGAAGATAGAGGTATGGTAATGAGTGGCAATGCTAAGTAACGATATGAGTTATAGATTAGAGAGAGTCTATATGTGTATAGATAGGTAAGAATAGGAAACATGGAATTATTTATATGAAAAGCGATTGGATTCTATGGAAAGATTCTTTTGTTGAGATATAGTGACCGTCATGGTTTCCAAGGCGGTATGCACTTCGGCTTCAGGGGCGATCAAGTATTTTGAGGCTCACCTCAATGTGGCCGATTATTTCATGGAGGGGGAGAAGGTGGATCGGGGGCAGTTCATCGGAAAGGTCGCTGAACGCTTGGGACTCGAAGAGACCGTGGTGACGCGGGAAAAGTTCGCGGCCTTCGTTAAATGCGACATGGAGGGCTTGGGAGCCGATTCCAAACGGCAACGAGTCTCGGAGATCAAATATATCGAGTTCACCTACAGCCCTCCCAAGGCGGTGAGTGTGGTAGCCGCGCTGGATGACCGGGTGAAAGTGGAACTTTATGAAGCGGTCAAAGAAGAACTACGCTGGTTTGAACAACAGGTCACGGTTCGGGACCGGCGAGGAAATCTGGCCAACGAGGAGGTGACCAAGCCTACAGGTCAGATGATCGCCGCACTTTTCCAGCATGAAACCAGCCGGACGAATGATCCCGATTTCCATGTCCACGCCCTCATCGGCAACGTGACCTGGGACCAGGAGAGGAAAGGCTATTTCGCCATTCATTATGGCCGGATGCTCGAACTCCGTAAAACCCTCGATGCGCGGATTCACAACAATCTGGCGGCACGGATGGGCACTCTTGGCTATCGGGTCGAAGCCGCTCCCGCTGGCTTTGGTTTGAAAGAGGTTCCGGTTGCGGCGCTCGACCTTTTCAGCGAACGGGGGCGTCAGGTGCAATCGGTCAAGGCGCTTCTCAAACGGGGCTACACCTCGCAGCAAATCACCCTGGCTCTCAAGGGAGTGAGCGAAGCTGATCGACGGCGGTTGCTGGCCAAGCCGGATGTCCTGCAAGCGAAGTTGAGCCGGCCCGAAGGCAGGCCGCGTCTGGTGGCCGATCATGTCGTGGATCAACAGGCCGTGAAGTTGACCCGTCCGAAGAAAGTCCGCATTACCAGTAAAACCTTGCGGGAAGATGTTGCCAGGCGATTGCAGAAAGCGGGCCTCGTGCTCGAAATGCCCTCCGCCTTTCCGGTAAAGGCTGCGGTCAATCTCACTCAGGCCATCGAGCAGGGAACGCAAATCGCTTTTGAAAAGGAGAGCATCGTTCGTCTCGACCATCTCCTCGGGGAAATCGTCCGGCTCGCGCCGGGGGCCATTGCCAATGAGAGGCTGGCCGAAAATCTGCGCGATGATCGCCGGTTTTTGATCCGGCGCATGGACAGGGATGAAGTCGTCACGACCCGGCAAATTCTTGGGGAAGAAAAGACGCTTCTTACCTCGGTCATCATGGGGATGGGCCAACGGGAACCGCTCCAGAGGAATTATATATCTCCCGCCGTTTTGGTCGCCACTCCACAGCGCATCGACGAGCTGGTCAGACAGGCCCGCGTTCGCGGCGAGGAATTAAACCCGGCTCAGGCCAAAAAATGGCTCAACCAATTTGCGGCCATCCATCGGTACGTTTGCACTTCCAAGGATCCATTTTTGAACATCCGGGGTGGGGCCGGTACGGGCAAGACATTCTCCCTGGAAATGCTGGTTGGCCAAAGCCATCAGGCCGGGCGTCCGGTCTTCCTCTGTGCGCCTTATGGCGAACAGGCCCGTGTCACCCTGCGCAATGAAGCCCCCCGCCTCGAAGCCTCCGGCCAAAAGGAAGTCGCCCGCATTTTCGCTCAGGCCAATACCGTTGACTCCTTGCTGATGCAGGCTCGGCACGATCCTGCCCCGTTTCGCGGGGCTGACATTTACGTGGATGAGGCTGGCTTGCTGGATACGCCCAAGGCGCTCGCCCTGGTGCGGCTCGCGGAACGCGTGGATGCGCGGGTAATTTTCCAGGGCGACACGGAGCAAATGGCGGCGGTGGGCCGGGGCCAGCCCATTAAGCTTTTGCAGGATGAACTGGGCCTCGGGATGCACGTCCCCCGCGCTTCGATCTCTCGGCGGCAACTGAGCGTGGCCGACAAGCAACTGGCGGCCGATTTGTCCTCCGGTAACGACGAGAAATTTGCCGGGGCCGTCCAGAAGATGCTCGACCGGGGGATGATTTGTGAAACTCCCCCTGACGACGCCATTGAAAAAGTGGCCAGGGAAATCGTCGAGGGCCGCGCCACTGGCAGGGAAGTGGTGGCGGTTTCGTCCGTGCACCGGATCAGCGAGGGCCTCGCGGAGCGCGTCCATGACATGCATGTGGAGCGCGCGGGCCGCGCCGGTCAAACACCCCTCAATGTTCATGTGAAGCGCGACTTGCAGCCCGCCGAATTGCGCTCGTCTCAATTTTACCGCGCGGGTGATGTAGTCGAATATAAGCTGGATGATGTCGTTGTCCGCGCGCCGGTCGTATCCCCACGGCCTGACCGGGAGCAAGCTCGATCCCAAAGAGGCCCGGTTCCTGCAAACCCAGGCCATCGCGGCCTTTGATAACGATTCCGGGATGACCATGCTCCGCATCGGTTCCATGAACCTGATCTTACACGGGCTGGCTGAACCCAATTTCCGCTACACCGACACCCTCGCCAAAGCTTACAACGAAGAAAAATGCTACGACGTGATTTTGGCGAATCCTCCGTTCAAAGGAGCCATTGATTCTAGCGACGTAAACCCAACTCTGCCAACAAAGTGCAAGAAAACAGAAATCCTCTTCCTTCACCTCTTCCTACGTTTGTTGGAAAACGGGGGACGCGCCGCCGTCATCGTGCCGGATGGTGTGCTCTTTGGCAGCAGCAACGCACACCTGGACATTCGTAAAAAACTGATCGAAGAAAACCGGCTTGATGCCGTGGTTTCCATGCCCTCTGGCGTCTTCCGTCCCTATGCCGGTGTTTCCACAGCCGTCTTGCTTTTTACCAAGGGTGGCACGACCGAAAAAATCTGGTTCTACGACATGGAGCACGATGGCTTTAGCCTCGACGATAAGCGTCAGCGTGTCCCCGAAACCGATCTTCCAGACTTGTTGAATTGCTGGCAGCAACGGCGCGATACCAAGTTTCTGCAAAAGCGCACCCAACGATTGGCCGACCTGCAAAAGCAGATTGTCCCGCTCAAAACAGACCGACTCGAACACCACGCCATCATCCACCGGTTGAAATTTGAGGAAGTAATCGCCAGCGATGGCAGGGCTCACAAAGCCCGTGCCGCGCGGGAAAAAGCCGAAGCGGAACTGGCCGAACTTCAGTCGCGCATCATACCGCTGCAAACGGAAATCAACCAGCTCACGCGCCAGTTCTGGGTGACCAAAGATCAGGTGAAGGCCAACAAATACGACCTCTCCACCAGCCGCTACAGACAGGTCGAACAGGACGAGGAATTTTACGAAGAGCCCGGTGTAACGCTGCAGCGATTCGCGAAAATTGAAGCCACGGCAATGGGCGAAATCGCGGCCTTGAAGGAAATGCTTAGCAAATCGTGAAGACGAGCACCGTTCATTTGGAAGAAGTCGCGGAATTCATCAATGGACGCGCATTCAAGCCTTCCGATTGGTCACGAACAGGCACGCCAATCATCCGCATCCAAAACCTCACAGGCACAAATGAAGCGTTCAATTATTTCGAAGGCCCGGTAGACGAACGAGTTCGTGTTCGTAAAGGCGCAATTTTGATTTCTTGGTCTGCGTCGCTTGGAGTTTATAGGTGGCAGGGTGACGATGCAGTTTTGAATCAGCACATTTTCAAGGTTTGTCTGAACGAGGGCGTTGACCCAGAATATTTTTTTTACGCAGCAACCGCAGCGGTTCGGGAAATGGTATCGCGAGTCCATGGCTCGACGATGCAACACATCACGAAAGACCGGTTTGAAAGCATCCAGATTCCGTTGCCCGACCTAAGCGAGCAACAACGCATAGCGGACAGATTGGAGGCGGCAGACCGGCTACGCCGTATGCGCCGCTACGCTCTCGAACTTAGCGACACCTTCCTCCCTGCTGCATTTATAAAACTTTTCGGCGATCCACAATCAAACCCAAAGAACTGGCCAAAGTGTTATTTGGGAGATGTCATCTTATCGGCACAGGACGGACCGCACGTTAGTCCAGAGTATTGCAAACAAGGCGTACCCTTCTTATCAACCAGAAACGTCCGCCCTGGAGAAATAGTTTGGGATGATTTGAAGTATATTTCAGTGGATGATGCACGCGTGCAATGGCGAAAGGTGAAGCCTGAACGAGGGGACGTTCTTTATACTAAAGGTGGGACAACTGGAATGGCCAAAGCAGTTGATTTCAATCAAGACTTCGCCGTTTGGGTTCATATCGCGGTGTTAAAAATTTGCAAAGAACTAGTCGCTCCAGTATGGCTTGAAAATATGCTAAACTCGCAATTTTGCTATCGACAGTCTCAGGAGTTGACTTTTGGAATCGTAAATCGTGATCTTGGCTTGAAACGGATGCCACGCATCCGAATCTACCTTCCTCCACTTTCACTCCAAGAGCGATATGCAGAACTGGTCGAGCGGCACGAGCGTTTACGAGCAAACCAGCGGGAGGCGTTGCGCCAGGCTGAGCACCTGTTCCAAACCCTGCTGCACCAAGCCTTCACTGGAGGTTTGTAGTGCCTCTGTGTTTCTGTAAGCTGGCAGGAATCTCACGCACCCATGACGCCAACGACCAGAAACACAAACGCCTTTCACGCGCCCCTGCAAGCGAATGATTCTGAGGATAAGACTGCGGGCTGCCGTCACACTCAACCTGCCATCTGTGCAAAAAACAGCATGCCCAAAGTCTGTGCTTTCGTTCGGGCAGATGGTATGTGCCTGGCGCCCCCCATGTCTTGGAAGAAGCAGTTTTTTAAACTTAAGCAGAGCCTCCCAAAAAAGAAATGAGGGAGTCGCCCATTAGCGCTATGATTTACCCAGGAACTAAACCCAAACAGGCGGAGCGGCACGAGTGCCTGCGGACGAAGCAGAGGGAGTCATTGCGCCAAACCCAGAACATTTTTTAATCTCTTCTCTACCAATTACTTAGCCACTATTGATAAGATTGGCCTTTGCTAAGCTTCACTTTTAAGTAAAATGATTGTAAGAACGCTCATCGTCCGTAAGGGTGTGAAGCACGTCATACGTGCCATAGCCTTTCCAGCGGATGACGGCGGGAAGCGAGATAAATGTCCAACTTTAGCATTTTTTCATGAACAGGCAGCTTTAAAATCCGATGAGATGGATAAACTCGGAGCGCTCCTTACTGAAACAGCGAAAAATGGTCCACCCAAGAATGACCAAAAATTCAAGGATTTGCCTGGCACCGACGGACTTTATGAATTTAAAACAACCGGAGGCTTACGCATCACCTGCTTTTGGGATGATTGCGGCCTGATTATCTGCACCCATGGTTTTGTTAAAGGCAGCCAAAAGACCCCCAAGCGGGAAATTTCCCGAGCAAAACAGCTAAAAGCGACTTATTTTATAGCAAAGAAAAACGGAACCCTAACTCATGTCCAATAATAACGAAAAGAAGTACGAGAACTTCGATAGCTTCGAGGGATTTTTCCAACAGGCTGAAAACCGTCTCACCTACTGGGTGGAACGCGCCAAGCTGGAGTTTACCGAAGAAGTCGTAGCCCGGATGCAGGAACTTGGTGTAACCAAGACCGAGCTTGCCGAGCGGCTGGAGGCTAAGCCCGGCTTCGTTACCCGCCTACTCAGCGGAGGCAACAATTTTGAGCTTACGACGATGGTGAGGCTTGCTCGGGCACTCGAAAGCGATTTCTGCTGCCACCTCCAGCCGAAGGGAACCAATTCCCTTTGGATTACCGTGCTCAATGAGGATTCCCCAGTGGCTGCTTGGAATCCAAGTGAATTTCAGGTCATAAACGTTGATTTCAACAGAAAGGGAGTTAATGCAGCCATCCCCGTTGCGGCTTGAAAGACACTTTTTTACAAAAATCCATCTGGATACACATCCAGACGGAGTACCCGAGGGTGCCCATAATCTGAACTGTGCAGTAGAAACCGCCAGACACACCGAAGATGCCACTAGGTTTCAAGTTACCCTTAAACTTGCATTTTCAGCCCAGCCAGGCACCAAGGTGTATTATTCTGGAGAAATCCATGCGGTTGGGCTCTTCAAGGTCGATACGGCATCGTGGCCTCAAGATCGAATAATGGAGCTAGTCGAGACCAACGGGCCTGCTCTCCTTTACGGGGCTATCCGTGAGCTTTTGCTGAATCTCACATCCAGGGGACCATGGCCTATTTTGCTCCTCCAGTCGGTGACCTTCGTGAGGCCACCAGCCGAAATAGCCGCTCCCAAGGAGCCGGAAAAAGTTAAAGTCTAGGCACCCGACGCATACCAATATGGAAAAACCATCCGAGGCGCCATCGCCGAAAACCAAGCGGAGCAAAAAGAAGAGTAGCAAGGTATCCAGCAAGCCCCAGTGGACTTTTCCGAAAAACACATTAGAGCAGGCTATTCAGATTCCAAAGGCCATTGAGGAACAGAATGCCGGGAATCCGATGAAGACCGATATGCTGGTAAAGGCAGTCGGCTTCAAGTCTCCAATGGATTGGCGTTTTCGCGATCTTCTTCGATCAGCTAATCAGTATGGATTAGTCGAAGGTTCGGGAGCTACTGCAACCGTTCGCTTAGAGCCCGTCGGTCAAGACGTGGTTGCGCCAGGTTCACCCCAGCAGCGCCAAGCTGCATTGTTGCGTGCGTTTCGTAACGTCGAAGAGTTCAAGAGGCTCGAAGACTTTTACAAAGGTAAGCGCCTTCCTGAGGATGAATTTTTTGAAAATACGGTGGTGCGGGAGTTAAATATTCCGCGCGAACGAGTAAAGCCATTCATTCAGGTTTTCACTCAGAACCTCGACTACCTCAAAGCATTCAGAGCTTCAGACCCCGAGGCACCAACTGAGGAAGGTAAGCCTCCAGCACCCGGTAATGGCGCACTAATGCCTTCGCGCACCATTGCGCTTGAAGACGCTACCAAGGGCAGAACATTTCTGGACACATGCTTTGTTATGATGCCGTTCGGGGCGTGGTTTGACACCTATTACAAGGACCTCTTTGTGCCCGCCATTAAGGAGGCAGGAATGGAGCCGCTACGTGCGGATGAGTTGTTTTCCACGGGGACCGTCATCGAACAAATCTGGGAACAGATCGAAAAGGCAAAAATACTGCTTGCTGACCTAACCGGAAAGAATGCCAACGTATTTTACGAACTTGGATTAGCTCATGCGGCTCGCAAACCGGTGGTTTTCACCTCGGCTAACCTTGAGGATGTGCCCTTTGATCTCCGGCATCTTCGGGTGATAATCTACGACATTAACGATCCATTTTGGGGACAGAAGTTAATGGTCAGTCTCTCTGCCTACCTTAAGAATGCGAAAAATGATCCCGACAGGTCAATTCCGCAGACATTCCGGCCTATCCGGACTGAAAGCAAAGAAAATGAGTAGGCCGAGCTAATTTCGTGCGTTTCGTGGTGCGTTAATCCAGATACCCCGCAGCTGCGGGGAGTGTTCATTTTGGAGAGAGGCTTGAGGATGTCGCAAAAGGATATTTGGTCGGGTAAGGAGCTGGCCTTGCGGCCAACTCCTCCCCTCAGAACCGGACGTGAGAGTTTCCAACTCATCCGGCTCAAGCCGTTACGAGGCTTCGCTTCGGGGCGAAGCCGGTGTCACGATGGATTTCTGCGTGCGGGTGGACGATGGATGCCGAACTTTTTGAAGATCTTGCGGTCTTCAAAATAGGGACGCCAGTTGGGATCGAAGGGATTGGCATCTTCCCTGATCTTACGGTGTCGCACGATTTTGGTGTCGGCTGGATTGACCAGTCGCAACCAGATCGGCTTGCCGTCCGCCGTCCTCTGTCCGGTATGGAACGCAAACCACCATTGGCGTCGACCGATTGGGTGCCAGTATTTACGGGTCACCCACCAAGCCGATTTTCCGGGATGTCTGCGTTTGGCCCACCGCCACACGGCTTGCCAAATCTTCCTTTCCGCTTTTCTGAATGCTCTCGTGGACGCCGCATGCCGATGATAATTGGCCCAACCCCGAATGATGGGGTTGAGCACACGTATCAGGTTGCCCTGCTTTGCCGTCCGAAGGCGGCGAAGTGCCGCCCGGACTTTCTCCAAGAACGCGTGCGTGTTTTTCTTGGAAGGCATGGCATAGACTCGGCTCCTCCTCCAACGGATGTTTTGTCCGAGGAAGTCGAACCCCTGATCGATATGGGTCACGCAGGTCTTTTCGGGAGAGAGCTCCAAGCCCCGCTCCCGCAGGAACTGCTCGACCATGGGACGGACTCCATTTTCCAATTGCTCTTTCGAGCGACCGGTGATGATGAAGTCGTCCGCATACCGAACGAAGTTGACCTTCGGCCAGATGTACTTTCCCAATTGCCCTTTGACCCTCGCAACGCGAAAGGTCTGGTGCAGGAGTTCCTCCAGTCCGTTCAAGGTCATATTCGCCAGCGTCGGAGAGATAATACCGCCTTGCGGCGTTCCCGCCTCCGTGGGGAATAAGGTTCGATTTTCCAGATAGCCGGCTTTCAACCATCGGCGCAAAACCACCCGGTCGGTGGGTATATGGCGGAGCATCCATTCGTGGCTGATGTTGTCGAAACAGCCCCGGATGTCGCCCTCCAAAACCCACTTGGCCGAGTTTGCCCTGCATAGGCACTGGCGGCTCTGCGCGAGGGCATCGGCCGTACTGCGGCCAGGACGAAAACCATAGGAGTTGAGATCGGCGGTCGTTTCCGCGACGGGTTCCAAGGCCAGCAGGTATAACGCCTGCATGGCCCGGTCTTTCATCGTGGGTATCCCCAGTGGTCTCAGTTTTCCATTGGCTTTCGGGATATGGACACGGCGCAACGGTTGCGGTCGATAACCGCGCCGCCGCAGCGTGCCCATCGATTTGAACTTCGTCGCCGGGGTCTGCCATGTCCGGCCATCCACCCCCGGCGTGCGTTTGCCTTTATTATCCGTCACCCGTTTTACGGCCAAGGCCCTGCCGCTAAACGAGTGGGTCAGCAGCCATTGCAAGGCTTTCACCTTGTGCCAGCGGCCTTCCCGTGTTGCCTTGACGATACGCGCCTGTATCCTCCTGACGTGATGCTCACATTGGGTCCAGTCCACCTGATCCCATGCGCGCGCCGCGCCGGAGGATGCACACTCTTTGACTGAGTTCATTTGCGATTTCCTCCTGTGAAGGTTGACGTGCTCTCTCGTCACGAACGACCCGCTGGAAGTCGGCCCGCCTGCGCGGCGGAGTGGAGATCGCCACTCCTATCCGTCCGATTACCGGACGGCTTTCGCTTTTTTCCAGCATCCTCTGCCCGGCACCCCGACAGCGAGCCTTGCGGCTGCGCCTGCCTCGGACCTCCGAGGCGGAATGACGGGTTTACCCTGTTGAGTTGCGATGACACGGATGGGGTAGCCCCTGCCTCTTACACCGGCAGTCCTGTTGGTTCGTGTGCTCCAAGTTATGGGTGGAGCAACCGACTGCGTACCGTTTTGGTGAGAGCCGTTCCCAGCGTCATTGGCTCATGAGGTGTAACGGTGCCTGCGGCAGTTCACTTCTGTTGGACATACCATCCAGCCTAACCCTCGGAAACGCCTAACGCTGGCGCGTCGGGAAATGATCTCACGATCATGTTCCCTGCAATGAAGCAAAGGTCTATTGTCCCGGTAGCTTCTCACCCGACCGTTGCCAGTCGCGCAAGTGCCGGTAGGCTACTGCGGACGAAACCGCAGGTTTATCTCTATGTCAGATTCCTCCTTTCATAGCTAAACAATCATCACAACCCCTTCAGGTCGCGCCATAACAAGCCCCCTCGAGATCGCATAACAGGAGCTTGCATTTCTGTACAAAAATTTACCAAAAAACGCTTGCTATAGTCGTAGGAAGTGGCTATCCTGTAAAAACTTAGGAAAGGAGACGGCGGGATGGCATCTGTCTATGACCGCCGCTGATTGGGTGGCCCGGACAACTTGTTGTCCGGGTCGCCATAGGCGACAGGAAGCGGCTTTCGAATCTCCCACCTATCAACAGCTTCCTGTACGCTCGCGATGCCGCGCTCGCGCACCCGGACAACACAGGCTCGCCTGTCGTTGCCGGGCCACCCAAAAATACCCCGCTGTTTGCGGCGGGGTTCTTTATTCCGGGAGGAATCGTCTCATCGGCCTTGCCCTATTTTGAAAACACGCCCTAAGATTGGAGCGTGGAGTTCATCGACAGTTTATGTTGCCTGGCGGGACGACAAGGGGCTTCCGAT
>Ga0182030_10015361_pt1 | contig 15014 bp, 16 predicted proteins | sample 812S3MmetaG_FD_121299 | JGI IMG/M metagenome (GOLD analysis project Ga0182030, IMG submission 121299) | Permafrost microbial communities from Stordalen Mire, Sweden - 812S3M metaG (Illumina Assembly) | ecosystem: Environmental > Terrestrial > Soil > Wetlands > Permafrost | place: Sweden... | reverse complement strand
GATCACCTGCAGCAGGTTGTTGAAATCGTGGGCGACGCCGCCGGTGAGCTTGCCGATGGCCTCCATTTTTTGGGACTGCCGAAGTGCCAATTCGACCCTCTCCCGTTCCGCAGCCTCCCGGCGCAGTTCGGCGTTGGCCGATTCGAGTTCCTCGGTCCGGGCGGCGACGATGGCTTCGAGCGTATGGTTCAGCCGGACCTGGTGCTGCTCGCTCTCCCGCAGGGCGTCTCCCATCTCGCGGCGCATGCGCGCCATCGCGATGGCGCCGTCCACCCGCGCCGTCAATTCCCGCGCCGAGAACGGCTTCGACAGATAGTCGTCCGCTCCCGCAGCCAGCCCTTCGACACTGGCCTCCTCGCCCGCCCGGGCGGAGACGACGATGACGGGCAGATCGCGCAGCTCCGGATCCGCGCGAATGGCCTGGATGAGACCGAAGCCGTCGAGACGGGGCATCATGATGTCGGTCAATACCAGGTCCGGACGCTCCCGGCGAAGCGCCTCGAGCGCCTCAAGACCGTCCCCGACCGCGATGCAGGCGTGCCGTGGCTCGAGCAGCCGGGACATATAGTCGCGCATGTCGGCATTGTCGTCGGCCAGAAGCACCCGCGAACGTCTCTCGACTCCCGGGCCCGGACTCTCGGCGGCCGTCGTCCCGGTCCCGGCGTCCATCGCAACGTCGGTCGGCCGCCCGCCGTCCGGCAGCCAGCGCAGCGCCTCCTCGACGAAGGCGTGGGCCGCGTCCGCCCTGGGGGCCGGCATGCGCGACCCACGGACTTGCGCGGCCGGCAAATGCGCGGACCCCAACGGCAGCGTGACGTAAAAGGTGCTCCCGCGACCCTCCTCGCTCTCGGCGCGAATGGAGCCCCGGTGGGCATCGACCAACTCACGGACCAGCGCCAACCCGATGCCGCTTCCCTCGAAGCTTCGGCCTCGCGCCCCCTCGATGCGGTGAAAGCGCTCGAACAACCGCGGTAGCTCCGCGGCGGCGATGCCCGTTCCCGTATCCCCGACCCGCAGTTGCACGGCCCCCTCGAGCGCCTCGACCACCACCGTGATGCCCCCCTCGAACGTGAACTTGAACGCGTTCGACAGCAGGTTCAGCACGATTTTTTCCCACATGTCGCGATCCACGTAGACGGGCTCGCGCATGGGAGGACATTCGATCCTGAGCTCGAGGCGCGCCTTTTCCGTGGCGGAGCGGAAATTGCTCGCGAGATCCGCCGTGAACCGCGCGAGATCGGTCGGTTCGAACGCGGCCCGGCTGCGGCCCGCTTCGATCCGCGAGAAGTCGAGCAGCGAGTTGACGAGTTTCAACAGACGCATGCTGTTGCGATGCACGACCCGTACGCGTTCCTGTTCGCGCGGCGACAGCGAGCGGGCATCCTCGAGCGACTCCTCGAGAGGTCCCAGCATGAGCGTGAGCGGAGTGCGGAATTCGTGGCTCACGTTGGAGAAGAAGTTCGTTTTGGCGCGATCGAGCGCCGCCAGCGACTCGGCGCGCTCGCGGGCTTGTTCAAAGGCGTCGGCGTTCGCCACCGCCGCCTCGACCTGCCCACCCACCAGCTTGAGAAAATCCCGGTACCCGCCATCGAACAGGCGATACGGATTCAGGCCGACGATCAACACGCCGCGCCGACCCGTCGCGCCCCCCGCCCGCAGATGCAGAACCGCGACCCGCGAGCTCGCCTCTTTCCAGACCCCCGTCGGCAGCGGTGCGCCGATGCGCCCGGCGGCCTTTTCCACGATCTGAATGTCGTGAAGCCCGACGGCCTCGTCGAGGTGCCAGGGCCCGAGGCCCTGCACCGGCAGGGTCTCGGGGGCCATCGGGTGTCCCGCGCGAATACCCGCCGATCCCACCAGGGACAGTCGGCCGGCGTCGGAATCCCTCATGTAGAGCAGCGCGAACGGCAGGTCGTGCGCGTTGCCGGCGAGGGCCGTCGCCGCGTTCGAACACACCTCGCGCCAGGAGCGGCGATCGGCGGTCGACGCCGACAGGTCGCGCAGCAGCGCCAGCTGCCGTTCGCCGATGACGCGCTGAGTGTCGTCGGTATTGGCGCAAATGATGCCGCCGGGCCGGCCATCATCGCCGGGGATCGGGCTGTAGGAGAAGGTGTAGTAGGTCTCCTCGGAGTAGCCGTTGCGCTCCATGATGAGGAGCTGCTCCTCGACATAGGTACCCTCGACGCCGCCCATGGCGGTCGCCAACATCGGCGCGATGTCGGCCCAGATCTCACGCCAGACCTCGGCGGCCGGCCGCCCGAGGGCCCACGGATGCTTGCCGCCGATGATGGCTTTGTAAGCATCATTGTAAAAGAACGTGAGTTCCGGCCCCCATCCGACCCAGATGGGCTGGCGGGAGGTCAACAGGATGCGGACTGCAATCCTCAAGCTCGGCGGCCAGTCCTGCGGCGGACCCAGCGGCGTGTTCGCCCATTGGTGATGGCGCAGCAGGGAGCCCATCTCACCACCACCTGCCAGGAAGCTTATGTCCTCAACCGGGCGCTTGTTTATCAATGACTTGAGACCCATTGACGCGTCCGTGCGTTATGACAAATAGTTGTTTCTTCGAACCTAAAAGTTATAGCGCAAGGCGATGGCTCAGTCACCCGCGTCAGGCTGGATTGACAGGCGGAATGTGCGATGCACCACCCATTGGCGGCATACATTGCCGATCGGCCGCCACCCTGGTATAAAGCGCGGCTGTCCTCACGTGTTCAAGTCCAAGGGTTGAAGCCATGTCGCGAGTCTGTCAGGTCACGGGTAAGGGCCCCAAAACGGGTAATACGGTCTCCCACGCGAACAATCGCAAGCGGCGCCGCTTTTTGCCGAATTTGCACAGCCACCGGTTCTGGCTGGAGACCGAGAAGCGTTGGGTCAGCCTGCGCGTGACCACCCGGGGGCTGCGCACCATCGAGAAGCGCGGCGTGGACGTGGTCGTCGCCGACCTGCGCGCCCAGGGCGTCAAGGTTTAAGGAGCATCCCCCATGCGCGATAAGATCAAATTGATTTCCTCGGCCGGTACGGGTCACTTCTACACCACCACGAAGAACAAGCGTCTGCATCCGGACAAGATGGAGACCAAGAAATTCGATCCGGTCGTGCGCAAACACGTGCCGTACAAAGAATCGAAGATCAAGTAGGCGCCGTCGACTCGTAGTCGACTTGCGGGCATCGCACCCTGCCCGAACTGCCTGAAGTAGAAACCACCCGACGCGGCATCGAACCCGCGCTCGTAGGCCGGCGCGTCGTCGACGTCGTGGTGCGTGAACGGCGGCTGCGGTGGCGCATCCCGGACATCCTCGAATCGGCCATCACCGGCCAGATCATCCGGCGCGTCGAACGCCGCGCCAAATACCTGCTCATCGGTTTCGACACCGGCACGCTCATCGTGCATCTTGGCATGTCGGGGAGCCTGCGGGTGTTGGACGCCGCCGTCTCGCCGCGGGTCCACGATCACTGGGACATCCGGGTGGACTCCGGCAAGGCGCTTCGATTCCACGACCCCCGGCGTTTCGGCAGCGCCCACTGGACCCCGACCGACCCGCTCGCTCACCCGCTGCTCGCGAAGCTCGCCCCCGAACCGTTGAGCCCGGGATTCGACGCCGACTATTTGTTTCGCGCCACGCGCAAGCGCGCGGTCGCGATCAAGCAGTTCATCATGAACTCCCAGCGGGTGGTCGGCGTCGGCAACATCTACGCGAGCGAAGCGCTGTTCCGGGCGCGCATTTCACCGCGCCGCGCCGCGGGGCGCCTCACCCGCGCCGAGGCGACGGCGCTCACGCGAGCGATTCGGGACGTGCTCGCGCAAGCCATCGAGATCGGCGGCACCAGCTTGCGCGACTACGTAAATGCGGACGGGATCCCCGGCTATTTCCGCCAACAGTTGTTCGTTTACGAGCGCGCCGGCGAAGCCTGCCGCGTGTGCAAGACGCCGGTCCGCCAGTTCACCCAGGGTCAGCGGTCGACTTACTGGTGTCGGGTGTGCCAGCGCTGAGTCTTCAATACACCAGGCCCTCGCCCTCGCCGCGGGGATCGGAGGCCGCCTCCACCTTGCCGGTCGCGTAATCCCACGTGATGACCTGCATGTTGCCCCAGCGGCGGCTGCCCTCCTTGAGGGTGTGCCCCATGGCCTGCAGTCGGGAAATCTCCGTGTCCGTGAAGGCGCCGCTTTCATACTCGACGACATCCGGCAGGTACTGGTGGTGAAAGCGCGGCGTCTTGACGACTTCCGCGGCCGACAACCCATCCAGGTAATCGAGGGCGCCCAGGAGCACCATGCTGATGATGTACCCGCCGCCCGGTGTGCCCAGAATCATCAGCCCCTTGCGGGTCTCGACGAAGGTCGGCGTCATGCTAGACAGGGCGCGCTTGTTGGGCGCAATCGCATTGGCCGCATTGCCCACCAACCCGAACACATTCGGCGTCCCCGGTTTGACCGAGAAATCGTCCATGGTGTCGTTGAGCAGCACGCCGGTCTTGGGTGCCATATACCCTGAGCCGAAAAACAGATTGATGGAGAGGGTCGCGGCCACGCGGTTGCCGTCGGCATCGAGCACCGAGAAGTGGGTGGTATCCATGCCGACACGCTCGGATTCGATGCCCGGCAGCATGTCGCTGGGCATGGCCTTGTCCGGGCGGATGCTGGTGCGCTGACCGGCCGCATAATCCTGGGAAATGATCTGCGGCAGCGGCATTTTGACGAAGTCCGGATCCCCGAGATACAGGGCCCGGTCGCGGTAGGCGCGGCGCATGGCCTCGATCTCCCAGTGATGACGGGTCGCCGCCACGGCGCCCTTGAGATCGTATCCCGACAGGATGTTGAGCGCATCGATCACCGCGACCCCGCCGGAGGACGGCGGCGCGGCCGACACGATTCTCGCGCCGCGATACTCGCCCACCAGCGGCTTGCGCTCGATGACCTTGTACGCCGCGAGGTCCGCCAGCGTCCACAATCCGCCGCCCGCCCGCACGCCGTCGACCAGATCCCGGGCGACGCGGCCGCCGTAGAAGCCCCGCGCGCCCTCAGTGGCAATGGCCTCGAGCGTCGCCGCGAGTTCGGGCTGCTTGATGAGCGCGCCGAGTTCCGGAACGCCGCCGCTGGGCGTGAGGAACACCCGTGCGGTCTCCGGAGACTTGAGCAGCTCGTCGCGCTTGTACCGAATGGCGCCCTGGACGCGGGCATACAAGGGAAATCCCCGACGGGCGAGTCGGATGGCCGGCGCCAGGTCCACCTTGAGCGGCAGCCGGCCGAAGCGGCGCGCCAGATGGTCGAAGGCTGCCGGCTCCCCGGGAATGGCCGCGGCCAACGGTCCGTCGGTCGACGCCCTGTCGATGGGATTGCCGGCCTTGTCCAGGTACATGTCGCGCGAGGCGGCAGCGGGCGCTTTTTCGCGGGCATCGAGCATGATGTCGACGCCGTCGATCTGACGATGCAGCAGATAAAACCCGCCCCCGCCCAGTCCGGAACTCGTGGGCTCGACCACGGCGAGCGCGGCCGACACGGCGACGGCGGCATCGAAGGCATTGCCGCCCTGGGCGAGCACTTCCTGTCCGGCCTCGCTGGCGAGCGGATAGGCGCTCGCGATGGCGCCCTGGTGGGGCGCGGCGCGCGCGGCCGGCAGTCCCTGCGTCGTCCCCGGGGCCGGGCGTCGCACGGCCGGCGCGGCCGGAGTCGCGGTGTCGTCGGCGAACGCAGGCACCGCCGCGGTGCTGAAAACCAGGGCTGCGAAGACCAATAAGAGTGCGGCGACCCGCGCAGACGCGAACCGCCCGGACGGCGCGTCGTCATCGGCGCCGCCGCCGGCCCAGTTCAAACCTTGCGGTGTCGCTTCAATTCGACCTCGACGAGCGGGTGAACGAATTCCGACACGTTGCCGCCCAAGACGGCGATTTCGCGAACCAGCGTGGAGGAGATAAATGTGTATTGTTCCTGGGGTGTCATGAAAACCGACTCGATCTCGGGAGTCAGGTGCCGGCTCATATTAGCCAATTGAAACTCGAATTCGAAGTCGGACACGGCCCGCAGGCCCCGCACGATCACGGACAGGCCGTTCTGCCGCGCGAAATCCACTGTGAGGCCGGCATAACCCTTTACCTCGACGTTGTTCACGTCGGCAAGCACCCGGCGCGCCATCTCCACCCGCTGGTCCAATGTGAACATCGGCGCCTTGTTCGGGTTGGCGGCGACGGCCACGACCAGCCGGTCGAATATGCTCGCGGCCCGCCGCACCAAATCGTGATGGCCGTTGGTGATCGGATCGAAGGTGCCGGGGTATACCGCTGTTCTTTTGTTCATCCCGAGGTTTCTGTGCCAGCCCGCGCATTGACGCGGACGAGATGATAACCCACCTCGCCCGCGGACTTCGATTTCAGCAGTTCCCAGTGTGATGGAAGCCCGGGAACCCCCGCCGTCCGCTCATTCTCGAGATACACGAGACCGCCCGGCTTCACCCAGTTGCCGGCATCCAGCAGCGGTATGAACTCCGACAGGGCATCGCGGCCGAAAGGCGGATCGAGAAACACGACGTCGTATTGTTCCCCGGGCGTGCGCAGGAAGCGCGAGGCCCCCATTTCCACGACCCGGGCGCGCGAGGTACCGCCGAAGCGCGCGAGCTCCGCCACCACCCCGCGTGCCGCGGCCTGCGCCTGCTCGACGAAAACCACCGATTTGGCGCCACGCGACAGGGCTTCCAATCCCAAGGCGCCGGAACCCGCGAACAGGTCCAGGCAGCGGGAACCGGCGATGGGCTGTTGCAGCCAGTTGAACAGGGTCTCACGCACCCGGTCCGGGGTCGGGCGTAGGCCCGGCAGATCGACGAAGTTGACCCGTCGCCCGCGCCACCCGCCGCCGATGATGCGGACCGAGTTGCGGCCTTCCGGGGCGGGTTTTTGCGGCTTTAATGGCACGGGCCGCATCATACGCTAGCTGGGCGTTGGCGCGGGCCATCGGCACGGCTGACAGCCTTGGCATTCGTGAAACACCGTCTGCGTCCATCCCTCTGCTAAGCTTCCGGCCTCATGACGAACGACGCCGACAAGCCGGGGGTCCGCGGCTTTTTCAAGCGCCTGCGCGCGAAGCTGAACACCGGTCCCGCCTGGCTCACCACGGACCTCACCGAGCTCCTGCCCGGCCGCAAGATCGATGCGGAGATCCTGGACGACCTCGAAACCCGGCTCATCACCGCGGACGTCGGCTCCGAGGCCACGAGCCTGATCCTGGACGACCTGCGCAAGCGGGTCGCGCGCAAGGAATTGGACGACGTGGATGCCTTGCTCAAGGCGCTGCACCGGGCCATGCTCGACATTCTCACGCCCGTCGAGCGGCCGCTGGTCATCGAACCGGGGATCAAGCCCTACGTCATTCTGGTCGTCGGCATCAACGGCGCCGGCAAGACGACCACCATCGGCAAGCTCGCCCACCGGCTGCTGGCGGAGCGACGGACGGTGATGCTCGCCGCCGGGGACACCTTCCGCGCCGCGGCGCGCGAACAGCTCGAGGTCTGGGCCGACCGCAACAAGGTGCCCATCATCGCGCAGCAGGCCGGGGCCGAACCGGCCGCGGTGATCTTCGATGCCCTGCAGGCCGCGAAGGCCCGGCAGATCGACGTGTTGATCGCCGACACGGCCGGGCGCCTGCACACCCAGGTGCATTTGATGGATGAACTGAAAAAGGTCAAGCGCGTGCTCGCCCGCCTGGACCCCGCCGCCCCCCATGAGGTCCTGTTGGTGCTCGACGGCACCATCGGCCAGAACGCGATCGCCCAGGCGCAGGAGTTCAACAAGGGCATCGGCGTCACCGGGCTCGTGATCACCAAGCTCGACGGCAGCGCCAAGGGCGGGGTGGTGATCGCCATCGCGCAACGCCTGAAGATACCCATCCGCTTCGTCGGCGTCGGCGAGCAGAGCGAGGATTTCGGCGTGTTCAACGCCTCGGAATTCGTCACGGCGCTCCTGAAAACGGACGACGCGAGTCCGTCCGCGGGTCGCCGGCCCCCGGGGCACCGGCCCGAATGATTCGGTTCGACCAGGTGCACAAGCGCTACCCCAATGGCCGCGAGGCCCTGGCCGGCTTGTCGTTCACCATCGGCGACGGCGAGATGACCTTCCTCACCGGGCACTCCGGCGCCGGCAAGAGCAGCATCCTCAAGTTGATCGCCTTGATCGAACGCCCCACCCGCGGTCAGGTGTTCATCGGCGGCCAGAACTTAGGTTCAATCAAGCCGCGCGGCATCCCGCAGTTCCGGCGCCAGCTGGGAGTGGTGTTTCAGGACCACAAATTGCTGCACGATCGGCCGATCTCGGACAACGTCGGCCTGCCGCTCATCATCGCCGGCGTGGCGGCGCGCGAAATCGACAAGCGCGTGCGCGCGGCCCTCGACCAGGTCGGCCTCTTGGGGAAGGAGCGCAGCCTGCCGCTCGAGCTTTCGACCGGCGAACAACAGCGCGTCGGGATCGCGCGCGCTGTCGTCGGCAAACCGCGGCTCCTGATTGCCGACGAACCGACGGGCAACCTCGACCCGGACCTCGCGCTCGAGATCATGCAGCTGTTCAAGCGCTTCAACGACGTCGGCGTGACGGTGGTGATCGCCACCCATGACGTTCACCTGATCGAGCGATTCGGCGCGCGGCGCATCGCCCTGGCCGAGGGCCGGGTGGCCGCGCCGGCGGACGCGACCGCGTGAGGCGTCGATTATGAGCGTGCGCACCTGGCTGGCCCGTCACGCCCAGACTCTGTTGGGTTCTTTGGGACGTCTCGCGCAGCAGCCGGTCGCGACCGGAATGACCATGGCCGTCATTGCCATCGCGCTGGCGCTGCCGCTGCTGCTCACCGTGCTGCTGCAGAACACCCGCACCGCCACTGCCAACTGGAACCAGGCATTCGACATTTCGGTGTATCTCGACAAGAATGCCGCCCGCGCGCGCGCCGCAGCGCTCGCCCGGCAGCTGCGGGCCCGTCCCGACGTCGCCGCCGTCAAGGTCGTCACGGCCGAGGAGGCTCTGGCGCTGTTCAGGGAAACGTCGGGATTCGGCACTGCGCTCGACGCACTCACGGACAATCCCCTGCCGGACACGCTGGTGGTGACCCCGGCGGTGGGCGCCAGCACTCCCGAGGCCACGGAGACGCTGCGCGAAGCCATCGCGACTGCGCCGGATGTAGAGACCGCACAAATCGACACGGAATGGGTCAAACGACTGAACGGGATCCTCGACATCCTGCACCGGGTCATCGAGTTGACGGGCGCACTCTTGGGTTTGGGGGTGGTCCTCGTGGTCGGGAACACCATCCGCCTCGATATATTGAACCGACGGTCCGAAATCGAGGTCATGAAGCTGGTGGGCGCCACCGACGGGTTTGCCCGGCGGCCCTTTTTGTACAGCGGCGTCTGGTACGGTTTGGGGGGCGGATTTCTTGCCCTGGCCTTGGTCGAGGCGGCGGTGATTCTCTTGGGAAAACCCGTCGATCGACTCGCGGGGCTGTACGGCAGCCCGTTTCACGTCCGCGGGCTCGGGGCCGGCCTGGGATTGGCGGTGGTGGGAGGGGCGGTGGGACTGGCTTGGCTCGGTTCCTGGCTGGCCGCCACCCGCCACATACGCGGCATAGAACCGACCTGAACCTGTCTAAGTGATTGATATGAGGGTTTTTTTCCGGGAACCGTGAACTCCCGTCGCGCTTAGCACTCCAATATCGGGAGTGCTATAATCGGTTTTACGTATTGAGTGGAGGTCAACTGATGACTGCGTTAGTCGCCCAACAAACTGGCTTGGTATTTGCGGGGCCCGTGGGAAGCCTGGATTCCTACATCGACCGCGTATCGCAGATTCCGGTCCTGTCCAAGGATGACGAAGTCGCCCTGGCGACGCGTTTCCGGACGGAGGCCGATCTGGATGCCGCGCGTCAGCTCGTGCTCTCGCATCTGCGCTTCGTCGTGCACATCGCCCGGGGCTACCTCGGCTATGGGCTGCCGATGGGCGACCTCGTTCAGGAGGGCAATGTGGGATTGATGAAGGCGGTCAAGCGCTTCGACCCGACCGTCGGCGTGCGTCTCGTGTCCTTCGCGGTGCATTGGATCCGCGCGGAAATCCATGAGTACGTGCTGCGCAACTGGCGCCTCGTGAAGGTCGCGACCACGAAGTCGCAGCGCAAGCTGTTCTTCAACCTGCGCAAGATGAAGAAGAACCTGGCGTGGCTATCCGAGGAGGAGACCCGGGTCGTCGCCCGCGATCTCGGCGTCGAGGTGAGCGACGTGCGCGAAATGGAACAGCGCCTGTCCGCCCGCGACATGTCTTTCGATCCGACGCCGGAGAGCGATGAGGACGACACGTATTCGCCCGCGATGTATCTGCCGGCGAGCAATGCGGATCCCGCCATCGAGGTGGAGCGCGAGGAGTGGGAAGAGGACTCGAGCGAGCGCCTGGTTCTGGCTATGGAGAAGCTCGATGACCGCAGCCGCAGCATTTTGAAACGGCGCTGGATGACCGACGACAAGGCCACGCTGCACGAGTTGGCGGACGAATATGGGATTTCCGCGGAGCGCGTGCGCCAGGTCGAAAGCAACGCGATCAGCAAACTCAAAGGGTTGATGGCGACGGCGTGATCCCGCGCTCGTAGGCCACCGCCTCACGAAAGACGTGGGCGTGCAATTCGGCGGTACGTCGCCGGTGTTGGGCATACCCGCCGGCGAGCAGGATCACCAGCGGCAGAAACCGGTCGCGGACTGCCGTCACGACTTCGCGTTCGCGCCGGCGGATGCCCTCGTCCGAGAGGGCCAACTTGCCGAAGCGGTCGCCCGCGGCGACGTCCACTCCCGCCAGGTAGAAAACGATGTCGGGATCCGCGGCTTCCAACACCCGGGGCAGGTGGCTCCGCAGCGCGTGGAGGTAATCGTCGTCCCCCACGCCATCCCGCAGCGGCACGTCCAGGTTCGAACGCATCTTTATGGCGGGATAATTGCGTTCGCCGTGAATCGAGAAGGTGAACACCTCGTCGACGTGTTCGAAAATCGCCGCCGTGCCGTTGCCCTGATGCACGTCCAGATCGACGATGAGCGCGCGGTGAATGAGCCCTTCGGCGCGCAATTTGTTGACCGCCACCGCCACGTCGTTGAGGACACAGAAGCCTTCGCCATGATCGGGGAAGGCGTGATGCGACCCCCCCGCGAGGTTTGCCGACAACCCTGATTCGAGCGCCACCCGCGCAGCCAGCAGCGTGCCGCCCGTCGCCAGCCTCGAGCGCAGCCACAACGTGTCAGACCAGGGCAGACCGATGCGGCGCTGCTCCTCGACCGACAAGCGGGAGGATTGCAATTTCTCGAGGTATTCAGCGCTGTGCACGAGAGCCAGCGTCGCCGCGTCCGGCATCCCCGGTTCGATCAGATCCCCCGCCCGGAGGACGCCTTCGGCGAGCAGCAAATCCTTGAGCAACTCCGCCTTGGCTGTCGGTTGCGCCGCGCCCGGTGCCTGGCTCGCCGGCACGGGCATCTGATACGCCGGGTGGTAGCAGCATTTCATCGGCCCATTATGGCGCCATTGGGCGCCGCGGGTCCGCGTGAATTCCATCCGCTTCAACCGGCGGAATCCGTGTCCTCCAGTTCCCCGAGGTGCGCGGCGATGGCGCGCTTCTGCGCCAGGAGGATCTGCCAGAGCGTCTTGGCCTGCCTCGCCATGCCGGACGACGCACCGGCCTCGCGAGTGTTCACGAGATAAATGCCCTTTGCCGCCCGCGCGGCACTCATCGAGACGAGATATTGAACCTCGAGTTCACGAAGTCGGGCCTCGGTGTTCATGGGTACGAGCCTCGGAGGAGATGGGCTTAGACGATAGGCAGCGAGTTTGACAATCGCGCGACAGAACCATGACAACGCACGCGACCCTCTCGTTGTCGCTGATCCGCGACGTAACAATCCTGTCAGATTCTTCGCGCTCAATGCTCGCCGACGATCACAACCAACGATAACGAGGATGAAGGATGAACTTGCGGCGCGTGCTGATGGCGGTGGCAAAACAGGCAGGGCGGATGGCTCCGTTTCTCATGGTCGCTCTCGGCGCACAGGCGCAAGACCAGCTCTCAATTCCCTATAATTTGGCCAACATCGCGTGGCTGGGCCCGGTGGGACTGTTCGCCGCCTACGACGCGGAGCACGGCGTGGAGTTGTGGCGGGCCGATGCCACCGGCAACTATATGGTCGCCGAGATTTTTCCGGGCGGTACCGGATCATTTCCCACCAATTTGGTGAATTTCAACGGGGCGGCGTTCTTCAGCGCCAACGCTGGCGACCGATGCGCTGTCGTAGACGGGGCCGGTGATCGTCCATTTGACGTTGATCGTCACGGTGGAGCTCGCGCCGCTGGCGAGCATACCCACCGCGCAACTGAGCACGCCGGCGGTCAGGGTGCAGCCCGTCGGGGTCGACACCAGCGAGGCGCCGCCGGGCAACGCGTCGCGGGGTTGGCCAGGCCGGTCTTGGAGCCGCTGTTGCCTGCCGCCGCCACCGTCGTGATTCCGGCATTGGCCGCACTGCTCACGGCCGACTGGAAAATGCTGTTCGTGCACTGGGTGGCATTGCTGGTTCCATCGCCCAGGCTGAGGCTGATGGCGACGACGTTGTAGGTTGCCTGATCCGTGATTGCCGTATTCATCGCGGTCAGCAGGTCCGCCGATGAGGCCGAGGCGCCGTTGAAAATGTCGAACATGGCGAGTTTCGCGCCCGCCGCGACGCCGAGCGCAATCGCGGACACGTTGGTACCGTGCACCGTCTCGGCGGAGGCACCCGGATAGAAGTCCTGGTTGACCACGACGCGACAAGTGCTCGCGGGAGTGTCGACCGCCGTACAGGTGCCGAAGTCCGAATACTGCGTGTAGTTGGTGCCGAGGCCCCCGTCGATGACGGCGATGGTCGCGCCGGCGCCGGTCGCGCCTTCCGCGGCCGCCTGCGGCTGCTTGATGAAACCCAGGTCGCTCACGGACACGGGGTGCAGCAACAGGTTCTCGTGCACCACTCTGACGGCCGGCATCGATTCCAGGCGCGCAAGCGCGGCCGGCGACGACAGGCGCCACAGGGTGAGGGGAAAATGCGGGTAGTCCAATGATGGAACGGCATCCGCCCCGCTCGCGGCGGCGGCCACCCGGGCTTTCACCCCCGCGTAGCCGGCGGCGCGCAGCGCCAGGATGGCGCGATCGTCAAAACTGAGGCCGCGGCGGCTACGCTCGCCGGTCGCTGCCGTGTCCGAGGCGGTGCCGTCGACCTCGACCACGACATAGAGGTTTCGACCCGCGGCGAGCAAGGCGCGGCCGGCGGGTGACACCGGCGCCGCGCTCGCCAGCAGCGGCAGGAACGATGCCGCACAAACGACGGCGATGCGCCTCAGCACGGCCTGTCCTCACGCGCTTAAGCGGCGGACAAGGACAGTCGCACCGGCGGAGCCGCTCGAACGGGCGCGGCGCCCGCCTCCGGATTCGCCAGCCGCTCGCCCAAGGAATCGCGCAAGACGGTGAGCTCGGCGAGTTCGACCCGCGCCCGGCGGTAGGCGTCCTCCGCCAGCAGCATCACCTCGCGCAGCGTGTCGCACTCGCCTTCCAGGGCCAGGACCGCCGCCGCGGCCGCGAACCAGCGGCGTTCGATCAGGTTCGTCGCCGCGTCGTCATCATCGTAGAACTCCAACATGTGCCGCTCCATGAGGACTTCAATCGTTGCCCAACAGGCGCTCTTCGAGCCGCTCGATCTTCGCCATGATCCGTTCCTTCATGGCTTCGGTCTTGTCGAGGAGTTCGCGCGCCTGGTCGATCGCGACGGCCCGTGCCTTCCGGTCCCGGGCCACGGCTTGATATTCGGCCCGCGCGGCGATGCTCGCTTCATAGGCCTGGCGCCACTCGCTTTCGAGAGCCATGAGTTGGGTGTCGATGTCGAGATCCAGACTGCTCACGTTCGATGCTCTTAAGGTTGCCTTAAGGCTCGATACTGCCCTGCGCAGATGACGGTTCGCGGTCAGTTTTGCGGCAATTTGATGGAAGGCCTCCGCCGGCCGGGCGTGCGAATCCCCTGCCCCCGATCGGTGTGGTCTTAGCTTCCGGCGCGCTGCATCGGCATCGCCTGCCGGCGTGCCCGGTTCAGCCAGGATCCGGCTGGACCTGCCACGATACGCGCCGTGGGCTTTCGGGCCGTCAGTCTCCGGGCGGCCAGCGCCGCGGTGACGGCGCTCTCGCCACGCAGATTGTCGGCCAGATCCTTGAGCCGCGCATGCCAGGGCATGCTCCAGAGTTCGGTCGAGCGATTCATTTCGATGACTCCGCCTTCCTGAAGATTCCCGCGCGGCGGTCGACCTTCACCACCGGCATCTGCTGCGGGGCGGCGGCAGCGGCGATCGGCGGCACGTCGATCTGCGCCCGCAGCTTTGGCCAGTCGATCATGCGGAATTGGCCGTTCATGTCCTCGACCAGCGACGTGCAGCTCTCGACCCAGTCACCGTCGTTGCAGTACAGGACGCCGTTGATGGTGCGGATCTCGGCGTGGTGGATGTGCCCGCAGACCACCATGTCCACGCCGCGCCGGCGGCCCGCCTGGGCGACCGCATCCTCGAAACTTCCGATGTATTGGACCGCCGTCTTGGCCTTGTGCTTGAGGTAGGAGGACAGCGACCAGTGCGGCATGTCGAACCAGCGGCGAACCTTGTTGATGATCGGATTGACGGCGAGCAGCACGTCGTAGATGTCGCTGCCCAGGCGCGCGAGCCAGGGACTGCACTTGACGACACTGTCGAATTCGTCGCCGTGCAGGATCAGCATGCGCCGGCCCTCGGCGCTTTCGTGCACGTATTCCTTGTGGATCTCGAGATTGCCGAAGACCGCGCCGTCGAATTCCCGGAACACCTCGTCGTGGTTGCCGGGAACGAATATAACCTTGGTGCCGCGCTTTGCCTTGCCGAGAATGGTGCGCAGGACATTGTTGTGGGACTGGGGCCAGTACATGCTCCTTTTCATGCTCCAGACATCGACGATGTCCCCCACCATGAACAGGGTG
>Ga0182030_10015360_pt1 | contig 15014 bp, 11 predicted proteins | sample 812S3MmetaG_FD_121299 | JGI IMG/M metagenome (GOLD analysis project Ga0182030, IMG submission 121299) | Permafrost microbial communities from Stordalen Mire, Sweden - 812S3M metaG (Illumina Assembly) | ecosystem: Environmental > Terrestrial > Soil > Wetlands > Permafrost | place: Sweden... | reverse complement strand
TCAAGCGAAAACCTCTCATTGTGCCTCAAACACTGTCTTGTCAACATGTTTGTAGCACAAAAGGCTTTCGCTAAATCAGGCTTCGCGAATTATCCGGGCTAGGTGCCATGGGAGTATGTTCTTCCAATGAGATGGGTGCCCCAAACAGCCTCGCATCTGGGAACAGGGGACCACGCAGCCGAACCAGCCGAAGCAGACCAAGATCAGTCCCGGTAAACGCCCAGGTATCCAGAAATTGGGCCGTTCCCGGATGCTGCTCTCAGGCTTCAACTGGATCAAGCCTTTCAATGGCGGCCTGATTGTGCTCCGGTGCAAGATGCGCATACCTTGTGGTCATAGAGATTGTCTTGTGCCCAGCCAACTCCTGAACCGTTCGCAGATTGACATCCTTCATGACCAGGCGGCTGATGAAGGTATGGCGCAGATCGTGCCAGCGGAAGTTCTGCACCTTCGCCTCTTCAATGGCCATCTCGAACCACTTCCGGGGATTATTCAAGTCGCGTCCGTACTTGGACTGAAAGATGCGGCCACTATGGGGCCGGACGGCAAGTAACACCTCGAACGCCTTCAGGCAGGTCTTGTTGAGCGGAATCTCCCGATCACTTCCGTTCTTCGTCTTCTCCAGCAGAATGCGCTTGCGGGGCAGCGACACCTCGGGCCATTCCAAGCTGAACTGCTCGCTCTTCCGCATCCCGGTATTCAGAGCAACATCGAACTCAGGCAGGTGCATGGGGAATTGCTTCGTGATGGACTCACGCACTCGCTTTTCTTCTTCATCGGACAGAAACCGGATGCGCGCATTGTTCTCGGCCCGCTGCTCCACCATGCGGGCGGGGTTGCTGGTCACCTTGCCGTCGGCCAGCGCAATTTTGAACGTCTTCCCAAAAACATTCTTGTAGCGGTTCTTGGTCGCCGGAGACCAGTCATGGGCACCAATCCAGTTGTCGATGTCAGACGGTTTGATCTCGTCGGCAACCTTGTCGCCGAAGGCTTCCACGATGAATTTCATCCTGCCCTTGAAGTTCCGCACATCCCGGCGTTCGTGATTGATGTACCAGTCGATGGCTTCCTGGGCGATGACGCCAAACTTGACGCCCTTGTGCTTCATGTTCGCTGGCATCTTCACACCGCGAACCACATCACCCTTCCGCAAGCCATACAGCTTGATGGCATCGCCGCGCCGCCCTACTTTCTCGCGATGCTCCACGCCGTCCACCTTGAAGCGAATCCACCAGATGTCGGAGCCCGGCACCTTTTCAAAGACGCCTCGTTCCTTGCGAACCACTTTTCTCGCCATGGGATTTACCCTCTAGTCGCGATACTAGCAGCTTTGGTACAAAGTGGCCCCAGAAGTGGCACCAGCACTATTTTCGGCGTTTTGTCGGAGAGGGTAATTCTATCTAAGTTATTGATTTATTTGGTGCCCGGAGGGGGAATTGAACCCCCACGGCCTTGCGGCCTGCGGATTTTAAGTCCGCTGCGTCTGCCAGTTTCGCCATCCGGGCACATAGGTGGTCGCGCCTTCCCTTTTCCAAGGTTATCAGCATCCACCAACTGCAATTGCTGTTGTACGAGAGTTTTGATCCCAGCCCTCGGCACACCGGAAAAATGCCACAGCTCAGAGCCAGAAGACACGCTCCGATCCACCCTCCGCATAGGCTCATCCAGTCCAAGATCCGTGCTGTTCACGGCCATTCCAGCCGCCGAAGCGAAGTTTCAATCCTCGCTGAGACCGGTTGAAGCCTCCCTTGAGGAAAGGAACCGGCTACGCTACGCAGGGGAAAGGCGATCTGTTCGGGCTTGGGTTGCCCATCCCCATGCCAAGGCGATTACAGCACAGGAGCGGCACAAAAGAAGCGATCCACAAGGGCTTTGGCATTGTGCGACAATAGCCACGGAGAAAGCATGGCGGCGCGAGCGTGCCGCGCGGAGGATGAGACTATGGGTTTCCTTGGTGAACCGACGCACTGGATACTGATATTGCTTCTCTTGCTGGTACTGTTCGGCTACAAGCGGCTGCCGGAGATGGGCAAGGGATTAGGCGAAGGCTTGAAGGGATTCAAGGACGGCCTGAAGGGCGCCAGCGATACCCCGGCCGCGCCCACGGCTCAGCAGACCGCTGCCTCCGCGCCACCCGCGTCCCCCGCTCCCACTGCAGAAAAAGCCGGAATGGAATATGTCACTTGCAGCCGCTGTGGGAACAAATTTGAAAATCCCCTTGGTTTCAAAGTGATGGAATATGTTTGCCGCTCCTGCCAATCGAATTCCTAGCCGATGGCGTTCCGCGCATCGATCGGTTGAAACAGAAAGGCCTGTGCGCATCTGCACAGGCCTTTCGTGCCTCTTTGTCTGCGTTTCGCTTCAGCGCTTAGTAAGAATCCTGCCCGGATGGGTAGTAGCCGGTCTTGGCGATGACCTCCAGGCCGGGCCGGTCGACGCGCACATCGATCTTGCGGAACTTTCCGTCGATGAGCGGCAGGTGGCTATAGTAACCCAGCGTGTACTGGTCGCGCGCTTGCTCGGCAATCTTGGCGTAGCTGGTTTCGATCCCGTTCAGGCCGCGCTCGGAGTCCAGCGTGCCGCCGGTGGCCAGGGTGTACTTGCCCAGGATGTTGTCGTACATGGTAAGGGGCAGGTGGAGGCGGCTGATGTAGCCTTCGCCCCAGCGGGCCGAGTCGCCCACCAGCGTGCCGTAGACGGCGATCTTGTTGGTCTCCAGGTAGCGCAGCACCTCTTTGTAGGTGGCCTTGCTGCCGCGCTCTTTGCCGTCCGAAACGACGTAGATGATGCGGCGCCGTCCCTTGGGGCGGGTGGAGAGTTCCTTGGCCGCGGCCAGGATGGCGTCGTTGAGGGTGTGAATCTCCTTGGGGATGGTCATGAACTGGTCGTTCCCGGTCGAGCGTCCGGGCTGAATGTTGGGATCGACGCAGTTGCCGTTCTCGCGGATGCTACAGCCGGCCAATGGACCGCTGTTGACCGGGACCAGCATGTCGGCGCCGATCTCCTTGGTCATCGAGAGCACAAACGGAACGCGCGCGCTCTGCGCCCCGGTAAAGCCGCCGGAACGGTCCTGCGCGCCGTTGCTATAGGAAAAAACGGCCAACTCGTCATAAGGAGTCAGCGCGCCCTGAATGGCCCCAAGGGAGTTGTTCACCTTGGCCATCACGTCCGAGGTCAGGCTCTGATCGATGACAAAGGCCATCGAAAGAGGAAACGCATCGGTGGTGAAAAAAGCCAGGGGCTCGCGGATGTTGTTCTCGTAGACCTGGAAGTTGCGGAAGGTGAGGCCGGCTACCAGTTTTCCCTTTGAATCCTTGACGGTGACCGGGACTTCAATGAAGTTGACGTGTACGCGCAGCATGGTGCTCACGGCCTGCACGCCTTCGCCGGAGGCAGGCATCTGCGGTGGCGTGCTTTGAATCTTGTCGTCCGTGTCCTGGCTGCTGGGCGCCTGGTTGCTGGGCGCAGCCTGAGCCGGGGCGGTCGAAGAAGAAGTGGGCGAAGTCGATGCGTCTCCAGCTCCCTGGCCAGGGGTAATCGAGCCGCTCACATCCGACAGCGGCTGGGGAGCCTGGGGCGCGGGGGCATCGGGGACAGCGGATTGCTGCTTTTGGGCCAAGGTCGCTGTGCTCAAAAACAGGCTTGAACTCAGGAGCGCGGCCAGCGCTATTGCCGTAGAACCTACTTTCACAGGTATATTCGTCCTTCCAGAATGCCGTCGTCTGTATCCCATGTTCGGTTTGCAGCGGTCAGCAACAGCCGCCAATGGATCATCATCGGCTGACAACTGACGAGCAACAGCCAGCAGTCCTTCACTCGTCAGAGTATCAGATGCGCCAGAGCGGCGCTGGTTTTCAGCGGCAGAAAACCGCGGACGAATGCATCCTTCCACGATTCAAATCCCTGCGTCTCAAATTCCCGCGTTTCAAATCCGTCTCCGGAGCTGAAACGCGCATTGACTAGAATTATTGCGCCTGGTTTGCGTCCTGCGCCTTGTCCAGCGGATCGTTGTCGCGGTCGGTCACCTCGACCAGCGCCGCCAGCCGTGCTTCCAGTTGCGGCGTCCAGCTTGCCTCGGGGGCGCGCCAGCTCCAGTTGCCGCCAGCCACGGCCGGCGTGTTCATCCGCGCCTCCGCGCCCAGTTCGAGCAAGTCCTGCGCCGGAACCACGGCCATCTGCGCCACGCTGGCCTCCAAAGCCCGAATCATCGGCCACACCGGATTGGGAACCGCACCGGGAGCGGAGCCGGAAACCGGGTTGGAGAGCGGAGGAGCAGAATCCTCGCCCTTGAGCTCTGGCCCCAGGTAGGCCTCGACGGCGTCGCGCTCCACATTGCCCGCCGTGCGCCACCAGCCCAGGGTGGTGTTGTTGTCGTGCGTGCCGGTGTAGGCCACGGTGGCGGGCTTAAAGCGGTGCGGCAGGTGGATGTGCGCGCCCTTGTCGCTGAAGCCGAACTGCAGCACCTTCATGCCGGGCATCCCCATCTCCAGCCGCAGCGCGTCCACTTCGGGGGTAATGAGCCCCAGATCCTCGGCCACCAGCGGCAGCGGCCCCAACGCCGCCTCCAGCGCCCGGAAGAGATCCAGCCCCGGCGCCTTCACCCACACTCCGTTGACCGCCGTCTCCTCTGCCGCGGGAATCGCCCAATAGGCCTCGAAGCCGCGGAAGTGGTCCAGGCGCACGATGTCGTAGAGTTCGCAGGCGCGGCGGATCCGATCGATCCACCAGTCAAAGCCCCGGCTGGCAAGCACATCCCAGCGATAGAGCGGATTGCCCCAGCGCTGGCCGGTTACGGAAAAGTAGTCGGGCGGCACGCCGGCGATGCGCTCCGGGTTCAACTCCGCGTCCAGCTCGAAGAGGTCAGGGTGAACCCACACGTCAGCCGAATCCATGTTGACGAAGATGGCCACGTCGCCCATGATGCGAATCCCACTGCGCGCGGCGGCCTCGCGGAGCTGATTCCACTGCAGCGCAAAGGCGAATTGCAACGCCTTCTCCTGGTCGACAGCGCGTCCATGCCTGGCAGCGGCTTCGGCCAGGGCCTGCGGCTGGCGGCGGCGCACCGGCTCGGGCCAGTCTGTCCACGCGGTGGCATGGTATTGCCGCCGCAGCTCGGCATAGAGTGCGTAGTCGCTCAGCCAGTTGGCCTCGGCGCGGCAAAACTCCTCGAATTGCTTCCATTGGCCGGCCAGCTTTGGGTCGCTTGGCCCGCGGTCAAGAAAATTCGCCGCCGCCTCATAGAGCAAGGGGCCCTTCCGCTCCTTTACCCTGTGGAAATCCACGGAGCCATTGCGGCCGGCAAGCCCCGCGGTACGCTCACCTTCGATCCAACCCCAGTCGGAGAGAAATTCGAGGCTGATGAGGAGTGGATTGCCAGCAAAGGCTGATGCTCCCGAATAGGGCGAGTCGCCATAGCCCGTGGGGCCGAGGGGTAAAACCTGCCAGACGTGCTGTTTGGCCGCGGCGAGAAAGGCCACGAACTCATGGGCGGCATTCCCCAGGTCGCCAATGCCCCCATAGGAGGGCAGCGAGCTCACGTGCAGCAGAACTCCGGATGAGCGCTGAAATTCCATGGCCCATTATCGCCTGCCTGAAACCCCATTGCTGTCCAATACACGCCGCTAAAGCGAAGAATTTCCATCCAATTGAACGTGCGATGCCTTCCGGAGCAATGCGGCCGGCGATCTTCGGGGCTCGCGGGGGCTACGGAAAATCGGGCCGGCCGCCTGGCCATTTTCATAAAATAAGGCCCGAATCCTGAATGGACCCGGTCCTTTTCTGCTTCCGGCGCACTGCTTGCCGATTAGCCCGGAGTCGTTTGGCTGCTCGTCTTGAATATCTTGATGCGATTGTGCTGCTTGTAATCTTCGAGGATGGCGCTCAAGAAGACGTTGAAGGCCTGGGAGCGGCGCTGGTCGAGCATCTGGCCCTTGGCCTGGTCGAAGTTCTGGGCAATCTCGGCCGGGGTGGGATCCTGCTTGTCCACCACCTTGGCCACCACGCCGGTGCGTCCCGCGTTGATGGGCCCGCTGATGTTGCCCACCTTCAAATCAAAAAGCTGCGGCGCCACCTGGCCCATCTCGCCAAGATCGGGCACCTGGCCGGTCGAACCCACCAGATCGCTGGTCTCCATGGTCGCGCCAACTTCCTTGGCGGCCTTGGCCAGATCGTTCAGATTCTTTGCCTTTTGCGACAGCTCCGCGGTCTTCTGGCCGAGCAGGCCGGGCAGTTGCTGTTCGCGGTAGTCGGCCAGAACATGGCTCTTCCAATCGGCAAAGCTGGGCGCATGAGCCGAGGCAATGCCGGTAACCTGAAAGATCGCGTACCCCTCGCCAGTGGGCGCAGACTGCGGCGGGTCGCCCTGCTTGGACGCAAAAGCCTTCCCCAGCAGCGCGGAGGAGTCGGGCAGCGCGGCGATCACGCCCTGCTCGCCGAGCAGCGGGGTGGTCACCAGTTGCAGATGATGCGCGGCGGCGGTCTTCGCCAGGCCGTTCTTGAGGGCCTCGGAGGTAAGCGCCCGCGCGTAGTTCTGTTCGGCCTTGGCCACATCCTGGCGGATCAGGGCGGCCTGAATGGAGGGCAGAACCTCGCTCAGCGTCTGAGTGTGCGCCATCTGGCGCTCTTCCACCTGCACAATGTGATAGCCGAACTGGGTCTTCACCATTCCGAAGTCGCCGATCTTCTGCGTGAAGACGGCGCTGTCAAACGCCGGCACCATGGCGCCGCGCTTGGCGAAGCCCAACTCGCCGCCCTTGTCCTTGCTGCCAGGGTCGTCGGAGTCCTTCTTGGCCAGGTCGGCAAAGTTCGCGCCGTGCTGAAGCTGCTTGAGGATATTCTCCGCCTTGGCCTTGGCTGCGGCATCCGTCTTGGCGTCGGCGCCGGCGGCCACACTGATGAGAATGTGGCGCGAACGGGCCTGTTCCGGCACGCTGTAGTCGGACTGGTGCGCGTTGTAGTACTGCTGAATCTCCTGCTGGTCAGGCTGCGGCACTCCGCCGGGCATCTGAGCGGTGATGAAAGCGAAATAGGTGATCCTGCGCTCTTCCGGCGCGGCCGAGGCATAGCGCGGGGCGTTTTTCTTGAAGAAGGCTTCCAGATCGCTATCCGAGGGGTTGATCGTCTTGCTCAGGTCATCCGAGGAGAGAACCGCGTATTCGAACTTGATCTTCGTATTCGCCTTGCGAAATTCGTCCCGCACCTGCTGATCGTTCACCGTGACCCCGGCGGTAATCAGCGCCTGCAGCCGGTGAATCTCGATGTCCTCCTTCACCTCCTGCTCGAAGGCCGCCACCGACAGGTTGAACTGCTGGGCAACAAAGTCGGCATAGCGGTTGGCGCCAATGAACTGGCCGTTGGGAAACAGGAACTCGCCGAACTGGCCCTGGTGCAAAAACTGCCGCACATCGTTGTCCGAGGCCTGAATGCCCAGCTTCCGGGCTTGTGCCAGCAGAACCTGCTGCTGGATCAACTGCTGGCCCACCTGCTGCTCGAAGATCTGCACAATCGCCGGGTTGTCGGCGTACTGCGGGGCCCGCTGCTGCAACTGCTGGTGAGCAAGCTGGCTCACCCGCTGCTGGCTCACCGCATCGCCCGAGGACAACAGACGGCTGTACCAGTGGGGATAGATGACGGCATAGTCGTCTGTGGATGTGCCTCCCATGCCCATCAGGCCGGGGATCAGGTACACCACCATGCCCACCGAAGCGGCGGCGATGATGACGATAAAAAATGCCTTGGTCAGGCGATTGTCTCTCTGCAGGAAACGGATCATGGGTGGACTTGAACCTTCAACTCTCTAAGCGCTGACCAGGAAAAGCCCCTTGGCGCAACTTGAAGCCGGCTGCGGACGGGCTTGGGCTGGACGCGCAATTGTTCGCTCGATGCGATTCCCTGCCATTATAGACGAGCGGAAACCGGCGCGCGCATTCCCAAAAAAACGCCGCGGGCGCCCGGAAAGCCGAGTGCCCGCGTCTCTCGCCTCGAATGTCAGCCTCTTATCGCCAATAGTAGTATCCGCCCTCGGCGTAATACGGGCGGTAGTATACCGGTGGATAGCCGTAGGGAGGGTAGCCGGCATACGGCCGGCCATAAGGGGGAGGATAGCCGCGCCGGTAAAGATTCGGGCCCCCTTGATAAAGCCCCTCCACCAGCCGGGCCGCCTCGCGCGCGTCTATCGGTGTGACCGTCAGCGGCGCTTTCAGGTGGAAGTCCACCCGCGCCTCGGCGGGAATCCAGATTCCCGGTCCCGGCGACGCTGCTGAAGCTGCCGTTCCCGCGGCCGCGCCTGCTCCGGCGCCGACCGCCGCACCAAAGCCACCATCCGCCGCGCCGCCGATGAGCGCGCCCAGAATCGCGCCGCCAAAGGCATGGCCAACGGTGCTGCCGGCCTTATTCGGTCCCTTGACCCTGAACTGCGTGGTGTCGAGCGGATAGTTTTGGCCGCCCAGGTCCAGGGATGTCAGCCGGAGCGCAAGTTCCGGGCTACCGCCCATCCTGCCAGCCTTTTTCACATCGGTAACCATACCATGAACGGTCGCGCCGCGTGGAATCGCCAGAACCCCGCCCACGGCGATGTCCTGGATGACCATGAACTGAACCGGCGTCCCATCCTGAGCCCTCTTGCTGGCGACCGGCTCGCTGGTCCGCACCTGAAGCAGGGTTCCCGGCAGCAGTGTCACCGGGCCGCTGGGCGTTCTATAGGTGGGCGTCGGAGGTTGCGCGGGAGCGTATTGCGGCTGCTGCCCTGGGTAGCCCTGCGACTGGCCCTGAGAGTAACCGGGAGCGGGCTGCTGCTCGTCTCCTGGAACCGGAGATCCTGGCTCCGGAGATCCCGGCCCCGCAGCGGACTCCGCCCCGTTGTCGGCCATCTGCTGATCGCCGGGGTTCGGCTGCTCCTGATTCGGCTGCTCCGGGTTCGGCTGCTCCGGGTTCGGTTGCTCATTGCCTGCGCTCTGCGCCTCTTGCGGATTGCCGACAGTCAAATTGTTGTGCACCATGGTCACGCCCGGCACCTGGGCGGCAATCGACTCGGCCAGTTTGCGGGCGTCATCGCTCGAAACGGTTCCCGACAGCGTCACCTCGCTCTGAATGGTGGCCGCGGTGATCAGGTCGCTCTTCAGCGCCTGGGAGGCATCGAGGGCATGGACTACGTCCATCTCGATCTGGCTGTCCGTTCGGGCTGGGGCCGCGCCTGTCTCCTGGGCCAGCGCCATCGCGCCGCCCAGTAGAACGACCGCCGTCCACGCCAAAGCCTGAGGGAAAACTCTTTTGAATAAAGTTCGATTCATGGTTGTGTTTCTCCTGCGCCTGAAATCCTGCTCCCGCTTCACCTGGATTAGACGGGCAATTTCAGGAGCCGTCACTGGTTTCAACCCCACAGCCAAGAAAAAGTTCCGCGGCCGGAAGGGGTTTTCAGAGAACGAATTCAGCCCCTGCGCCCGATAGAAGCCAAGTGGAAGAGCGTCTCCACCCCGTTGGCCACAAGCTGATTTGCCCGCCGGAATCCAAAGTGCGGTATGCTGGAAGAGCGCGCCCGTAGCTCAGCTGGATAGAGCGAACGCCTCCGGAGCGTTAGGTCGGGAGTTCGAATCTCTCCGGGCGCACCATTCAACTATATTGCTCGCCTATATTGTTCGCTATTTTTGCGACACTTTCATCTGGCTCATTCGAGCCTCATTTTTCATTTCGCACCCGATTCTCTGCCCACTTTTGCTGAAAAGTGGCCATTGCCCGGCCAGTTTCCTGCCCGTGAGTCTGAGCGCGGATACGTAAGCCGCCCCCAGCCGCGGCGCGGAGTGTCCTCTGCTGCGCGCGCCCCCCGCGCTATCATCGCAGGGTGGAATCCAATGCCAGCCTGGGCGATATCCTGGCCAACGCCATCACACATGGCATCGGCGCGGCGTTGGCGGTCTTCGGCGCGGTCTACCTGATCACCGCGGCGGCGCACGGAACTGTTTGGCAGTGGGCGAGTTGCACCGTCTTCGCCGTAACGCTGGTGCTGGTCTACCTGTGCTCCACGCTCTACCACTCGCTGGTGCGCACGCGGGCGCGCCACCTGTTTCAAATTCTCGATCACTCGGCCATCTACCTGCTGATTGCTGGCACCTACACGCCCTTTTGCCTGGTCTCGCTGCGCGGGCCGGTGGGCTGGTCCCTTTTCGGTTTCGAGTGGTCGCTGGCCGTCTCCGGGGTGGTCTTCAAGAGCTTCGCCGTCAACCGCTTCGAGACCGCATCGACGCTGGTCTACCTGGCGCAGGGCTGGCTCGTGGTGCTGGCGGCGGGGCCGCTGATCCGCGCCTTGGGTTGGCACGGGGTTCTGTGGCTCGGGGCTGGCGGCATGGCTTACACCCTGGGCATTGTCTTTTTCGCCCTCGACCGGCTGCGCTACTTCCACGCTCTCTGGCACCTGTTTGTACTGGCCGGAAGCCTGTTTCATTACTTCGCCGTCCTGTTCTACGTCGTGCCGGCGCGGCCCTGATAAAAAACCTGGTCAAAACTTGGTCGAAAGCTGACCGGGGTCCGATCGAAGCCTGTCGATCCCCGATTTGGCGCCTTGGCCGGGGTGCGGAAGCGCCCGAACAACCGGCCGCATTGACCTTTGGCCCGCAAAGCCGGTACACTACTCTAGTTTGGCGATTCCTGACAGTGGCCGCGGAGCCTGACGCTCGCCCCCGTATTTTAGAACCCGAGGGCTTGAGCGCACAGACGCGGTACGAAAGTTTCCGCCCGAGCTATTTTTTTGATTGCCCGAGTGATTTACTTTGGGCGCGCATCGGCCGAGCCGAATTGCGCTGGAGGGTTTATGTACGCGGTGATTCGTACCGGTGGCAAACAGTACCGGGTCGCACCAGGCGACGTGGTGAAGATTGAAAGCGTGGATTCCCAGGACCAGGACGGTCACCAGACCGTCGAGTTCAGCGATGTGCTGGCGGTATCGGGCGAACCGGGAACCGTAGCCAAGCCGGCCACAGCCACTGTGACCGCAGAAGTGCTGGGCGAGGGCCGAGGAGACAAGATCCTGGTCTTCCACCTGAAGCGGAAAAAGCAGTACAAGAAACTTCAAGGGCACCGGCAGAACTTTACCGAGGTGCGCATCAAGGCCATCACGGCCGACGGCGTGACCTACACGGCGGCGAGCTAGCTCGCCGTTCGCTGCTAGCCTTTAGCTTCTTGCTGCTAGGTTTTTCAAGTTTGATTCATATTTCGGGTTTCCGGCGGAAGAAGAGCTAGAAGCTAGCGGCTAGAAGCTGGAAGCTGATTTTGAGAAGGGGATTCGGCAATGGCACATAAAAAGGGTGGAGGCAGCTCCACAAACGGACGGGATTCCAATGCACAGCGGCTGGGCGTGAAGGCTTTCGGCGGCGAACTGGTAAGCGGCGGCTCGATCATCATGCGCCAGCGGGGAACACGCATCAAGCCGGGGCTGAACGTGGGCATCGGCTCCGACGATACGCTCTTCGCCAAGGTCTCAGGCCGGGTGAAGTTCAGCGATCACGGCAACCGCGGACGGTTTGCGTCGATCGAACCAGTGGCACCCGAACCGGTAGCCGCCGAGTAGCAAGACTTGAGGTTCTACGAAGAGGCCACGGCATTGCCGTGGCCTCTTCGCGTGCGCGCCCATGCGGGGAAGTTGCGCCGGGCGCGAAACTTGAAGAGAAAAGGCCGCTCCCTTTATTGGGTGCGGCCGTTTCCGTGTTCCAAACCAAACGACGCCCGCCTACGTCTCCGATGCGCGGCTCTTCAGGCTCTGGCTGAGCACCTCTTCAACAGCGCTCTCCACGCCGGTGAAGATCGAGCCGCCCGCAGGCTGAACGACAACCTGGGTTCCAGTGTGGCCGAGAGCCGTGGCAATCTCGTTCCAGCGGAAGATGAGGGAGCCGGCCGGCACCAGGATTGGTTTGCGAGCCGGTTCCGGCACGGCACAGTAGGCGACCCAAATGCCCAAAGACACCAGAGTCAGCGACTCCCAAACGAAATTCAGAGGATCCGTCATCGTCGTCTTGCGGGAAATCAAAGAAACGATGACAAAGTCACTGCAGGACATCAGGCCAAAGCCCAGTGAAATCCCAAAGGCCATGTCGCGAGTCGACAGTCGCAGCGCATTCATGCTCAGGCAGAGGAAGGCCAACAGGCAGAGCTCAAGGATGCTGACGGATCGCATTAACCGAAATGCGAAATGGGTAATCATGAAGGCGCGAGAATGATCGAAGGAGAGCGTCGACAGGCTCAGGATCACCGAAACCAACGCGGCCCAGCGAAAGGCCACGGTGCCAAGCCTCTGAAGCCCTGGGAAAGCGGAGAGAACGGAGCGAAAGACTTCAACGCAGATGAAATAAAGGAGCACCGCGCTAACAACATACACCGTCCAGTAGACGTAAAAATACATATCGAAGGCATAGTCGTTGAACCAATGCCGTGCCTGGGCATAGAAAAGAAAGAGCAGAACCGGCATCGACGCCACACGCAACGCCAGGTAGATCCCCATGGCAGGGAAACGGAAATGCAGTCTCTTGGTCCAGAAGAGAAGACCGAAGGCAGCCCACAACCCGAACTCCGCCACGATCATCAGAGACATCACAGTCTGTGCAGGCATAAGAAATTCCTCGCCATGGTGAGAATACTCTCAGAATAGCGCCGCATCCCTTGCTGCTCAACTGAAATGCTCGATTCAAAACAGAGCAAAATCAGCCATTGGTAATTTTTAGCGATTACCTTGGGGCGTTCGTTTGGTTACCGAAACTGCTAGTTGCCGGAAGGATTGACGGCGCATGTCATGTGTCCACCGCACATCGATATCGGCACGCTCGCGGAAGCCGACAGGTGGCTGGGAAGCACGGGCGCGGTCTTGGAGGTGGTGGCAGCGGCGGTGATTCCGGCGACGGCGATAGACAGAGCGAAGATGCGGACGGCAAGTTTCATGGCAGGTGGCCTCTTTTTGAATTTGAATTGACAGAAGAAGCATCTTCTGTACACTGAAATCGTAGTGGCTAAACAAGATTAAGTCCAGTTAATTCAAGCAGATAAACAAAAAGTAATAGGGATGATTACCAACGTACCGTAAAGCAGTGTCAATCCGCCCAGCTACGGATCGTCATTTGTCCTTCATCCACCCTGGTTTCCACCTTCCCCGCATGGTAAAATCAATCCAGGAAACTCCGATTGAAAACCACCGTCTTTCAATCGTTTAGAGCCCCAATCCCCGGCCCGGAGCGGCATTCCGTAGGCCGTCACTCCAGCGGAACTTGAAGCGAATATTTTAAGAAGGTAACTTTTATGGCAACTGAACCTGTGAATAACCTCCCGCCTGTCGGCGACAACGACAGCTACACCAGCGAAAACATCAAGATTCTTGAAGGTCTGGAGGCGGTGCGCCTGAGGCCGGCCATGTACATCGGTTCAACAGGTGAAATGGGATTGCATCACCTCGTCTATGAGGTAGTGGACAACTCGGTGGACGAGGCGCTGGCCGGCTACGCCAAGAAGATCGACGTCCTGATCCACGTGGACAATTCGATCACCGTCATCGACGACGGCCGGGGCATTCCGGTGGACATGAAAACGCTGGCTAACGGCGAGGAGATGCCGGCGGTGCAGGTGGTGCTGACCATGCTCCACGCCGGGGGCAAGTTCGACGCCTCGACGTACAAGGTTTCTGGCGGTCTGCACGGAGTGGGCGTCAGTTGTGTGAACGCGCTCTCGCAGGAGTTCAACGTGGAGATCTGGCGCGACGGCTTTACCTGGGAGATGGACTTCAGCTGCGGCGATCCCACCAGCGAACTGCGCCGGGCGGGCACCAGCAAGAGGCGGGGAACCAAGGTTCATTTTCTGCCCGACAAGAGCATCTTTACCGCGACCGAGTTCAACTACGACACACTGTCCCAACGGCTGCGCGAGATGGCCTTCCTGAACAAGGGCCTGGAGATTACCCTCACCGACGAGCGCACCTCCGACGCCAAGACCGGCGAAGCGCGCCGCGCAGAGTTCAAATACGCCGGCGGCATCGCCGAGTTCGTCAAGCATCTGAATCGCGGCAAGACCGTGCTGCACGAGAAGCCCATCGTGATGGAGGCCGGGCGCGACGGCGTGGAGATCGAAATCGCGCTGCAGTACAACGACAGCTACTCGGAGACGGTATTCAGCTTCGCCAACAACATCAACACGGTGGACGGCGGCTCGCATCTCAGCGGTTTCCGCACCTCGCTCACCCGCACCATCAACGCCATCGGCCAGCAGTTGGGGCTGTTCAAGGACATGAAGGAAAACCTGAGCGGCGACGACGTGCGCGAGGGCCTGGTGGCGGTGGTCAGCGTGAAGTTGCCGCAGCCGCAGTTCGAGGGCCAGACCAAGGGCAAGCTCAACTCCGACATCGCCGGCACGGTACAGGCTTTTGTGAATGAACGGCTAGGCGCGTTTCTCGAACAGAATCCGCCCATCGCCAAGCGCATCATCAACAAGGCCATCGAGGCGTCGCGCGCCCGCGAGGCAGCCCGCAAGGCGCGCGACCTGACCCGGCGCAAGGGCGCTCTGGACGGCGGCGGATTGCCCGGCAAGCTGGCCGACTGCAGCGAACGCAATCCAGACCGCTGCGAGCTTTATCTGGTCGAGGGCGAGAGCGCAGGCGGCACCGCCAAGCAGGGCCGCGACCGCCGATTCCAGGCCATTCTGCCGCTGAAGGGAAAAATCCTCAACGTCGAAAAGGCGCGCTACGACAAGATGCTGGGCCACGAGGAAATCCGCGCCATGATTACCGCCCTCGGCTGCGGCATCGGCAAGGACGACTTCGACGCCACCAAGATCCGCTACGGGAAAATCATTCTGATGACCGACGCCGACGTGGACGGATCGCACATCCGCACCCTGCTGCTGACGTTTTTCTTCCGTCACATGACCGAGCTGATCAAGCGCGACAACATCTACATCGCGCAGCCGCCGCTGTTCAAGATCAAGAAGGGCCGCTTCGAGCAGTACATCAAGGACGAGCGCGAGTTTGTGAAGGTGATGGTCAACCGCGCCTC
>Ga0182030_10015359_pt1 | contig 15014 bp, 14 predicted proteins | sample 812S3MmetaG_FD_121299 | JGI IMG/M metagenome (GOLD analysis project Ga0182030, IMG submission 121299) | Permafrost microbial communities from Stordalen Mire, Sweden - 812S3M metaG (Illumina Assembly) | ecosystem: Environmental > Terrestrial > Soil > Wetlands > Permafrost | place: Sweden... | reverse complement strand
TCCCGGCTCGTGAACAAAGTTGTGGACGTACAAAACGTCCGCGCGGATATTCAGTGGGGTTCCGGCCGCCCCATGCCGAATGGCTCCACGTGAACAAGCACGTCTGCGATTTCTGGAAGGACCTGCCGGATATGCGTCCGGACGCTCGTAGCGATATCGTGCCCTTCAGCGACCGTGATCCACGGATCGACTTCAGTGTGAAGATCAACGTGATGCTGGAGCCCGGTCTTTCGCGCGTAGCATTTCTCGACGCCTCTGACACCTTCGACCTCAAGAGCGACTCTCTTGATGTGCTCGATTAGTTCTGTCGGCGGCATTGTGTCAATCAAATCGAGAGATGACCCGCGGAGGATGCGCATGCCGGTGTAAATGACGAAAAGCCCCACCGCGAACCCGCCAAAGTGGTCGGCAGGCAAGAATCGCACCGGATCGTACAGCGTGAGGCCTAACGCGCACAGCGCTGCCAGCGCGGACAGAATGTCAACTGCGTCGTTCCATCCTTCTGCAATAAGCGACCCACTCCCAATCCTTCGGCCCAAGCGGAATTTCAGAGTCGACATCCCCGTCTTTATGCCAATGGCCGCGAGCAGCGGCCACATCGCATACGGGGCGGGTGGAGCGTGTACTCTTGAGATCATCTGCAGCGATCTGAAGCAGATGCCGAGGCCGCCGGCGGCCAAGATGGAACCAACGCTCATCCCGGCCAGAATTTCGATTCGCCCGTGTCCGTATGGATGATCGGCATCTGCGGGTTTTGCCGCGAGAATCATGCCCGCGAGGACAAGAACCGATGCCAGGACATCGCCCAAAAACTCGAAGCCTTCGGCCACGACGGAAGTCGATCCGGCCGCATATCCGATCCATACGTTCCCCGCGGTGAGCACACAGCTTACAAGTACGCTGGCCCCGGCGACTTTTCGCCCGAGGCGCAGATTCTCGTCGTTCTTCGTCATCAAACCTGTTCGCCGCCTTGAAGTTTCAGTATCGACGATTTCAAGGGTTGGCAAGGGCAGGTGCTGGGAACGAAGAACGGATTCCTAAAAGATGACATCGAACCCGTCGGACCTTTGGAGCTATAGCTGGCCGCCAGGTCGTCGTCCCGGGTCGCGGTTCCCATGGTCTTCATGAGACAGGCTCGTGCCTGACCCGGCTCCGTAGTAGCTCTTGGTGACCTTGTTCCGCGGATAGGTATTGTCCAGAGTCGCCGTCCCCAGCCATGGCCGTAATGGTCATCGGTTCCGCCGCCCACGAAGTAATGCTTCCACACAATTCGCGAAGTACCGTTTGTGAGGCTCATCAGGAAAGTGCGCAGCGGATTGTGTGCCCTGCAGGCAAACGTGCTATTGATGACCTATCAAGAAATCCATAATGTTTTTCTTATCGTCCTCTGACCTTTGCGGAGCTACCCTGGTTGCTGGTGCGGGCTGAAACTCCAGCGGCTGGGCACGAGTGTCTGCGCCACATTTGAGCATCCGGCCGACTGCTCCGTCCGAATCACGCGCTACCCGGAAAGAGCCAGCGCCGCGTTCAACGCGTTAAGTGAACCGCATTGGGCAAGCAGGGGAGGCCCGATCCCCCGATTCCGTCACGGCGGGCGGCATATCCGTTTCGCCGCTCAGCCGCTCCAGGCACTGACGGCGGCGATGGGCTTCCCGCCCAAACGCCGATTGACGCCCCGATCAGCCTATCCAACCGCCGCCCAGCACCAGGTCGCCATCGTAAAAAACGGCGCCTTGCCCGGGGGTGACCGCGCGCTGCGGCTGGTCGAACACCACCTCCACCGCAGTGGCGCCGGCAGCCGGGTGCAGAACCGCCGGCGCGGCGACATGCTTATTGCGGATCTTCACCTGCGCCCCCGTCGGCCCGGTGATGCCCTCGATGGAAATCCAATTCACCTGCCGGGCCATAAACCGCCCGCGCAGTAGCTCGTCATTGCCGCCGACCACCACGCGCTGCGTCGCCGCGTCGGTGGAGATCACGTACAGCGGCTCGCCGGCGGCAATCCCCAGGCCGCGGCGCTGGCCTACGGTGAAGTGGTGGACCCCCTGGTGCTCGCCCAGCGTCCGTCCATCGGTGGTCACCACCGCGCCGCGCGTGGTTTGCGGCGCGATGCCCTTTTCCTTCAAATAGGCGTTCATGAAGGCGGCGTAATCGCCGTTGGGCACGAAGCATATCTCCTGGCTGTCGCCCTTATCGGCCACCGCCAGATCCATCTCGCGCGCCAGTTCGCGCACTTCGAGCTTCACCATCTCCCCCAGCGGAAACAAGGTGCGCGCAAGCTGCTTCTGCGTCAGTCCGAAAAGGAAATACGTCTGATCCTTGGATTCGTCGCGCGCGCGCAGCATCTGGTAGCGGCCCGCGCTTCCGTCATAGCGCACGCGCGCGTAGTGGCCGGTGGCGATCTGCCGGGCGCCCACCGCGTCGGCCATCTCCAGGAAGCGGTCGAACTTGATGTAGTTGTTGCACAGCGTGCAGGGAATGGGCGTGCGGCCTGCCAGGTACTCATCGACAAACGGCTGCACCACCTGCTCCTCGAACTGCCGCTCGAAATTCACCACGTAATACGGAATGCCCACCTGCTCGGCCACCCGGCGCGCGTCGTAGACGTCGTCGAGCGAACAGCAGCGGCCGTGGCCCGCCGTTTCGGGGACCAGCTCCGGCAGCCGCCGCTGGTTCCACAACTGCATGGTCATCCCCACGATCTTGTGGCCCTGGCGAACCAGGAGCGCGGCGACGGTGGAGCTGTCGACTCCGCCGCTCATGGCAACGGCGATGGGTGGCTGCTCAGGCATGGACGGAGATTCTGCGCAGATGCGTTACCGAAGCCACCAGCGCGTCGGCCAGCGCGTCCACCTGTTCGGCGTTGTTGGAGCGGCCGAGCGAGAAGCGCAGGCTGGAGCGCGCGCGGTCGCCGGAGAGGCCCAGGGCGGTGAGGACGTGCGACGGCGCAATCGCCCCGGAGGAGCAGGCCGAGCCGGTGGAGACGGCAAAACCGCGCAGATCGAGCGCGATGACCATGGCCTCGCCGTCCACGCCGTCGAAATACATGTTGCTGGTGTTGGGCGTGCGATTCCAGCGCGCGCCGTTTACGCCGGTGCCCGAAATGCGCCCGAGCACGCTCGTTTCCAGCCGGTCGCGCAGCGCCGCCAGACGCTCGCTTTCGGCGGCCAGCGTGCGTCCCGCCAGTTCGGCGGCGGCGCCCAGGGCCGCGATGCCGGGTACGTTTTCGGTGCCGGGACGGCGGTCGCGTTCGTGGTGGCCGCCGAACGCGGTCGGCGCGAGCCTTGTCCCCTTGCGCACGTAGAGCGCGCCCACGCCCTTGGGCGCGTACAGCTTGTGGCCGCTCATGCTGTACAGGTCCACGCCCAGCGAGTCCACGTCGACCGCGATCTTGCCGGGCGCCTGCACGCCGTCCACGTGCAGCGGCACGCCCGCCTCGCGGGTGATGCGCGCAATTTCGGCGATCGGCTGCACGGTGCCCAGCTCGTTATTGGCGTGCATGATGGAAACCAGCACCGTCTTCGGCCGCAGCGCGCGGCGCACGTCCTCGGGATTCACCGTTCCGTTCGCGCCCACCGGCAGGCGCGTCACGTCGGCGCCCTCGCGCTCCAGTTGGGCGCACGATGCCAGCACCGCCGGATGCTCGATGGCGCTGGTGATCGCATGGGCCCCCGCGCAGCCGGCCGCGCGCGCCACGCCCAGGAGGGCCAGGTTGTCGGCTTCCGTGCCGCCGCTCAGGAAGACCACTTCCGCGGGGTTCGCATGGATCAGCGCGGCTACCTGCCGCCGGGCGGCTTCCAGCTTTTGCTTGGCGGCCTGGCCGAAATGGTGGATGCTGGAAGCGTTACCATACACTTGACCGAGACACTCGACCGCCGTCTCCAGAACTTCCGGAGCGACGGGGGTAGTGGCGTTGTGGTCGAAATAGAAATGCTGCACGTAGACCTATTTTAGCAATGCGAGCGCCCATCCTCACTCTGACCACCGATTTCGGCCTTTCCGACCACTACGTGGGCAGCATGAAAGGCGTGATTCTGGGGATCTGCCCGCGCGCCCAACTGGTGGACATCAGTCACCAGGTGAGCCGCCATGCCATCGCCGAGGGCGCGTTCGTCGTCGCTCAGGCGTACCGCTCGTTTCCGCCCGGCACGGTGCATGTGGTGGTGGTGGACCCGGGCGTGGGTAGCCAGCGGCGGCCCATCCTGATGGAAGCCGCGGGCCAGTATTTCATAGCCCCGGATAACGGCGTGCTGGCCATGGTCTTCGCGCGCGAAAAGCACAAGGTCCGGCTGATTTCGAACGCACGCTATTTCCACCGGCCGGTGAGCCAGACGTTTCATGGCCGCGACATCTTCGCTCCCGTGGCGGCCCACGTGGCGGCCGGCGTGGCGCCCGCGCGCATCGGGAAGGTCGTCGCCGATTATGTGCGCCCGCCCTTCGAGCGGCCGCGGCAGACCGGCGAGCGCACATGGACGGGTCAGATTCTGCACATCGACCACTTCGGCAACGTCATCACCAATTTCCACGGCGACGATTTTCCCGCGCTGCAGCAGTTGGCCATCGGGCGGGCCAAAGCTCGCCGTCTGGTGCATAGTTACGCCGAAGCGCCAGCCGGGGAACTGGTGGCGATTGTGGGCAGTTCGGGATACCTGGAAGTATCGGTGAACCAGGGCTCGGCCGTCGAAAAGACCGGCTGCCGCAGCGGCGGCGCGTGTCAGATTCGCGTATAGCGGCAAAGAATAACTTCTCAGTCACCGATGTGGCGCAGACCCTTCAGTCTGCCGCGTCCCGACTCCTCGGGACGCGTTTTCGAGCACGCCCGCGCCACATGGCCCACGCAGCCAAATGTGAAGTTATTTCTGCGTGGTCGTCTTACTGACTCAGCCACTTCGCGATATCGTCCACCACGGCCTGCGAGACGTGCTGGCCCGGCTTGCGGTAGTCCGCCTCGGCGCTCTTTCCCGTCCCTTCGACCAGCACGTGGTCGAGCGCCGGATAGCTCTTCATGGTGACTTCCGGCGCGCCTGCGAGCCCGGCCTTCCAGGCCGCGAAGTCGCTCATGTTCACCTGGAAATCCCGCTCCCCCTGAACAATCAGCATGGGAATTTTCAGCAGCTTCGCTTGCCCCGTCGGGTCGTACCCTTTCAGGTCGAGCAGGTACGGGCCCAACATGCCCAGCAGCGGCGAGGTGTCTTCGTCCGCCTGCGTCATCTTCTTGATCTTCGCCGCCTGCTCCTCGATGACCGCCATCTGCGGCCCTTTGATGTCCAGGTACTTGGCCTCGTCCAGGGCCACGTCTTCCAGCGGCCGCTCGTTGCCGTTGACAATCACCATACCCGCCAGCTTGCCGTCGGCCTCGGCGATGCGCGGCAGCAGGTACCCGCCGAAACCGAAGCCCAAGGCGAACACGCGCCCCGGCTTCACCTCCGGTTGCGCGCGCAAGACTCCCGCCGCCAGCACGGCATCGTCAATCAGTTCCGTTTCCGCGGTGTAATCCCGGCTTTGCGTCACTGACGGATACGCGCGCGTCCGCTTGTCGTAACGCAGCACCACCACTCCGCGCGACGCCAGCCCTTCGGCCAGGTCCTTGAAGACTTTCACCGCGCCGGTAGCCTCGTCCTGGTCGGCCGGCCCCGAATCGTGCACCAGCACGACGCCCGGAAACGGTCCCGCACCGTTCGGCACGGTCAGAGTGCCGGGCAGTTTCCATTGCGTCCCGATGGTGACCTCGCGTTCTTTGAACGAGTCCGGTTTGCTATAGGAAGGATGTTTCCACGGGTCGATCGAGGTGATGATCAGACCCAGTTGGCCCTCCGGGTTCAACGAAATCTCGAACGTGACTTGCTGGTTGGCGAATTTCACCGGGATGCTTACGATGTTGGAAGTGCCGATGGGGCGGACGCTCGCGGTCCCGATATTCTGCACCGCTCCCCATGCATCCGGGACCTTCTTGGCGAGCACGCTTTCCGGGTTGGCTGCCTTTCCCGACGCGGAGAACATCGGAATCATTTGCGAGTACTGGTGCGCCAACAGCAGGTCCAGGGCCTTGCGGGCGGTGTCCTTGGGATCGGCCGCCGGCTGGGCAAACAGGATTCCGGCGGAAAGCAGGCACAATACGCGGCTAAACATAACACTTCTATAGTACTGCGGGGCACGCCGCCCGCAATGCCGCTATAATTGACTCTTGGTGCAAAATGCCGGGGCCGGCTCGTTACCGGGAAGCGAGCGTGAGCGAGCGGTCCGACGATCGAACAGCCGATTTTGCGCCGGTAACTAGGAGGAATTATCGTGGAGGAACCGATGGCCGAGTACGCACATCCGGAAGCGCTGGTCAGTACCGAGTGGGTCACCCAACATGGCGGCGATCCCGGAGTCCGCGTGGTGGAAGTAGACGTCGATACCAAGGCGTACAACGACGGCCACGTGCCCGGAGCGATCGCCTGGGCCTGGCACACCCAGCTTTGCGACACCGTCCGCCGCGACATTCTGTCACAGCGGCAGTTTGAAGCCCTCATGGGCGCTTCCGGGGTGACGCCGGACACCACGCTCGTCATCTACGGCGACAACAACAACTGGTTCGCCGCCTGGGCATTGTGGCAGGCCAGGATCTACGGCCACAAAGACGTGCGCCTGATGAACGGCGGCCGCAAGAAGTGGCTCGCCGAAGGCCGCGACGTTTCCCTGGACGCGCCCCAGGTGGCTGCCGTCCCCTATGAGGCCCAGCACCCGGATTTTTCCGTGCGCGCCTTTCTGGCCGACGTGCGGAATGCCTTGGCCCACCGTTCCGCGGCGCTGGTGGACGTGCGCAGTCCCATGGAATTCACCGGCGAAATCCTCGCCCCTCCCGGTTTGCCCGAGACCTGCCAGCGCGGAGGCCATATCCGCGGAGCGCGCAGCATCCCGTGGGGCCGAGCCTGCAACGACGACGGCACCTTCCGGTCCGCCGACGAACTGCGCGCCCTGTACGCCCACGAAGGCATCGACGGTTCCAAGCCCGTCATCGCCTACTGCCGCATCGGCGAGCGCTCCAGCCACACCTGGTTCGTGCTCAGGTACCTGTTGGGTTTCGACAACGTAACCAACTACGACGGCTCGTGGACCGAGTGGGGCAACCTGGTAGGCGTCGACGTGGCGCGAGGAGCGGCCGCATGAAAATCGAAGAATTTCAGGAGCGCAGGCTGGTGGTGGATGGCTGGGAGGTGAACCTCACCAGCTACCGTCTGGGTGCGGAGTGGCGCGCGAAAGCCGACAACGTCTCCCCCGGCGCCACCCTCTGCCGCACCACCGGCGCCACCCGCGAAGAGGCCGAAACCAAGGCTCTGAAGCGCGCCGAAAATCTGCTCGCCCGGACCGAACGGCGCACTGTGTAGGGCTCCAAAGCGAAGCCAGGACAGAGAGCAACCCCCTAACTTTTGTCCGCCGCCCCACTCACCAACTCCCAAGCCTTCGCCACATGCCGGTCGCCCGTCTGGTAATTCCCCACCGCCAGATGCAGCGTATATTTCCCATGGAGCACCGTGCTCGACAGGAAAACTCCCCCCGCCGCGTTCACGCGCTCCAAAATCTTCCGATTCTCTTCGTCGCTGCCGCGAAACCGGAAGTTGACCACCGAGAAATGCACCGGCGCCACCACCTCAAACCGCGCATCCGCCTCCACCTGGCGCGCGAACCAGCGCGCCAGCCGCACGTGCTCGCGGACCGCCGCCGCCAGCCCCTCGCGCCCGTACGAGCGCATCACGAACCACAGTTTCAACGCGCGGAACCGGCGCCCCAGCGGCACCCCGTAATCCATCAGGTTCACGGCCCGCGGGTCGGCCGCGCTCACCAGGTACTCCGGTATCAGCGAAAACGCCCGCCGCAGCACGTCCGGACGGCTGGTGTAAAACACGCTGCAATCCATGGGCACCTGCAGCCATTTGTGGGGATTCATCACCATGGAATCGGCCCGCTCGCAGCCCTCGAACGCCCAGCGGAACTCCGGCGCCAGCGCCGCCGACCCCGCATATGCCGCATCCACGTGCAGCCACAAGCGATGACGCGCGCAAATGTCCGCGATCGCCGGTACGGGATCCACACTCGTGGTCGACGTAGTCCCCACCGTGGCCGTGACGCAGCACGGCCGCAGCCCCGCCGCCAGGTCCGCTGCGATCAGTTCCTCCAGCGCATCGGGCCGCATGCGAAACTCCGCGTCCACCGGCACCTTGCGCACGTAATCCTGCCCGATCCCGATCGCGATGGCGCCCTTCTCGATCGACGAGTGCGCCTGCTCCGAGGCGTACACCACCAGCCCGCGTGCCGTCCCTTTGGTGCGGGATTCCGGGTCGGCCGCTTCGCGCGCCGCCGCGATGGCATGCATGCTGCTGGTCGACGCGGTGTCGTAGATCAACCCGAACCACTCCTCCGGCAGCCCGCTCCATTGCCGCAGCCAGCGCAGGGTCACCTGCTCCAGCTCCGTCACCGCCGGCGACGTCTTCCAGAGCATTCCGTTGCCGTTGAGAGCCGCCGCCAGCAACTCCCCCAGAATGCCTTCGGGCGTCCCCGAATTGGCGAAATACGCCAGAAAGCCAGGGTGATTCCACTGCGTGCATGCCGGCACGATGAGCCGTTCGAAATCCGCCAGGATCGTCTCCATCGGCTCGCCCTTTTCCGGACCGCGCGCCGGCAGGGCGTCGGTCAATTCGCCCGGCCTCACGGGCGGCAGCACCGGATACCGCTCCCCGTGCGCCAGAAAATCGGCGACCCAATCGATCGCCTGGTGTCCATACCGTCGAAACTCTTCAGGTGTCATTTATAAGTCCGCGAAACCGTCAAAACGGAGTTAGCCACGAATGAACACGAATGAACACGAATAAAACAAATCCTTTCTTATCCGTGTTCATTCGTGTTCATTCGTGGCTAATTCCTTCTTACCGAATCGTCACCATACCCGCCACACGCGCCGCGGCATCCGCCGGCAGCTTCCAGTTTGCATCGAACCGGCCCGCCGCCACTATCTGCGTCACCGATCCGCGGAACAGGATATAGTCGCCGAATCCGCTCAGCTCGCGATACTGCGCGGGCGCCCAGGAATACCCGCCGGCGGTGCTTTCATCCGCGCCCGTCCACCACGGCAGCCCGGAGTTAACCAGCACATAATGTTTCCCCACCGGGGCGATGAACACCAGCCCGTAATCCGCCGCGTCGGGCCGTAATTCGAGCGGCAACTCGCTCGCGAACCGCGCCACCAGGCTGTTGCTCTCCGCCGTCCCGAACAGCACCAGGCCGGAGCTGGCGATGTCCTCGTCCGTCACGTCGCGATCCGCCTTCACCGGCAGCGACAGCGCCAGGTGCGACCGTACCGTCGACCAGTTAGCGGCCGTCTGCGCCTGCTTCCGCCGGGCGTCCAGCTCCTCCGCCGTCCCGGCCCCGAGCGTTCCGTAGACATAGATGTGGCGCCCCGACACCGCCCGCACGATCGGCCCCTCTGCGCCCGCGCGTTTGCCGGCCGCCACCACCAGCCCCTGCCGCCAGCCCGCCGCCGTCTTATTGAAAGAGAGCGCCGCCCCGTGATTCAGGTGCACCGCGGCCCCGTCGATGGTCACCTGCGCCGGCTCGCTTGCCTGCGCCGCGATGGTGAATCCTTCCAGGTTCCTGGTGGTCACCTGCACGTCGCCGTTAGGGGCGCGGCGCGCGTCGATCTGCGCCGCCACGCCCGGCGTCAGCCCATCGATGCGCACCCAGTAAGCCGCGCTGTACCGGTAAGAGCGCGTGACGAAGCTGACGCGCTCCGGCTGGCGGTCCCGCCGCAGCCCCGCCAGCCAATCTAGCGCGCCGCCGCGCCCATAAGCCAGGTCCCAGACGTTGTGCCGCGTCGCCGGGTATTCGGTATACGCCGCCGGCACACCGGCGTCCAGCAGCCGCCTCTGCCACGCCCGCGACGAGGCCGCCGGCACAACGGTGTCGATCTCGCCGTGGTACAAGCGCACCGGCACGTTCCACAGATTGCCGGCCAGTTCCTCCGACCCCGGCATGCTATCGGGGCACATGGCCGCCACCCCGGCCCACAAGTCCGGGCGAGTCGCCGCCAGCCACAGCGCGCCCCCGCCGCCCATCGAAACTCCCGTCAGGTAGACGCGGTCCGGATCCACTGGAAAGCGCCGCTCCACATCCGCCAGCACATCGTAGACGTCCTGCTCCGGAATGCCCTGGTAACCCATGCTGCCGCGCGCCAGCGGGCAGGCCACGATGAGCTCGCGCGCGCGCAGCAAGGGGAAGCCGGCGCCATCCGGCCCCATCACCCCGCGGCCCGCGATTCCCAACACCTGCGACAGGTTCAGGCGGTGGTTGGATTCCTCCGAGTGCAGGCTCAGCAAGAGCGGATATTCCTTCTGCGGGTCGAAACCCGGCGGAAGATACAGGGCGTACGGCTGCAAGCTGCCATCCACTGTAGAGACCACCGTCAACACCTGTGGACCGGCCTGCGCGCGCAGTACCGCTGCCGCCAGCAACATCGCCGCGCCTGCCGCTCGTTCAAACATGTGCCGCCAGCTTCCGGCTGGCCGGCAGCCAGTCTCGAAACCACTCCCGGAACTGTTCCAGGCACTGCTGCTTTGCCGGCGAAAGCGGAGCCGGCAGCGGCCCGGTCTGAATGCCGCGCACCGCCACCGCCGTCTTCACCCCGAATGGCAGCGGAAACCGCGCCAGCCATCCCAACAGTTCCTGGCGCATGGCTTCCAGCCGCGCGATTCTCTCGCCGTCCCCGGCGCCGATTGCGGCATTCAACGCCATGGTCAATTCCGGCGCCGCGCAAGCCGCACCCGAGAGCACTCCCAGCCCGGCTGAGCGAGCCGGGACGAACAGGCGGTCGTCACCCGGCAGAATGGCCCGGCCGTTCGCGCCCCCACCTGGGCGACGGAGCGAATCGAGCGCGCCGCTGCCATCCACAATCCCCGCGAAGGAGCCGGATTCGAGCAGCCTGCACGCCGTTTCCGCGGCGATTTCGCCGGCCGGAAAGATCGCCAGTCCGGAACCCGCCTGTGCCGCGAACTGCGTATAGAACTCGAAGATGTCGTCCTGATCGTAGCGATGGTACAGGGGCGGCGGCAGCAGGATGGCGGCCACGCCGGCGCTGCGCGCCTCGCGCGCCAGTTGCAGCGAGTGACCCAGCGTGGCGCTTCCCACTCCCGCCACCACCGGAACGCGGCTGCGTTTCACCGCCAGGTAGGTGAGCCGCGCCCGGTCGTCCACCGCCAGCGCCGGATATTCGCCCCATGCGGTGAACAACGCGATGCCGTCCACGCGGGCGGCGCAAAGGTAGTCGATCAGCTCGAAGGTGGCGCCGAAATTGACGTCGCCCGTCTTGCCGCGCGGAGTAATGGCCGCCGCGGTCACACCCTCTAGTCCGGAGATTGTCGGAAGCGCCGCCACCTGGTATATCCCTGATAACTTTCGGCTAGCTTTCCCGTACCTAACCAGTACCATCGGTACTTATGAGAATCGAGCGCAATAAGTTCCAATGGCATTTGGCATCGAGATCAATCGCATGTTGCCTGAAACCCAAACACTCTTCTCCGTGACGCTTTTCCTGGCGCTGACCTGCCTGCTGGCATGGTCCAACCGGCGCCACCGCTCCCGCTGCGCCGTCCGACCTTCGGGTGGGCGGGATCGCGCGCCCGCCGAAACGGTCTGAGCCGTTACTTAGCCATTCAGAACCCGCTCCGCCTGCAGCCAGTCTGCGAGCGCCGTACCCTCGCGCCGCCCTCCCGCTTGCCAGTAGGAATACGCCAGCTTGGCAATCTCTTCGTGCGTCGCAACGCGGCGCACCCGTACCACTTCCTCCGTTCGCGGGGCCGGCCGGTGGCCGTGAGGCGAGGGTGTTCTTCCAGCGGAATAAAACATAAAAGTCGAGAATCACACTATACATCAAAGCGGAGCGCCGCGTGCGGTGGCAGCGGCGGTTCGGCGGTTCAGCGCCGGCCGCCCGCAGCTTTATGTCTGTCTCTGCGGTGAATACTCCGCCCGCGACAGCCCATACTGCACCAGCCGCGCGCCCTCGCTCTCGAATTCCCGCTGCCGGCGCAGCCCCAGTTTCTCCATCACGCGGAGCGACGCGGCATTCCCCACCATCGCCACCGAAATCAGCCTCTCCAGGCCCACGCGTTCGAAGGCGTCCCGCAGCGCGCACCGTGCCGCTTCCGTAGCCAGTCCGCGACCCCAGTGGCGGCGCGCCAGCCACCACCCGATTTCCGCGTCGGGCGCGTCGCGCCAAAAACCCGCGCCGCAAAACCCCATAAATTCGCTGCTCGCCGCATCCAAAAGCCGCCACCGGCAGAAGCCGCGCTCGGCGTACAGTTTGACCTGCCGCTCGACGAATCCGCGGATTTGCTCCTCGCTCCATGGCGTCCCGCCCGTGATGTAGCGCATCACCTCCGCGTCCTGCGCAATCGGCCGGAAGTCCGTCCAGCCTGAACTGTGCCAGGCATCCAGAATCAGCCGCTCGGTTCGCAGCGCCACATCCTATCATCGCTTAAAATGGGTGAGTGCCCATTTCCCTGGAAGCGGTGCAAGACGCCCGCCAGAACATTGCCTCCATCGCGTTGCGCACTCCGCTGGTGCCCTGTCCGTGCGACTATCCGGGAGAGCTGTATCTCAAGCTGGAAAATCTCCAGCCCATAGGCTCTTTCAAGATCCGCGGGGCGGCCAACGTTGTGGCGCGATCGCCGCGCGCCCGTCTGGCGCGCGGCCTGCTCACGGCATCGGCGGGCAACATGGCCCAGGGAGTGGCGTACTGCGCGCGCCGCCTCGGCGTGCCGGCCACCATTATCGCGCCCGATACCGCGCCCGCTACCAAGATCCGCGCGGTGGAACGCCTGGGCGGCCGCGTCATCCTGGTCCCTTTCGCCGAATGGTGGCGGACCTTCGAAACCCGCAGCTATCCGGGCGTGGATGCCACGTTCATTCATGCTTTCGACGATCCGGACGTGATGGCCGGCAACGGCACCATCGCGCTGGAACTGCTGGAGGATCTGCCGCGCGTGGATGCCGTGGTGATTCCGTGGGGCGGCGGTGGACTCGCCTGCGGGATCGCGGCCGTGCTGCGCGAACTGGCGCCGAACGTGCGCATCTATGCGGCCGAGATCGAGACTGCCGCGCCGCTGGCCGCGTCGTTGGCTGCCGGCGAACCGCGCGCGGTGGAGTATACGCCGTCATTCGTCGACGGCATCGGGGCCAAGGTGGTTTTCGCCGGCATGTTCGAGCGGGCGCAACGGCTGCTGGATGGCTCCCTCGTGGTCACGCTCGCCGAGGCGGCCGAGGCCATGAAACTGGTGGCGGAGCGCAATCGCGTGATCATGGAAGGCGCCTCGGCCTGTGCGGTTGCGGCGGCGCTCTCCGGCCGCGCGGGCGGCGGCAAGGTGGCGGCGATTGTCTCCGGCGGCAATATCGATCTGGATAAGTTCGCGGCGCTAGTGATGGCCCCGCGGGGTTGAGCCACGCGGCAGGCGCTTCTTCTTCGGCGTTGGCGCGGGTCGAGCGGCCGGCGGCGCCTCCGAAGTGGCGATGTCCGCCACCGCTTTCCACGATCCGTCCGGTTGCTTGCTGTAAGTCATCACATAACTTCCATGATCGTCGATGACCTTTTTCGAGCTTGGATCCGTCATCGTCATGGTGTAAGAGCCTTGCGTGTAGGCTATATCGCTCGATTTTGCGACTTCCACCCGGGATGCCTGGAATTTGAGCGACAGCGCCGGATCGGCGGTCATTTCGGTAAGCATCTTGCGGATGGCGTCTTTGCCGGAACTGGGCGGCATTCCCGGCGACATCACAACGGCATCGTCGGCGTAGTGGGCGACCATTTTTTCGACGTCCTTGGACGCGAAATCCTGGTTCCATCGGCTCTCCAAGTCCTTGATGGCCTTGGCGTCGGCTTCGCGCGTATCCGGTGCGGTCTGGCTGCAACCGGCAAGCAAAAGCGCCATCAATGCGGCTCCGCAGAGCGCAGACAGGGCGTTACGGTGTTTCATCGTTTTGTTCCTCCTCCCGGGGGTTCGGATGATTATATCGCGGCGGCGGCCGTTTGACACTGCCGGCCGCATGGCCGTACCATTTGGAAAACGAGTAACGACTCCGGAATCGTAACATGAAAAAACTCTCTCACATTATAGGGCTCTGCGCGATAGGCTGCCTCACGCTGGGGGCGCTGCGCGCGCAGGCGCCCAACAGTCTCACCAAAGAAGAAGCGGCCGCCGGATGGAAGCTGCTGTTCGACGGCTCCACGCTCAACGGCTGGGAGCCGCACCCGGCTTCCCCCACCGAACCCGCGGCAACGGCGTGGCGGGTGGAAGACGGCGCCATCGTCTGCGACGGCAACCGCCGGGGCTGGCTGGGCACAGCCGACGCGTTCACCAACTTCAACCTGAAAATTCAATTCCGCGTAGGCGAGAAAGCCAATAGCGGCGTTTTCCTGCGCACCCAGAAAGAGGGCGGCGATCCCGGCGTGATCGGGTACGAATTGCAGATCTGGGATTTCCGACCCACTTACAAGACCGGAGCCCTGGTGAATGCCATCGAAGCCGACCCCACCAAAATTATCGCGGACCAATGGAACAGCTACGACGTCGCCGCCGACGGGACCCACTTCGTGGTGATCCTGAACGGCAAAAAGGTGCTGGACGGCAACGATTCCAAGCATTCCTCCGGGGTGCTCGGTCTGCAGTACAACACCGGAGGCGGCAAGATCGAGTTCCGCGACATCAAGATCAGGCCGCTCACGCACTAAACGGCTGCCGGCTTCCGTGGCGCACGCTCTCAGCGCGCCGCAGCCACACTCGTGTCCATGCTCTTGGCTTTGACACCGCGCCCCAACTCCGAAAAGTTTCGAGACTGTCGGCTAACCCGGATACCTACTCGCCTATCAACCGACAATGCGCAAGCTGTTCGTGGCGCAGCCTCTTAGGCTGCCGTCTCGGCACTCGTGCCGAGACATGCTGTGGTAGCGGCTCCCGCTCCATGCGTCGGCTTGAGAGCCGGCGCGGCAG
>Ga0182030_10015358_pt1 | contig 15015 bp, 22 predicted proteins | sample 812S3MmetaG_FD_121299 | JGI IMG/M metagenome (GOLD analysis project Ga0182030, IMG submission 121299) | Permafrost microbial communities from Stordalen Mire, Sweden - 812S3M metaG (Illumina Assembly) | ecosystem: Environmental > Terrestrial > Soil > Wetlands > Permafrost | place: Sweden... | reverse complement strand
GCCGCCGCTTGTCGCCGGCCGCCACGCCGAGCGTGGCTTCATGCGCGGCGCGGTGCTGATCGGCTGCTGCGGCTGTGTCGTCCTGGGCGTGGCGCCCTGGCTCGGTGTGCAGGCGCTTGCGATCGTGGCGATCGGCATCGTCCTGCTGCCGGCGCTGCCGATCATCCTCACGGCTGCCGAGCAGCTCGCAGGCGCCGCCGCGGGAACGGCCGGGGCGATTGTGTGGATGGCCGGCAACCTCGGCGGTCTGGTCGTCGCGCTGCTCGTGCAGATCCTCGTCCACCATCCGCTCGCGGCTTTCCTGGCGATGGGGGCGGTGGCGCTGCTCGGGCTGCCGCTCGCGGCGCGCCTGACGATGCCGAGGAGCGAGCCGCGTGGCAGCGGCGCGGCAGCCGCCGTCGCCGGCTGAGCGCCTAGACGCGGCCGGTGTCGCGTCGATAGGCGCGTGCGGCGAGCACACTCAGGACAACCGTCCAGACGATCGTCACGATCCACCCCTTCGCCGCCCACGAATGGCCGCCGACGGCGACGTGGCTGGCCTGCACCAGCCAGTAGGAAGGCAGGAGCTGTGCGATGACGTGCAAGAGGCCGTGGCTGGGGATCGGGAACCACGTGCCCCCGAGCAGTGCCAGCAGAGAGATGCCGCCGCCCATCGCGGGGCCGATCGAGTCGGGCGTGAGCATGTGCCCCAACAGAATTCCGAGCGCGGCGAATGGGACCAGGCCCACGAGGATCAGCCCGGTCATCTTCAGCCACTCGTTCGCGGGCAAGCTGACACCGAGCGAGGCTCCGGCGATGTACAGCGCGGCGAGGCTAATCAGCGCCATCATGTAGCCGGTCACCACCTTCGCGCGGAAGTAGTTGCGCGTTGACAGCGGGCTGATGCGCAGCTGCCGGTTCCAGCCGACCGCGCGCTCGGCGGCGATCCGCGCGCCGCAGGACAGCATCGCACTCATCGTCCCGAACGCCGCCAGCCCGATCATGTAATAGAGCGGCGCGGGAATCCCAGTTTTGTCGAAATTCTGCACGTTGCGCTGGGGGCCGGCGATCACGAAGAACAGGATTAGCGGGAAACCGAGCGAGAGCAGGAAGAACCGCCGGTTACGGAGCGTCCTGAGCAGCTCATACCGCGTGTAGACGAGCGGGTTCATTCGTCCTCGCCCCCGGTCAGCTCCAGGAACGCCTCCTCCAGGCCCGCGGCGGCGATCTCGATGTCGCGCGCGCCCGGGTACGCGGCGAGCAGTGCGCGGATCGCGGCGTCGGAGTCGGTGCAGCTCAGCGTCGCAAGTTCGCCGCGCCGCTCGGCGCCGCTCACGCCCGGCAGCGCCGCGAGCGCGTCGAGGTCCACGTCCGACAGCGTCGCGCGGATCGTGCGCGTGCCAACCATCGCCTTGATCTCGTTCGTCGGCCCGTCGGCGACGATCCGGCCGTGGGCCATCAGCACTGCGCGATCGGCATAGGCATCGGCCTCCTCGAGATAGTGGGTCGCGAACAGGACCGTCTTGCCGCGCGCGGCGAACGCGCGCATCGTCGCCCAGAAGGAGTGTCGTCCCTCGACGTCCATTGCCGCGGTCGGCTCGTCGAGGACGAGCAGCTCGGGATTGCTCACCAAGGCGACCGCGCAGCGCACACGCTGGGTCTGCCCGCCGGACAGCTTGTTCGTGCGCTGGTCCGCGAACTCGTCGGTGCCGGTGAGCTCCAGCACCTCTCGTACGTCGAGCGGCGCCGGATACAGCGAGGCGATCATCGTGACGAGCTCGCGCACCGACAGGTCTTTGATCAAAGCGCCCGTCTGCAGCATCGCACCGACGGCACCCTGATCGACGGCCTTACTTGGGGACCGGCCGAAGACTGACACGGTGCCTTTGTCGGGCTCGAGCAGCCCGAGGATCATGTCGATCGTGGTCGACTTGCCGGCGCCGTTGGGCCCGAGCAGGGCAACCGTCTCGCCGACGGCGATCGACACGTCGATGCCACGCACCGCGCGCACGGGTCCCTGGGGGCTCGTGAAGGACTTGGTCAGGCCCGCCAGCTCGATCCCACCGGACCGAGTCACGGCGCGGGGCGCCAGCGACTGGTATCGGGCAATGGCTCCAGGTGTGGCTCGATCTGCTCGCGCATCGGCTCGAAACGTGGGGGCAGGGCGAGCCGCTGCCCAAGGGTCTCCGGCGCTTCGTCTGCCGCGAAGCCGGCGCCGTCGAGCGTCGCGAGCTCATAGAGGATGCCACCGGGCTCGCGGAAATAGACCGACTCGAAGTAGAAGCGGTCGATGACTGGGGTGGGGTGGACCCCAGCCGCGATCAGGCACTCGCGCCACTGCTCCTGCTCTGTGCCGAGGACCGACCAGGCGATGTGGTGCACGGTGCCGGCGCCGGGGATCCCGCGCTCGTCGCTCTGCGCGAAGGCGATCCGCCCACCGCGGTGCTCGCCGCGTGCCTGCCAGACGTGCTCGGCCTGTGCGGAGAAGCCGAGCGCGCCGTCCAGCAGCGCCTCGCTGCGGGCGGGGTCGGCGACGAGCGCATGGACCGAGTCGAAGCCCCGCAGCGCGAACTCCTCGGGAACCTCGTTCGAGCGTGCCGTGAGCGCGGCATCGTCGCTCTGGTCGACCGCGAGCTCGTGGTTCATGCCCTCGGGGTCGGCGAACCGCAGCCGGCCGGGCTCGCGGACGACCTCGACACCCTCGCCGGCGAGGCGCCCGCTCCAGAAGTCGAGCGCCTGCTCGCCGCCGACGCGGTGGACGATACGGTCGATCATCCCGGCGCCGGCACGACCCGGCTGCGCGCCCGGGTACTCGAAGAAGGTGATGTCGGCGCCGGGCGAGCCGTGCTCGTCGGAGTAGAACAGGTGATAGACGCTCGGGTCGTCCTGGTTGACCGTCTTCTTGACCAGCCGCAGCCCGAGCACGCGCGCGTAGAAGTCGACGTTGCGTGGCGCATCGCCGGTGATCAGCGTGATGTGGTGAATGCCGTCGATCGCGTGCATGTGAGCGTCTAGGGGGAGGTTACGCGACTGTTCCGAAATTGCCCGACTCAGGTTAGGCCTCCCGGACGAGCTCGTAGGTGAGGAAGGCGAGGCCCTCGCCGAGGGTCTCGGTGTGCATCAGGCGCATGGGCTTCTGCTCGACGGTCTCGCCGAACAGGTGCTCGCCGGCGCCGAGCACGACCGGGAAGACAACCAGCCGCAGCTCGTCGACGAGGTCGTGCTCGATCAGGGTGCGCCCGAGCTGATAGCTGGCGTAGACGACGATTTCCCCGTCCAGCTCCTGCTTCAGCTTGGAGACCTCGTCCACCACGTCGCCCTTCAGGACCGTCGAGTTCTTCCAGCGAGGATCTTCGAGGGTGGCGGACACGACGTACTTGGGGAGGCCGTTCAGCCTGTCCGCCCATTCGCCATCGCGGGATGACCACCGCGCCGCGAACCACTCGTCGCTGCGCCGGCCCAGCAGCAGAGCCTCGGCGCGCAGCGCCTCCTGCAGTGAGACCTTGGCCCACGCTTCGAGATCCTTGCCCCCAAACCGGTTGAACCAGCCGCCCAGCGCGAAGCCCTCCTTACCGTCCGGATCCTGTACCACTCCGTCGAGCGAGACGTTTGTGCTGATGACGATCTTTCCCATCTCAGTTCTCCTTTTCATTGGGCTGTTAGGTGATGCGTTTGTAGAGGCGTCTGGCGCGAGGAAAACTGAGCGACGAGTTTCGAGCCGCCCCGACGTCATTAGTAGTGATGCCCGTGAAAGGAAGAGTTGGTGAGAGGATGCAAACGTGACCGAGCAGACCCTTTCCCGTGCGCGCGCCGGCGACGAGGATGCCTTCCGCGAATTGACCGACCCCTACCGGCGTGAGCTACAGCTGCACATCTACTGGATCGTCGGCTCGATTCAGGACGCCGAGGATCTGCTCCAGGAGACGCTGCTCGCCGCCTGGCGTGGCCTCGAACAGTTCGAGGGACGCGCGTCGGTCCGCGCCTGGCTATACCGGATTGCGACCAACCGCTCGCTGGATGCCTTACGAGCGAGCCGGCGCCGCCCGGAGGATGAGCGAATGACCCAGATGCCTGAGCCGACACGCTGGAACGAGCCAGTGTGGCTCGATCCCTATCCCGACTTTCTCCTGGAGGGGATCCCGGACGAGGCCCCCGGACCGGAGGCCCGCTACGAGAGCAAGGAGGCGATCGCGCTGGCGTTCAACGTCGGCCTGCAGCATCTCCCGCCGCAGCAGCGGGCGGTGCTCGTGCTGCGCGACGTGCTGGGCTATCGCGCCGCGGAGGCGGGCGAGATTCTCCAGACCAGCGAGGCGTCGGTCAACAGCCTGCTGCTGCGCGCACGTGCGGCGTTCGACTCCCGCTTGCCCGCAGTCGGACGCGAGCGAGCACCGCTCCCGGGATCCAAGCTCGAGCGCAAGATCGTCGACCGTTTCGCCGAAACGGTCGAGCACGGCGACATCGACGGAATGGTCGCTCTACTCACCGACGACGCGTGGCTGACGATGCCGCCCCTTCCGCACGCCTATCAGGGGCGCAGCGCGATCGGCGCGTTCCTACGTGGGGCCGAGGAGCGCCGCGGCGCGCCGATGCGGTTGGTCGCAACGCGCGCTAACGCACAGCCGGCCTTCGGCGCCTACCTGGCCGTGCCCGACACAGGCGTTGCGCGTGCGTTCTCACTGTTCGTGTTGACGCTCGAGGGCGACCACATCTCTGCGATTACGTGGTTCGCCGACAGCAACGTGGTCGCACAGTTCGGCCTGCCGCGGACGCTGCGATAGGAGGAAGGGCGCGAGGTGCGATGTCTCAGCCACATGAGACACCATCTCGGGCTTCAATCAATGCTCGATAAGGTATGTTATGTAAACCGAAAAGTCCTGCAAACCAGCATGTTTTGGCGCGCTAGCACATCTACAGGACAGAATTATGCAGCGCGAGCAAAACGACGGTCATCAGGATCGTGAACCAGAAGAGTGTGGCCGCCCGGCGGGCGAACCGGCGTTCCGCCGGCGTGACCGTCAGCCGTCCGCGTCGACGTGACGCTCGCCGTCGTCGACGCTGCTCGCGGCGATCGTGCTCCCACGGCTCTTCTCGATGAGTCGGCACATCCACCTATCGGAACGCGATCGAGCTCGCTTTAGGTCTACGTCCCGAGAAGACCCCCGCCGGCACGAGGTACCTACGGGCACCAAGGCCGGTGTCTCGACCATCTAGCTCCAACAGCCATTGTCACCAGCTTTTCTACCTGTGCGAACTACGTGCTGCTCTAGCCTCTGGCTCTACGTAAGCCCATTGACCTTTCCCCTGGTTTTTCTTCTCTGCATTAGGTGCAAGAAAAACCTCCACGAAAGGAAACACAATGGACAACGTAGAGTACACAGAGGCAGAGAAGCGCGCTTTCGCTAACGGAGTTCGCAAAGGTGAAAAGCTAGGGTTGAAAATGGCTATCGAAGCGATGGTGGCCAGTGGCCAAGAGACACCAGCCCAGGCGCGCTCGTAGGTACAACGGCCCCCGCTTCGGCGGGGGTCTTTTTTTGCCTCCGACCAACAACAACTGCCAGGTACCGCCTCCGGCAAGACGCGCCCTTCGGCGCTTCGATAACTCCGGCTCCGCTAGACCCGTCAAGCCGGCCCCTACGAGGTCGCTCTGCGATCCTGACGGACCTCACTTGACTGGACGCTCCGCCTCCGTTGAAGGCGCACCCAGGTTTGCATGCGCAAACCCCTTACAACGAAAGGCAAAACATGACCAACATCGAGTACATACCCGGCGCCCGCCTCCGTCACGTAGACGGTACAGAAGCAACAGTGAACAAGACGGCCACCACAAACGACTACCTCGTGAGTGTCGAAGACGATGGCGGCTTCGACCAATTATGGCCACGTGACGAGATTGCGGGCTTTGGGACAATCGAGTCAGCATGACTGCACACGAGCTGGCCGAACTCCATCGCCTCATGGGGATGTACAAACAGGCCTACGGCCCCCCTGGCTGCGTGACGCAGCAAATGGTGAGAAACAGCCTCAGCGACTACGTGGAGCAGCGACGACGGGAGACACGACAAGCCCTACGCATCGTCGAGCACAAAGGCCGTCTGCGACTCGTGGAGTGAACAGCTAGGACCCTTATTTGGCGAACAAGTCACGACCGCTCCTCGGGGATCCCCGCGATCGAGGGTTCGCACTACCGGGATTAAGCCGGCGTCTCTTCCCAGGGTTCGCTGGCCGAGGCGAGCAGCTGGTCGATCGGTGCCCACCCGTCGGCTTCGCGCCAGAGCTGCTGGACCTTGAGGCGCTGGTCGCGAGCCATCTGCTGTTCCCAAACGATCATGCGAACGGTAACGGCTTCGGCGATCGCCGCGCTGCGGCTCAGGTGCCGTGAGCGGCAGTAGACGTCGAGGCGGAGCCTGCTCGCCAGAGTAATCGAGGAGGTCACTCGGCAGGTCTGCGCGAGACGCAGGCCCGAGGGTCTCGCAACTAGCCCTCCCACATTGCACCGTCGAGTGCTTGCTCGAGGACCTGATGAAGGTCGACCTCAACCTCCTCGAGCACGCCGTCTGCGACGACGAGTCCGAGCTCGCGTAGCTGGCGGCGCCGGCTATAGGTCGTGGAGCGACGCTGCTTGACGCCGCGGCGGGAGAGGACCAGGTAGCCGGCGAGCGACTCGGCCTGGCGGACGGTGAGCTCGTCGGCGGCGACAAGCTCGGCGATTCTGTCAGCTAGCACAAGCGGGCCGGCCACGGTGACTCCTTTCGTTGCCTGCCAAAGCGGCAGGAAGCGGTCGCAGAACTTAGATCGTACGTACTCAGCGCTAAGCTCCTCCACAGCCCGGCGGTGGCCCTTCGGGAAGCGACGCTGGTCCTCAGCTCGGATCAACAGGCCACGACGACCCGGACCTACGGACTCTAGGCCCTTGTCGTACCAGCGGCCGAGAACCTTTACCCCTGAATAGCCCCGGAGGTAGACCGTCTCGACGGTGCCGGAGCCGTCCTTGGCGAAGCGAACCTCTGCCTGGGCGCGCGTCGCGGACGTCGCAACGCCCGCGACGCCGGCGAGAATCGCCAAGCCCCGAGCACGGGAGCCGGTGTCAACGTCGACGGTTGCGTCAAAGCGGCGGACCCCGGCGAAGCCGTCCTGCTGCGGGAACTGCGGGAGCACGCCGTCGTTACCATACGACTCGGCGCGCATAACTCCGTTCGGGACCGGTACCCCGGCCGCGAGCATCGCGTCTACGAGACCCTGAAGCGCCTCAGGAAGCTTCTCCGGGGAAAGTAGGCCCTCCTCCCCACCTGGCCGGCCCTCGGCGTACAGAAGGCCGCTAGCGGCCACCCAACCAACACGGTGACCGGCGATCGCGTCGGGCATCAAGCTGCCGCGAGCGGCAGGCACGTGCGCGAGATCCTGAATCATCTTCGCGGCCATCGAGTCGCGGTCGACGTACCAGGCCGGCGACCAGGAATCGATCCCGGCCTGGGCAATCACTACGCGGCCTCACGGCCCTGCTGCTCACGGTCCCACGCGAGAAGCACCTGCAAGTCAGCCTGCATCCTCGACACGAGCATGAACACCGACTCAGGCCGCTCACCATAGGAGAGGCTGGTAGGCCCCGCGACAGCCACCTGAAGCCGGGTCGCTCGCCGAGCTACCCTCAACGACAACTGCCAAGCTTCACGATCAGTCACAAACCACCTCCGGGCTGTAGACAAAAGTCTGTCCAGAAACTTGGACCAGAACGGCTGTTAGAGGAGCCGCACCACGATTTGGCTCTACAAAGCCAAAGTGCTTCTGGCCAGGACCCTTATTTCGCGAACAAGTCACGACCGCTCCTCGGGGATCCCCGCGATCGAGGGGACCGGAAGCTCGCCGGGACGGAGCGGAGTGGCGCCGGCTGCGCCGGCGCGCGCCTGGGCGGGCCGCCCTCCCTCAGCCGCCTCCGGCGGCTGCGGCCGGTCGCCCGGCCCGACTACGGCGCCGGGCCGACGAGGCATCCAAACCACGTCGTCAGGGTGGTCGATGACCTTCAGCGCATGGGTGCTGTAGAGGTTGGCGATCGACTTCTCGAGCCCGAAGGTGTTGACGCTGACGCGGGTGTGGAACTTGTCGTTCCAACAGCGGTTGGCGACGAACAAGTTGACCGGGAAGATCGGCACCCCGAGCACCTTCACCCGCTTGAGGTTCTTCAGGTAGACGATGTACTCGTAGAGGCGTTGGATTCGCGCGTCGATATTGCGAGCGTCCTGCGTAAGCAAATAAACGTTGTATCCGTGGTGGCGGTGTGCAGAGAAGAAATCGAGGCGCTTTTTTCGGTGAACGATTGCTTCGTCTTTAGTCATGCCTACGGCCTGGTCCCAGGTGCGGGAGTCGAGCCAGCGTTGGCACTCGTCGACGACCATGTCGGCGCGGCCCTCCCCCTCGCCCTCTACGCGGACTCGGAGCATGTCGTCGAAGTCATCTGTGATGTACACGAGGTTTTCGTATCGCTCGCGCCGGCGGGCGACATGCTCGGGGTTACGCCATTTGTGCCAGCCGGCCGCGGCGAGCTGTTGTGCCCAGTCCTCACGGAGCGGCACGTTGGTAACGACTACGCGGCCTTTCTTGACCGATCGGACGATGAAGCGAACGCTGTAGTAGCTCTTGCCGGCACCTGGGACTCCTGTGATTAGCTCGATCACAGGATGCCCGCGATCTTGAGGACCTGGCGCACCGCAAGAAACGTCACGTAGGCGGTGACCACCGTGGCGGCGACCGCCATTACTCCGGCGACCGGATAGAACCAGTTCATCCACGCATCAATCGTGGGCGGCGCTGACGGTTCGGGGAGTGAGGGCAGCGTTTCTACGGCCAGCGCTGCTGCGTTCGCTAGTCCTTCGAAGAGACCGTTGATCGCGGTCTCACCTGCCCACAGAATCATGTCGGGGACAGCCTGCACGAAGTCGAAGATAGATTCGAGGAGACCGATCATGGTCCGCCGTCCTGCGCCTGGTCGCCGGCGTCACCGTCTACCGCTCCGCCGCCGCCTCCTCTGCTGAATCCGTAGAACAGCGCGAGTAGTCCCATGATCGAGAGTGACACGATCACTGGCCTGATTATTTCCATTGCCGCTTCGAGGTGTGAGAATTCGAGGTGGATCTCGTCTTTGTATCCGACAAGCGGCACTTCGAGCGGAACATCCCAATCGGGGGCTTCCCTCGCAGTCACCCACTCCCCTACCTCCTCAACCATCCAGCAGGGCACACCGAACGGGAAATTACGGCACAGCCCTTCGAGTTTGGGCAGTTTTATGCCCGGGGGCGTCGGGCCTACGTACCCGCCTTTAGATTCGCCGGGCTCCGGGGCATCGCTCGGATTCACACCAACTTTCACTTTAGTACCGGGGTCGGCCTTTGTGCCAGGTTCTGGACTGATATCCGGCTTCGCGACGTCCCCAGGCCCCGTTTCAGGGTCTGTGTCATCTTCGGGGAGTGTGTAGTCTTCGGGTTTTGTGAAACCTTCTTTTTCGACTTCATGATTGTATTCTTCGGCGGGCTCGTCTTTATGCGGCTGTGGCACCTCGGGCCAGTCTGGATTGGGCAGTTCGTGCCCTGGTTCGAGCGGTTCGATCAGCGGCGGCGGCACGGGGTGCTTGCCTTCTTCTTCTTCTTCTTTTTCTTTCCTGGTTTTTTTCTTCTTGCCCTTTTCAATGATCTTGTGCCGAACAGGTGGCGGAACAGTACTCGGGGCGGGCACTTTGACCGGCGTAGGAATCGGCGGCATCACTTCGGGATGCGGCGCGGTTGCAGGCGTCGAGGTCTCATACCCTTCGAGTTCTTTTGCGGGGAATCCTTCGTACTCCACTTCAGAGAGTGAGTCCCAGAACTGTATTTCCGCATGATCTTCATGCAGGTAAGCGTCGCAATCGACCCAATCATGCACACCAGTGGCGCATTTACCGGGTATCTCACTACTCCCGCACGTGGGATCTACTGTGTAACCGAAATAATAGCCATCTAGCCGACCGCCGGATTCTGACGTTTTTAGTCCCGTTTCGGTACACCCGTATTTATATTCGACTTTTTCGAGTGTGTAACCGGAATGGGCGGCCCATCCCATTCCGGGAAACTCGCAAAAGATTTCGGCCGGTTCGAGGTCGACGACGGCACCTTCGTTTCCATATTTGCCTTCGCACGCTTTGACAGTGCCGAGCGTGACTTCTGGTCCGAACGAAGCCTCCCAGTAAAGTTCGGTCGCGTACCCTCCATAAGGTTCTTCCGCGTCGGAACTGCCTTCCAAATCTCCGAGTTCCGGCCAGCCGAGCAGCTCGTCAATGCCGGTGCCGATCGCTACCCCCACTAGGCCAGCTCCAACCCCGGCGCTGAGTACTGCGCCGCCCGCGCCAGCCACGACTACTGCCTCGTCGGGCAGGGTACCCGCTGCGACGTCCTCCCCGATCAGATCGTTGCCGATCACCTTTTCACCCTCACTCACATAAGGCTCTCCGGTCCGGATCGGTTCTTTGACGGCTGGTTCGCCTGCCACCACATCTTCGGCAGCGTGCTCGGTGGCTGCATTAGATCCTTCAACTCCGCTCATCGCCTGGCCGGTTGTGCCACTGTCGATCTCTGCGTCAGCGAGAACGGTGTCACTCTCCTGGATCTCTTCAGCGCTGTACGTGTCACCTTGAACTGGCGTTTCTGCCGTCCCCCTGTAATACTCGGTGTACGTTCCGTCGGGGTTTTCGACGTACTTGTATTCACCGACTTTCATTGAGCCGGGTGAGGAAAAAACGCGCGCACTTGCCGACGAACAGAACAGCAAGCACAGCACCAACGATGCCGATATTGCCCATGACTTACCTCCTTTCATTTGTCTGAGCGTTCCACGCATTGCTGGAACGTTTCGGTGGCAGTTCCGCCCTCGGTGCAGTTGTGCGGCTTCGTCGGCGCCGGCACGCTGGTAGGCGCCTGCGGTTTGGCCTGCGTCCCGGCCACCGGCGCCGACGAAGCTGCAGCTGGTCTTCCTGTACGTACTGCGGTCGGCGTAGCGATCGTCGCCGGAACTTTCACCTTCTGCACCGGGGGACAGTCCCTCGGGTGCTCCGCACACCGTCGCGCGGCGAACTGCGCTTCCGGCCCGCGACCCACGTACTGCGTGCTCGTGCCGCCTCCGGCAGTGACGCGGCCGACAACGAACGCTAGAAGAAAAAGAAGTGCGACGACTACCCAGCGTGTTTTTCTGAGTAGTCGTCGCACGGAGATCCTCGCCCTTATTTGACCAGGGAGTGGATCTTTTTGATGCCAAGCGTCACAGCGATCAGCACAGCGATGAGGGCCGTAATGGCGGTGACGACGATCAGGAAGATCGCGATGCCTTCCGAACCGATTTTTTCGGCGATGGTTTTCACGGCCGTTTCTGCGGCCGATTCCGTTGCCATCGCTTCCCCACCAGCGACCGTGAGAGTCGCGACGAACATGGCGGGGGCAACCACGGCGGCGACGAGTCGCAGCCAGGTCAGATGAAGCTTGCTCATGATGCTCTGCATTGTGATCTTTCTCCTTCGGTTGTTTGAGCTCATGGCCTATCCAAGAGCCGGCCGACGACTCCAAGCGAATAGGAGATCACCCAAACGAAGAATCCGATGCCAAGTCCGACACCGATTCCCCAACCGACGGCCCAGACTTCTTTGCCGACGGTCACTACCGCGATCATGGCTTGCGCCTTTTCGCGGCTCGCTCACGGGCCTTTTCACGGCCGCGTTGCAAGAAGTAGCCCCGCTGCTCCTGCGGGAACCAGAACCCGGTCCGCAGTCGCTTCGCGATGATCGGTGCTGCGAGCACAACGATCACAAAGGGGACAATCACGATCGCCCAGGACTCGATCTCCTGTATGTGACCGTGTCCGTTAAACAACCAGTCGTACACAGTGCGCGCGAGCGTGTAGTGCAGCAGGTAAGTGAAGAAACTCGAGGCGATCATGACGGCCTAAACTCGGCTCGCCAGATCAGCACAACCAGAACCGCGATGACCAGTCCGAAGAGCAGCCAGAACATGATTTCTGCGTTCTGATAGTACGCAGCGAAGGTAGCTTCTGCTTCGGCTCCGAAGTTTTTGACTTCTGAGCTGCCAGCGGCACCGGCTTTGCCTTCTTTGCCTTCGGCACCCGGTTTACCTTCTTTGCCTTCTTTACCTTCTTTTCCTTCTTTGCCTTCACCGCCTTTCAGCGTCTGCGTGGAGTACCAGCAAGTCGCTGCGCCGGTTGTTTCTTCGCGCTTGAACTTCGTCGTGGCGGGCACGATGAAAGAAGCGGTCGTGCCCTCGAAGTCTTCGACTGTGCCGTGCACCGGATAAAGCATCTTGAGGGTCAGAACTTTGTTGACATAGATGTTCTCCCGGAACCCACCGGCGGAGAACTCATCACAGAAGAGGTAGACCATCGTCGCAGCGGTGGCTGACGGTTCGATTTCCGTCGCGTTTTTTGCTTCGGTTTTTTCCTGAGTCGTGGGCGTACCCGCTTCGAGGGGTACTTCGGCGGTCGCGATCGCGACGAGCGAGCCCAGCCAGATGGCTGTCACGACAAACATCAACACCGTTCGTGACGGTGCCATCCAGCTGGGCCACCTCACCATCATGGCTAGGACTTAGCGGTCGCCACGGAGCGGAGGTCACCGACGGTGTCGATCGCTGTGACTGAGAAGTAGGAGTCCTTGCCGGACCCACGGTCTTGGAGGTTGATGACACCCTGGATGCGGACCTTTTGGCCGCGCTTCAGGTCCTCGTAGTTGATGGTTCCGCGTGCTTTGTCGAACGCGGAGCCTCGTAGCTCGACCAGGCCGACGTCGCCGTCGTCTGTCTCGAACTCGAAGCGGAGCATCGGGGCAAGCTCGACAACCTCCCCGGTCTCTTTATTGGTGAAGCTGTAGCCCTCGGCCTCGCGGCCTCTGAACTCCAGCACACGGTCCCACGGTAGGCGCTGCATAACGACCTCCAAGAGTCGAAGGCCGAACAGACAGCACAAGCGAGTGAGCGGACGCGTCAGGAGACGCGCCCACCCCCTCGGGCCGCGTCTTCGAACGGGCTGCTACGTGATCGGCCAAGATCATCGCGGTGAAGCCAAACAGACCGTCCGGTCGGAAAGAACGCGCGGACCCCCGCCGAAATCTTGGCCGATCAACAGCGGGGGCCCGAGCGCCCCACATCATACAACGTTGCCACCCGGTTCTGTATGTTATGTAAAGTTAGAAGGAAGTAACGATGCTCCGTACGCGGCCGGGCCGCCCAGCTTTTACGACCGTGCCGCCCGACCCCACCGCAGGTAGCCAATCGCGCCGAGTGCGTTCAGGCAGACGAAGCGCCAGAGCGACTTGCTGCCGCGCACCTGAGCGGCCGGCCGGCGTTGGATGTCGCGCTCGGCCACCGCGACCAGCCCCAGCGAGACTGCGAGCAGCACACCGGTCGAGAACTGCTGTGCGAGTGAACGCTGTTTGAACTGCTCGATCGTTCGTGCCATCGAGAGCTCAGCTGATCGCGTAGGTAAGCGAAACCTGCGCCGTGAGCGTGCAGCCGGCGGCGCTCGCACGTTTCGCGACCGGAGCCTTCTTTTTCGCCTTAGCGTGTTTGACGGCGGGTTTACTCGCGCCGTGGGTTACCGCGCCGGCGACGCGCGGCACGCTCGCCTCGCCGCCGTAGGACTCGACGCCGGGCGAGCCGAAGTCGGGCTGTTCGCCCAGATATTCGACTTCGTTGCCCGTGCAACCGATGTAGCCGCCGTTTTCGACGATGCTCTGGACCGCCCCGAGCGTCACCCCGGCCGAGCTCGCCAAGAACTGCGCCTTGGTCTGCCCGTCGGTGACCGCGGCGGCCATCCCCTGCCGGTAGACGGTGGTCGCCGTGGCGGAGCTGGCGCTCTGTTCGATCGGCTCGATCGCGACGCCCTGCACGCTGACCGTGGGCGGCGGCGAGGCCGTCGTCGGAGCTTCCGCGGAGGCGACGCCGAGCATGCCCGCCGCAATCAACGCGATCACGGTGACGGCCGTCGCCGGGATCAGAACCCTCATCGGACCCGTCAGATGCATACGCACACCTCCTAGGCTAGCGCTCGGAAGGGGCGTTCTCGGCCAGCTCCCTCGCCCGCCCCATCACCGCGTCGATCATCGGCTCGGTGAGCTTGCCCGTGAACGTGTTCTGCTGGCTCGGGTGATAGCAGCCGAGCAGCGTGTAGTGACCGGCCCGGAACTCGGCGGCGTGGCCGAACGCCGGTCGTGGCCGCGGGAGCGCCGCCGGCGGGTCGGCGAGCGCGGCGGTCAGGCGCAGCGCCGCGTCCCAGGCGAAGGCGCCCAGGCAGAGGATCGTGCGCACGTCGCGCAACAGCCGCAGCTCGCGCACGCTCCAGGGCAGGCACTGCTCGCGCTCGGCCGGCGTCGGGCGGTTCGCGGGCGGCGCGCAGCGGACCGCCGCGCCGATCCACGCGCCACGCAGTTGCAGGCCGTCGTCGCGGCGCACGGAGGTCGGCTGGTTGGCGAAGCCTGCGCGGAACAGCGCCGCGAACAGGAAATCGCCGGAGCGGTCGCCCGTGAACATGCGCCCGGTGCGGTTGGCTCCATGCGCCGCCGGGGCCAGCCCGAATACGAGCAGACGCGCGGTGGGATCGCCGAAGCCAGGCAGCGGCCGGCCCCAGTACCGCTCCTGCGCGAACGCGGCTCGACGGTCGCGCGCGACCTGCTCGCGCCACTCCACCAGGCGCTCACAGCGCCGGCAGCCGCTGATCTCCTCGGCCAATGCCACCAAGTCTCTCTCTTCACGTGGTTTCACAGGGCAGTAGTAGCATTGCCTTTGCGATGTCGCTGTGGATGCTGTTCGTACTGCTCGCGCTGATCAAGCTTCCGTTGATCGGACTGATGCTGTGGATGCCGTTCCGTAACGACGAGGCGGCCATCGTCCCCGACCTCGCCGATGTCTCCGACTCATCAGAGGAGGACGGGGGCAGCCACACGCTGCCGGGAGGACCGCTCGACCCGCATCCGCGTATGCCCCTCCCCCGCTCCCCGCGCCGCGACCCGCATGGCTC
>Ga0182030_10015357_pt1 | contig 15015 bp, 7 predicted proteins | sample 812S3MmetaG_FD_121299 | JGI IMG/M metagenome (GOLD analysis project Ga0182030, IMG submission 121299) | Permafrost microbial communities from Stordalen Mire, Sweden - 812S3M metaG (Illumina Assembly) | ecosystem: Environmental > Terrestrial > Soil > Wetlands > Permafrost | place: Sweden... | reverse complement strand
TGGTGGTGATGGCGGCGGATTCCATGTTGCGAAGGGCAAACAGGGCGCAAGCTGGAAACCGGCGACTTCACGACCAGGCTGACTACAGGGGCTTCGGCGAGTCTGGGCCGTTTGTGGGCAGCCTGTCCACCGTAGCCTTGGCGAAGGTGGATAGCTCTTGAAAAGGGGAATCAGACGGCTCAGTCTCGGCGAAGGGGGAATGGAGACAAAACCGCCATAATTGTATGGACCTTTTGGCCTTTTACTTCTGACGCTCGAAGGTCAATTTAATTGGCTGACTTTCCGTTCCAAAGTCACGGATCATCGCATTCAAACGCTCGCCTTTCAGCGGCCCTTCAAATTGGAGAACAAACTCGTCTCTCCGAGTCTCGTCCAAATGAACGACGAGACGGAATTGAAATTCGTTAGTTTGAACAATCTCTGTTGCAAGGGCTTTGCCCGCTTTGAAGTCGTGTGGTTTGTTAGGATCAAGAACGACGAAGGTCGCAGTAATTCGGCCAGCATAATCCTCTATGGTTATGCCGATTCCGGGCTTGTCACCGTTGTCGGTGGACGCCTGCCAGACAGTGAGAACCTTGCCCGCGGAAGTATCGGCCTCTTTCACAGATTCTCGAACGCAACCGCAAACCGCAAAGCAAAGACACAAGGCTATGAGTCGGGGAAGCATAGGCGCTATTTCTTGCAACACTCAGCTAATTTCTTCTTCTGCTCGGCGGTGAGCTTGGAAGTAATATCGCTCCAAGCGGCGGTAGTGTGCCGCGTCGCCGTATCCTCCGCCAAGCTGAACCATGTAAGTCCGTTGTTATTCTTCTTCTTGCCTTCCGAAGTATCGGGATCGTCTTTGTTGAGCAATGCGTGGCTGGGATATGGGGCGTTGTCGCGAGGCCATTTGTATGTTCCAGTAATCACCCCAGTTGGGACGTTGACTGAGCCATCTGGATTCCAAAACTGCCAGATAGGAACATCGCTAGGTTTCTTCGCGTCCTTCCCAAAGTTCTCAACATAAGTCGAGTGCGCATACAGGTCTTGCAACGCATGAGCGACCATTCCGAAAAGCTTCAGCACCTCGTCCACATCCTTGCAGTTCACACACTGTTTTGCCATCATTGCATCGAGCCGTTGCTTGATCAGGTCTATCGTCGGCTTGATTTGATTGTTGTCGCCGTGGTTGAGGGGATTACTGAACGGTCCGCTGTCAGTCAATGCGCCATCGTCTTGCCCTACGTCTGCTTTTACGATGGTGTCAATGCACTTTTTCGCTAGTACACTATCTTTCAAGGCGTTCTCGGTAATGCTCTTATGGTATTTGCCTGTGAAAAGCCCAATAATGTCCACCAAATCGATGCCATCATTGCCAACAAAATTGTAGGGATTGAGTTCGCCTGCCTCCGCAATTGGATCTCTGTTTATGAACCGTCCCGTCGAGGGGTTGTAATATCTGTAGCCGTAGTAATAAAGTCCCGTCTCCCAATCGTAGAACTTGCTGGAGAACATGAAGGAGTTGAGCTTTGCCATGGGGCCCGTGGCGCGGATGAGTTCGCCGAAGGGGCCGTATTCGTAGTTGGCGGCAACGGTTCCGTTGGCCGCGTTGACCAGGGCCACGACGTTCCCGTTGCCGTCGTAGCAGTAGAAGTAGGTCCCGGCATTGGTCCCGGTGCAGACGGTCATGGATAGCAATCCCCCCACTCCTCCCGCTCCCTGCATGCTGCCGCTCAGGTCTGTTCCCCAGGTGAAAGCATAGGACAGGCTGTTTGTATTCACCGAACCATTTGCATTAAGCATCGGCGAACCCAGAATCATCATCAGGTTCCAGCCGTCATACAGATACTGATTTGTGTAGGATGCGACCCAAGCGCTTCCACTGTTCGTCGAGACTATCTTCAGAACCCGCCGTCCCATGTAATCATAGGCGAAGACGTTGCTGTACTGCGAGGCGACTGGCGTGCCGGGCAGGCTGGCCACAGCAATGATCCGGTTCTCTGAGTCCCAAGTATAGTTGAAACGCCCGTCGCTCGTCTGGTTTCCGTCCAGGTCGTAGGTGAAGTTCGTTTCCGGCGTTCGCGCCAAAAAGACGCTTCCCATTACCGTCGTCTGGTTCGTAGCCGTCACGTTGATCCTGACCCATTGCGGGGCGCTGTTGTTGTTCGTGCCGATTTGCTCCCAGAAATACTGCCACTTCTGGGACGCGTTGGTCGCGTTCACTTGCACCGTGTTGGTTGCGAGTGTCAATCCCATCACGTCCACGTACCCCGGCACGTCCCGGCTGGTGATCTGGTTGAGCGCGTTGTTCGTGTACATGGCCGTCCGCAGGTTGGTGCCGTTGGTATTGCCGCCCGCCTGCGTGAAAAGCCGGTTGCCGATGGTGTCAAACCCGTATCCATACTGCTGCCCTGCATAGGGCTTTCCGTCCGAAAAGTACTTCACGGCGTTGGTCACCTGCCCCAGAGCGTCATACGCGTAGAACCAATGGCTGCCGTCCACGAGCGTGACCCGCGTGCGCTGGCCGGCGGCGTTGTATTGGTATTGGGAGTTAACCACGGATGACGCGGATGAAATGCCCGTCAGCCGGTTCAAATTGTCGAACTTGTTGCTCGTTGTCATCACGTTCGTGCCGTTGTGCGCGAAGACAATATGATCCACCAGCGGCGAATTGGCGAGAGAATAGTTGTGGGCAACCGAAATCGGGTGGAGGACATATTTTATTTGGGAATGAGGAATCCGCCGGCGAGTCGCCGACGGAGACGACCGGGTCGGTCGTGCTACCTAAAATGCCGCTGGTGATTTAGGGCGACAGGACGGGAGTTTTGGATTATAATTGGCTGGATTGGAAATGAAGCAAGTTTGCCAGTGCTAATATGAGAGTCCTTTCTCGTCCAACAGTACGTGTCTGTTGCCTGCTGCTCGCGGTATGGAGCGGTCTGGCCGGACCGGGCGGCGGTGGAATGCCCGCCAGCGCGGCCAGCGGGCCGTCGGAATCCCTGAAGTCGGCGCTGTCACCGGCGCAATGGAAGCAGATGGAGGGTTGCGTGGACCGGGCGCTGGCATGGATCGCCAGTTCGCAGGCGCCGGACGGCTCGTTCCCCAGCTTGCAGCAGGGGCAACCGGCGGTCACCAGTCTTTGCGTGCTGGCGTTTCTTTCGCGCGGGCATCAGCCCGGGTTTGGCCCTTACGGGGTGCAAATGAACCGGGCCATTGACTTTGTCTTGTCGTGTCAAGAGTCCGACGGACTTTTTGACTATGAACCTCCCAGTGCGGCCGGTGTCGTTCCTGGTTCTGGCGCTGCCGGCGAGAACCCGGGGCAGATTGCCGACGCCAGCCAGATTGAGCAGCAACTGGTTCCTCAGCGGGCGTATAGCGGCTTTGGCCGGAACGTGGTGGGCAGGAATGCGTCGGGGGCGACCTACAATCACGCCATTGCCGGCTTGATGCTGGGGGAGGTATTTGGCCACGTTGACGCGCAGCGGACCAAGGAGGTGAAACTGGCGATTGACAAGGCTCTGCTGTTCACGCGCAACCTGCAAACCCGCTCCAAGGAGTCGGACGATGACAAAGGAGGTTGGCGCTATATACGGCTTCAGTTCGAAGCCGACTCGGATCTTTCGGTGACGGGCTGGCACCTGATGTTTTTGCGTTCGGCGCGGAACGCGGAGTTCAATGTGCCGCAGGCGTGGGTGGATGAGGCGATGGATTTTGTGCATCGGTGTTGGGTCGAGGACGACGGCCTGTTCCACTACACCGCATGGGGAAGCCAGAGCAGCCAATACACCCGCGGACTGATGGGGTCGGCGATTGTCTCGCTGTCGCTGGCCGGACAGCATGAAAGCCTGCAGGCGCTGGCGGCGGGGGACTGGTTGCTGGCGCATCCTTATCAGGAATTCGGGCAGAAGATCGGAAGGGGCGACCGATTTTATTACAGCACTTATTATTGCAGCCAGGCGGCGGCGCAGTTGGGCGGACGCTACTGGAAGGGGATTTATCCGCCAATTGTGGAGACTCTGGTGAGGGCGCAGGAGGCTGACGGCTCCTTTCCGTCCCCTGACGGCACTTCATTCAGAGGCTTTGGAGGGCGGGGCGGCGGGACGGGGGAAGCCATGTACGGCCAGGATTACATGACCGCAATGGCCGTGCTCTCGCTTACGCCGGCGTATCAACTCCTGCCTGTGTATCAGAGATAGTGCAAGGCGGGCGGGAGCGGGCAAAGGGGTGAGACTGGATTGAATCCCGATTCGGAACCGGGAGAGAACTTGTCATTTCTCATCTTGACAGACGGTTCGGATAACGCAGCTTCATCGGAGAGGGGCGTTGCCGCCGGAAGGCGCGGGAGTTGGCGGAGCGGCCGGGGTGGACGGCATGGTTTCGGAAATGCTGTTGAAGTACTGTTCGATGGCCTGGCGGTATTGCTCGGGCGGAACGTTGTCGCGGCCCTGGCGCAGTTCGTCGCCCAATTTGGAGGCGAGTGTATTCCAGGCGTTGGAAGGAGACTTGGGGGTGCCTTCGTTGGTATTGCCTTCCGGCACGTCGGCGCCACCCTGTACGAGCTGGCCTGCGCGCATCTGGGCGTTTCTGCGGGCCTGATCACTGGCGCGGCCGGCGCGGTTGGAATTTTCCCGGGCTTGCTGCTGGGCGGCGCGTGCTTGGGCGCGGTTGCCCGGGCTCTGCCTTTGGCCGCCGGGTTGCCGGGAAGAGGCACTTTGGGAATTCTGTGAATTGCGGGAATTTTGCTGGAGCCAGTCGGTCATGACCTCGATATTGAGCGGGCGGTTGGGAATGCCAAGTTCCTCGGCCGCTTTTTGCTCGCTTTGGAGCATGGCGAGCATGTCATCAAGGGTCTGGTTTTCACCCGGATCGTCCGGCGGGGGCGCGCTGTCAAGTTTGGAGACGATCATGCGCAGTAGCTCGTCGAACTGGGTCTCTGCCTGCGCAAAGGCGTTGGTGGCGCCTTGCTGGCGGCTGACGGCGTCCTTGAGTGAATTGCGGGCCAGGGCGTCCACGGAGCGGATTTCTTCGGGGAGGACCTGTCGTTGGACGGTGTGGAGCAATTGGTCTGATTTGGCTTGAATTTCCTCGGAGATGGCGGCGATGGTCGGGACGGCCGCGCCGAGTTTTTCGTTCAGCGTCTCGGTGTCGAGGGTCAGGCGGTGCTGGTCAACTTCGGCGGCTTGGGAGAAATCGCCGTCGCGAAGGCTCTCCATTTTCTTAATCCAGCCGGATTCCCTTGTGACGAGGTCGGCGGCTTCGTTAAGGCGGTTGGCGGTGAAGACGCTCAGGTTTGTGGTGTCCGGGTCGTCGGCCATGTCGGGCAAGTACTCGTGCAACATGCGGAATTGGTCGAGGGCCTTGCGGGCGTTATCGAGGCTGTTGGTGAGGTTGCCGGGGGAGGCCTGGCTGGCGGCGAGGGCGGCCAAGCGGGCGCCATCCTCGGCCAAATTGAGGGCGGTGGCGACCGGCTCCTTTTCCGCATCAACGCCATCGGGGAGCCAAGTGATCATGTTTTCGTGTGATTTGGCGGCAAGCGAGGAGACTTCAGCCTGCTCCGGTACTTGGGCGGCGAAATACTGGGAGGCAATGGCGGGGCGGTTGGTTTCGTCAGCCGCCGACCATTGGGAGGTTTGGGTGGCGAGGGTTTGCTGGCGTTGAGCGAGGAGGGTCATTTGGTCCCGAAGGGAGGCGGCTTCGGACTGCTGGGAGGCCATGAAACGGCGCAACATGCGGGGATCATCGGCGAGGATTTTGGCCAGTTGGGCCATGATCTTCTTCTGTTCTTCCAACAGGTTCTGAAGTTTGGCGGCGTAATCGTCGTCCACCTCGGCCATTTTTCGCGGGGTGGAATTTATGGGCTGCCGTCTGGAGCCGAGCATGGCCTGGGTGTCTTCGAGGAAAATCTGGTGCATCTTCTGCAATTGCTGCATGGCGTCGGCGAGCTGGTTGTCCCTCTTGACAGAGTTGAAGTTTGTGGTGAGGGCGGCGAGCATCTTCCGGGCCTGGTCGAGATGGAAGGAGGCCTGTGAGAGGTTGTCGCGGTCCTCTTTTGCGTGGGCAGCTTCGCTGGTGACTTCGCCCAACTCCTCGCGGGCCGGCGCGATGTGCGTTTCGCCAATATCGGAAACCTGGAGGCCAATGAAAGCGTAGGGGGTGCCGGTGCTGTCTTTCTTGAGATCAACCACGGCGCGGTCGGCCTGGCGCACGAGGTCTTTGCTCTCTTCCAGCGGCTGACTCTGCTCCGCGCCGAGGCCAGTGGGAGACTGGGCGGCGACGAGGTTGGAGGCGGTCAAGTCGTAGGCTTTGCGAAGCAACTCATCGAGGCGCTTGAGGGTTGGGTCAATGGCCATTTCCTGCTTCTCGCGCTGCTGGCTTTCAAAGGACCGCGCCGATTGGTCAACCTGAATGCGCATCTGCTGGGCGCTGGAAGTCTGGCCAGCTGCCACGTCCAAATTGCGGCGGGACATGTTATCGGGCGGGGACGCCTGATTCTGCCCTTGATTCTGCTCTGGATTTTGGCCGTTGTTTTGCCGGGATTGATTTTGAGCGGTATTTTGACCGGATTGATTTTGGCCGGATTGGTTCGGCTGGGGTTGATTCTGCGGATTGTTCTGGCCGGATTGATTTTGGCCCGACTGTCCCGGCTGGGATTGATTCTGAGCGCTGTTTTGGCTGGATTGATTTTGCGCCGTGTTCTGCTGGGATTGGGATGAACCGGGAGCGCCGCTGCGCGGTGATTGGATGCGTGCGGTATTTGGCTGCATCTGGTTTTGGCCACTGTTCCGCCCGGACTGATTTTGGGCGCTGTCTGGCTGGGATTGATTTTGGCCGGCGTTCTGTGGCGATTGGTTTTGGGCCAGATTGGGCTGGGACGGATTTTGGCCGTTGTTCTGTCCGGACTGATTCTGGCCGGGGTTTTGCGGAGATTGGTTCTGCGCCAGGTTGGGCTGGGACAGATTTTGGGAGTTGTTCTGGCCACGCTGATTCTGGCCCGCGTTCTGCGGCGATTGGTTCTGGGCCAGATTGGGCTGGGACGGATTTTGGCCGTTGTTCTGTCCGGGCTGGTTTTGCGGGTTGTTCTGTCCGGGCAGATTCTGTCCGGCGTTTTGCGGAGATTGGTTCTGTGCCAGGTTGGCCTGGGACGGGTTTTGGCCGTTGTTCTGTCCGGATTGATTTTGCGCTATGTTCTGCCCGGACTGGTTGGTGGAATTGGTCTGGCCTGCCGCATTTAGGGCAGTATCCGGCTGCGCCTGATTTTGCGAGGCGTTCGACAGGGAGTTTTGATTTTGCGCGGAGGCCGTGGTGGAGCTTTGCGGCTGTCCGGCTGTCTGGGCTTCGGGGAGCGGTGTGGAGAAGCTGGAATCGTCTCTTGTGTCGGTCGCGCGGACGCTGTAGTTGAGTTGATCGTCCTGATTGAGATTGAACTGGGACATGTCCAGTTCGACTTGTCTCTGGATGAACTTGGAGCCGACTTCATTGGTGCCGAGGGGAATGGGAATGACAACGGGCGGGGAGTTGGAGCCGTTTTCGCGGGTGACGCTGACAACTAATTCGGCCTTGGACAGCCCGAAATCATCGCGCGCCTGGAACTCAACCTGGATTTTGTCATCGGGCTGGGCGCTGATCTCGCCGTTGGGGGAGGTGATGTTGACCGTGGGAGGCAGGTCGGGATAGACGATGATCTGGCAATCGGGCGGGGTCTGGTTGGCGAGATGATGGGCCGTGGTGAGCACGGGTTCGAAGGCGAGCGTGTTGCTCAGAACGGCGCTGAAGTGATAACGGTTGTCGCCGGACTTTTCCAGGCGGCGGGTGACGCCATCGGCGAACTTCAATTCCATGCTGGACAGTTCCTGGTCGGGCAGGAAGCTGATTTCCAACTTGCTTCCTTCCAAGGCGCGGACCTGGCGCGGGAGGCTGTTCTCAGTGATGACTGGCAGCTTGCTGTAGGGGGGCGCTTCGATCTGGAATTGGACTTCCGCCAGCGCGGGGCGCTCGAGAACGGTGACGTGATTTACCGTGGTCCGGCCGTCCCCGGCACGGGCGCTGTAGTCAAAGGAGGCGCTGACTGCGTTGGCGGTGTAGGTGAATTTGGACGCGGCGGCGGTGGATTGCTTGGCCGACTTTTCCAGAACCACGACTTCATCGCGGCCGGCCGCAGGGTGAAGGAGGAGTTTGGCGGTATCGGGGGCTTTTCCCGTGGCGGTGAATTCCAGGGTGACGTTTTCGCCCTTTGCGATGGCCAGGTCGCCGGTCTTGGATTGGACACGGGTGAGCGTGATGTCGGCGCCCGGTTGGAGGAACCGCTGGGTGAGAACCATGGCCCGGGGAAAATCAATGGCGAAGAAGACGGCCAGCACGACCGCCGCCGCGGCGAAGCATTTTGCGGCGCAGATCAGGCTGCTTCTTGAGACGACGGCGCGCGGCATTATGGTTCCGCTCATGGCCGCTGTTTGTTGGGCGACCTTTCGGATCATCCCTTCGGAGCCGCGAATTTCGGGCTTGTCCTTGGATTGGGCGAATTCGGCGGTGGTCTGGAATCGTTCCTGAAGGGAGGGATTGGCGCGGTCCACCTGCTCGGCGACGGACTGGATGGAGCGGCGTCGGAGGAATGGAATCGCGCAGCCGAGGACGAGTGCGACGGCGCCGCAGGCGAGGGCGGAAACGGTCATAATCCAGCGCCAGGGGCCTTCGTGCGGTGCGACGACCCAGTCGAGGGCCATCATCAGGAGCATGGCGGTGAGGAGGATGGCGCAGGCGCGGGCGAGGCCGGTCTGGAGGCGGACGCGGCGTTCGTGGCGGAGGATGGCGTGGAGTTTGGCCAGCATCTCAGCCGGCATGGCGGACGCATCGCTTGGGTTATTCATAACTGCTATATTAGACGTTAATGGCACGCCGTTTCGGCCCGCCCGGCTGCCCAGTCTGGCGGGACTCCCGCATACCCCATACTGATACCATTGTTAAGGCATTCTGCCAAGCGGTGATTTGGCTTGATTAGGCTTGATTGGGCTTGATTGGGCTGCAGGAATGGGGTGGGAACTTGATGGACATGGTGGACATGGTGGACGTCGTGGACGTAGTGGACGGTTTGGCTGATGTGAGGGGTGGCTAAATTTGACCACCTGCCCATTACTGCGGCACTCGGTCGCTCCATTGGTTTCATTTCGGGACTTTGGATCATAAAAATGGCACGATTAGGCTTGATTTACCTTGATTAGGCTTGATTGGGCTTGATTGACGGTTGATTTGGGCACGGTAGCCTTGGGGTTTGAGGTTGAAATCTGGCCGCCCTGGCTGGGAACATGAGTACATGGAGAGAACCGAGGAATAGACCCCCGCCGCCGCGCCGCCGTACGTGCCTTGCCATACGATTAGAAGCTTACACCTTAGAAGCGGATTGTCAACATGCAAAAGAGGGAAAATCGGTCTGGAGGCGCGGTTGCGCCCTCTCTTCTTCTCAGCTTTGCGCTTCCGCGGGAATCAGCATTGACCACAACAACAACAATATGAACAGGGCAGTTGCGATCTTGGCGCAGGTCTTGCTGCCGGCAGAGCCGCCGCGGAAGGCAGAACGCTGCAACAAAACCACCACTGGTAATCCGACCAGAAAGGTGAGCAGCCCGTAGCATGTTGAGATTGGACCACGCATAACATCCAGCAGTCCCATTGGCGGAAATCCAAATGTGAGTACGAGAAGCATGGCGAGAATTCCGTGAAGATTTCCGGAGGGTTCGGACCGTCGCAATTCCTTCCACAGGGTCAGCAGAAAGATGATGCCGGATACGAGGCCTATGATACACAGCACCTGCCAGCCCGCGCTCGCGTACTCCCAGGTCCAGCCACGAGGGGAGTTTGGATCCCAATTATTAATATCGTCGTCATCGCCTCCCCCCGAGGCGCTGACTCCATCCCTGCCGCATGAGTAGAGGTCGAAACCACCCGGCAGGTGCAGGCCTGGACAACGATAAACATACGGATGCCCCCAAGGATCATTGAGAACCCACTCTTTTCGCAGGAAATGAGGTTCGGGCCATTTATCTTGCGGAAGATCTGCGGGACATTTGAACAATGCTTCCAGTCCCTCCTCCGTGGTGGGGTTTCGGCCGAATGCGGTTTTAAACGTTTCCAGATTATCGGACAATCGCTGGATGGTGGCCTGCGCGCCTCGGTAGCCGTGCGGGCGGGAAGGCTTCGCAAATAGAGGCGTTACCAGGAGCGCCACGATGATCGTCAGCCAGATCGTCTTCATGGATTTGATGCAACCATGCGTCTGAATCCATCAATGATCTCCGAGGGTCGGCCAGCGGAGACCGGAGTTCGTGAGTTGACGGAACTGGGCCTCTGACAATTGCTGCACACTGCCGTCGCAGAGGAGAACATTGCGATGAATCGGGCAGATGGCCAGGACTGTATCCGGATGGATATCGCTCACGTTGGTGCCGGAGCGGACTTGGTAGGAGACGTTGTTTGGGCCCAAATGTTCGAAATCAAAGGCGGCTTGCTTGGTGGTGTCGGCTGGGCAGATGAGAAGGCGAGTGCTGTTGCCCAACTCGTTGGACATTACCTGGAGATGGACCCAGGAGTTTTTGTCAAAACCATCTGCTCCACGGAGGCACAATTCGCGCGTGCCGCCCTGGTTGGTGCCGGTGTTGAAGGGGAACTCATCGCCGTTGTCATTCTCCCAGATTCTAAAAGCGACGCTGATCTGCTTGAGATTGTTGACGCAACTGATTCGTTGGGCTTTAGATTTGGCTTTGGCCAGGGCAGGCAACAACATGGAGGCCAGGATGGCCGGAATGAGGAGAAAGCCAAAAAGACAGGCACAAACCACGAGCGCAATAGCCCACCCGGGCATCCCGGAGGAGGGCGTCCGCGCGGGGAGCATGGCTTGGGGCGCAGGGAGGGGTGGCGGCGGTAGCGGTGGGGGCAGGGGTGGAGGCAGCGGTGGAGGCAGCGGTGGGGGCGTTGCGGCTGGCTTTGCCCCCTCGGGCTTATTGACTTGGAGATTATCCGGCTTGTTTCCAAGAGATGAATTGGCGTCGTCTGGCATAAATCCTCCAAGTTATTATGGTCTCGTTTTTTGGGATGCGGCAGAATCTGCGGGCGATTTTGCGCCATTTCAGGAAATCTGCAAACTTAATTCCTCACGTGCGATTTCGGCATGGTCGGCCTTGATTGGGAAAACTGATGCAACCCTTGCAGGGTTGATGGATTTGGGGTGCATCTATTCCCAGGGTAGTCCCTCTCGGAGTCGGGCCAACCCTGGGCTGGATGATCTTTATCCCGTTGGGATAAAGAGGCGGTCAGACCATGCGCCAGTATTTGCGGACGAGCCATTCGGCGGCGATGAAGGCGATGAAGAGCCAGAGGCAACTCCAACTGTCCCATAATGCCTCGACGCTGGTAACGGTTTCCCTGACGTCGGGAACGGCGTTGACGCGGCCCAGTGCGGTTTTGAGGGCGCCGGGCGGGGTGAGGAAGCCGCCGCTGGCATCGGCAATTTGGCCAAGCAGGGGCAGGTTGCAAAGGGGGTTGTTGAGTTCGGAGGAAATGACCGGGTCCACGCTGATGATTTGTTCGACGGGGTCGGTGCGGCCTTCGGTCGCCAGCAGGTTGGTGACGATGAGGCCGGCGGCGCGGAGGGTGACGGGGCCGAGCGCGAGGTTGTCCAGGCTGCCACGGTAATCACCCGGGGAGCCGGGTTCTTCGTGGAGTGGAACGACGGCGGTGAGGCGGCCGTCCTGGCGGGCTTCGATGACGCATTGCCCACCGGAGACGGCCTGACCGTCCAGTTGCGAGAGGCGGAGGCTGAGTTGGGCGGTGTCGCCCCGGGTGTAGGCGGATTTGTCGGTGATGAGGCGGACGGTTTTGGAGCCGCTGCTCATCTCGCGGGCGATGGCCCAGCGGAGGAGCTGGCCCCAGAAGCGATGGTGGTAGAGGTCGCCGTTTTCGTAGCGGAGCTGGTAGGTGACGGGAGCGGCGACGTAGATGACGCGGCCCAGGCCGATGTATTGCCAGGAGAGGAAGGCTTCCTCCTCGCTGCTACGGCGGGGTGTCGTGGCGGCAATGAGAACGTGCGCGGTGGGCTTGGGTTTGGAGATGGAGGAGAGGTTGTAGATGGGCAGTTTGGAACTCATCTCGCGCCAGATGCGCTCGCTGGCGAGGGGGTCGTCGTCGAGTTGGGTTGGCACGGCGGTGCTGCCTTCGGCGGTGACGACGAGGCTGAAGGGCACGGTGGGGTTGGCGGGTTCGGCGGAGACCGTGGCGGGGATCATCGCGCCGAGGGGCTGGCTGTCGAAGGCGGCGGGCATGGCGGTTTGGCCGGCGATGACGATGAGGTTGCCGCCCTCTTCGGCGACGTATTTTCTGAGCATTTCCTGCTGGGCGGAGTTTAGCTGGGCGGGGGTGACGTCGCCGAGAATGACGACGCGATATTTTGTCCAGTCGGCCATAGTGCGGGGAAAGGAGGGCGGGGCGGCGTTCGGGGTTTCGTCGTTCGGCTCGAAGAGGAGTTGCTCAAAGGCGACGTGCTTGTCGCGCTTGAAAAGGTTGACGAGATAGCGAAACTCCCATCGGGGAAGGTCGTCGGCGACGAGAACTTTGATGACGTCTTCCATGACTTCGACTTCGACTTGGGCCTGGTTGTTATCGAGGGTCAGTTCCCTGGGCACGGAGAGAATTTTGACTTGGAGGGTGTGACGGCCGGGGATGAGGCCCTTCCATTTGAAACTGACGCGGCCGTCGTACATGGGGGTCTCGACGTCAATAATATGTTTTTCCACGATGACGTCGTCGCTGACGAGTTGGACCTGCAGTTGTTCGCCCTCGCACGAATAGGCGGTGACCATGGCGTCAATGACGGCGGTGTCGTCTTTGAAAACGGCGCGCGGGGCCTGGAGATGGTGGAGGATGGCGTCACGGGGCATGACTTGCGAGCCGATGGGGACAATGTAAAGGGGAACGTCGTGCAGTGCGGCGGCGCCCTGGAGCGGGTTGGCGGGGGTGTTGTGGCCGCCGTCCGTTACCATGACGACGGCGTCCACGGATTGTTTGGCGGCCTGCTGGGCGGCGCGGTTGAGGGCGGCGGCGAGGTCCGTGGAATTGGCGGCGGGATTGTTGTTGGTGCGCAAGACCTTGCGCCAGTCGCTGCCCGCCAGCGGCAGAACGTAGGAGGAAAAAGTGTAACGCTCGATGGCGGCATGATTGGTGACGTCCTTGAGCCAGGATTTTTCCGCGGCTTCGAGCCAGGTGGTTACCTTGTCGTCCCGCGACAGTTTGGATTCGCGGGCCAGGCCGGCCTTGTCCTGGCCGGCGGAGTCTTTTTCGTAGGCGGCGGCCAGCGCGCGGGACTGGCGCTCGACGCGTTGGGTGGCGGCAGTGATGAAGGCGGCGGTTTCGTCGAGGCGGTCTTCGGGAGAAGTGCCGGCGGCTTTTTTCCAGGAACCCATCGGGGCGGAGTTGTCCTTGAGAAAGGCGGCGATGCGGCCCAGTTCAATGCCGGCATCGGCGTCAGCGCGAGAGACCGGGGAGACCAGGGGGGCAAGGCTCGCGGCGGCGTCATCCACGGTGTGGTGGATTTGGTCCCAAAGGAGCTGTCCATTCTGGCCGGGGTCGCCGGATTCGGTCAACAGGCGCAGGCGGGTCACATCCGAGCGGGCGGATTGGAGGGCGCCGGTCACTTCATCCAAAGCGGCGACGGGAGGGGCGTCGCGGAGCTTCGAGTCGGAGCCGGACCAGCGGACCGTTTCGCCGGAGCCGTCCACGGGATCCACCAGACCCATGCTGGCGCTGGAGTCAACCATAAAGAGGACTGATTTGGCCCGGGTGTCGCGGCGGACGGTGACTGTGGAAGCGCCGGCTAGCATCCAAAGGGCAACGGCCAGCGCGCCCAGGCGCATGAGGAGGAGAAAGGCGGCTTTTTTCCAGGACCCCGAATCCCTGGCCCAATGCCAGGCCAAATAGCCCATGATCCCGGCCAGGGCGAGGCCGAGCAGAAGCAATTGCAAGGGTGAGAGCGGGCCTTGCAGGGCGAATTTTTGGATGGTATCGGAGTGTGGCATCAAATTAGACGTGGAAGGCCGGGACTGTTGGCGCTCCGGGGCCGGAGGAGCGGCGCTGGCGGTCGAGCCAGAAGGCATAAACCGCCTCGGCAGCCATGAAGGCGAGCAGGCCGGACAGGAGCCATGAGGCCAGCGCCCTGGAGGGGGGCGCGGTGGCGTGTTCGGCGCGGGTTTCTGAGAGCGGTTTGGGGCCGAATCCCACTCCGCCCGTGTCGCGCAGGGAGGCGAGTTGCTGGTCTGTCAGAGGGGTGAAATCGGATTCGTTGGGATCGCGGCTGACCTGAAATTTTTCGGGAGGCTGCGCAGCGCCGGAAAGGGTCATGCGATATTCGCCCGGGGCGAATGTCTTGACGTAACGATAAATCATGCGGCCCTGCTCTTCGTGGCCAACCACTTGGGCCGTGCCGCTGTGCGGGGTGTCCACGGTTGCGCCGCCGTTGCCGGAACCCGGCGCGGCGGAAACTTGCAGAGGCTCGCCAGGTTGCAGGTTGCGGCGGACCATGCCGGACTCTGTCAAATACCAGAGCCACTCGTGGACCATGACGACGAAGGACTGGCACAAGGGAAGGTTGCTCCAGGAAACATTGAGGGGCACGGCTTGGACGATGACGCGGCCGCGGCCGAAGGCTTTTTCGACGACGACCGGGGAGCCGCCTTCGGCGCGGAGGAGGACGGAGACGGACTTGTCGCTGCCGGTGTCAAGTTGATGGCGGCGGAAGAGGCGGACGCGGTCAATATCGAGGTGGTGGGTGTCGGCCAGCAGTTCGGTGGCGGGATGATCGGCGGCGGGGGGCGACAGGGCGGTGAACTTCTCGCGATCCAGGGCGTCGCCGACCGGCTGCTTGAGGGAGGCGGGGGAGAGGCCCGCGCCCGAGGCGAAAAAGAGTTTGTTGAAGGAAGCAACTTCGGTTTGGTTGCCGAGGGCGATCCAAAGGCCGCCGCCGGAATTAACGAAGCGGGCGAGTTTTTGCACAGTGTC
>Ga0182030_10015356_pt1 | contig 15015 bp, 6 predicted proteins | sample 812S3MmetaG_FD_121299 | JGI IMG/M metagenome (GOLD analysis project Ga0182030, IMG submission 121299) | Permafrost microbial communities from Stordalen Mire, Sweden - 812S3M metaG (Illumina Assembly) | ecosystem: Environmental > Terrestrial > Soil > Wetlands > Permafrost | place: Sweden... | reverse complement strand
GCTGCGTGGCAGTTACTGAGGCGGTGCCGGAAGCGCTGTTGTAGAGCCACGAACCCGCCGTATCTGGCGTGTAGGTCGCCTTCAGCGAGTCGGAGCCAGCGGCCAGCGATCCTGCCGCAATCGTTATGGTTGCCGAGCCAGAGCTGAGAGTCTTGGCTGCGGAAGTGTAGCTGCCGCTGGAGAGAACCACCGAGCCGGTTGCCGTGCCGCTCGCACCGGAAACAGCGATGGTGACGCCAAGGCTCTGCGAGGTGTAATAAGTACCGTTCACTGCCGGTGTAACAGTCACCGTGGGCGTAGTCGGCAGTGTAACGGTCACCGAGGCGGTGCCGGAGGCGCTGTTGTAGAGCGCGGAACCAGCCGTATCTGGCGTATAGGTCGCTTTCAGCGAGTCGGAACCTGCGGCCAGCGATCCTGCCGCAATTGTAACGGTTGCCGAGCCGGAAGTGAGCGTCGTTGCTGCGGAAGTGTAGCTGCCGCTGGAGAGAACCACCGACCCGGTTGCCGTGCCGTTCGCACCGGAGACAGCGATGGTGATCACGTCGCTCTGCGAGGTGGTTAGGCTGCTGGCTGCCGGTGTCACTGTCACCGTGGGCGTAGTGGGATTCTGGTTCGTCGTCCCCCCGCCTCCCTGGCTTCCGCTGCCGCATCCTGCGACAGAAAATACAACCCCCAAAAGAAGAAACACGAAGATCAGACTTGCAAATCGATTCATAAAAAAGCCCCCTCTGAGCCTATTGGTGAACGGCGCATAACTGTCAGCGCCTCTATTTGGTTGCCCGGCTGCGTGTGGCCTGGACAAGCACAACGTCGTTGCTATTCATTGGCACAGTCAGCTCAACCGTTCCATCGGGTCCGCTTTGCATCACCTTGTCTGTCTCAGGCAGATCGCGTGTAAGCACGTTCAGATGATCGATCTGCGCCGCAGTCAGTTCCTTTGGGGAACTCATCTCGATATATGCCGAATACGCATCGTTGGCGCGATACCCGACGCGATACACTTCCAGGCGGTAAGCGGCATTGGGCGCAAGATGCGTTACACGCAACTGAACCGGCGCTGCGGCATGATTGGGAATCAGCTTGGTATAAAAGGATCGATTGCTCAACTTCTGCTCTGGTTGCTCGAAATCCCAGATGACAGCCGTCAAGTTACCATCCTTTGTCGACAGCATGGCCTGCTGATCGCTCGTCTTGAGACTGTCACCCTTGAGCGCATTAAGGTACTTGTAAGCGAAGAACGCCGGCTTGCGAATCCCTTGCGGGTTGAGGAGTCCGAATCCGCCTTGAAACGGCGCCGTCGGAGGTCCGGGTTCTTCGAACAGATCGGTGTAAGTCCAATAGCTCATTCCCTGCAGCAATCCCTGGCTGGCCTTGAGCTTGGTCAGAATGTATGGCGCGCTGATGTAGGAATCATGCACCGAGTCGCGCGGCGTATAGCTTGTGCTCCACTCGGTAAAGTAGAGCGGAAGCCCCGGAAAGGGTGAAGCCGTAATCTGCGCCCGAACTCGGCGCACGTCGCCAATGATCGCGTTCGGTGAGGGGGAGAGCTTTGTGTCGCCCACTCCGTTCTCATCGAGAAATCCGCCATCAACGCCATAGGTGTGCGTGGTCACAAAGTCAACCGCTGCGCCACTCTGTTTGATATGTGCGAGAAACTCGGGAACCCAATCCGCTCCGGCGGTGCTCGGCCCGCCCACCCGCAAGGCAGGGTCAATCGACTTGATCGTCTTCGCCGTCAGGTCGTAAAGCTCGAAGTATGCTTTCTTATCGGCACCTTCCCAGAAGCCGGAAAGGTTGGGTTCATTCCATACTTCGAAAAACCACGTACGCACTTCGTCTTTTCCGTAGCGCTTCTCGATGTGCCGGATATAAGCATCAATAAGGTCATGCCAACCTTCCGGCTTGGGGTGCGAAGTGTTGCCTTTCCAATAAAAAATTTGACTCTCCGAGGTGGCAAGCGCCTGAGGCGTGAAGCCAAGCTCGACAAATGGCCGGATGTGCCGCGCCAGCAAATCGTCATAAAGCTGGTCAATCTTTGACCAGTTGTAGACAGTCTTTCCATCTTCGACTCGCACCGTACCCAGCACATCGTGAAAGATGGCGTGAAAACGGATATAGCGAAAGCCAAGTTCGTCCGTAGTGAGCTTCAGTTGCTCCTGGCTATCAGCGCGAATCAGCGTGCCGGGAAAATCGGAGCCAACCGACAAATCGAAGAAGCGGTCCACTGGTCCCGTCGTGTCCTCGATATTCGCGATGACCTGGCGTGTAGTGGCCACAGGCGATTGAGCGGCAGGAGGTTGAGCAGAAAGAACCGTAGAGAAGCCGAGGACGAACAGGAGGAGCGGGCGTAATGATGTGCTAGGCATGGTTGATTCAAATCCTCTACATTGAAGTTGGCTGACGCTATGGTTGCGAGCCTGGTTGTCAACTGAAGACGTCGCTGGCCCATCTTAATAGGCTCCGTAAAAAATCGGCGATCATCCCGGGCGATCATTCCCATCGAGGCCCCATTCGGCCCCAAATCATCGGTGAATACAACTCGTGGGGCTCGGAAGGTCACAAAAGGAACCCCACGACCGGGGAAATGTGACTTGCGCATATAGTTCGCGCTCGTCCCCCAAATGAATCCTCTTCCGCCACCTTGAACGCTTGTTTCGTACAAGGATAGCAGTTGACTGCTGAGTACTGACGGGCGCTGCCTTCAGTTCCATACACATAGGGATAAGCCAATGTGTAGACAGTCGTCCATTGAAAATGCCTGCAAAGCAACACCAAAGTTCACTGCCAGATTGCCTGCATAGCTTCAAATCCAAATCGTTTAGTCCATCCACTGAGTTGGCGAGGCCTCTCAAGAGACTTCGCTTCGGTTGCCAGTCACCTCGATCACCGGTTTAGGGTGCTTCTGGTTCTGGACTCAATGAGGGAGAACTAGGATGCACTATAGAGGGCCGATGATGAACTGCGAAACGTTAATGATGCACAGAATTGTTGGCGTGCGGCTCATATGTTTAAAGTCTCTATTTTCCATGCGTTAAACATATTTAACACCGAGAATAGTAATGTCCAGCCAAGTACATTCAGATGTTTAACGTCGTCAGTCCCGCAAATGCGCTGCATCTTCGGCGATTTCAATCGCAGCGGCAGGCTTGACCATCTGACCTACCGAGATTGCCGACAGCAGTGTGCGCCAACTGTTCGTCATCCACCTCACACCTGACGAAGAGCCAACAGACTTTTGCTTGAAAAACGAACGGCTTTGTATCCCGCATTCTGCTGGTAGAAAGGCGAGAAATGAGGCACCGCACTTATGCTAGTCTGAAACAGGGTCGGCACAACGCAAGGTCAATAGCGGATCCTTTAAACTGCTTAGGAGAGCTATGCCGACACGAAATTCCCAATGGATTCAATGGAGAACGCTGACAGCCCGGGCTGCATGGATCCTGTTGTTTTTTATACTTTTCATGATCGGCGCTCCGAAGCAGCGAATGCAGGCATCCGGGATTGAACACTCCTCTGGCTCCGCGACCACTGGCGTTGATTCCGACCGGAGCTTGTGGCCCATCCCGATCGACTACCCCGAGGACGGCTCCATTTTTCCGCCCGACATCACTCCGCCTACATTCCTCTGGCGGGATGCAGCAGGAAGCTCGTGGAGCATCGATATTTCGTTTGCCGACAAAACTTCTCCCATTCACATAAGCTCCAAAGGGGAGCATATGCGTCTCGGGGCCATCGATCCAGATTGTACCCTCAACCCCGACGACCTACCGAAGTTGACTCCGCGTCAGGCCGCCACCTGGACCTGGATACCAGACGCAGCCACCTGGGCCGCCATCCAATCCCATTCAACCGAGCGGCCGGCGAAGGTTACAATCACCGGCTTTCGAGACGGCCAAACACCCGTCTCCCGCTCCAGCATATCCTTCACTACCTCGAAAGATCCGGTTGGCGCGCCTATCTTCTACCGCGATGTTCCACTGATGCCAAGCAAGGGCCTAAGCGGAGTTGTGCAACCGCTTGCTCCAGACGCCATCCATCTCATTCATTGGCGCATCCGCGATATTCGCAAAGCAGAGAGCCACACCGTCCTTCAAAATATGCCCACCTGCGCCAACTGCCATTCCTTCTCCGCAGACGGCAAGACATTTGGCATGGATATCGACGGGCCGAGCAACGACAAGGGACTCTACGCCGTGGTTCCCGTGCAGAAGCATATGTCGATTCTGAGCAAGGATATGGTGCATTGGAACGTCGATGGCAAAGCGGGTAAGGTCAGGGTAGGATTCATGTCCCAGGTTTCGCCCGACGGCCGATTTGTGCTGACTACCTTCGCTGGTCCCTCTTTCAATCTGATGGAAACTTTTTACGTTGCCAATTTTATGGATTACCATTTCCTTCAGGTTTTCTATCCGACACGTGGCATCCTTGAGTGGTACAACCGCGCAACCAGCCTGCGCCAGCCCTTGCCAGGAGCCGACGACCCGCATTTTGTGCAGACGGATGGAGTCTGGAGTCCAGACGGCAAATACATCGTCTTTGTCCGCGCCGAGGCACGGGAGCCGCGTCCTCCCGGCGAGCAACCGGCGCTGCGTGCTAACGATTCCAACGAAACTCCTATCCAGTACGATCTCTACCGCATCCCGTTCAACGACGGAAAGGGCGGCACGCCTGAGCGCATTGTGGGAGCCTCTCAAAACGGAATGAGCAACAACTTTCCCAAGATCTCTCCTGATGGGAAATGGATCGTCTTTGTGCAGTGCCACAATGGCCAACTCATGCGTCCCGACAGTCAGCTATACATCATTCCATTCGGCGGGGGCGTAGCGCGACGGATGCGCGCAAACACTCCGCTGATGAATTCCTGGCATAGCTTTTCGCCCAACGGGCATTGGCTGGTTTTTTCCTCCAAGGCACGCTCGGCCTATACCCAGATGTATCTCACGCACCTGGACGCCAACGGCAACGACAGCCCTGCCATTCTCATCGACAACACCACCGCTGCCAACCGGGCAGTCAACATTCCTGAATTCGCCAACATCGATCCCGACGCAATTGAAGACATTCAAGTTCACGTTGCGGATCCTCAAAAATAATAGACCGAGCCAACAATGCTGATGGATGACCCGTGCAGTACAACTATCTTCGAGACGATTTCAGAGTTGATCCCAACCCGCATTCTTGAGCGAGCGCCTCGCTGCGTATTGTTGCGCGACCTTCCGCTTGCTCTGCTGCTTTGGCTGGCAGCGGGATCGTTCCTTTTTGCAGCTCCATGCATCCCTCCTGATTCAATGAAGGAGAAGCTGAAGAACAACCCTGGAGCGGAAGATTACAACAGTCTGGGAATCTGGTATGGCGGCCAGGAGCAGTACTCTTGTGCGGCGGAAGCGTTCGCTACGTCTTTTCAAATGGACCCGAACCAGAAGCATGCCGGTGACATCGCCTTCATGTACGGGGAGAGCCTTTACCTTACCGGCGATGTGAAAGGTGCAATCACCGAATTCAAGCTGGCGGAGCAGCACGATTTCCCAAGCATCACTCTCCATCTGATGCTTGCCGCTGCCTACGATCACTTGCAGGTGACCAGCAGCGCAGAGTCCGAATGGAACGCCGCCCTTGCGCTGGACATGGAGTCTTCGGATGCCTTGGACGGTCTCTCCAACGACCTCATTTCTGACAATAACTACCCGGCAACCATCACACTTCTTGAGAATCCCATCGTCAGTGGACAGAGAACTGCGGTACAAAGTCTCAACCTGGCATTGGCATACACAAAAACGGCGAAGCCAGAAGAAGCAGCCAAAGTTCTGCGGGACGGCCTGAATAATTCTCCCGGCTCAATCCCGCTTGCCAATGCGCTTGCCGACGTGCTCGTGAAACTCGGACGAAGCAAGGAAGCAGCCACCGCGCGCGATTTGGCGCCCGCTCAGCAACCCGGAGACCCCGACCCTTCCAGCAATGACAGTCAGCATGCTTCTCCGCAGGATCTCTACGATCAGGCCGGCAAAGCATTGGACGCGGGAAAGACAGCAGAAGCCGTCAAGCTCTACGAAGAACTGCTTCAACTGGTTCCCGATTCCATTGAAGCTCGCACCAACCTGGGAGCGGCTCTGGCTCAGATTGGGCGCTACGACGAAGCCCTGCAGCAATACCGCATGGCGCTCGTGCACGATCCCCAGAACGAGATTGTGCTGCTGAACCTTTCCCTCGCGTATTACAAACAGGGTGATTTCAGTCAGGCGCGCGTCCAGCTCGAAACGCTCCACAAGTTCCATCCCGCCAATCAACAAGCCTTCCTCCTGTTGGCGGACTGCGACCTTCGGCTGGGCAAGTTTCAGGATGCGATCGCACTCGTTGAACCCGCCTTCGATGCTCGTCCGGAAGATCCGGCCCTCGAATACATCCTGGGCACCGCATTGATCCAGGATGGACAAACGCAAAAGGGTGCGACCGTCATTGACCGCATGATGCGCAACGGCAACTCCACTGTGGCTGGCGTGTTGGTGGGCGCGGCGCAATATGCCGCTGGGGAGTACAAGCTGGCGACGGCAACACTGGAGAAAACTCTGGCCGCGAATCCAGAGATACCAGGCGCGTGGACGCTCTATGGACGCGCCCTGCAGATCAGCGGAGAGAGCGACAAGGCCAAGGAAGCCTTCCAGCGCGGCCTGAAGGCTGACCCCAATGACTTTGACGCCTGCCTGCATATGGGTGCAATCTTGCGCCTCGGGGGCGACCTGCAAGGTGCCGAGCCGTATCTCCAGCATGCCGTCCTGCTGCGCCCGGACTCCGCTCCGGCTCAGTTTCAAATCGCTGCGCTGCAAGCCTCAACCGGTCGCCTGGACGAAGCCCAGAGCGGTTTCGAGAAACTCGTCAAGCAGTGGCCCGATTTCGTCGATGCCCACCTACAGCTTGCATTGCTCTATTCCCGCCAGCATCGAACCAAAGACAGCGAGCGGGAGCGCACCATCGTCCAGGAACTGAATGACAAAGAGCGCGTCAAGGGACCGCATCCTGAAGCGATTCCCTGACGATCTCTGGATAGCCCCCCATATCAAGCGCCCAACAACAACCGCTATCACTGCCGGTTAGCTGCCTGTTGCTGGTCTGGCGACAGCGACAAGCGAATCTCCATCGAGCCAATCCTTTCGCTGTGTTCGTCGCGAACCGCAAGGCGGATCACCGCCGTTCCCGCAGGCACAAAAAACGTCTGCATCGGCTGGAATCCATCCTTGCGGATCTTGTCGATCTTTGCAGCCGGGATGTCGCCCTTGATCCGGGTTACCGTGCCCCACAGCGTCTCACCATCCCGGTTGAAGGCCAATGCCGAAAATGTAACATCAGGATGGTATCTGCCATCGGCAGACTTTGGAATATCCAGTTGGCTGGCCAGCACCCCATACTCGATCGCGTACTGTTGCATCGGAACCGGCCCGGTGTGCGGAACAAACTTCCTGTGTTCGACTTTGGCCATTTGCTCCCGATAGGGCTCAAGCGCGGCCATCTGCTCCGTTGTAGCAGGTGTTGGCTGGCCGATGGCATCTACATGAGCCGCGAAGACGATTTGATGCGAAGATGGGGCGCCAAATTGATCATCCGTAGCCTCCGAGACAGAGGAGGCAAAGGCCTCATCCTGAGTTCCTGAATCCTCCTCCGCTCTCTGCTTGCTTGCGAGGGAAGCGGTATCCTCTGCAATGTAGCTTCGCCGGTACGCAAGGCGATACTTTTCATGTTCGAGATGAACCGAGATGCGGCGCACCGATCCGTCGTACTTTGCATTGGTGGGTGCGTAGAGCAGCGAATAATACGAATCTCCCTCGCGCGAAGACGTTTCCAGCGCCTCTTCAAGCCCGTTGGTGTTGTAGAAGGCACGCCCATCTGTTTGCTCACTAAGTTCATCCATGGTTGCGAACTCGGAAGTGTTTTTGGAGAAATCCCAATCTCTCCATCCAATCAATCCGCGGGCGTCGATGCAATAGACCGAAACCTCGGCGGAACTTAGCCGGTCTGTCGCTTCCTTGATGCGCTCTCTGTACGCATTAAAAAGGTCACGCCCGGAATGGTTGTTGATAGGAATCGAGCCCGTATACCAGATCAAATTCTTGCGGCCTGGAATTGCGGACAGAAAGCGCGCGATCTGCTTGAACGCATCCGTGGTCAGGCGCACGCGGAGTTCCATTTGCACGCCGGCGAACTCCCCTTCCGCCTTTTGTACGTTTGCTATAAGGTCAGCCTCAGCGGAACTGGGGTGGCTCCCCACCATGCCCCCAAGCATGGCAGCAATGTATTGCGGGCTTGATGTCTCGGGCTGTTGTGGTTTGGTGGCGGGATCACCGATCGCGCGATCGATCAAATCGGGGTCCGAGGTGAAGCCCTGCACGAAACGAAGCTGGTCGCCAAGAACAAAGATGGCCACCCGCTGCCCAGGGATGTTCTTCAGAAACTTGACCATCGGCTCACGCGCTTCCAACTGGGGGGCCGAGTAGTCCCCGATGCGCCCCAGGGGCGTATTGAGCAAATCCCAGACCAGTACGGTCAAGGGGCCATGTTCCGGCACAACAGGCAGATTCATGAACGTATGCGGAGGCAGCGGCGGACGCTTTGGAAGCGCGGCCTCGGCCATCTCATCGCTGTGGTATTCAAACTGACGGACCGACTGCGGCTTTCCGTCTTCGGCAACGCGAAAATCGGATGCGTGCAAACCCGGAACCGGCTTGCCTTGTGCATCGGTGACCACCACATCCACGCGCACCCGCCGCACCGTCTGCCGCAGGACAGAGCTAGAGTCGTCGGTAGTGTTTTTCTTCGGCGTCCCCTGAGCAGCCAGCAAACCAGCCGAGGCAACAGCGCCAAGCAGAATGGCAAGGATGCTACAAACGCAGATCCTTGCGGATTCCCCTCTGACAGCCTCTTTCTTTTCGTAAGGATTGAAGCTGCCGCTGGTCGTGAGTTTCTGAATCGGGCGTGCATACAAATCGGGCTTCAACATGGAATCTTTCTCTTTACGAAATTCCGGTCAGATCAAGCATTGGACCCTTACAGTGCATACAACCCGCAACACTCTGATAAGTTGTGCTTTGATTGAGTCTCCTACAAAGGATATTTTTTGTGGAGATTCACGCCCTTCAATCGTATAGTCCGCTTATCGCGCGTGCGCATCTTGTCGCTTGTCTAGCTAAAACCCGCGCGTCTACAAGAAGTTGCGGCCCTTAGCGCGTTTCTTTCACCGGCACAATCCGATCGGCAGCTACGTTCTTGAGCGTCTGCACAGTTCCGTCGGAAACACGGCCGGAAATCCGTCGAATATGTGGCAACGCTTCACGGTTGGCTGGAAGCCTTGTGCGGGATCTTCTGAAGCTCCAGTTGCTCCTTGCCTTCCACCACCAGGTAGAACTTGTCGGCTTCCACGTCGTGAAAGACTTGCTTCAGGCCGCTGGGCCAACTGATCTCGACGGTCTCGACATGGGTCGCTTTGGCCAGCCCGAAGTTTGCGCGTAGGTCGCTTTGCGAGAGATAGCTCCCGCCTCCGGCAATCTCCCGTATCTGCGAGAGCCCGCCAGCCACAATGTGGATGCGAGCACCCATGGCGTCGCGATTGCTTTTCGTTCCCACCAGACGGAAATTCACAAAGTGATTTCCATTCCCTCCGCTATTGTGCAAGAGCAGCGGCGGGTCTCCGTTGTTGCCCACAACAATGTCCACAAAGCCATCATTGTCGAAGTCGGCGAAGGCTACTCCCCGGCCAGCGTAGGGCGTCTTGAAACCGTCTCCCGCCTGCTTGGTGGTCTCGACGAACTTTCCATTTCCCTCGTTGTGGAAGAGCGTGTTGATCTGCTTGAAGTGGGTTTGGGGATCAATCGCTTCGATTTCCGGATACACGTGCCCATTGGCGATAAACAGGTCTAGCCAGCCGTCATTGTCGTAATCAAAAAAGCCGCCACCAAAACTAAGCTCGTCGCGAGTTGAGTATTCGATGCCAACCTCGGAACTGACATCCCAGAAATCGCCTTGGTGGTCATTGTGCCAGATGTGGTCAGAGGCCTTCTGGAAATCAGAGATGTAAAGATCGAGCCAGCCGTCGTTGTCGTAGTCGCCCAGAGAAATGCACATAGCCGCCATGATGTTGCCGCGCGCCGTCGTGGCCATGCCCGAAGTGATGCCGACCTCGGTGAACTTGCCGTTGTGATCATTATGGAAGAGAAACGAAGGCACCCCGTCGTTGGCCCCGAACAGATCGGGCCAGCCGTCGTTGTCGTAGTCGCCCACACCGACAGCAAGCCCCTTGCCGTCCGGCTTGTAGACGCCCGATGCGACTGTAACGTTGCTGAAGGTTCCGTCGCCGTTGTTGTGGTATAGGATGTTTGCGCTTCCCTTGTACGCCGAGGGCGCGCAACTGGACTGCACTGCTCCCAGGGCACAATAACGGGGCCCCGCTTCCAGGTTCACGTATCCTGCAACGTAGAGATCGAGCAGGCCATCGCGATCGTAGTCGAAGAAGGCGGCACCGCTGTGGAAGAGTGTGCCCGATTCCGTGCCAGCCACTTTCGCCTTGTCCGTAACGTCGGTAAAGGTGCCGTCGCCGTTGTTGCGGTAAAGAACGTTGCGCCCGTACTGGGTCACAAATAAGCTAGGAAACCCGGAGTTGTTGTAATCGCCCCAGATGCAACCCATGCCGTAGCCCGTGCCCGGCACGCCAGCCTTGTCGGTTACGTCGGTGAAGGTCCCGTCCCCGTTATTGTGGTACAAGGCATTGCGAACGTTGATGCCGTGATGGTAGAGGTCGCGACCGTTGACGAAATAAATATCCTGCAGACCGTCGCCGTCAAAATCGGCAACACAAACACCTGGGCCGAATATCTCGCGGTTGATGGCGATCCCTTCGTTGCCGCGGTAGTTCACAAACTTGATTCCAGCCGCAGCCGTGACATTTGTAAACTGGATCGGTCCTGGATGAGCGCCAGACTGCGTGCCGGGTTGCGAGCCAAGTTGTGACCCAGGCTGCGAGCCATCGGACTCCGCAGAAGTCGTATAGGCTGCCATGAGAACCATCAACGCCACGCAAAGCCCGCAGCGATACCATGGCACAGCGAATAACACAGCCCGTTGCAGTCTCATGATCCCCTGTATCAATTTTGCCACACCAGGGGACGGCTTGTCGCAAAGGCTGTTCCAAACTCGCTTGTTGAACCGTATCCGTCCTACTGGGCACACGGTTGCGTGCGATGGAGAAGCATCGCGCTCACTGCGCACCCACGCCCTGCCGCTGGTCTGGCGGCAACGGCAAGCGAATCTCCATCGATCCAATATGTTCGCTGTGTTCGTCGCGAACCGCAAGGCGGATCACTGCCGTTCCCACAGGGACAAAAAACAACTGTATCGCCTGGAAACCCTCCTTGCGAATGTTGTCGATCTTGGATACCGGAATCTCATCTTTGATCCGCGTTTTTGTACCACACAGCGTCTCGCCGTCTTCGTCAAAGGCCAAAGCCGCCATCGAAAGATCCGAATGGTAGGCGCCGTTTACTGACTTGGGAAGATCCAACTGGCTCGCAAGCACCGAATACGCAATCGCGTACTGCTGCATCGAAACTGGAGTTTTCGGCTGAACGAACTTCTTGCCGTCGTTCTTGGCCGCTTGCTCCCGATAGGGTTCAAGCGCGGTCATCTGCTCGGCTGTCGCCGGTGCCGGCACTCCAACGGCATCCACGTGCGCCGCAAAGATGAGTTGGTGAGAAGGCGGCTCGACTAACTGCGCAGCTTCCTCCAGCGAATCGGAGGCGACCGGAGCCTGATCCGGGGAGCCAGCGCTTTGATCTGCCAGGCTCTGCTTATGCGCAACTGAAGCATCATCGTCGGAGATATAGCTTCTTCGGTAGGCAAGATGATAATGTTCCTGCCCAACGTGGACCGAGATGCGGCGCACCGATCCATCGTACTTCGCGTTGTTCGGCGCATAGACCAGCGAGTAGTAAGAAGAGCCTTCAGCCGAGGCCTTGTCCAGGGCCTGTTCGAGCCCGTTGTTGTTATAGAAGGCATGCCCTCCGGTCTGTTCGCCGATCAAGTTCATGGTCGCGAATTCTGCGGCGTGATCAAAGAAATATTTTGAGACGCCTGTAAAGCCGGTAACAGTACCATTGGAAGCGCTAGAGGTGACGTTCGTTGCTAACGACCGCGCATCGATGGGATAGACCGCTATCTCGGCGGAATTCAACCGGTTGGTCGCGTCCTTGATGCGATCATTGTAGTTGCGGACGCCTTCGTACTGGTGGTTCCCTGGTTGGTTCACCAATATGTTCGTCCCCGGAACCGGCGTTATGACCACTCCTGTTTCCGTCCGTTGGATCCCATTATTGGCCAGTGAGATATCTGCGGGAAACGAGCCCGTATACCAGATCAGGTTCTTGCGGCCTGGAGTCCCGGCTAGAAAGCGGCCGATTTGCTTGAGCGCATCCAGGGTCATCTCCACACGGAGATCCAGACGAGTGATTTCCTCTCTCGCAACTAATGCCTGCTCTGCCAAGATCACTCTGTCTACGGCTGCATTAGTATCCCGATTGTCAGTTTTCGTTCCCTCCAATCGCTCCACATTCTCGGTAACTAATGGATCGACGTACGATATGTCAGAGCGTTGCGGTGTGGTGGCAGCGTCGTTGATCGCGCGCTCGATCAAATCGGTATCCGAGGTAAAGCCCTGCAGAAAATGAAGCCGGCTGCCGAGAACAAAGATGGCGATCCGCCGACCGGGGTTCTTCTTCAGAAACTTGATCATCTGCTCGCGTGCAAAGTATTGGTCGTCCATGGGCGTATTGAGAATGTCGTACAGCAAAACCGTCAGTGGGCCGTGCTCGGGCGACGTCGGCAAGTTCATGAAGGTATGCGGAGGCAGCTGTGGGCGCTTCGGAAGCGGAGCATCCGCAACCTCATCGCTGTGGTATTCGAACTGGCGGACCGATTGCGTCTTTCCGTCTTCGGCAATGCGAAAATCGGATGCGTGCAAACCCGGAACCAGGTGCCCCTGCCCATCGGTGACCACCACATCCACACGCACCCGCCGCACCGTCTGCCGCAGAACAAAGCTCGAGTCGTCGGTAGTGTTTTTCTTCGCCGACTCTTGAGCAGCCAGCACACCAACCGAGGCAACAGCGCCAAGAAGAACGGCAAGGATGCTACAAACGTAGAGCCTTGCGGATTCAGATCGGACAGCTTCCTTCATTTCGCGAAGACTGAAGCGGTCGCCGGTCGTGAGTTTTTGAATCGGGCGTGCGTGCAAATCGGGCTTCATCATGAAATCTTTCTCCTGTTGGAATTCCGGTCAGATCAAGCATTGGACCCTTACAGTGCATACAATCCGCAACACTCTGATAAGTTGTGCTTTGATTGAGTCTTCTACAAAGGATATTTTTTGTAGAGATTCACACCCTGCAATTGTATAGCCCGGTTATTGCCTTGTGCATCTTATCGCTTGTCATGCAGGGACCGGCTGCGCACGCAAAACCGTCACGGTCCCGAGCGCGGCTCCACCACTTGCACAATCCGATCGGCGGCTACGTTCTTGAGCGTCTGCACAGTCCCGGACGGCCAGCGAATCTCGACTTCGTCGGCCGTGCGCGCATCTCCCAGGCCGAAGTGAACTGGGCCAGCGCTCGATGACGCATAGCCGCTCGCAGTCGTCATGTGGTTGAACTGAACCTTGCCCGCCGTTGTTACTTTGATGCGTGCGCCGATTCCATCTCGATTGCTCTTGGTCCCTTGCAATGCAAACTCAATCCAATGATTCGTTCCTGGGCTGTCGTTCTTCCATATCTCCGCCGGTGCGCTGATCGCGGTCACCACCAGATCGAGCTTGCCATCGCCGTTAAAGTCGGCAACGGCCGCGCCGCGATGTCTGCGAGGCGGCTGTGCACCAAAGCCTGCTTCTTCGGTCAGGGCAGCCCATTTGCCTTGCAAGTTGCGAAAGACGGTGTTGAGCTGGTCCACATGAACCCGGCTCGCCATGTTGGGTGAAGCAACGTCGCCGCGTGCGACAAAAATATCCTTCCAGCCGTCATTGTCGAAATCGGCAATGTTGACGCTGTACCCCGACATCGGATCGCTGAGCGCGGTCATTCCACTGTGCGCCGTAATATCCTCAAAAGATTTTCCCGCCACGTTCTGGTAAAGGGGAAAAGTCTCGTTCTGAAGCGCGGACAGGGCAATGTCCGGATATCCGTCGTTGTTCAGATCGCGGAAATCGCATCCCATCCCGGATATCAGGTTTCCGTGTTCTGGCAGAGCCACGCCCATCTCGAAAGCAACCTCCTCGAAATGATTGTGCCCCTTGTTGTGGTAGAGAAAGTTGAAGAGTTTGTCGTTGGTGACAAAGATATCCGGCAGGCCGTCGTTGTCGTAATCGGCAATCGCCGCCGACATGCCTTTCCCCGGATGGGCGCGGATGCCGGCTTGCTCCGAAATATCGGTAAAGGTGCCATCGCCGTTGTTGAGGAAGAGTTGGCTCGGCGTCTCCTTGTAGAACTTCGGATGGCAGTACTCGGGCTGTCCGTTGAATTTGCAGTCCGGCTCCTTGCTGCCGTCCCAGGACAAATAATTGACAACAAACAAGTCGAGTAGCCCGTCATTGTTGATGTCGACCCAGGCCGCCGTCACGGACCAAAGGGGTCCGTATTTGGGATCTATCGACTTATCAAGGCCAGCCTTCTTCGTCACATCGGTGAAGGTGCCATCGCCGTTGTTGTGGTAGAGCGTATTGTGATAGACCCCGGTAACAAAGATGTCGTCGTAGCCGTCGTTGTCGTAGTCGCCGATGGCCACGCCCGTATCGAATCCCGATCCCTTGAGTCCCGCCTTTTCGGTGACGTCGGTAAAAGTGCCGTCACCGTTATTGTGAAAAAGACGATCCCAGTACTTGGGCGAATCCTTTTTCAGGGTGTTGATATCTGCGCCGTTGGTGAAGAAAATATCCGGCTTGCCGTCACGGTCATAATCGAATACAGCCACTCCCCCGGCCATGGTCTCCGGCGC
>Ga0182030_10015354_pt1 | contig 15017 bp, 15 predicted proteins | sample 812S3MmetaG_FD_121299 | JGI IMG/M metagenome (GOLD analysis project Ga0182030, IMG submission 121299) | Permafrost microbial communities from Stordalen Mire, Sweden - 812S3M metaG (Illumina Assembly) | ecosystem: Environmental > Terrestrial > Soil > Wetlands > Permafrost | place: Sweden... | reverse complement strand
CTTTTGTTTTTGATTTTAGGAGTATTAAAAGTTTACCGGTTATTTTTCGGGGTGTAGCGCAGCCCGGTTAGCGCACCTGCTTTGGGAGCAGGGGGTCCCAGGTTCGAATCCTGGTACCCCGACATTGTAAATCAAGCGATTAGAGAGAATTTTCTAATCGCTTTTTTTATTTGCGCAAGTATTGTGCAAGTGGATTATGGGGTAGAATATCCTAATCTGATTATCTTGCCTGCCTGTTGCGGTTTCCGGTTTTATGTGATATAATAATATCACTAGGGTCTGGACAGACCAAATTAAACTTACTATGGCTTTTAATGAAAACACTAGAGTAAAAATACCCGCCATTTTACACTTATGCAGATTGGGCTATGAGTATATCTCTTTGTCTAAGGCGAAGAGGGATGAGCAGACAAACATCTTTACGGATGTTTTTACCCAAAACATAACCCGTATTAATCCTGGAATTGAGCCGGGAGAGGTAAAGAAGGTTTTCGAAAATATATCCTTGGCACTTGATAATGAAGATTTGGGCCAAGCATTTTATGGTATGTTGACTGCCACCTCAGGCATTAAGCTTATTGATTTTAGGGATTTCTCTAACAACTCCTTTAATGTTGTAACTGAACTTACCTGCAAAAACGGCGAGGATGAATTTCGCCCGGATATTACACTTCTCATTAACGGAATGCCACTTGCCTTTATTGAAGTAAAAAAGCCGAATAATCAGGAGGGGGTTCTTGCTGAAAGAGATAGAATTAACGTCCGGTTTAAAAACAAGAAATTTAAAAAATTCATCAATATTTCGCAGTTGCTGGTTTTCTCAAATAATATGGAATATGACTCTGAATCCATAGAGCCTATTCAGGGTGCTTTCTATTCATCCACTTCGTATCAAAATGCGAATTTTAACTGTTTCAGAGAAGAAGAAACTTTTGACCTTGATAGCCTCTTGAAACCGGAAGATGATACTTTAGAAACTTTGGTTTTAAAGGATAACAATCTTTCTTCAATAAAATTCTCACCTGAGTTTATTACCAACAAGGCGACTAATACACCGACAAACCGAATAATAACATCCTTGTTTAGCAAAGACAGGTTTGCAATGCTTTTGAAATATGCAATCGCTTATGTTAATGAAGAAAAAGGCCTTGAGAAGCATATTATGCGTTACCCGCAGATTTTTGCGACTAAAGCAATTGAAAGGACAATAGAAAGCGGTATTAAAAAAGGAATCATTTGGCATACACAAGGAAGCGGAAAAACTGCTCTCGCTTATTACAACGTAAATTATCTCACTGATTACTTTCAGAAAAAGGGAGTTGTGCCCAAATTCTATTTTATAGTAGACCGAATTGATTTGATGAATCAGGCACATCGCGAGTTTTCAAGTCGAGGTCTATTAGTCCATACAGTTAACTCCAAGGAAGAGTTGATGAAGGACTTCAAATTAAAAAAGGCAATTCACAACCTGTCCGGGCAAAGAGAAATTACTGTGGTAAACATCCAAAAATTTAAGGACGAAACCGATTTCCTAAGAGTATCTGATTACGATATAAGCACACAGCGCGTTTATTTCTTAGATGAAGTTCACCGCAGCTATAATCCCACCGGAAGTTTTTTGGCGAACCTGTTTAATTCAGATCGCAACGCAATTCTTATTGGTTTGACAGGCACACCACTTATTTCTCAAGACAGGCGTTCTCGTGACACTTTTGGCAATTACATCCATAAGTATTACTACAACGCCTCTATTGCAGATGGCTATACTCTAAAACTGATTCGTGAAGGAATAGAGAGTAATTACCGTATTCATTTGGAAGAAGCTTTAAAAGAGGTTGAAATATTGAAGGGTGATGCGGACAAGAGAATTATTTATGCGCATGAAAAGTTTGTAGAGCCGATGCTTGATTATATCGTGCAGGACTTTATAAAAAGCAGAATTAGGTTCGGAGACAATACCATTGGTGGGATGGTTATTTGTGATAGCGCAGACCAGGCAAAGAAGATGTTCGAGATTTTTGCAAACAAATACAATCCCACACAAAAGACCGCTGAAACTATTTTGCCATACTCAATGGCCGCCGAGCCGGAAGTAACGTATTTAACCTTTCAGAAAGACAATCAAAAGAATTTGACGGCCTCGTTAATACTACATGACGTTAACACCAAGGACGGCCGTAAACAGGACGTTGATGATTTTAAAGATGGTAAAATAGATTTCCTTTTTGTTTACAATATGTTGCTTACCGGCTTTGATGCAAAACGACTTAAAAAACTATATATAGGGCGGCTTATCAAGGACCACAATTTGTTACAAGCACTGACGCGTGTTAATCGTCCTTACAAGAAATTTAGATACGGTTTTGTGGTAGACTTCGCAGATATCCGAAAGGAATTTGATGCAACCAACAAAGCCTATTTTGATGAATTGCAAGAAGAACTTGGGGACGAAATGCAGACTTATTCCAGTTTGTTTAAATCAAAGGAAGAGATTGAAGAAGAGTTAAAAGACATTAAGGAAAAACTCTTCCACTACGATTTAAATAACGCCGAGGTGTTCTCTCAACAAATTAGCCAAATAGAGGACAAGAAAATTGTGTTGGGAATTAAGAAGGCACTTGAGAATGCAAAAAATCTTTACAACGTTATTCGTTTGTATGGCCACTATGAGTTACTGGAAAAGGTTGATTTTAAAAAGTTGAATGACCTGTATAATGAAACGGCTCGACATCTTGACCTGCTTAACCTGAAAGATTCAGTTCAAAATAATGTAGACACAACCAATCTGCTTAACGTTGCTTTGGAAAACGTGCTTTTCATGTTTCGCAAGGTTTCAGAATCAGAGTTGGTTATTGCAGACCAGTTAAAGGATATGCTTCGCAAAACCCGTGAAGCCCTTGGAGGTAATTTTGACCAAAAGGACCCTGTTTTCGTTTCGCTGTATGAAGAACTAAAACGGTTATTCGACAAAAAGAATCTTGATGAAATATCACAGGATGAAATGAAGCACAATATTGCTGCTTTACAGCAGATATTTGATAAAGTAACCGAGTTAAATAGAAAGAATAATTTATTAAAGGCCAAATACGAGAACGATGCTAAGTATGTTCGTATGCATAAGAGATTAGTCGAACAAGGAGGAATTTTAAAGCGTGAAAGTGAAATACAGGAAGCACTGCTCGATATAAAGCATCAGGCGGATGATAAAGTATTAATTAATACAAGACTACTAAACAATGAAAGCTATTTTGATAATTTGATGATTAGGTTAGTGATAGAGAATTTTGAAAAATCCAAACTTAATCTTGAGCCAGAGTCAGCAAAATACATCAATAGCTATTTGGTTAGGCAGTATCTTAATGAGTATCAAGGAACACATATATGCTAACACAAGACTTCACTGCACAAACAAAAGAACTGATTGATAACCTAAAGGGAGTTTGCACTTCTTATGGTTTAGGAAATGATGGTAATGAATTCAAAATTATTACCCAGGTTTTTTTGTACAAATTCATGAACGATAAGTTTGGCTATGAAGTTAAACAACTAGAACCGAAGCTGAAAGATGCGGAAAATTGGGAGCAGGAGGTTGCTAAGTTGAGTGATAAGCAATACGAAATGTTGCTGCTTAAAATGAGTCCTGATAGCGCGAAGCTTAAAAGAGAACATTATTTGTCCAATCTTTATAACAAACAAGATAAGGAGGAATTTGCTAAATTCTTTGATGATACACTGCGGGACATAGCTATTTTTAATAATGATATTTTCTCCGTTAAAACCGGAACGGGGGCAAAAATAACCCTCTTTGATGAATTGAGTCAATATATAACGGATAACTCACAGCGCGATAATTTTTGTAAGGCGTTGGTAAATCAATTGATTAATTTCAGCTTCGAGAAAATTTTCAATCAAAAATTCGATTTTTTCTCTACTATTTTTGAATATCTAATTAAGGACTATAACAAAGATGGTGGTGGAAAATATGCGGAATATTATACGCCCCACGCGGTTGCAAAAATTATGGCATCCATAATGGTAGATGACCAGGTTAGCAACGTAACATGCTATGACCCTTCTGCAGGCTCAGGAACTTTGTTGATGAACTTGGCTCATGCTATTGGTGAGGACCGGTGCACAATTTACTCTCAAGATATATCTCAGAAGTCTAGTAGTATGTTGCGACTTAATTTGATTCTAAACAATTTAGTACATTCTATACAAAATATTATTCAAGGGAATACCTTAATTACTCCTTATCATAAGACGGATGAGAAGTTAATGACTTTCGATTATATCGTTTCAAATCCTCCTTTTAAATTGGATTTTAGTGATTACCGTAATGACCTTGATACAAAACAAAATCATAGCCGTTTTTTTGCCGGAATACCAAACATTCCTAATAAAGAAAGAGATTCCATGGCCATTTATTTACTTTTTATACAGCACATTATATATTCCCTATCCGCGAAGGGTAAGGCAGCTATAGTGGTGCCCTCAGGATTTATTACCGCACAGGGAGGCATTGAAAAGAAAATTCGTGAGAAATTGGTTGAAAACAAAATGCTTCGGGGTGTGGTGTCAATGCCAAGTAATATTTTTGCTACCACAGGCACCAATGTTTCGGTTGTTTTTATAGATAAATCCAATACTAAAGGGAATATCGTTTTAATGGATGCGTCAAAATTGGGGACTACCGTTAAAGATGGCAAGAATCAGAAAACATTACTTTCTTATGACGAAGAACAGTTAATTATTGATACCTTCAAGAGGCACGAGAGTAAAGAAGATTTAGCAGTGGTAGTTTCATACGATCAGCTAAAGGAAAAGGGGTATTCCTTTAGTGCAGGTCAATATTTTGACGTAAAAAATGACTATACAGAGATTACGCATAAAGAGTTTACCGAAAAAATGGACAGTTATAAGAAAAATATAAATTATCTGTTTGCCGAATCAAAAATGCTTGAGGCCGAAATTAAAAAGCAACTAGACAGTTTAGATTATGAATAAATTTGTTCCTCTGAATCAGGTTGCGAAGTATTCGAAGAAGAGAATAAAATCTATCGAAGCCAATATTGATAGTTTTATAACAACTGATAATATATTGCCAAATAAAGCCGGAATAACCGTAGCAACCAATCTCCCTCCAAGCGGAAACGCTATGCCTGCTTACGAGGTTGATAATATTTTAGTGGCAAATATCCGTCCATACTTGAAAAAAATATGGTTTGCAAATCGCAGCGGTGCTTGCTCTGCTGACGTATTAGTTTTTGAAGTGGCTAAAAGTTGTGACCCGAAGTTTATTTACTACTCATTGTTTGTAGATGATTTTTTTAAGCATATGATGCGAGGTGCAAAAGGAACAAAAATGCCTCGAGGTACCAAGAGTCAGATTTTAGATTTCTTGGTTCCTGATATACATCTTAAAAACCAACAAAAAATATCTTCCGTTCTTTCTGCTTTGGATTCAAAAATACAACTAAACAAAAAAATTAATGCTGAATTAGAGCAAGCTGCAAAAACGTTATTCGATTATTGGTTTGTGCAATTTGAGTTCCCGAATGCCAAAGGCATGCCTTACAAAGCTAGTTCCGGTAAGATGATTTGGAATGAGAAATTGAAAGTGGAGATACCGGATGGATGGAGCAACGGCGTTTTATCGGACGTAGGAAAAATTATAGGAGGTAGCACCCCTGCTCGCGAAATGGACAATTATTTTGCTGCCAGTGGGACGGCTTGGATTACGCCAAAGGATTTGGCATCGAATGGCGAGAATAAATTTATTACAAAAGGAGAGGTTAGTGTGAGTGAAGAAGGTATAAAATCAGCCTCACTTAATCTAATGCCCAAGGGGACAATATTATTAAGTTCAAGAGCCCCTATCGGGTATATGGCTATTTCGAGAGAAGTGGTTACTACGAATCAAGGGTTTAAATCATTTGTGCCCAAAGCTGGATACTCAACGCCATTTGTCTTTTATGCGGTAAAAAATTCGTTGCCTGCAATTGTGAGCAATGCTTCAGGTTCGACATTTAAAGAGGTATCAGGCTCAGTACTTAAAACAATATCAATCTGTTTGCCTCCATTAGCGATAATTGAAAAATATACGAAGATAGCGGATGGTATTTTTGAGAAACAGAACAAACTTGAATTGGAAAATCAAAAGCTTTCAGAACTGCGCGACTGGCTTTTGCCAATGCTTATGAACGGTCAGATAAAAATTCTAAACCATGCTTAGAATAAATCTTTCGCGCTAATGGAAAGCGCGTTGGCAATTTTGAAAACCGTATTAAGCGATGGGTTGTGTTCGCCGCGCTCAATTCTTCCAATCTGGTTATCTCCAATCCCGGCAGCCCAAGCTAATTCTTCCTGAGATAGTTTCTTCAGCTTTCGTATTTCAGCAAGTTTCTTTCCGAAACGTTTAAGAAGATCTTTTTCTTGAGTAGGCACTTTTCAAAGTTCCACCATAGCAGAAAATACACCACCCCAAATTTGGGGTATTTAATTATATTCGCTTTCCTATTTACTTAACCGATAACCCCCATTAGAGCCATGAAAGAATCCATCTTGTTATGCCTGATACTTACATTTAGTTTGGGCGCCAGCGCACAGAAAGGGCGCGATATTATTTATCTCAAAAATGGTAGCGTTATTAAAGGCGCTATCATTGACACCACTAACGGTGGAATAAAAATTAAGACGAAGGACAAAAGCGTTTTTGTGTATTCGGCTAACGAAATTGATAAACGCATAGGCAAAGCGGAACGAAAAGATTCCATAGACAGCCATCGAAAACTCTATGTGGGATTCGACGTCTGCCCATTGATGGGTATATTGAACTTTAGTAAGCATACGGATAAGTGGGGGAATTCCTGGCAGAATAATCCTGATGGCGGTTTAGCTTGCGGCTTCTCGTTTGCATATCATAGGAAATATGTAGGGTTTGAAACAGGTATTTCCTATCGAACATTCGGCTCATCCGGAACAAATTTCTATGCAGCCTACGGTAGCCAAGCTGCTGAGACAGAAAATAGCAATATCCGATTCCATAACGTTGAAATTCCATTTCTTTTTAACGTCTACTCTAAGCCTAAGAAGGTGCGCTTCATTGGCTCTTTCGGCCTCATTGGAGATATGACAATACTTTATCTTAGGAAGGATAACTTGTTTGGCAATGAAAGCAAATTGCTGTTTAAGGGGACTGGACCGGGAGGTATCGTGCTAAGGGAGAATCAATATTGGGATCTGATGGAGGAGCTTCAAATGGGAGTTGAAACATCCGTAACAAAAAATGCGATATTGCGAGTATGCCCAACAGTTTGCTTCAGTATTTTTGAAGGATTGATGGAGGGGATAGACATAAAGTTGCTCTTTAAGGTTAAAGGGAGATAGAGATTTACCAGGCTAAATATTCATCAAGAAGAATGAGGGATAATAGCTTCCTTGATGGCCTCAATATCTGCCGCTGAAAGACTTTGAGTAGCGTTTGCCAAATCATAATACATTTGTCGAGTATCATCATCTTTGTCTTTTGAAGAAAAATAAATGAACCCATTTTTCTCGTAAAAGCTTAATGATTTTCGATAAGCGTCCACCGTTATGAACCGGCATCCAGTCCTGTTTTCTGTAACGAACAATATCTTAAGGATATTGAGAATGTTTTGGCCGATATTTTTTCTCTGGTAATTTTTAGAAACTGCCAGACGACCAATTTTCATCGAAGGGTAGTCGCGTAGTTGCTTGGGGTCAGGGAAAAGGCTTCGGATGCGCTTCTTCCATTGGTTACCGCTTTCAAAGAGTTCCGCAGATATCTTGTCGTTGAGTAAACTGAAAAAAGCAACCGTTTCGCCAGCCACGCGATCTTCCAATACATAAGTAACGGCTAGTAATTTTTCCTGAAAGTCTTTCGATGAGTTCAAAAGAAAATCATTCAAATCATCGTCATCGCAGTCAAAAGGTAATATGGTGTGATTGGAGGAAAGTCTAACGACTGAATACCCACTAATCTTTAGATTTGGGTTTATCAAAGCTAATGCTTTTTAATGCAGACATAAGACGTTCCCTTTCTTGCGTGTCGCCTTTAGACTTGCTCATGTTTTCATGAAAAGTCCGGGCGTCTTTACCAGTAAGAACAGGTGTTGGCTTAATAGGTTTTGCCATGACAAATAATTGTTGCTTGTTGCAAAGATAATGAATGTGTGGTAAAAGTTACCACTTTATTGCAAGTTTATTGCACCAATGTTGCACTAACATTGCACTTTTATTGCACCAAAGTAGAATCAAAAAGTAATATAATCTGATGGTAATCAATTAAATAGACTTCACTTGTCTTGGGCTATACTTGCAATTCCTGGTCTTGCTCGTTCTCATCGGTTATCTCATTGAGTTCGGCAAGACGTTCATTTTCTTTTTCCTTCTCTGCTTGGGCCGCCCCTTCTAAAACGCCTCTTTGGTAATCATTTTCTTCAGTCAGGGATTCTATAAGCAGTTCGTACAACTCTGGCGAGTAAAGGCGCAATTTGTAGCCCTGATTATAACCCTTAATATATGTTAGTTCTTCTGCTTCCATTTTAAAAAACATTTTGAGAGTGAGCTTCTAAATATTCAAGCAATGACTTTCGCTCGAACAGTATTATTTTTTTGCTTGGTTGCGAAAATTTAATTTTCCCGTCGTCCCTTAATTTTTGCAAGGTTGTACGAGAACTGATGTTTAGTAGCTTTAAAGTTTCTTCGGTATCAAGCCAGGGGCTCTCTTTTGACAAATTAAACTTTGCATCAATATGCTCTAAGCACGCATCAATAAGCGCGTAGAAAGCGTCAGATCGTAAGCAGATAATTTGGGTTTTATTTTCAAGCATATACGTAAAGGTTAATTCGCTGTCAGAATCTCTTTAATTTTAATTTCTATTTCAGATAATGAATCTTTGTTCAAATCAATCTTATTGTCACTATCGGCGAGGTTTCTAAAAAAATCAAGCTCAGTATTTTCCTTATCATCGCGCAGTAAAATGAATTTTGTGGCAAAAATTCCGCCTGTAATCTCAAATCCATTAATACAGCCAATTAAATACTTGCTAACCAAGGAATCTTTTGAAGTCATTTCGCGCATTGTAATGTCGATAAATAAAGTTAGGCTCATTACATGTTTTTCACTTAAAAAGTTTCGTTCTTGAAAGGCCCCATATAAATAGTTGTCGTTGGCATTATGAGATGGAGATAAAAGTTTGCATACAAAGGTATCTGCCAGATATAAATCTTTAGAGCTTTTTATTTCTGCATTACCTACAGTAAGTAGGTTATCTTCACGCATAACATAAAAATAATTACCCGGACATTCTTTGAATTTCAACCATGAACTATGGAGATGATTATATATACATTCATTATAATATAAATAATTTGTTTGTTCTTGTCCAAGCTCAAGGTCCAGCATCGTTTCTCGTGGTGCCTGGTCTCGATCAACATATCCGTAATTAGATTTTACGGGATTTAGTCTCATAAATGGGATGTCATAGTGATGCAGACAGCATCTTCCGGTAATATAATCAGGCTGTGAACTCGTAAAAGTAAAAATGCCCAGTAACCATTTTAGCTTTATAGCATCAGCATTGGAGAATGGCAGATTCAAAATAATTTGGGTATAAGCGTCGTTGTCATTTAGCAAAACAATAGTGGTATGGCGGCTGTTTGTGGTAAAAATACCTCCGGTAATATCCGACCGGTAGAGCTCAGCAAGCTTCACCCTATCATTTTCCTCTTTATAGGTCGTAAGGTAAGCCCGGTTTGCCTTGCGGTCTATCTGCAATTGCATTGATTTTACGGTATTCCTATTTTCCATAAATTCAACAGCATAAAACTCCACTGCTGTGGGTATTACAATCTCGTTTACAATTCTTCGTGAATAGCCATCTACCAAATCTTGTTCTTTTGAATCAAGAAATTTGTAGTACCGTTTTGAATTTAAATAAGAGAGGGCTTTGGGTTCCGGTGCGATATATTCTTTAAATGTGGGCCAAGCGAACTCATATTCGTTAGGTAAGAACTTTTCTCGAGTGTAATGCTCCGGCAATTTTTTCAGTACGATTTCTGCAATTTTTTCAAGAATGCCAGTATCAATGCCTTCGCTTTCTTCCGGTGTTTTTTGGTAAGGTTCACCTAAGACCTTATCCAGCGTGTTTTTTGATTGACCCTTGATGACCCCATCGGTTTCAAGGTTTTTTAATAAAGCCTCTTTATATGCAGCCTCGCTTATGTCGTCAGGATAAGACGGCAAGTTCAAGAAAGCCAGATATAAATCAATTAAAGTTTTAGTTTGAAATATACTATGAAACGGTGCTTTTATTCTTCCCACTTTTAACTCATTTAACCCAAAAATAGAATAATTTTGACCAATCCTACGATATTGGTCTTTTTATTTAAAAATATCTTTTAAAAGTTTTAGTTTGACAAAATAAAGACTTTATTTTGCTTTTGAAAGTAAAACTTAGGATTTTGCCCTTTGAAATTACCCGATTATGATCAAAATAGAAATTAAAATACCGTTGAAGTTTAGTGGTATCAGCAATAGCCAGGATTTAACGTCTGGCTATTGTGGGTTTCTTGCGCTCGACAAAATCCTTACAGGCTGCAAAGTTTTGGGCGTCGTTACTAATAGGGTAATGAGCAGTCAGCAAAACCTTATGTCATTTTCTTACATCATTAAAACCCAGGTAAAACAAAAAGGGGCCGGCAAAATTAATTGCCAAAGCCCCATGCGCGTGGTCATCCCAAACTGTTTCCCGTCGAAAGTAGACAGAAGGGATTATCGCAGCATGAAAACGAAATTAACTAATTCCGTCTACACGGATACAATACACTATGAAGGCGTATTGTGCAAGTGTTTTCATGCTGTTTTCACCGCTTGCCCTGAATCGGACTTGATTTTACTCACCCGAAAAGCGAAAACACATGAAAACAACTTTAGGCCACCCCAAAGGCACTAGCCAAAATTCCTCTGTAAATAAGGTTTGCTCTATAGTACAGCCCGAAAATGTCGGGTCAAAGAAGTGTGCTATTACCAAAAATTACCTCGAATTCGAATACAATTTTATTGATAACTGCTTCAATAGCCGCCTCTCTCATAATATCTACACCGTTTCTGATCTTATCAGTCGGGCTAAAAAGGCCTCTGCTCTGATTCTTGCAGAAGAACTTCCTCCCTTGCGGGAGCTTAAAGAAAAATTTCAGCACCTGATAGCCAGCTTAATATCTGAACATGATGCCTTGTCAGTTTGTGCTGATAACGACTTTTTAGGAAAGTGATTTGTAAACCGTAAAACTCAAATAATATGAAAAATCCGTTTAAAGAAAATCAACCGCCAGGTGACCCCATTTTGATGGAGGATCAAATGCTTAAAACCCTGGCTTCCCGGCTCGGGAAATCGACCGGGGAACGCAATGCACCCGTTGAAGGAGAAGACCTTGCTTCCTACTTCGGTCAATTAACCGCAGGTTACCAATCCATGGTAGCCACGAATGTAACCCGCTTGATTGCCACCACTTCTAGTACCATTAGTGATTTTCAGCAAACCTCTATGAAAGACAAGGTAAAACGTCTTAATGCCACCTTGACTGACCTTAACGAGAAGTTAAGAAAAGCCATGATGGAGCGGGACGAATTGCCGCAGAATATTGACCACAGCAAGCATATTGGGGTGCGCATTTTTATTCTGGTAATAGCTTTGTTCGAGTCTTTTTTTACCGCGAAGGCCTTTGCGGTGTTCGCGCATGGCTCGAATTTGGCTCAGCTTTTTGTTTTGGGTGGGTTAACCGTTATTTTTGTGTTACTTCCTCAGGCTATTGTATGGGTCATTCGCAATACGGAAGATAAACCTAACAAATGGCTGTTTCGCGGCCTAACCTTTCTCATTGTTATTGCTGCTTTTATTACCCTAGGAATTTTGCGGTCAATTTTTCTGCAAAACATCGGTTCCACTACACTTTCAGCGGTAAAGGCCAATGGTTCAGTGGAACTGAAGCCTTGGTATTTCGCCATATTGAACATCTTTTTTACGTTCATTTCTACCTATGCCTGCCTTCAAATTCCTGATAACACTCAGAAACGGAACGCAGAAAATGAAACCAAGCTGAATGAAAAGATCGCGGATTTAGAAAACAGAATTCGCCAGACGGAAGACCAGATTACCAGATTGCCTGATACGCTGGTTAATTCTGAAAATACCCGGCAACAAAATATCGCTATTGCACAGGAGAAGGCGGGCCAAATAAACTCCTTGTACTACCAGGCTTGTTCCGAATACATTGAAGCCAACTTAAAGTGGCGCTCAGATGGCGTTCACCCTTTTGATTTTAGTAAGATACCAGCTTTGAAGATGCCTAATTTCTAAACCTTAAATCAATCCAAAATGAAAACTAAAACCTTTGCCGCATTGATAGCCCTCTTGCCTTTAACAGGTTGCCAGGATTTATATAAAAGCGTATTTCCTGAAAACGAATCTGAGGCCATGTCCGTTTTGCTAGATAAGACAGATGAAATGTCTAAGCCTAAATCTGATGATATCTTGAAGCTGTATAACATTTCAGACGACAAGAAATATGATGGCTTCCTGCTGCGATGCAGGCCTATCAGTGACGTTAGTTTAGAGCCGGTTGAACAGTTTCAGGTTAAGCCGGAAACCTGGATTAATGCTGATGATGTTGAACGGGTTCAGGAAATAAAGGAGTTCCAAACCAGTTTTTCACAGTGGTATGTCGGAGCAAGTAAGCCTATCAATAAGCCAAAAACGCATAGCGTCATTTACCGAACACTGGCCGACGAAGCCAACCGGATGGCTGATTTAAAAACGGTTAAAGTTCGCAGAATCCTTGTTTGTAGTGACCTGGCCGAGCATTCAAACGATCTGGACTTATACAATCCACGGGATATACAGTTGGTGCAGAATAAACCGCAGGTAGTTATTGACCGGTTTGAGAAATTGGTTCCCATCAAGTCGTTGAAAGGTATTACCGTATATTTTGTATTCCATCCCCAAAACTACAACCAACAGCAGCAGTATGATATAGCCTCGAAATTTTTTAAGATGCTGTTAGAAGAAAAAGGTGCTGTTGTAATTGTTGGCGCAAATGTTCTGGCAGAGGACGAACATTAGTGTTTCTTAACCCTGGTATCGCTATGTAAGCGGTGCCAGGCTTTTTATTATGTACAATAAAACTATTGCTATGAAGCAGCAGGGTTGGTCAGAAATATTAGGAAGTATCTTAAAGAAGCTGGGCATTACACTATTAAAGGTCTTCATATTTATTCTGTGGGTGATTTTTAGTGCCCTTGAGTCGTTAATTAGGGATTTGAACGTATCAATGAAAAAATTTTTATGGCCAAATAAAAACTAAAAGATGTTATGGGAACAACAGAAATCTTAATGAATATCCTGTCATATGGTGCATCTATGGGAGAAGTTGCAGTGTACTCTATTCGCGATAATATAAAATTTGCTGTTGAGGAATTGAATGCAAAACCTAATAAGCTTTACGATGCCGAATTTGGCAATCCTACCGAGTTGCTTTCCCCAACCAATAACGGATTTGTAATTACTGGTACGGAAGCTATTAATAAGGATATATCAAAAATGAACATGGCATGCATCGGGCAAACCGGTTGCGGCAAAACAAGTATAAATATCATACCCTATTTATTATCGATTACTAACGGTTCCGCAGTGGTTCATTGCCCAAGTGGTCAATGCCCTGATGCGACCGGTAACGACTTTGTCGAGAGGGGCTTTAGAGTATATATTTTTGACCCAAATAACCACGAGGGTTCAGTGATGATAAACCCTCTAGATTTCATAAGTGATATAAATCAGATAAATAAGCTATCTAATCATTTAGTTAAGAGTTCATTAGGGGACCGCAGTTCTGAGAAATTTTGGGAGTTGGCAAGTGTAGGCGCCTTGAATGTTTTTATATCGCTTTTGTTGTTGCAACCAAAGCAATTTAGAAATATAACTAATTTAAAATATATGATAGATTGCTTTTTAGGCAATCCTAAGATGATACACATTCTTGCCGCCAGGGCTCCCGAGGAATTGTATTCCCAATATCGTGCTTTGATTGCCGGTTCTGAAAAGACACTTAAAAGCGTCATGATGTCGGTATCCGCTTGTCTCAGTCTTTGGGGTGATGAAAATATTAAGAAAATTACATCTTCTACAAATGTGGATTTTTCGGCCTTTAGAAAGTCGAAGTCAATCTTGTTCTTGAAAAATGATACTCTTCAGGCACAATACATGAAGCCATTGCTCTCATTAATTATTGAACAGATGTTCCAAATATTTATGAAAGAGCTACCCAAGCCAGGAGAGTTGGATATAGCGGTATGTATAGATGAATGTGCGACACTTCGACTGGATTCTCTTAGTCAAATTATTTCAAATAATAGAAAATATAATATATGTATATTAGTGGTGTTTCAAAATATAAGCCAGGTCTATAACAATTTTGGTAAAGATGACGGAAGTACCATTTTGGCGAATTGCCACAACAAAATTTATTATGGTGGCATGGACATGCGCACCGCTCAGGACCTGTGCGAGTTATTAGGAAAGCGGACTGTCCAAGATGGCAACGGAAATGAAGTGGTTGCCAACCTGATGAATGCTTCCAATATTAGAATGTTAAAACCGAATGAAATTCTCTTTATCTGTGGAGCGCATCGCCCCTACCGGTTGCAGGTTAAGCCATTTTATCTGGTGCCAAAATTGCGCAAGCGGACTCAGAAACGTTTTAAGTATAAGAACCCTAATCCTGTTGTAACAGTACAGCTGCTCCCGCTTAAATGAAAACAAAAAGAAATAGCGCAATGTGGGCATATCTCAATACCACGGGGGTATTAGAGAAAGGCGACCCCTTGGCTATTACCGAAGCTAAGAAGGAATGGCGAAGGTTACGCGACAAAGAACGTAAGCGCAAAGAAAGGATAGGCAAGCATGAGCATGTTATTTCTTTGAGTCTTGATGACGAAG
>Ga0182030_10015353_pt1 | contig 15017 bp, 11 predicted proteins | sample 812S3MmetaG_FD_121299 | JGI IMG/M metagenome (GOLD analysis project Ga0182030, IMG submission 121299) | Permafrost microbial communities from Stordalen Mire, Sweden - 812S3M metaG (Illumina Assembly) | ecosystem: Environmental > Terrestrial > Soil > Wetlands > Permafrost | place: Sweden... | reverse complement strand
TACAGACCTTCCCGGCATTACGAGCGAGGTAGGCGAGAAAGTCGAACTCCTTGGGTGTCAGGTCGACGGGACGTCCGTCGAAGGTCGTCTGGCAATGGACGAGGTCGAGGTGAAGGCTGCCGATGTCGATCTCTCCCGGGCTGGCCTCCCCCGATGGCTGGTGGCGGAGCGCGACCCGCACCCGAGCGTCGAGCTCGCGCATGCCGAACGGCTTGGTCATGTAGTCGTCCGCGCCCAAGTCCAGCGCGTCGACTTTGCGGTCCTCGGAGCCGTCCGCCGATAACACGATGATGGGGACGGCGCTCCATGTCCTGATCCGCTTGCAGACCTCGAGACCGTCCAGGTCTGGTAGCCCAAGATCGAGCACGACCACGTCGCAGGGGTGGACCGACGCTTCCGCGAGGCCTTCGTTGCCGGTCCCCGCCGTCCTCACGTGATGGCCCAGGGCTTGTAGCCCCACACTGCAGACGCCGAGCAAGTCCGGGTCGTCGTCAATTATGAGGATCTGCGCCAATGCGGACCTCCTCGGGTATTGACGCCGCCATCGGGAGCGTGAAGCAGAACCTGGCTCCTCCCTCGGGGCCGTCTTCGACCCAGATGCTCTGCCCGTGGGCCTCGATAAATGTCTTGGCGATAGCCAGGCCAAGACCAGAGCCGGCGTCACCGTCGCGTCTGGCCAGGAGCCCGAAGATCTCGCGTCGGCGCTCGGGGCTCACACCGGGGCCGCTGTCGGCGACCGACACCTCCACGGTCCGGTCACCAAGTTCCCTGGCGCTCACTCTGACGGGGGCGCCCTTGGGGCTGTGACGGGCCGCGTTGGTCAACAGGTTGGCGAGCACCCGGCAGATCAGCACTCGGTCCACGTCAATGGGCTTCAGGTCCTCGGTTAGCTCGACGACCACGGCGTGCCCGCGCATGGCTGGGGCCAGGTCGCCCACAACGCTTTTCACGACGTCGGCCAATGAGACCACCGTGCAACGGGGTTCAAGCACGCCCGCTTGGATCCGGCTCATGTCGAGCAAGCTCTGGACGAGGTCGGCCAGGCGGTCGGCCTGGACATCGATCAGCTTGGCCAAGCTCTGGCGCGCTTCGGGGCCGATGTCGATCTCGGCGTCCGACAAAGTGGAAGAAGACGCTTTGATTGAGGCGAGGGGTGCCCGAAGGTCATGGGAGACGGCGGCGACAAGCGTCTTGGCCAGCCGCTCCACCTCCTCGGTCAGCCTTGCCCGCAGGGCCTCCTCGCGTAGCTGCGCCCGTTCCAGCGCCAGGGCTATTTGGTTGGCGAAGGTCATCAACGGTTCGCGGTCGTGTTGAGCCGCCACGCCACCCGACAGCACCACCAACCCGATCGGCCGCGACGCCGCCGTTAGGGCAAGGACGAAGAGGTCGCCGCGCTCGAACGATTGCGTGGGGATACTTGCCTGCCCGGGCCCGGACGGGAGCACACTGGCCGTCTCCGCCTCGGTGAGAGGTGCACCGGCTGACGCGACGATCGCCAGCCGGTCGTCCTTTGGGAGTAGCAGCGCCACCTTGCGAGAGCGGAACACCTCGGCGAGGGTCGTCACGATGACCGAGACCAGCTCGTCGAGCGGTTTGTCAGCGACCAGGAGATCGGACAGCTCGAAAAGCTCGCGTATTTCGGCGCTCTGTCGGCGCTCCTTCGCCCTCGCCGTGTTCATCCCGGCCACCACCTTGGCTACCGGCACCATGACGACGCCGTATACACCTAGCGCGACCCAGTTCTGCGGCGCGCCGACCCAGAGCGTCAGGTACGGGGGGATGAAGAAGAAGTCGTAGACGACGAAGCCGGCGATGACGCTCAGTACCCCGGCCAGGAACCCTCCGCTCACGACACCGACGACCACGGGTACGACGAGCACCAGCGCACAGGTGGCAATGCTCAGATGGCCACGCAACGGGAGCATCGCCGCGGTGAGGGCCGCCATGCTGGCCAGTGCCACGACGGTCCCGAGCATGCTGCGCTTCATCGCACGTACCTCAGCTCCATCGTGGCGCCCAGGCCGAGGTCGAGGTCATCATCTTCCACCTGGAAGCTAGCCCGCCGGGCGGCGCTCACACCGTGGGCGCAGCGCGCCGCCCGATGACGTGGACGTCCACCTCCCCTCTAGATGCCAGCCGGGTGAACCGCTTGACGATGGAGCCCCCGCTTTTCAGTTCCTGCCAGGGGCTTCGTCGACCGGCACCGATGACGACCTGGGTGACCTGGTGGCGCCGGGCGAAGGCAGCGAGAGTGTCGACAATGTCGTCGCCTGCGACTTCCAGCCAGTTCGCACCAACGTCGGCAGTGAGCTTGGCCAGCTCGGCGAGCTCCTCCTCGCGGTGCCGGCGTCGAACGCCTCCGGAGCTGACGTGGACGGCGTAAAGCTCCGAATTGAACGTGGCCGCCATGCTCGCCGCCCGACGGATCATGTCATGGCCGCCCGGCCCGGCGGGCACGCCAACCATGACGTTCTCGCGTGCCCCCCACTTCATATGTGCGGGACCACCCTGGAGGTGCTCGAGGAGCTTGTCTTCGGTGTCGCCGGCGACAAAACGCAGCGTCAGCTCCCGTAAGACGCTCAGGTTGTCAGCCCGGAAGAAGTTCGTGAGTGCCTGCGGGACTTTGTCGCTCGGGTAGATGTTGCCGTGGGACATCCTGCGACGGAGCTGCTCCGGTGAGGAGTCGACAAGCTCGATCTGGTCAGCCCGGCGCACCACCCAGTCCGGGACGCGTTCGCGGACTGGCACTCCTGTGACCCGTTCCACCGTGGCCGCCATGCTGTCGAGGTGCTGGACGTTGAGCGTCGTGACCACGTCGATCCCGGCCTCCAACAGCTCGAACACGTCTTCCCAGCGCTTGTCGTGGCGCCCCGACCCGACGACGTTGGTATGGGCGAGCTCGTCGATCAGGACGACCTGGGGGTGCCGCTTCAGCACGGCGTCGAGGTCCAGTTCCTCAAAGCTCGCCCCACGGCGCTCGACGCTGAGACGAGGGACGACCTCGAGGCCTTGCGCCCGGGCCTCGGTCACCGGCCGTCCATGGCTTTCGACAAAACCGACGACCACGTCGGCACCGCGTTGGTGCCTTCGCTGGCCTTCGTCGAGCATCGCCACTGTCTTGCCCACGCCGGGGGCGGCCCCCAGGTAGATGCGCAAGCGGCCCATGGCGCCGAGCCGGCCTAGGACGCCGGAGCGAGGGGCAGCGTCGGGTACGTCCCGCCCCCTGGTGCCGGCCATGAGGGTGACGTTTCCGACGTCCGTGGAGGTCCCGGGCCCGAGCGCGGCTGGGCCATCCAGAGCCGGGCCCGCTCTTGCCCCATCCGCGCCGTCCGTACCGGCTTCCAGCTGGTAGAGCGGGTTCCACAGCACCGTTCGACCCGGTTGAGCGGTGCCCTCCACGCTGCACCGGGCCCCGACCCTGACGCCGGCGACGGAGCTTCGTCCAACGAAGAGCACGTCGAGCTCACCGGTGCCGTCGTCGATGGCGCAGCGATAGCTGGGACTGCCGTCGACCGTTATGGTCTCGGCCGAGCGGACCGTGCCGGTGACGACGACGCGGCCCCGGGCTGAGGCGTCGGCGACCCGCCGGGCCACGTGCCGCCCGCCCCACGAGGGGCCCGCCGTGAACTCGCAGTCAGTCATCGCAGCCCGGCGAGGGCCTGGTTGAGCTCGAGCACATTAATGTACGACGAGCCGAGGAAGCCGAACTGAGGACGGTCGATGTGCGTCATCACCAGGTGGCGCACGACCGGGACCGGGAGCCCTCTGGCCTTGGCGACGGCGTTCACTTGTGCGTAGGCATCAGCCGGCGCGATATCGGGGTCGATACCGCTGCCCGAGGTCGTCACCAGATCGGGGGTCGGCGTTATGCCTTCCTTCCTCAAGGCCACCAGCGCGTCGTTCACGGCCTTGACGAGGGCCTTGGACCGGGGCCCCAGGTTCGTCCCGCCGGTGGACATGGGGTTGTCGGCGTCGGGGCGGCCATGGAACCATTTAGGCCCGGCCCAGCTCTGGCCTACCAGGGTCGAGCCGTCCTTCGTCAGCGAGCCGTTCGCCTGGCGAGAAAAGAACGCCTGGGCGATACCGGTCTCGGCCAGGGGGTAGGCCAGGCCCAGTACGACGAAGAACACGACCGAGATGAGAAGGGAACGGCGCAGGTTGGCGAGCATCAGAAGGCGCCCGTCGCAGTGAGGACAAGGTCAATGAGCTTGATGAAGACGAAGGGGGCGACGACCCCACCGACGCCATAGACAAAGACGTTCCGACGCAGGATGGCCATGGCGCTGGACGGGCGCCAACGGACCCCGCGCAAGGCCAGCGGGATGAGAGCGACGATCACCAGGGCGTTGAAGATCACGGCGGAGAGCACGGCGGACTGCGGGCTGTGGAGCGCCATGATGTTCAGTGTCTTGAGTTGGGGATAGGTGGCGACGAACAGGGCGGGGATGATGGCGAAGTACTTGGCCACGTCGTTGGCGATGGAAAAAGTGGTGAGCGCCCCCCTGGTGATGAGGAGCTGCTTGCCGATCTCGACGACGTCGATCAGCTTGGTCGGGTTGGAGTCGAGGTCGACCATGTTCCCGGCTTCCTTGGCCGCCGTCGTCCCCGTGTTCATGGCCACGCCCACGTCGGCTTGGGCCAGGGCGGGGGCGTCATTGGTGCCGTCGCCCGTCATGGCCACGAGCTTCCCGCCCTCCTGCTCGGACTTGATGAACGCCATTTTCGCCTCCGGGGTGGCTTCGGCCAGGAAGTCGTCTACGCCCGCTTCCTGGGCGATGGCGGCGGCCGTCAGGGGGTTGTCGCCCGTGATCATCACCGTGCGGATCCCGATGGCCCGCATTTCGGCAAAGCGTTCCCGGATGCCTTGTTTCACCATGTCCTTCAGCTCGATCACGCCCAGAAGTGACGGGCCGTCGGCCACGGCGAGGGGGGTAGAACCCGAGCGCGCCACCCGCTCGACGATGCGGTCGAGCTCGCTCGACGCGCTACCACCCTGTTCGGTAACCCACCGGCGCACGGCGTCGGCGGCCCCTTTGCGGACCTGTCGTCCCTCGACGTCCAGCCCCGACATCCGGGTTTGGGCGCTAAAGGGCACAAACACGTGCGCGGGGCCGAGCTCCCGCTCGCGGATAGCGAAACGTTCCTTGGCCAGCACGACGATGGAGCGGCCTTCAGGAGTCTCGTCGGCCAACGACGCCAGCTGGGCGGCGCTGGCCAGCTCCTCCTCGCTGTGGCCCTCGACCGGGTAGAAGGCGGAAGCCATACGGTTGCCCAAGGTGATGGTGCCGGTCTTGTCGAGCAGCAGGGTCTGGACGTCGCCGGCCGCTTCGACGGCTCGGCCGGACATGGCCAGGACGTTGCGCTGGACGAGGCGGTCCATGCCGGCGATCCCGATGGCCGAAAGCAGGGCGCCGATGGTCGTCGGTATCAGGCACACGAGCAACGCCACCAGCACGACTACCGACACCGTCGCCCCGGCATAGTGCCCGAACGGCTCGAGGACCACGACGACGGGCACGAAGATGAGGGTCAGGGCGGCGAGCAGGATGGTGAGGGCGATCTCGTTAGGCGTTTTCTGCCGTTCGGCCCCTTCGACAAGGGCGATCATCCGGTCCAAGAACGTGTGGCCGCGCTCAGCGGTGATGCGCACGACGATACGGTCCGAGAGCACCTTGGTCCCTCCCGTCACCGCCGAACGGTCACCGCCTGACTCGCGGATCACGGGGGCCGACTCGCCGGTGATGGCCGACTCGTCGACCGATGCCACGCCTTCGGTGATCTCACCGTCGGAGGGGATGATGTCCCCCGCCTCGCAGACCACGAGGTCGCCCTTGGCCAGCGCTGCGGCCGGCACGCGGCCCTCAGCCCCGTCCGGCCCTAGTCGGCGCGCTTCAGTGTCCGAGCGCATCCGGCGCAGGGCGGCGGCCTGCGCCTTGCCCCGCCCCTCGGCGACAGCCTCGGCGAAGTTGGCGAACATTACGGTGAGGGCCAGCCAGATGGTGACCGACCAGGCAAAAATGCTCGGGTGAGCGACCGACTCCACGAGCGTCACCACCGTGCCGACCAGGACAACGAACATCACCGGGTTCCTCACTTGCACCCGGGGGTCGAACTTCGCCACGGCGTCGAGCGTGGCCCGAGCGAGGACCTTGCGGTCGAACAGGCTGCTCTGGCGCTTTACGCCGTCATCAATGCCGCCACTACCCCGGATCCCGCCGTCAACGGCGACCGCTTCTGGCGCGCTGGCAACGCCTGGCATCTAGAAGAACCTCCCGTGCGACAACTGCTCGACGATGGGCCCGAGCGACACGGCGGGAAAGAACGTGAGCGCCCCGACGATCAAGATCACGCCGATGAGAAGGCCCATGAAGATCGGCTTGTCGGTGCGGAACGTGCCCGCCGAGGCAGGGACAATGTTTTTGGCTGCCAAGGTCCCAGCCAGAGCCAGTACCGGCACCATGATGGCGAAACGCCCGAGCAGTAAGCCGACCGTTTCGATGTTGTTGTAAAAGGCCGTGTTGGCGCTGAGCCCGGCGAAGGCCGATCCGTTGTTGTTCGTTACCGACGTAAAGGCGTACAAGATCTCGGAGAACCCGTGCGGACCGGCGTTCAACGGGCCGGCCCGTCCGGCATGGACCGACACCGCCGCCCCGGTGAGGATGAGCACGGTGATGGGCATGACGAGCACGCCGAAGGTGGCCAGCTTCACCTCCCGGGACTGGATCTTCTTGCCCAGGTACTCCGGCGTCCGCCCGATCATCAACCCGCCGAGGAACACCGTGACGATGGCGAAGAGCAAGATCGTGTACAGGCCGCTACCCACGCCGCCGGGAGTGATCTCCCCGAGCATCATGCCGGTCAGCACCGCGAACCCCCCCATGGGGGTGTAGGAGTCCTCGGCCGAGTCGACGCTGCCGGTCGAGGTTTGGGTGGACGCCGTGGCGTAGAGCGCCGAGGAGGTGTCGCCGAAGCGGACCTCTTTGCCCTCCATGTTGCCGGTTGGCTGGTGCGTCATACCGGCTGCGGCTATGGCTGGGTTGGCCTGGTGCTCGGAGACCGAGGCGATGGCCAGCCAGCTGCCGAAGATGATCACCATCACGCCGAGGATGGCCGCACCCTGGCGGACGCTGCCGACCATCTTGCCGAAGGTGTAGGTGAGCCCGACCGGGATGCACAAGATGAGCGCTATCGATAAGAAGTTCGTGAGCCCGGTCGGGTTCTCGAACGGGTCGGCGCCGTTGGCATTGAAGAACCCACCGCCGTTCGTGCCCAACTGCTTGATCACCTCTTGCGAAGCCACCGGGCCCCGAGGGATAACCTGCTTCACGCCGTTCAACACGTCTTGTAGGTGCACAGGTCCGGCGAGGGTCTGCAGCGCGCCCTGAGCGACGAACACAATGGCGAAAACAAAGGCGATGGGCAGCAGGACATAGAGCGTGCCCCGGACCAGGTCGACCCAGAAGTTCCCGATCGTCGTGGAGCTCTTTCGTGAGAAACCCCGGATAAGGGCGACGGCGACGGCGATGCCGACCGCGGCACTGAGGAAGTTCTGGACCGCCAGTGCCCCCATCTGGGACAGGTACGACATGGTCGTCTCGCCCGAGTACGCCTGCCAGTTCGTATTGGTCACGAACGACACCGCCGTGTTCCAGGCCAAGGCCGGTGTCACGCCCGGCAGGTGCTGCGGGTTGAACGGTAAGTGGCCCTGCAACCGGAAGATCAGGTACGAGGCTCCGATGGCAACGCCGGAGAAAACTATCATCGAGGCCGCATACCGCTGCCACGGTTGCTCGGCGTCAGGGTCGATGCCAATCAGCCGGTAGACCGGTCGCTCCACAAACGCGAGCCACCTTGTGCGGCCCTCGTACACCGAGACCATGTACGAGCCGAGGAACCGCCAGGCGATAGCCAAGACGACGATGAGGGCGACGATGGTCCAGGTGAAGCCCATCAGAACCACTCGGCCTTGAACATCGCCACGCCGAGGTAGATGAACACGGCGACCGACAGCGCAAGGAGGATGCCCTGGGCCACGGTCATACCCGGTCCAGCCCCCAGATCAGGCCCAACATCGCGGCCACAAAGCCGACGATCGCTACGACAACCAGGAAATCAGCCATGAGCCAAGCATGACGGTGCTGGCGGTAACTGCGCGGTGAACCTCTGGCCGTGACCGGTGAAGAAACGGTGAACCGCCACCGCGAGCCTCTGCAACGTGGTTAGTTGAGGCAGCTAGCGTCCAGCCCTGGGCCGGGATCACAGACGATTTCGGCTACCCGAATGGGGACAGCGGGACGGGGAAGGTGGGTGTCACTTGCTTAGGAAGCGCCTGACCCGTGCCAGGTCGCCCGCGCTGGGCGACTGAGAACCTCAGACGCAGTAATGGATATTCTGGCGTCGAGCACAGTTTGGAGTTGAGTGACGCCACGGAGGGAATATTCGGCGCTTGGCTCGGCTGCGTAGAACGGCGCCCCACCGGGGCGACCAAACACAGAATATTCCTGTTCTGCCTCGGCAATCTGGCTGCGCATTATGGCGTGGACTCTTGCCATGGTCACCCACGCCCTGGCCGTCGTTAGCACGGCCGGCTTTCAGAGCCTGACCTTGACAAGTTGGCGCCATAACCGGGTGTTCGGCGCCCGGTTTCAGTTCTGGCCTATGGCGTACCCACGCACCCCGTCGAGGTAGAGGCGAGTCGTGCGGGTTTGGACCACGCGCGAAGCGGCCCGCCAAGTCGCACCATCGCTGCAGCCGGCCGGGAGAACGCGACGATCTCGAACCTGACGGTCCCGTCGTCGGACCGGGTCACGTTGAATTAAGAGGGGCTGGCTTCGTCGACGTGGCTTGCCGGGGCCGGTCCCTCGGAGGGAAGTGCCGCCGCCCACGAGCGTATGGCGTCCCAGTCGCGAAGGTCTCGCCGTTCGTGTCGCCGCTTGGGTGGGTCGACCCCGCCGAAGAGGGCAACGGCCGCCGGCGCGAACCACCCGCGCTTTGCCAACGCGCGGTCAAGCTGGCGCCGTGAGCTATTCCAGCCCTCCTCGGTCCCCGACCGGGGGCCCATGCCGAACACCGCGACGGGGACTCGCCCCAGCTCCTTGCGGTGGCGCTTGAGGAACCGATGGGCATCGCCATGCCATCGTCCCGAGTAGATCGGCGCGCCGAGCACGACGAGGTCCCATTGCCCGAGCGGTCCACGGACCTCGCGAGCCGGGCGCAGCTCAACGGTCTTGCCCGCCGCTGTCATGGTCGCGGCGACGACCTCTGCCACCGCTTGGGTCGACCCGTTCCTGGTTGCGAACGCCACGAGGACCTCGCTCATTGCTTCCTCTCCTTGCGAACGGGCGCGCTCTGCGCTGAGCTGAAAGGACTGGGCGGTGTCCTGCGCCCATAGCCTGGGCGGAGGTAGATGGCTTCGCGCGCCGTGTGCAGGACGAACGTCGCAGCGACGGCGGCTGTGGCGACATGGCCCATTACCTGCCCTGGCGACATGGCCACGCCTTGTTGAGCCCTCGTCGCGCCGGGCTCGACGGCAATGCGGTCACCTGTCCGCCCCGCAGCCCGCTTGCCAACGAACGGGGCCCACAGCCATGCCCAGAGACCCGCGACGGTGGCCACCCCAGAGGTGGCCAGCTCGACGAAAAGCAAGACCCTGGGGGCCCGGCGCAGCTTGGCCGGCGCACCGGTGGCCACCATTGCGATGTCCCGGACGAAGAGCGCGCTGCCGCCAGCCTCGACTACCAGGCCGCCAAAGCGGCCCAGGCGTCGTAGGACGAAGATGACCAGCGGTAGCCCGGCAACGCTGAAGGACAACAACAGTGTGCCCAGCCAACCCTGGCCTGGCAGTTGCCCCACGCCGCTGTCCCCGGTCACCCGCTCGGCCACGTGGCCCTCACCCTTTCGGCCTCGGCACCGGTTGCTCCTTTTGGAACCAGCGAGACAAACACCTTCCGGTCGGGCGTCCCTCGGAGTCTTGCAGACACGAGGGCCACGTTGAGGACCGGGCCAGCGCGCGCTGACGGCGAGGTCAGGTGGTCGGACCGCCGCCGTTTGAGGCGTGACGGCCCGCCACGAAGGCGACCTGCGGGTGAGCCCGATCGCCCGACCGCCCGACCGCGACCTTGTTTCTCCTACTTCTTCTTCTTAGCCTTGCCTTTCTTTGCCTTCTTGCCCTTCTTACCAGCCACGCGTACACCTCCTCTCCGCATAAGACGATCGCGTCAAGCACGCGATGACACAGAAGGCGGACCACGACCGCACGGTCTGGGCCCCCTGTGTGGGGGAGCAGACAGCCCTGGCGTAGTTGAGCATTGTGCCTCCGGTCGCGCGACGCTTACATCGCCGACCAGGCTTCCCGGCACAACCGAAAGGAAGTGTACATCGTGTCCGAAAGCCGCCGCACCGGGTGTCCTTGGACCTGTCGAGAGCGAAGTAGCTCTGGCGGCTGGCCTGCTCGTCTCGGAGCCGACAGAGCAGATCGAGAGGCCACGGCCGAGCCGATCACGGAACCCCTCACGGCGGCGGGGCTGTTCGGACCGCGTTCCCTGGCCGCTCGGCGGAGCGGTGGGAGCGCGTCCTGGCGGTAGCCGTCACCGCTCTCGGGCCCGTCGTTGTCGCCCCGTACGCCCGGGTGCGTCGGACGGGAGCGCGGCTGACCTTGCTGCAGCCGGGGGGCATGACGGTCCGGCTCCCGGTGTGAACACGAAGTGGAATTAGTTCCCATGCCCGTGAATATCACGTAGAGGCACGGGCGGTGTGGAGCAAATGGTCATTGAATCGGAGCATTAGCGAGCTCTCCTCCAACGCACCCGGCTTGGCCAGGGGACTGTGGGACCGACGCAAATCGTCGGCACCGAGGGCCCGAGGCTTGGCGTCGCCGTGCCGGAGGCGCTCGTTATGCCGGTTCGTCCAGGCGCCGCAGGGCGAGGCCACCATCGAGAGCGGTGGTAGCAGACCTGACTTCCGTCGAGCTCAAGCTTGCGTCTGTTGGCGCCATAGTGAGCGCAGCCACACCGCAGGCGTCGTACCATCGGCTCTCCAGGTTGAGAGCGTACTAATTCGATGTCGAGCCCCATGGCGTGACTGACGTCATTCTCGTCGCCACCATCGTGGTCTTCTTTTCGGCTGCGGCCCAGCTCGTGCGGGTGTGCGGGCGCATAGCTGCTGGCTCGGTCAACGACGGCCAGTCGGAGGTGGACGTGCTTGAGCCAGAGCCGGGGAGCGGGAGTTGAGCGACGAACCAAGTACCACCGGCGGTGCGATTGCCATGGCGCCGGCACCAGAGGCCCGGCCCCCGAAAAGCAGGACGCGCCCGGGGACGGCGATGCTCGACCCGGCCATTTTGCGCCGTGCCCTCACCGAAGCGTTCACCAAGCTCGATCCGCGGCACATGGTCCGCACCCCGGTCATGTTCGTGGTCGAGGTCGGGAGCCTGGTCACCACTATCGAGTTCTTCGGCCGGCCCGAGCTGTTCGTCGGTTTGATCACGCTCTGGCTATGGGCCACCGTCGTCTTCGCCAACTTCGCTGAAGCGGTGGCCGAGGGCAGGGGCAAGGCCCAGGCCGACACATTGCGTAACACCCGCCGCCAGACCCTCGCCTACCTTCGCCGTCCTGACGGAACCACGGGCGAGGTCCCGTCCGCTGCGCTGCAAGTCGGCGACCTGTGCGTTGTTGAGGCGGGCCAGGTCATCCCGGGCGACGGCGAAGTGGTGGAGGGGATCGCCACCGTGGACGAGTCGGCCATCACCGGCGAATCGGCCCCCGTGATCCGCGAGTCCGGTGGCGACCGCTGTGCCGTCACCGGCGGCACCAGCGTCCTGTCCGACCGCATCGTGGTCAAGATCACCTCCAAGCCGGGTGAGACCTTCCTGGACCGGATGATCGCCCTAGTGGAGGGGGCCAGCAGACAGAAGACGCCCAACGAGATCGCGCTGAACATCCTGCTCTGCGGGCTCACCCTGGTCCTGCTGGTGGCCGTGGTCACCCTGCAGCCGATGGCCATCTACTCCAAGGCTGTCCAGTCGACGGCCGTCCTGGTGGCGTTGTTCGCCTGCCTTGCCCCCACGACCATCGGGGCCCTGCTCTCGGCCATCGGCATCGCCGGGATGGACCGGTTGGTGCAGCGCAATGTGCTGGCCATGTCGGGCCGAGCGGTCGAGGCCGCTGGGGACTGTTCAACCCTTCTCCTGGACAAAACCGGCACCATCACCTACGGCAACCGCATGGCGGCCGAGATCCTGGCCGTCGAGGGCGTAGGCGAGGCCGAACTAGCCGAGGCGGTGCTGCTGGCCAGCCTGGCCGACGAGACGCCTGAGGGGCGCTCCATTGTGGAGCTGGTAACGGGCCGCTACGCCATGACGGCGCCCGACCTGGCTGGGGCCGAGCTCGTCTCCTTCTCCGCTCAGACCCGTATGAGCGGTATCGACCTCGCCGGGCGGCGCATCCGCAAGGGTGCCGCCGATTCGGTACGGCGCTGGGCCGAGGGTTTGGGTGGCGCCGTCCCCGCGGGCCTGGCACCGCTGGTGGAACGCATCGCCAAGGGCGGAGGGACGCCGCTGGTGGTGGCGGACGGGCCACGGGCGCTAGGGGTCATCCACCTGAAGGACACGGTGAAAGCGGGCATGGTGGAACGCTTCGAACAGCTGCGCGACATGGGTATCCGCACGGTCATGATCACCGGGGACAACCCGCTCACGGCGGCGGCCATCGCGGCTGAAGCGGGCGTGGACGATTTCCTGGCCGAAGCCACCCCCGAGGAGAAGATGGCCCTCATCCGGCGCGAGCAGCGCGGTGGGCACATGGTGGCCATGACCGGTGACGGCACCAACGACGCCCCGGCGCTGGCCCAGGCCGACGTCGGCCTGGCCATGAACAGTGGCACCCAGGCGGCCAAGGAGGCCGGCAACATGGTCGACCTCGACTCCAACCCGACCAAGCTCATAGAGGTCGTCGAGGTGGCCAAGCAGCTCCTCATCACCCGGGGTTCGCTCACCACGTTCTCCATCGCGAACGACGTGGCCAAGTACTTCGCCATCATCCCGGCCATGTTCCTGGTCGTCTACCCCAAGCTCAAGGTGCTCAATATCATGCACCTGGACAACCCGCACACGGCCATCCTGTCCGCCGTCATCTACAACGCCATCGTCATCCCGCTGCTCATCCCGCTCGCTCTGCGGGGGGTCAAGTTCCGGCCCCGCGACGGTGCCGCCATCCTGCGCCACAACGGTCTCATCTACGGGGCCGGCGGCATCGCCGCCCCGTTTATTTTCATCAAATTGATCGACCTGGTGCTGAGCGCCGTGGGGCTGCACTAATGCGGCGCCATTTCCTGGCCAGCATCGTGATGCTCGTCACCCTCACGGCCGTGCTCGGGTTCGGCTACCCCCTGGTCGTCACCGGTCTGGCCGAGGCCGGCTTTGGCCACCAGGCCGACGGTTCGCTCGTCTACCGCGGCGGCAAACTTGTGGGGTCATCGCTGCTGGGCCAGAGCTTCAACGGCCCCAGCGGGGCGCCGTTGCCCCAGTACTTCCAGCCCCGCCCGTCGGCGGCCGGAGCCGGGTACAACGCCTCGTCGTCGGGCGCCAGCAACCTCGGGCCCTCCAACCCGCTGCTTGTCGGGTTTGTGGCCGGGGTGAACACTCTCAGCCTCGACGGCCAGCCATCAGCCACCAACCCCTTCGCCACCAAAGCTGACCCGGCGTGTGTCCCGGTAGACCTCAAAGGTACCCCGGTGACGAGCCCAGTTCCCGGCCAGCGCTATGCGAAAACGCCCAGCGGCTCCTATGTTTGCGCCCCGGGCACGGTGCCCGAACGGGCCATCGCCTACCGGGTCTTCAACGGCCTGGCGCCGGGCGCGCCCGTGCCCATCGACGCGGTGACGGCATCAGGCTCGGGGCTCGACCCCGACATCTCCATCGCCAACGCCCTCGACCAAGCGGGCCGCGTGGCCCGCGCCCGGCACCTCCCTGACAGGGAAGTGCTCGGCCTCGTGCACCGCTACACGGCGAGCCGGCAGCTGGGTTTCCTGGGTGAACCTACGGTAGTAGATGTCCTCGAGCTGAACCTGGCCCTGGACAACCTGGCCCTGGAGCGGTCCCGGTGAGCGGCGCCGATTGGGGACAGCTCATCTTTGTCGGGGCGGTGACAGCGGTTGGCGCCCCCCTGCTCGGCCGCTACCTGGCGGCAACGTTCCGGGGCGGTCGGGCGCCGGGCGACCGCGTCTTCCTCCCTATCGAGCGTCTCGTCTACCGCGTAATCGGCACCGACCCCAACTCCAGCTGGCCGTGGCAGACCTACGCCCTGGCCGTGCTCGGTTTCGGGCTTGTGTCAACTTTGTTCTTGTATGCCGTATTGCGGTTACAAGGGGTGCTCCCGTTCAACCCGAGCCATGCCCCGGGGATGTCATCGACCCTGTCGTTCAATACCGCCATCAGCTTCATCACCGGCACCAACTGGCAGGCCTACGAGGGGGAGACCCAGGCCAGTTACCTGGCCCAGATGGCCGGGCTGGTGGTGGCCCAGTTCGCCGCCGCCGCTGTGGGGCTGTCGGTGGCCTTGGCCGTCGTACGCGGCATCGCCGGGCGCGCCCGGACTATCGGCAACTTCTGGGCCGACCTCACCCGCAGCCTGGTACGGGTCTTCGTCCCCCTGTCGGTCCTGGGGGCGCTGGTCATGGTGGCCCAGGGCGCGGTCCAAAACTTCAACGGCTTTCGCACCGCCCACACTCTGGCCGGTGCCACCCAGGCCATCCCCGGCGGCCCGGTGGCCTCTATGGAAGTCATCAAGCTCCTGGGCACTAACGGCGGCAGCTTCTACGGGGTTGGCGGTGCTCACCCGTTCGAGAACCCCACTGGCTTCACCAACATGTTCGACCTGTTGTTGGTCATTGTGCTGCCTTTCGCCATCGCCTTCATGTTCGGCCGCCTGATCGGCCGGCGCCGCCAAGGGCACGCCCTAGTGGCGGTCATGGCACTGTTGTTCCTGGCCCACACCGTGGTCTCCATGCAGGCCGAGGCCCAC
>Ga0182030_10015352_pt1 | contig 15018 bp, 18 predicted proteins | sample 812S3MmetaG_FD_121299 | JGI IMG/M metagenome (GOLD analysis project Ga0182030, IMG submission 121299) | Permafrost microbial communities from Stordalen Mire, Sweden - 812S3M metaG (Illumina Assembly) | ecosystem: Environmental > Terrestrial > Soil > Wetlands > Permafrost | place: Sweden... | reverse complement strand
GCGATGACCGACCAATCCTCCTTTCCGATATGGGTATGTGACATACCTCGGAGCATGCGGCATGGAACATGGCGGTGCAATTAGCCTGCAAACTTTGGTGCAATCAGAATGCGAATTCACTCGATTGAAGTTGACTGGTCATCCTTGTGAGTTTATAACATTAAAATAGGGAGTGCAACGATTAATTGTCGCACTCCCTCTGGGTTTTTATTTGGGTGGATAGCGGTGGTCTACCACCGGGCTTTCGGAAAACATCGATGCCGTTGAATGCTTTGTAGGAAAGTATCCTTACGATTTCTGGCTTTCATTGGCGACGACGACGGAATATTTTCCGTTCGACGTTTCGGTTCGCACGATCGATGTTCCGCGGCTTGCTCGGCAGATTCTTGCGCTCGCGCGCGCCGGGCTCGTTCGCCGTGACGTGGGGGAAGAGGCATACCTCGAGAATCTTCAACGGAGGATCACTGACCGGCAGTCACATTCGGAGCTCATACTTGAGCTTGCAAACACAAAAGGCATAGACGCGGTTGTCGAACGTCTTCGCTATGCGTAATAAGCAAAACCAGCCTGGCGCAGGAACACGAGTTGTTTCCTGCGCCATTGTTATTGCATAATGATCGTGATGGTCATCAAACAGATCGAACTTAGCCATATCGCAATACCGCTCACGAAACCTTTCGCGACCAGTTTTGGCGTGATCGATCGCCGACCGGCATTGATCATAAAGATGACCACGGATGACGGGCGTATCGGATACGGGGAGTCCTCGCCGCTTTCCGTGCCGATATCCGAAGCGGAGACGGCGGCGTCCGGCATGGAGATCTTAAAAAAAATATTGCCTACGATCGTCGGCCTCCCCGTTAAAAAAGATCTCGACATCCCCGGACTTTACAAAGAATTCCACGCCCCCGTTTCCACGATCGGCGTCGAAGGAGCATATCTCGATCTCGTCTCACAGCTTGAGGGACTTCCGCTGTATAAGTCCTTTGGCGGTAGTCATACGACGGTTGTGGCGGGGGAGAGCGTTGGTCTGCAGAACTCGATTGATGATACTTTGAAAGAGGTCGCTCACTATATCGCTCGGGGATTCGATCGGATAAAAATAAAGATCGCTCCCGGGCAGGACATCGAGGTTGTAAGGGCCGTAAGGAGTGCTTTCCCCGATCTATACTTGGGCGCGGATGCCAACGCGGCCTACACGGCATCCGACGTGGGGTCGCTCGCCGCGCTTGCCGAGAGCCATCTTGCTTTCGTTGAACAGCCGTTCGTTGCCGATGAATACGAGGCCAATGCGGAGCTTCGCCGTCACGGGATCGTCATTTGCCTCGACGAGACCGTGAGAGATATGGCGACCTGCGTCCGGGCCGTTGAGGGAGGAGCGTGCGACATGGTCAATATCAAACCCGCGCGGATCGGAAGCTTCAGGGAAGCAAAGGAGATCCACGATTACTGTCATGAAAAAGGAATAAAATTGTTCGGCGGCGGGCGCTTGGAGACCGGCATCGGCAAAACGATGAACGCCGCTTTTTATGCGTTGCCGGGATTCACCGACGCTTCCGACCTTACGCCGCCAAGCGAGTATTTTGAAGAAGATATCATAGACCCCGACTTTTCATTGTCCAAGGGTTCTTATGCATCGCTCGAAGGCGTCGGGTTGGGCGTGAGAATAAAAGAAGATGTTCTTAAAAAGTTCACCCAGGAGCACTTCGTATTTTGAAGTTGCTTGACAAACTTTCTGATAACACTAAGTATGAATTCTGGTAGTTCGAAAAAAGGAGGGACCATGAAGCAGCACGATCTTTCGGCATTGTCAGCGGCATTCGATGAGCTGGCAAACACCCGTCTCAAAGATGATTCTGGGGTATGGATCCCCGGGGTGTGGGTCGCCCATTCCGCCATTCCCGGCCCCGTGGTCGGGATAACATTCTGAACAACCTTGAGGCCGCTCGACAGTATTTCAAGGTCGCTAACGCCGGCGCGACTTCGCTTTCTGTGGGTCAGTATAATAGAAAATCGTTATCTGTCAATCCTCGTACACCGGGCGGGGCCAGCGGGTGCGGGAATAGGATTCTATCGCACTGAGCTTGAGCGATGTTGAGGTGTTGCCGGTACGCATATAGAATTGCTCGTCGCTGTCGGTCTTGAGGTACACCGGGCGCGGACTGGCGAGCACCTGCACGACGCAAAGGTCGTGGTCGTCGAGCTTGGGGAACCAAAGTTTGACGAGCGATCGGAATTCGGGGCCGATCATACTGTTGAACGTCTGGGTGAAATGATTTTCGAAGCCGTCGGCATCTTTTCGCTGAAGCGTCTGGCAATCGTTCTCGATGCCGAGCGGGACGCGGGCGTCGTTCACGCCGAGCACCAGGTGTCCGCCTTGCGAGTTCAAGAATGCGGCAACGGTTTTCATCGCGGATTTTTCGACATCGCGGCTTGCTTTGCCGATCTTGTAATCAAAGCGCAACGACGACTTGAACTCGAGTCGGTCGTGTTCATTCTCGAGGAGCAGTTGTCGGACGTCCGGTTCGTTCTCGAACGCGTGATCGCGGTGATGGATCGTGCGCTTTATGATCTCCGCAATGTTGTCCGGGCGGGAGATATATCGAAGGGAGAGCGCCGCGCCGCCGTCCGCCGTCACATGGATGGTGCCGTAATGGAAAAGCCTCCCCAGGGGATTCGAGGTGATGGAAATGCGCGCATTGTTGTTGACGGGCAGGGAACCTCTCTTTTTCAGGAAGACGCCGCGCTCGAATCTGATCAAGCGGGGAGTGACGACGTAGAGTCCGTAGAACCAGGAAAGAAAGGCGTAAATACTGACGGCGAACTGCGCCGCGGAAAGGAACAGTATCTTTGCGAGCTGGTACGAAAGGACGTTGGAGAACGAAAGGTCGGTATAGAGTTGGTATTTGGCGCCGCCGAGCAGCATTGCGCCCGCGTAGAGCAAAAGCCCTCCGGCCTCGATGATCGCGAAGTTCCAGATCAGGATGATCGGGCTTCGCTTGATCATGACCCCGTCATTCATGGTTATGGCATTCGGCATGATAGCGGTAGTGGTTGAGCCGTTGATACGCTTAATATACCCCATCTCGCCCGGGAAAAGAACAGCTGGGGAGTGGGCCATTTTTCCACTAATTTCCATCGTCATCCGAGCGGTGCCTTACGATCTTCGGCACGGCAACCGGGGTTGCCGTTGGCGTCACTGTCGTCGCGGTTGGGGCTATCGTTGCCGGGATAGCAGCGGCCGGGGCCGGCGTAGGTGCCGTACCGGAAGTCGGCGTGCCGGTTTGAATGGCTGGGGCCGTTTCTGAAGAAGCCGTCGTGCCGGGGACGGTCGCCGCCGGAGCGATCGGCTGAATGTCGGAATCATTTCGTTGCACAAAAACTGCGACGCCAGCAAGGCCGACGATGAGCAGTGCGTTCAACAGGAAGAAAGGGATGCCGTTCGAATGTTTTGGGGTCTTGTGGTTTTTCATGCTACGCAAATCCGGGGAAGAAATCGCTCTTTATTTTCAGCCGTGAAACTCCCATCTCGTGGAGCGTCTTCTCGAACGCTTCAACCATGGCATGCGGTCCGGAGATATAGAACGTGCGGTCGCGATAATCGGGAACTTGCCCCGCGATCAATTGCGCGTTTAAGGAGCCGTTATACATTCCCGGCGGCGGGGTTTTTTCGTTAGTGACCGCATAGATCGTCTTTATGCCAAGTTCCGCTTCCGCGCGGTCGAACACGTCCTTGTACGCGATGTCCGCCGAAGCCTTGTTCGAATAGAACATGACGATCGAGCGTTGCTCTTTCTTGTCGAGCAGATATTGGACCATACTGCGGAACGGTGTGACGCCGATGCCGCCGGCGATGAAGACAAGTTTTTTCCGTTGGTCCTTTGGGAGCACGAAATTTCCGGCGATGTGCGACGCGGATATCTTGTCGCCCGTCTTCATGGCGGCGAGCGCCTGCTTGAACGTGCTCGATTGCGGATAGAACTTTACGCCGAGATGCACCTCGTTTTCCGTCGGCGATGACGCGATCGTAAAGTACCTTCGGTTGCCCCGGTCGTCGGAGTGGCTGTGTCCGAGCGTCCATTCCATATATTGTCCCGGCGCGAATGCGAGCTTCCGATCCGGCGCGAACGCAAAATTATATACATCGTGCGCGGATTCCTGGATGCTCGTGAGGGTAAGCATAAAGCGTCCTTTGGGGCTGACGGCATACGAGAACACGTTTCCGATCAGTAGCGCGAGCTCCGGCGAGAAGTAGAACGAACCGATGTGGACGTTCGGAGCAAAGAGGAATCCGACGAGCGCGCCGTACGCGATGCGCAGTGCCTTGTTCGGCGGCGTGGTGAGCGGCTCGGTGAGCATGACGAACGCAAAGAAGAAGAACGAGGAGTGGAGGAAGGTTTGAGCGACCGCAGTCATGTAATTTCCGGATCCTGTTGTTGCAACCACGCCGATAAGCGTGGCGGCGGCGAAGCTTCCCACAAGATCGAACCGCTGGACCTTCCGTACGATAAGCAATCCTCCGATGAACACGAGCGGCAAGAGCCACAAATTTCCGCCGACCCACCAGACAGCGGACTGATTAATAATCAACGTCGAAAGCGCGACACCGAAAGCGGCCGGATTGAAGATGTGCTTTTTTCCGATCGCGAACATATATTTTGACGCCATCGCCCATGCCGAGGCGAAGATCAAGAATCCTACTCCGGCGTGATTCGACGCCGTAACGGGCGCGATAATGAGCGCGAGGATGAGCGCCGTAATATAGACGGATTCCACGTTTGCGACCGCGTCGAACATATACGCGCCGACCCGGTTCGTGACCCAGCACACCCCCAGGATGACGGCCGTTGAAAAAACGAGCGTGGCCGGGTCGAACGGCAGGATGCCGAAGAAGCAAAGGAAGAACGCCGCGATGAGGAGTGCGACGAGATAATAGAGTACCAACCGGTACATCGTGATTCGATTGAGGAAGTTGTCGGTCCAGGAAATCATAGTAGTAGTTTACGCTTTTGCCTGAGTGAGGGCGGACGCAAGCGATTGTTGGAACGCCATGCTCGTATCGGTGGCGCCGGAAACGATGTTCACATTCGCGCTTTGCGCCGCGATCGCTTCCTGCTTAAGATACGGCATCGCTTGGCTGTTAATATAGACGGAAGTGCTGTGGGTGTTCGGATACTGAAGGAATTGCACGTCGGTGATCTTCCCGCCGCTGATCACGGCCTGAACCTGGACGTTGCCATAATAGGCGTCCGCGACGCCGCCGATGTATGTGCCGTCGGTGTAGAGCCCGGCGGGTTTTGGCGCCGGCGTGGGAGCGGGAGTCGGAGTTGGTTTTGGCGCCGGAGTCGGCGCGGGGTTTGGCGTGGGAGTTGTTAAAACAATAGGTTGCGGATTGCTTGCGGCCGTCACGGGTGTCGCCGCCGGTATGACTGGCTGAAGCGATCCTTGGCTGGCAAAAAGCACATAAAATGCCGAGGCCAACACGAGACCGATGGAGAATAATATCTTCTTCATATATTCATAATATGCCCAATAACGCGTTTTTCGTGCATATGCACTATTTCTTAAATAAAAAGCGTATTATAAATATGTTCTCCATGGACTTCGGTTTGGCTTCGATCATGATCAATCAAGACAATGCTATAAGAGAGGTGGCGGATATTTCCACAGTAACCGACGAAGAGCTTGTGGCGTTGGCGCTTAAGGATGATCGTTACTACGAGGTCATTGTCGAACGATACGAAAGCAAGCTGCAGCGCTATATTGTGCGGTTTATTAATTGCGCTCCTCAGGACGCGCAGGATATCCTTCAGGAAGTTTTCATCAATGCCTATCGCAATCTGAACGGCTTCGATAGAGCGTTGAAACTTTCTTCCTGGCTGTATCGCATCGCGCACAACGAAGCGGTGAGCCACTTGCGCCGCATCACCGCGCGTCCGACGGTGATCATGGAAGACGAGCGGTTTGAAGCGCTCGCGTCGGAACTCGATACGGAAGCCGAGGTGGGGAAGCGGATTGAGCACGCCAAGCTTCGTGCCGCGATCGCAAGGCTCGATGAGAAATATCGCGAGGTTATCGTGCTTCGCTATCTGGAGGATAAGAGCTACGAGGAGATCTCGGATATCGTGCGGAAGCCTTCGGGGAGCGTCTCATCGCTCATCACTCGCGCAAAGCGCATTCTTCTCACGGAAGCAAAAAAAGAAGGCCTTACCCCATAACGTTACTCATGTCTGAAACCAGCAAAAAAATAATTCAGGAGATCCACGACCGGAATGTTACGCATCGGCCCAAGTCGTATTTTCTTATAAAGAATGCCTCGGTATGGGCCATGCTCATCGCCGCTCTGTTCCTTGGCGCGCTTTCAATGAGCATCGAAGAGTCCGTTCTGGAAAAAGGCGTTGGGGTGAACGGTTTTTTGAGCTCGGGACTTTTCCATTCTATTTTCCAAGGAATCTCGTTGTTATGGATATTGTGTACCGTACTCTTCGTGGTGCTCGCCTTCCTTAATCTCAAAGTCACAAAGGAAGGATATCGCTATCGTGCGTGGTGGGCTATCATCGGCGTCATCCTCCTTGCAGTGACCATCGGCCTTCTTCTTAATCATGAGGGAATCGGCGATCGCATAGAATCATCCATGGAACATTCGGGACTCTATCATGCGTCGGATAACGACATTTCACATCAATGAACATTCACCCGCTCCTCGTCCATTTCCCCATAGCACTGCTCAGCGTCTACGCCGTCTTTGAATGCCTCCGCTTCAAGAAATTGCTGGAGCTTCGCGAGTGGTTTTATATCAAAGCGACGTTTTTATTCCTGGGAGGATTGGGCGCTTTGGCTGCGGCGAAGGCGGGCGATTTCGGGAAGAGTCTTTTCCCCGCGGAGATGAACATCATCCACGTCCATGAAAATTTTGCCAAGCTGACCATTATTATTTTTGGTCTGCTGGCGCTGATCTATCTCGGCATCTTTATAGACAATGTATGGGGCGAGCGCATTCGTCGCTCTTCGTTCGGCTCGGCGTGGGAAGCCATGATCGCAGTGGATAAGAAAGTGTTCATCGGGCCCGTTCTTGTGCCGGGCGCGGCGATCGGGCTCCTTTCGCTGATCGTGACAGGGACGCTCGGCGCAAGCATCGTCTACGGGGTGACGAACGATCCCGTGACGCAGTTGGTAAGTCGGATTTTTGTGCGCCCATAAAAAATCCGGCCGTTTGGGACGGCCGGAGCAAGAGCTGAGAAAAGATTAGGTGTGCATGTTGACGATGAACTCGCGCATCGCTTGCTGGAGTTCTTCTTCCGACCGGAATCGGCCTTCGCCAATCTCCCCGTGTGCTTCTACGAATGCCTGGCGCAGTTCGGCGGCGTGACCCTCTCCGGATTTTTGATCGACCAGAGAATTGATCATATCCCGGAACTGGTCGAGCCCGTTTGGCATAACAAGGAAGCCATGGTGGTCGCATGCGGGATCGCGCACTCGCATCGGTGCGTGTCCCTTCGCGCCCATCACGCGGGCATGGTATTCCCGGAGCTCCGCTTCGTCGTACCTTCGGATGACCGGAGATATGATTCCGTGCGTGCGATCCCGCATGTCTTCCTCTCCGGCGACCTCGCGGAACGAGGCGATATGCCTGGCAGTGTCATCGACGCAAAAGACATGGCAATCGCGGTCATCCTTCAATGATCGTAGGATGATGCGATACGCCTCTTTTTTTGATTGGTGTCCCAGAAAAAGAGTCCATCGCATGGTGAGGTGCCATGCAAAGCAAAAGATGTGCACCCGCATGGCGAGCGCACTCGACCGTGCCGTGACGATGTCCTGCGTAAAGCGGCCGTCGGGAAAATGAGATGAGATTCCTCGGTAGTGGGCGATCGGCAGGAGCCATGGTCCGGCTCCCGGGCTTTGGAGCAGGAGCCGTTCTTCATAATCAAAGAACGAAACGAGGTCGCCGCGAGTAAGCGCGGACACGTCATCGCTTCTGCTGTCCGAAAGTGGTCCGTCAAAATCCCAGATCACGTGGACTTTCTTACCGCCGCGCAGAAGCGCCTCGATTTCGTTTTTGACCACCGCGACGAGATCGTTCGCCGCTTGTATTTCAAACTCCGTGCTTCTCTGCATCGGTTCCTCCAGGAGTTGCCGTTTATAGGTGTAGCGCCCCGGGGTGGCGGTGTCAATGGAGCGATGATTCGAGCACCTCGGCTTCGCGTGCTATTATTAGATAAACACACCATATCCCATGCCCGACGAAAAGTTGCTGAAGTATATAAACGGGGGATTGGCGCAGGGCCAAAGCGAGAGTGCCGTTCGCTCGATGCTCATCGAGAACGGTTGGGTGGAAAAAGATATCGACAACGCGCTGAATTTCATAAAACAGGGATCGCTGCATTCCGCACGATCCGATTCCGATAGCGACATAAAACCGGATGGCACAAAGCCGAACGACCCGGTCTAGAAACCTCCGATTCCGGACCCCATCATCATCTTCGCGAGCCGCTTTTGAATATTCTTGCTGGCTTCGTTGATGCACTGCCGGAGCGCCTCTTCCGCTTCGCGGATCTCGAGCGCCGGATTGAGCGCGATCTTCTCCACTTCCATATTGCCGTTGACGGTCACCGAGATGCCCCGCTTTTGAACGGTCTCGTGCTCTTGTTTGAACGCGTCCTGCATCCGCTTGAGCTCCTGGATCTTTTTGATATCGTCGAACATGGGATACAGTATACCGCTTGCTATCCGTTTTGGAAAAGAATATAAAGAGCGCAGAAGGAGGGTCTATGCCACCCATCATCAACTATCGCATCATGCAGAATCCGGCGAGCATTTGCCCTCCGGAAATATTCCGTGATCTGGTCGGACTTCGCGTGCGGATCTGGACGCCCGAACATGGCGCGGGCATCGGGATCGTGGAATGTCATCGCGACGTTGTGCAGGACATCGACGACCTGTTCGAGCTCATGTTCGCTATCCGATTTCCTGTGGCGCAAGCGCGGCCCGTCGACAAGTACGACTGGAGCGACCCGGACTCGATGTTCGCAAACAACACGTCGATGTTCAACTATCGGACGTATGTAAGCAAGAGCGACGGCCTCAGGAAGATCTCCCGGCATGCGTTCGGCGTTGCAATCGACATCAACCCGTTCTGGAATCCGGATATGCAGGATGGTGTCGCATATCCGGGAGGAGCGGTCTACGATCCTTCGCACCCGGGAACGCTTTTTGCAGGGTCGCCGGTCGTGCTCTTTTTAAAATCGCGTGGATGGATATGGGGAGGGGACTGGGAGTCTCATCAGGACTATCAGCATTTTGAGAAGCCCGTGGGTCTGTCGCAGTAATGCGCCGGACCCTTTTTATATTGAAAATCGTCGCCGTTTCGCTTATAGTTTCTTGTGTCAGCGCCGACGTAGCTCAGTGGTAGAGCAGGGCTTTCATAAGGCCAAGGTCGCAGGTTCGATCCCTGCCGTCGGCACAAAAAGAACCACCCGTATTCGCCTCCAGGCAGATGACCGTTCGGCGAATACGGGTGGTTCTTTTTGTGTGCGTGAGGGTTTTGTCGGGTTTATACCAGGGATAGAAAGAAGGTGGTATTATGGGCTTATGGGAAAAGAAGTGATGCCACATATCGGCGAAGAGGAATATTCACTCGCGCAATTCCAGGCTGACATGGCGGAGTGGGCGGCAAAGGAAGCCCGTAGCGATGAACAATCCGGACATTTTCTCACTCCCGGCACAAGGACCCGAGAGATAAATCCGGCGTTTGATCCATCATGCCTTACCGGAGAAGACATGGATCTTTGGAAAAGGATGCAAGAACGAACGATTACACTTGAGGAGTTTCGGCAGTATCAGGCCGACATCGAAGCATTGGATAGGGCAAATCCTGCTACGGAATCGCGGGTTATCTTCTCCGCATTCGCGGGGAATAAGGCGATGAGTCTCTTTTTTAGACAGTGAGATAACGCGGGCGAGTGATGATTGCCCCCGTCGTCGCTTTTTGATACCATCGTATTTATGGAATACAAGATCTCGTTGGACGAGCAGGACAAAGCGCTCGAGGCGCTCACGGGCCGCACGGACGCGGAGGCGGAACGGATCAGGCGGTATCTTGCCTTGCCGGACCTTTCGCGCACGCCGGGCAACCCGCTCTATGAGATCGTGCAAAGCGCATGCAGCGTGCCGGTCATGCAAGGGTTTGATAACGTGATTATTCCGGAGGTTGTGTCGCCGTCGATCAGCTTTGATCTTTTCGATTTTGCCCCGGATCATCCGGCGCGGAGCAAATCGGACACGTACTATTTGGACGACGATCATATTTTGCGCACGCACGACACGGTGATGTGGTATTACTACACGCAATTGCCGGAGGTGAAGGAGCGCATCGCGCGCCGCGAGAAACTCGGCGTCGTGTGCTATGGCAAGGTGTATCGCAAGGACGAGATCGACCGGAAGCATATGAATATCTTCCACCAGTTCGGAGGGTGGTACATGACGCCCGCGGACACGGACCCGCTTACGATCGATGACTTGAAGTCCGCGCTCTCACAGATCGTAAAGGGTGTCTTTGGCGAAAGCGTAAAGTATCGGTTTTTGGATGACACATTCCCGTATACCGATCCATCCACGCAGGTAGAAGTGGAGGTGAATGGCCAATGGATGGAGATCCTCGGTTCCGGTATGACGAAGCAAAGCGTCTTCAAGAAGTTTGGCGTGGAGGGATATAACGCGTGGGCGTTCGGCTTCGGCTTGGAGCGGCTCGCCATCATCAGCATGGAACTCCCGGATATCCGCCTATTGTGGTCCACCGATGAGCGCGTCAAAAAGCAGCTGCACATGGGCACCAAGTTCGTGGAGGTCAGCAAGTATCCGCCGGTCATCCGCGATATTTCGTTCATCGTGCCAAAGACGTTCTCGCCGAACGATTACTTTGATCTCGTGCGTGACATTGCCGGCGACCTTGTGGAGCGGGTGGAGCTTATCGATGAATATTCCAATGACGAAAAATTCGGTGCGGACAAAAAGAGCTACGCGTACCGCATCACCTATCGCTCGAGCGAGCGGACGCTCACGAACGACGAAGTGGATGTGCTCCACAAGAAGATAGAAGAGGAGACCGCAAAGGAGTTCGGTGCCACGGTTCGTTAAGCGCCGGGATATTGTATACAATAAAGTCATGAAGATCGCCGTTCCGGAGGAGGTTGTGGCCGTGTCCAAGGCGCTTGCCGAGGCGGGGTTCGAGGCATACCTCGTTGGCGGATGCGTGCGCGATATGTTGCTCGGCCGGGAACCGAAGGATTGGGATGTGGCGACCGATGCCAAGCCCGCGGATGTGCAGAAGCTTTTCCCGGAGAGCGTGTATGAGAACGATTTCGGCACGGTCGGAATAAAGACGGAATCCGAGGATGCGCGAGTGAAAATAATTGAGGTCACCACGTATCGCATCGAAAGCGAATATACCGACAAGCGCCATCCGGATTCGATAAAGTTCGCGGCGAACATCGAGGATGATCTTTCTCGCCGCGACTTTACCGTGAACGCGCTTGCGATGGATATGAAGGGCGACGTGATCGATCCGTTCGGCGGCGCACGGGACATTAAAGACCGGACGATCCGCACGGTCGGCGCGCCGGAAGAGCGATTTTCGGAGGATGCGCTTCGCCTGATGCGGGCCGTCCGTTTTTCTGTGGAGCTCGATTTTGAGATCGAGATGAATACGCGCCGCGCGATCGTCAAACTTGCCGGCGGCCTTGAGTCGATCGCCAAGGAGCGGGTGCGCGACGAGCTGGTAAAGATTTTAATGGCACCAAATGCGGCGAAGGGGATCATTCTCCTTGAGGAACTCGACCTCCTCCGCTATGTTTTGCCGGAACTTCGCGACGGGATCGGCGTCGGGCAGAACAAGCATCACATCTATACCGTCTTTGAGCATAATGTTCGCGCGCTCGATTACACCGCAGGGGAGGATTACTCGCTTGCCGTGCGGATGGCATCGCTTCTGCACGACGTCGGCAAGCCGAAAGTGAAGGGCGGCGACGGGCTCAACTCCACGTTCTATCAGCATGAATTCGTCGGTGCGCGCATGGCGATCAAGACGCTGGACCGTCTGCGGTTTTCGCGCGAGTTCGTGGAGCAGGTGGCGCACCTTGTTCGTTCCCATATGTTCTATTACGAGACGGGCGTGATCTCGCCCGCGGGCGTGCGGCGCCTCGTGGTGCGCGTGGGACCGGAGAATATCGACGATCTGTTGAAAGTTCGCGAGGCCGATCGTATCGGCTCCGGCGTCAAAAAAGCAATGCCGTATCGCTTGCGCCATTTGCTCTTTATGATAGAGAAGGTCAAGCGCGACCCGCTCTCGCCAAAGATGCTCGCGCTCCGCGGCGATGACCTGATGCCGTTGCTCGACCTCCCGCAATCGCGGCGCGTGGGTTGGATTCTGAACGCGCTGATGGAAGAGGTGATCGACGATCCAAAAAAGAATGAAAAGAAATATTTGGAAAAGCGTGCGAAGGAGTTGAACAAGCTGGATGATGCGGACCTGCAGGAATTGTTCGCGAGCGCGCAAAAAAAGAAGCGCGCGGCGGAAGGGGAGAGGGACGAGGATATAAAAAAGAAACATCACGTAAAATAATTGCCGCGAGCGACAATCTTCAAATACGAAATCTATGAACATAAAGATAAAGCGATTCGATAAAGACCTGCCATTGCCCAAGCGCCAGACCGAAGGCGCGGCGGCGTTCGACCTGACCGCGCGCGAAGCGGTGACGATCGCGCCCGGCACGGTTGGGTATGTTCCTTTGAATATTGCCGTCGAAACACCGCCGGGCTATTTTATGTTGCTCGCCGCCCGAAGTTCAACTCAAAAAAAGGGATTAATAAAAGCGAATGGAGTCGGCATTATCGACCCCGATTACTCGGGCGATGCGGATGAAATACGCGGATCATATTATAACTTTACCGATCACGACGTACTGATTGAAAAAGGGGAGCGGATTGCCCAGGCGATTTTTCTCCCCGTACTTTCCTTTGAATGGGAGGAAATGGATGAGTTAAAAAATAAGGATCGGGGGGGATTCGGCACGACGGGGAATAAGTAGGAAACTTTTCGTGCCGTGGACCTGGCGGGGATCGGACCCGCTTCTCAACTTGTTAAAGGTAGTATTCTAACCAAATGAACTACGGGCCCATCCACGGCTTGGGTAGTGTAAAAAATAGGCGGTTAAATTTATCTAAAACGCGGGAACAAAAAAGAGCCGCGAAAGCGACCCTTTTTTGTAACAAGCTGAGAAGCTCTGCAATTCCTGCAGAACACTACCTTCCCAAATATAATAGCCTCTCCGCGTACAAAGTCAAAAACTATTTAATGATTTTTTAATCTCCCCATAGGCTTAGTTGAAATATTTCCCTAAACGCGGTTAAATACCTTGGTATTCTACGGGCCGTAGTATACCGGTAGTACGTGCGATTCGGGTTCGTAAAGACCGGGTTCGATTCCCGGCGGCCCGACAAGAAAAACAAAACCACCCTTCTCGCCTCCCAAAAGATTAATGTCGGCGAGAAGGGTGGTTTTGTTTTTCTGTCTGTTTGATCGGAGGGAATCGAACAGCGGCCCAACAATAACAAAAAGAAATAGCCCTCATCGCCGACATTAATCTTTCAGGAGGAGATGAGGGCTATTTCTTTTTGTTATTGTTGGTTAGATGAAGGAATTTTCGTCTAACCCTTTCTGCACCCGCTTCTTTACTATCTCATCCAGGAACGTATAGTCGTCAATCGTTTCGCCGGTGACCCACGCGTGCTTCACGTGTTCGTCGCTCAGTGTCGGCTCTTTGAAGTCCGGCACCTCTATAAGGAACGTCAAGGCGTAGATATTATCCGCATGCTTCTTCGTTAGCCATGAAGTGATGTCGACAAGTTTTTTAATGGTGAATTTTTCGATTCCCAATTCTTCTTTAAGTTCGCGCCTAAGCGCTTCTTCCCAATCTTCGTCCTTATCAACATGTCCCCCGGGCAAGATCCAAGAGCCCCTGCTGATCTGTAATATTAAAACGGCGCCATCAGAATTTTTAATGATTGCGCCCTGTGTTACCTGAAATAAATCATAGCTCATGATTTCAGTGTAGCAGATGCGCCGAATAAAAAAATGCGCCGCCTTCCCGATAGGGAAGCTGGCGCAAAAAGGGGATCACATAACGCTCGTCTCGATGCGCTCTTTCTTTTTGGATGCGCAATAGAGGCCTATGACTATAGCGAAAGGGGCGACTATGGCAACGGTTATAAAAAGCGCCTCGAGGTCCGTAGAGATCTCCTGGGCGGTCTTCATCTGAGTAAGCCAGTGCATTACGGAGTTCATGGGTGCCTCCCGCTCATTCGTCTAAGCTAAGTTAATACTGCCACAACGCCCCCAAAAGTAAACCTTTTGTGGGTTTTTAGCGGTGTTGTCCGATACTCCAAGCAACCTCTTGACACCCCGGAGAAGCCGAGTATACTTACTCCTAAGATACGAATGGCAAAGACACTAAATCTTTCACAGCAAGGTGGCTGACCGCGCGTATTTTACGCGATGGAACGGCCGCTGAGCGGCTGATTTTTTTTCTTGGCAGTTGTATCTGAATGCCTCGCGGCATTCGTAGCGTTATTTAAAATCATCTGCCGATTTGGCGGAACTCCGAATTGTAGAGTCGGAGGACATAATATGGAGACTCTGTGTCACTTATTAGATTCGGCGCAAGCTGAATCCGCGTGTAGCATACATGCGCAATTTCTCGTGACAAGTCAGAGTCAAATCGTTAGTGGTAATTTCTTTATCACTAACGGCAAGTGGTGGGTGTACGTGTTTTGAAGAGTATCGCGGAGCCGCGAAGGCGGCGAGCGTAAGCGCGCGGTCAGTAGGCCGCGACGCGTCTCTGCAAAACACGTACACACACCACGAGCAAGTCAGCATTGGGATGGTTGGCAAATAAGGGCGAACGGTGGATGCCTAGACTAGAAAAGGCGATGAAGGACGTGGCGTAGCAACGATATGCCTCG
>Ga0182030_10015349_pt1 | contig 15019 bp, 9 predicted proteins | sample 812S3MmetaG_FD_121299 | JGI IMG/M metagenome (GOLD analysis project Ga0182030, IMG submission 121299) | Permafrost microbial communities from Stordalen Mire, Sweden - 812S3M metaG (Illumina Assembly) | ecosystem: Environmental > Terrestrial > Soil > Wetlands > Permafrost | place: Sweden... | reverse complement strand
CGATCGCGAACGGCTGCGCGCTGATTTCCTGGTCCGGCTCGATGTTCGAATATCTGATGCCGCCGCTCGTCATGCGCGCGCCGACGGGGAGTCTGCTCGATCAAACAGATCGGCTCGTCGTTCACCGGCAGATCGATTATGGCGCAAAGCTCGGGCTTCCCTGGGGCATTTCCGAATCCGCCTACAATGCCCGCGATCTGGAATTCACCTATCAATATTCGAATTTCGGCGTGCCGAGCCTCGGGCTGAAACGGGGCCTCGGAGAAAACCGGGTCATCGCGCCCTATGCAACGGCGCTTGCGGCGATGGTTGACGCCCCCGCCGCGGTCGCGAACTTCGAACGATTGACGAAGATGGGGGCGCGGGGCCGCTACGGGTTTTACGAGGCTGTCGATTTCACCCCCTCGCGCGTTAAGGAAGGCGAAGACTTCGCGCTTGTCCGCGCCTTCATGGCGCATCACCAGGGCATGACGATCGTCGCGATCGCCAATACGGTCCTGTCGGGCCTGATGCGCGAACGCTTTCACGCCGAGCCGATCATCCAGGCCACCGAATTGCTGCTTCAGGAGCGGATCCCGCGAGAAGTGCCGATGACGCAGGCCTGGGCGACGGAGGTCAAGTCGGCGCCGCGCGCCAGCGACACTGATCCCCTGGGCGGGCGCAGGATCGCTTCGCCGCATCAATTCCCGCCCGCGAGCCAGCTTCTCTCGAACGGGCGCTACGGCGTGATGCTGACGGCGGCGGGATCCGGATACAGCCGGTGGGGCGATGTCGCGATCACGCGTTGGCGCGAGGACGCAACGCGCGATGACAGCGGCTCCTATATTTTTCTCAGGGACATGCGCAGCGGCGTCGTCTGGTCGGCGGGATATCAGCCGACAGGCGCCGAGCCCGACGAATATGCCGTCGATTTCAACGAGGATCGCGCGGTGATCACGCGGCGCGACGGGGCGCTCACGACAATGCTCGAAGTGCTCGTCTCCGCCGAGGACGACGCCGAGGTCCGCAGGGTCTCCATTTCCAACGCGGGGAGCCGGACCCGCGACATCGAGATCACCTCGTATTGCGAGCTCGCGCTCGGCCCGCAGAGCGCCGATGTCGCGCATCCCGCCTTCGCAAAGCTGTTCGTCGAAACCGAATATCTCGTCGACATCGGCGCGATCCTCGCGACCCGGCGCAGGCGCGCGCCCAATGAGCCCGAGATTTGGGCCGCGCATCTCAGCGTCGCCAATGGCGAGGCGGCGGGGGCGCCGGAGTTCGAAACCGACCGCGCGCGCTTCCTCGGCCGCGGACAGGGCGTCAGCGCCCCGATCGCGATGCTGGACGCGCGGCCGTTGACCAATTCGATCGGCGCCGTGCTCGATCCCGTTTTCGCGCTGCGCCGGCGCGTGACCATAGCGCCCGGGGCCACGGTTCGCGTCGCGTTCTGGACGATGGCGGCGGAGACGCGCGCGGCGCTGCTGGACCGCGTCGACAAACATAAGGATGCCGCGGCCTATGAGCGGGCGACCACGCTCGCCTGGACCCAGGCGCAGGTCCAGCTTCATCACCTCAGCGTCAAACATCACGAGGCCGCGCTTTACCAGCGCCTGGCGAGCCATGTCATTTTCGCGGGTCATGCCTTGCGGCCCTCGTCGGACGTCATCCGTCAGGGTTCGGGCCCGCAGTCCGGCCTCTGGGCTCAGGGCATCTCCGGCGATCTGCCGATCGTGCTGCTGCGCATCTCCGAGATCGAGACGCTCAATGTCGCCCGCCAGGTCCTGCAGGCTCACGAATACTGGCGCATGAAGCAGCTCGCGGTCGACCTGGTGATCCTCAACGAACGCAAGTCCTCCTATGTCCAGGACCTGCAGCTCGCGATCGAGACGCTGGTGCGCGCCAGCCAGTCGCGGCCGGCGCCGGGGCCCGATCTCCGGCGCGGTCGGGTCTTCGTTCTTCGCGGCGATCTCATCGCGGCGGAAACGAGGATGCTGCTGATCTCCTCGGCTCGCATTGTGCTGGCCGCGCAGCACGGGAGCCTCGCGGACCAACTCGATCGCGCCGCCGGCCCAAACCCGCCGATCCGGCTGTTTGCAAAGCCCCGCGCCGAGCGCCCCGAACGTCAGCCGCGTTTGCGGGCGTCGCAGCTCGAGTTCTTCAATGGCCTCGGCGGATTTGGCGAAGGCGGAAAAGAATATGTGACGATCCTCGGCCCCGGCCAGTCGACGCCCGCGCCATGGATCAATGTCATCGCCAATTCGACCTTCGGCTTCCAGACCGCGACCGAAGGCGGCGGCTACACATGGTCGGCGAACAGCCGCGAGAACCAGCTCACGCCCTGGTCCAACGACCCCGTGAGCGACCCGGCGGGCGAGGCGTTCTATCTGCGCGACGACGGCACGGGCGATGTCTGGAGCCCGACCGCGCTGCCGATCCGCCATGCTTCGGCGAACTATATTGTTCATCACGGCCGGGGCTACAGCCGCTTCGAGCACACCTCGCATGGCGTGGCGACGGACCTCCGCCAGTTCGTGCCGCTGGAAGGATCGATCAAGATCTCGCGCCTCAAATTGACCAATGAGTCGAACGTCACCCGGACCCTCAGCATTACCGCCTACGTGGAATGGACGCTTGGCCCGTCGCGATCGGCCTCGCTCGGCTTTGTGGAAACGGAGACCGACGCAGCCACCCGCGCGATATTCGCTCGCAATCCGTGGAACATGGCGTTCGGCGCTCGCGTCGCTTTCGCGGACATGCGCGGCGCGCAGCTCGACTGGACCGGAGACCGGCGCGAGTTCATCGGCCGCAACGGCGCGCTGTCGAACCCGGCGGCGCTGGCGAGCGGCGCACCGCTGTCCAACGCGGTCGGCGCCGCGCTGGACGCCTGCGCGGCGATGCGCACCAAGGTCGACCTGGTCCCCGGCGGCGTCGTCGAAATCGTGTTCTTTCTGGGAGACGCGTCCTCGCGCGAGGAGGCCAGAGCGTTGATCCAGAAGTTTCGCGCCGCCGATCTCGACGCGCTGGAAGGCGACGTCGCGCGCTACTGGGACGAAACGCTCGGCGCCATCGAGGTCAAGACGCCCGACCGCGCGATGGACCTGATGCTCAACGGCTGGCTGCTCTACCAGACCCTCGCCTGTCGCGTACTCGCGCGTTCGGCCTTCTATCAGGCGAGCGGCGCCTATGGCTTTCGCGATCAGTTGCAGGATGGCATGGCGCTCGCCGCCGCGCGTCCCGATCTCACGCGCGAGCATCTTTTGCGCGCGGCGGGGCGGCAATTCCTCGAGGGCGACGTTCAGCATTGGTGGCTGCCGCATTCCGGGCAGGGCGTGCGCACGCGCATTTCCGACGACCGGCCGTGGCTCGCGTACACCGCCGCTCAATATGTCGAGACAACCGAAGATGCGCGCGTGCTCGACGAAATCATCCCCTTCCTCGAAGGCGCGCCGTTGGAATCAGGTGAGGCCGATCGCTTCTTTGCGCCGACGATTTCGCAGACTTCCGCGACGCTTTACGAGCATTGCGCGCTCGCGCTCGATCATAGTTTGGCCGTCGGCCGGCACGGTCTGCCCTTGATCGGGACCGGCGACTGGAACGACGGCATGAATCGCGTCGGCGAAAAGGGCGAGGGCGAGAGCGTATGGCTCGCGTGGTTCCTCCATTCGGCGCTCACGGCCTTCACGCCGCTGGCTGAGGCGCGAGGCGAGACGGCGCGCGTGGAAAGCTGGCGCGCGCACGCCGAGGCGCTCAAAGGCGCGATCGAGCGCGAGGCCTGGGACGGCGACTGGTACACGCGGGCCTATTTCGACGACGGCGCACCGCTGGGATCGAAGACAGAGGCGGAGTGCCGCATCGACTCCATCGCGCAGTCCTGGGCGGTTTTGTCGGGCGCCGCGCCGCCGGATCAGGCCGCGCGCGCGATGGCCTCGCTCGACCAGCAGCTCATGCGACGCGACGACGGACTGGCGCTGCTGTTCGACCCGCCGTTCGACAAGACCGCGCATGACCCTGGATACATCAAGGGCTATCCGCCGGGCATTCGCGAGAACGGCGGCCAGTACACCCACGCGGCGACCTGGTCGGTGATGGCGTTCGCCGCGCTCGGCGACGGCGACAAGGCCGGCGAGATCTTCTCGCTGCTCAACCCGATCAATCATGCGCGAACCCGCGCGGACGTGTTTCGCTACAAGGTCGAGCCCTACGTCGTCAGCGCCGACATCTATTCGCAAGCGCCTCACGTCGGGCGCGGCGGCTGGACCTGGTACACGGGCTCGGCCGGCTGGCTGCAGCGCGCGGGCGTCGAGAGCCTGCTGGGGCTCCGGTTCCGGGGAGCGACTCTCTGCATCGATCCCTGCATTCCCAAGGCGTGGCCCCGCTTTGAGGCGACGCTGAAATATCGGACCTCGCGCTACGCGATCTTTGTCGAGAACCCGCACGGCGTCTGTCGCGGCGTTGTCTGCGCGCGCATCGACGGGGTCGAGATAGCTGAGCGCCCGCTGCGCATTCCCCTGACCGATGACGGCGGCCGGCATCGCGTTGACGTGCGCTTGGGGTGAACGCGATGGTCATAGCCTTGACAAGCCATTTGCTCTTGGTAGGAGCGGCCCTATCGGAGGCCGTCATGGAACATCAACAACCCTTTCACGCCCGAAGCGGCGACGTTCTGATTGAGGGCGATGTGGCCGTCTTGTCGTTTCTCACATCGATTGATGGCCAACCGAATGTGTCTGTTTCAATGAAGACACATGTATTGGAATCGCTGCACCTTAGAATAATGCGTGCGCTAAACGAGCGGCAGCAACAAATTCCGCGACAGTTAACAGTCCGGAGAGGTTCCCTAAGGGGAAATCGGCGTGGTTTAAGCGCCGCCGTTCGCGAGGCCATGCCTACCGGGGGACTCGCTCAATGGGGGGGCGCGAGTTCAATCGTGCAGATTGAGGAAACCTGCGTTGGCAACAGAAGACCTCGCGGTCTGATCGTCCCGCCTGCGTAGTTTCCGAGACTGGCGGGGCGCCGGTCCGGCGATCAGGATCGCCTATCAACGAAGGAGCCGCCGGTGGCAAAGCCGCATCCGGTCTACGTATTGCAGGCGAATCTTGAGACCGCGCGCCTGCAGGCGGTCGAAACCCTCGCCGCGCGGGACGGCGCCTATACTCCCGACGCGCTGCGGGAACTCGCCGCGCTGCAGGTCGCGCTGAGCGCCGTCCGGGAAGTCATCGAGACCCATGGCGGCAGGCTCGGCTGGGGCAATGAGATCCCGCTGGCGTAGCGGTTGGCGAAGAGATTTCCTTCGATCGAAAATCGTGCAATATTCCATCCGGAAAAACAGAATCCATGTTAGCTTGCTTCTTATCGACGGAAGCGACATATCGCGCCCTCTCATTGCCGCGAAAGCGGCAATCCAGCGGGAAGGCGCGCTGCGGCGCGCCTATCGGGATGCCTGCTTTCGCGGGATTTGATTGGCGGGTTGGGACGGCGACGTCGAGGAACACATTTTGGCCGCAAAATTCGAAAGATCGTTTCGCGAAACGATCAAGCCCTTGGAAAGTCTCGAAGGCGCGAACTCCGGCGATTTCCGGATGCAAGGATATCAAGGACTTAGCGAACGCGTCGTTTTGCCGGTTTTTTCGCTATCGCGGGAACTTACCGACCCCTCTCGTAAAACCAGAAAAATTTGGAATCGCGAAAAAGGCTTCTTCTTCTCTCTAACCCATTGAAAAGGCTCAAAATCGACGAAAAAAGTTTTGGAAATGTTTGGAAAAAGCTTGGAAAAGCTTGCTGCGCCGGGCCCCCACCCGGGGGCAATAGCGCCTGAGTACTTTCCGAGGCTGATCGCGGCCTTCGAAACGCTCTAGTTGAGGGCGAGGCGGGCTATCGGGAAGCAGGGCGTCGCCCTCGCCGCCATCCCGCTCAACCAAGGCGCCGATGCTATGAGCCATGCCGCCCTGTCGCCCCTTCTGGGTCGTGAGTTTGACCCATTCCTGTTTGCGCCGGTCGGGCATCAGAGGAACGGCATGCTGCTGAGCGTGCTCTCCATGTTCGCCCGGCTCGACGTCGACCCCTGGCAGGAAGCGGCGAGCCTCTCCCGCATGTCGAAGGCGACGGCGACGGCGCGATTGACCGCGCTGATCGAAGCCTTGCCCGATGCGCCCACCGCGGGCGTCCCCGTCGCGACGGTCGCCGGCGATCTCGTCGCGCTGCTGCCGAGGCCCCATGTCTTCGCGCCGGCCGCGCCGCAAAAGCTGGCGGGCGTCTCGGGGTTCGCGAACGCCCGTTTCGGGTTGGGGGTTAGCGTTTTGGCGCTTCTGGTCTTCCTCGCGATGCTATTCTCGTATGGATCGCGGTTCGGACCGGGCAAGGGAGCCGCGCCGCCCGCGTCGCTCGACGCGCAAACCGCCAAGCCGCCGCGGAACGGTTCCGACCCCTAAGGAAGGGCTTCGTTTAGGCGGCCGCCGCAGGAGCGGCGACCGGCGCGACGCCGGGATGAACGTCGACCCGCGACGGCTTCGAGGCGCCGAGGATCGTTTGCGCGCGTTCGATCTCTTCCGCGGAGCCGCGCGCCATCACCAGGAAGCTGTCGGCCTTGATGTCGGACTCGTACTGAAGCACGCTGTCCTTGGGAATGCCGACGCTGTAGAGCGCGGCGCCGAGCGCGCCCAAGGCGCCCACGATGACCGCGTTTTCGATGCCCGAAATGATGACCGCCGCGAGGTATCCAACGATCAGCACCGGTCCCGACACGGGCGTTGCGAGAAACAAACCGCCGAAAAACAGACCCCAGAAGCCGCCCCAGAACGCGCCGCGGGAACCCCAGAACTTGATGCGGTCGCCAATGTTGTAGAAGCCGACGACCTTTTCCTCGGAATGATAACCTTTGCCGACGACGCTGAGGTTCCTCATGTCGAAGCCCGCCGCGGCCAGCGTTTTCACGGCCATCTCCGCGGAATTGTGATCGGGAAATACGGCTATCGCTGTTTGATACTTATCCATGCGAGTCTCCTGTTGGGCGAGGCGGCGCCCGTGTCAGCGGCGACCGCCGCGCGCCCGGTAAAGCGACAGTAACGGCCGATGCGCTTGAAAATAGGATCGGAAACTACTCAGCGCGCGCCAGCCGCGCCGGCCTACGCGAGCGCCGCGTCGAGCGCGACGCCCAGCTCCGAGAGCCCTGCGTCGACGTCCTTGAGATGAACGCGCAGCGCGCGGCGCCCCCGCTCGACGAGCACCGCAAGATCGCCGCTCGCCTGCGCGGCCTTGACGACCCCGAAGCTATAAGGATGGCCGGGCACTTCGATATCATTGGGATCATCACAGGTGATCTGCAGGAACACTCCGGAGTTGGGCCCGCCCTTGTAGGCTTGGCCGGTAGAATGCTGGAAGCGCGGCCCAAAGCCGAGACAGGTCGCCGCGCGGGTCTTGTCGCGAATCTTGGCGCGCATCGCCGTCAGCGCGCGCGTATGAGCTTCGTTGCGCTCGATATAGGCCAGCAGCGCGACATAGTCGCCCGCGGGCCCGCCCGCATTCACCCGGCCGAAGTGGCTCTTGAGATAGCCCGTCAAACTATTGTTTCGCCCGAGTTCCCCGGCGTTTCGCGGATCGGCGTAGAGCAAGATGCCATTTTCCCGGAATATCGGGGTCTCCGACGGCAGGCGGTGCGTCTTCGCGTAGTCTTCGGTCATCGCGCGCGTCTTCAGCTTGCTCGCTTCCACGTCCGGTTGGTTGAAGGGATCGATCGCGAGGATCGAACCGGCGACCGCAACCGCGATCTCCCAGCGGAAGAACTCTTCTCCGAGGCTCCAGACATCTTTGACCGTGATCCGCGCGACGGGATGTCCCGCGCGCTCCAGCGCCGCCATTGCGTCGACTTGAGAGGCATCCTCCTTCCCCGCCAACTGCAAATGAACGAAGAATCGATCCGCGCCGTAATGCTGCGGCTCCGACACTGGCTCGTCCGCGAGGGGTATCAAGCCTCGCCCCTCTTTCCCCGTGCTTTCGGCGAGCAATTGTTCGAGCCAGGCGCCCAGCGGCGCGATGCACTGCGCGGCGATGATCGTGACCTTGTCGCGTTGAAATCGCGTCGCCGCAACGCCCAGCGCAACGCCCAACTGAACCCCTGGATTTTCATTGGGGGGGACGTCGGGGCCGCAGGAGCGCTGCATGTGCCGCGCGGCGTCCAGCAGGCGTTTGACGTCGATGCCGATCGCCGCCGAGGGCGCAAGGCCGAACTTGGACAGGACGGAATAACGCCCACCAATCGAGGGCTCTCCCTTGAAGATATGCGCAAACCCCAAGCGTTTGGCGAGGACATCGAGAGGCGAGCCGGGATCGGTGACCGCGACGAACGACTCGCTGGCTTTTTCGACGCTCAACGCCGGTCCGACCCGGTCACGGAAGTAGTCGAGGAAAATATTGGGCTCCAGCGTGCTGCCCGATTTCGAGGAGACTACGAAGAGCGTGTGCGGAAGATCGATCGCTCGTTCGGTCGTGCGTATCTGAGCGGGATCCGTGCTGTCGAGCATATGAAACTTCGGCCGTCCCGGCTGAGCGCCGAACGTTTCCGCCAGAGTTTCCGGCCCGAGACTCGATCCGCCCATGCCCAATAGCACGACATCCTCGAAGCCTCGCTGATGCGTCTGGCGGGCGAAGTTTTGCAGCGCATCGAGATCCTTGGATTCATCTTCCGCGATCCCAAGCCACCCCATCCACTTGTCCTCGTCGCCGCCCGACCAAAGCGACTTGTCGCCCGCCCAAAGGCGCCGGATTTTTCCCTGCGAGCGCCAGACCTCCCGCTCGCTCGCGAAAGCCGCCTCCACGTCCGGGAAACCCGCGCCAATCGCAAAGCTCGAACCTTTACGTAGCTCCGTTCGGCGACGCGCGATGGCGCCCAGCAACGCGTCAAAGGCATCGGAGAATTTCTGAACGCCCTCTGTCAACAGCTTCCCGTCGACGTCGTCGGTCGAAACGCCGAGGTGCTTGAGTTCCGCCAGAATTGCACGAGCCCCCTGCACGTCCCCGAGGATCGCGTCCGACGTAACTTCCCCATGATCTCGGAATGCGTCCATCGTCGAAGGCGGCATGGTGTCGACGGTGTCGCGCCCGATCAGGGCCTCGACATATTTGGTGTCCTTGAACAGTAGGTCCTTGACGCTGGTCGACGCCCAGAGCAAACGCTGCGTTCGCGCACCCGCATCGGCCAGGCGCTTCCAGCGCGGCGTGGAATACAGGGCGGTATAGCTGGCGTAGGCGATCTTGGCGCTCGCGATTCCGACCCGACCGCGTAATCGATCCGTTTGCGGGTCAAGCCGCAGCGCGTCTATGCGCGCGTCGACCTCTTGATCGATGCGACTGATGAAGAAGCTCGCTACGCCGCCGATCTTGGCGAGATCGCCGCTCCCGCGCGCAAACGCTTCGAGGCCCGCGAGATAGGCCTCCACGACCGCCTCGTAAACCGTCACCGAAAACAACAGCGTGACGTTGATATTCAGTCCCTGCCCGACCAGGCGCCGGATCGCGACGAGGCCCGATTGAGTTGCGGGAACCTTGACCATCAGATTGGGCCGGCCAACCGCCGACCAGAGCCGTAAAGCTTCGGCCTCCGTTGCCGCGGCGTCATTCGCAAGATAGGGAGAGCATTCGAGGCTGACGTATCCGTCGCGCCCCTTCGTCTTCTCGTAGACGCCGTGGAACGCATCGGCCGCGGATTGGATGTCGGCGATCACGAGATGCTCGTAAATTGCGCTCACGCTGTGGTCCCCGAGCGCCTGAAAGCTCTCCAGCGACTGTGTGTATTCATCGCTCCCGACGATCGACTTCTCGAAAATCGAGGGGTTCGAGGTGAGCCCTTTCACACCGTCCTGCTCGATCAGCTTTTTCAGGCCGCCGTTGACGATCAGGCCTCGGCTGAGATTGTCCAACCACGGCGACTGGCCGCGTGACTCGAGTTGCTGGAGCGGATTCATGAACTCGGCTTCCTTTGTCGCGAACGAGCGCGGAACGGCTAGCATTATAGTCGTCGCTGGGCGCGGGCTGCAGCCTCGGAATCTACGCAAGCGGCGCGGCCGTTCACGCCTTGACTGGCTCCCCCAGGTCTTGCGTGTGGCGCGCGATCGTCGCCTCCTCATCTGTGGCGATCACATGGACCTCGACTTTGCTGTCCGGGGAACTGATTCGACTCGCATTGGCGTTGTTTGCGGTCGGGTCGAGCCGCAGGCCCAACCACGCCAGCCGGTTGCAAATCTCGGCCCGGATCGTTGGCGCGCGCTCGCCGATTCCCGCGGTGAACACGAGGCCGTCGAGGCCGCCGAGGGCGCTTACGAATCCGCCGACATCCGTAGCGACGCGGTAGGTGAAGAGATCGATCGCCTCGCGCGCCCGGGGGTCGTCGCTGGCGATCAGCACGCGCATGTCGCCGCTAAGCCCCGAGATGCCGAGCAAACCAGATTGCCGGTAGAGAACGTCCTCGATCTCGGCGAAGCTCTTGCCCTGCCGCGCAAGGTAAAGAATCACGCCGGGGTCCAGCGTCCCGCAACGCGTCGCCATCACGAGGCCGTCGAGCACACTGAAGCCCATGGTCGTCGCGACGCTGACACAGCTTTGCAGCGCGCAAAGGCTCGCCCCGGCCCCCAAATGCGCGGCGATGACTTTCCCGCGCGCCAAGGTCGGCGCTGTCGCCCGAAGACGCCTCACGATGAATTCGTAGGAGAGGCCATGAAAGCCGTAGCGGCGAACGCCGGCCGCCGTGAGCGCGCGCGGCAGGGCGAAGTGGGAAGCCTCCGCCGGCATGGTGTGGTGGAACGCCGTATCGAAGCAGGCAACCTGTGGCAGTCCCGGGCGCGCCGCGGCGATCGCGCGGATCGGCGCAATATTGTGTGGCAGGTGCAACGGATCGAGCGGCGTCAAAGCCTCAAGCTTTGCAAGCAAGTCCTTCGTAACGATCTCCGGCGCGACGTGTTCGGCGCCGCCGTGAACGACGCGATGGCCGACGGCGATCAATTTCGCGCCGCGCAGTTGATCGTCGATGAATTTCAACAACGTCGTGAGTACCGAGTCGAAGTCCTTCGGCTCGTCCGTTAACCAGCGCCGTTCCGTCAATGACGCGTCAGACTCGTCGCGCGCATGCATATACGGGATCGCGTCGAGAGTTTCGATTTCGCCCCAGACCGTCTGTATTAACTCAGCGCCGGCGTCGAACAGCGCGAACTTCAAGCTCGAAGAGCCGGCGTTCAGGACAAGGATCGACGGCCCTATGCTCACGCTGCCTCCTGATGTGGAAGTAAGCGCCGAGGCGCCCAATAAACCTTGGATCTCATGCCGCCTCCGCCCGCTGTCGGCCGAGTTCTCCCCGACGCCGCACGCTAGCCTCTTAAGCCGCTTAACGGCGCGTGCCCTTCTTCGACAGGGGCGGAAACTACTTACCTCAATCCAATCTCGTCTGTAGCTAAGGTCGAGGGCCGCCGAGCGTTCGCGTCAGACGCCTGACCCTTTGGCCGCCAAGGCCGCCAACTCGTGCGTAGACTCCGAGGCTCCCCTCGCGTGTGGCTATGCATCTATTCTCCCTTCTCAGCTGAGCAATCGTTTGCGGGCCTTTCGCATCGCCTCGATTCCTGTGGCCCGCCTAAGTTCGTCGAGGCAATAGTCAAGGAAAGACCAGGTCATGTTTTACTACGCACCCTATCTCATCCCCCTGGTCGTTTTCGTTGTCGCCGCCTGCCTTGTCGCTTCGGTGCGAATCTTGCGTGAATATGAGCGGGCTGTGGTGTTCACGCTCGGACGATTTCAAAGGGTCAAAGGTCCGGGGCTCGTGCTGCTGATCCCGTTCGTTCAGGAAATGGTTCGCGTGGATCTGCGAATTCAAGTGATCGAGATTCCCAGCCAGGACGTCATTTCACACGACAATGTTTCCATGAAAGTCGATGCGGTTCTCTATTTCAACGTCGTCAATCCCGAGCGTGCGATCATCAAAGTGCAGGACTTCCTGCCGGCTACCAATATGCTGGCGCAGACAACATTGCGCGCGGTGCTTGGTCAACATGAACTCGACGAGATGCTCTCCGAACGCAAAAAGCTGAGCGTCGACGTCCAAAGCATTCTCGATGCGCAAACGGAAACCTGGGGCATCAAGGTCAGCAACGTCGAGATTCGAACCGTCGAGCTCACCGAAAATATGGTGCGGGCTATCGCCAAGCAGGCCGAAGCTGAGCGCGATCGTCGGGCCAAGGTGATCCATGCCGAAGCCGAGTTTCAGGCCTCTCAGACGCTCGTCAACGCCGCCAGAATACTCGGCAGCGTTCCCGCCGCGATGCAACTGCGCTACCTCCAAACCTTGACCGAAATTGGCGCGGAGCAGAATTCGACGGTCGTGTTCCCGATGCCAATCGACATCATGAAACCCTTTCTTGACATTCTTGAAAAAGCGGACCGTTCGACCGCGCGGCCCAACGGTTCCGAAAAGGCCTCCTCTGTAGTCGATAGCGCCCGCGAGCATTGAAATAGGGTTCCGGCCCGCGTTCGTCCAAGAAGACATTGTGGAGAGATGAACATGCGTTCGCTGATTGCCGGAAACTGGAAGATGCATGGCTTGAAGTCTGATCTTCACGAGATCGAATCGATAGCTGATTTCGCGGCGCGGACAAAAGCCCCTGTCGATATTCTGATTTGTCCTCCGGCCTCCTTGCTCGCCGCCGCGGCGCGGTCAGTGGAGGGGCGGATCGGCATCGGCGGTCAGGATTGCGCCATCGAAGCGTCCGGCGCACACACCGGCGACATCAGTGCGGAAATGCTAAAAGACGCAGGAGCGGGCGCGGTCATCGTCGGACATTCTGAACGGCGCCAGCATCACGGCGAGACCGACGCCCTAGTGTCCAAGAAGGCCCTTGCCGCAAAGCGCGCGGGGCTGCTGGCGATTATCTGCGTCGGCGAAACGCAACAGCAACGCGCCGATGGCGCGGCGCTATCAGTCTGCGGCGACCAGATCGTCGCAAGCGTCCCCCTCGGTATGAGCGCCTCAGGGCTCGCGATCGGTTACGAACCGCTTTGGGCGATCGGCTCCGGGCGCATGCCGAGCTCGCAGGAAATCGTCCACATGCATGCGCACATCCGCCACTGTCTCGTCGAACATTTGGGCGTCGAGGGGCGTAACGTACGCATCCTATATGGTGGGTCTGTAAAACCCTCGAATGCGCGCGCAATCCTCGCCTTGCCTGAGATCGGCGGCGCCCTGGTCGGAGGCGCCAGCCTGAAAAGCGAAGAGTTCTCAGCGATTGTGGCAAGCGCGCCTCACGCAAGCGCGACGATAGCCGCGGCATAAGCACAGGGCTTTCGTCGCCCCGCATCCCCGGAACGACGGCAAATCCAGGAGAGACCGAAATGCGGATTGGAATTGCCTCCGACCACGGCGGGTTTGCGCTAAAGGCTGAAATTGCTGCGATGATGGGCGCTCAGGGGCACGAGGTCTTCGATTTCGGCGCCCATGCGCTGGACCCGGCGGACGACTATCCCGATTTCGTCATACCCCTCGCCAGATCGATCGCTTCGGGCGATATTGAACGCGGCATCGCGATTTGTGGCAGCGGCGTCGGCGCTAGTATCGCCGCGAACAAGATTCCCGGCGTTCGCGCCGGTCTTATTCACGACGTCTTCTCCGCGCGCCAAGGCGTCGAAGATGACGATATGAACGTCTTTTGCCTGGGCGGGAAAACTATTGGCGACGGCCTCGCCCTGGAGCTCGTTGAGACCTTCTTATCGGCTCGTTTCAGCGGCGCTGAACGGCACATGCGCCGCATCGAGAAAGTCCGGGCCATTGAGGAGCCGGCGGCAAGGGTCTAACGGATCGCGTCGCGCTGCGCCGTCGTTGCGCCGCTCTCTCGCAACTGACGGAGGCCGCCAAAGTGGACGCCGGCAGCAGGGTCGTTGTTATCCACGGAGCCTTCGGTAGCGATTGATCAGCGCGTTGGTGGAGGCGTCGTGCCCCGTCGCCTCGGCGTCTCCGCGCAATTCGGGAACAATGCGGCTGGCCAGAACCTTCCCCAGTTCGACGCCCCACTGGTCGAAGCTATCGATCGCCCAGATCGCGCCCTGGGTGAACACGCTGTGCTCGTAAAGCGCCACGAGGCTGCCGAGTGTCGCAGGATCCAGCTTCTCTGCGAGAATCATGTTTGTCGGTCGATTGCCCGTCGTGACGCGGAACGGCGTCTGGAAGTCGGGCGAGCCTTCGGCTTTCAGTTGCTCCGCCGTCTTTCCGAAGGCCAGCGCCTCGGCTTGAGCGAATAGGTTCGCCATCAGCAGGTCGTGATGGTCGACCATCGGGCTAAGCGGCTTGCAAAAGCCGATCATGTCGCAGGGGATCAATTTCGTGCCCTGGTGGATGAGTTGGTAGAACGAATGTTGGCCGTCGGTGCCGGGCTCGCCCCAAACGATCGGGCCGGTCTGGTAGTCCACGGCTTGCCCGTCCAAATCGACGCGTTTGCCGTTGCTCTCCATTTGCAGTTGCTGGAGGTAGGCAGGGAACCGAGCGAGAGGCGCGGCGTAAGGCATGACGCCAATGGTCTGGGCGCCGAAGAAGTTGTTGTACCAGACCGTGAGAAGACCAAGCAGCATCGGCAAATTCTGCGAGGCGGGCGCGGTGCAGAAGTGCTCGTCCATCGCGCGGAAGCCGGCGAGCATCGCGTGGAAATTATCCGGTCCGATCGCGATCATAGTGGACAGGCCGATGGCGCTATCCATCGAATAGCGCCCGCCGACCCAGTCCCAGAAGCCGAACGTGTTGGCCGGGTCGATGCCAAATTTCGTCACGGCCGGGAGGTTGGTGGAAACCGCGACGAAATGCTTCGCCACCGCGGACTCCGAGCCGAGCTTCCCCACCAGCCATGCGCGCGCCGTCGCCGCGTTTGTCATCGTCTCCAGCGTCGTAAAAGTCTTGGAGGAGATGATGAACAGCGTCTCGGCCGCGTCGAGGTCGCGCGTAGCCTCGTAAAAATCCGCGCCGTCGACGTTGGCGACGAAGCGGAACGTCATCGCGCGGTCGCTTCGTCGCCAACGTCGACGG
>Ga0182030_10015348_pt1 | contig 15020 bp, 16 predicted proteins | sample 812S3MmetaG_FD_121299 | JGI IMG/M metagenome (GOLD analysis project Ga0182030, IMG submission 121299) | Permafrost microbial communities from Stordalen Mire, Sweden - 812S3M metaG (Illumina Assembly) | ecosystem: Environmental > Terrestrial > Soil > Wetlands > Permafrost | place: Sweden... | reverse complement strand
GAAAGCGTTCCCGCCGCGTGATTTTCTTTTTGTCCGCGTATTCCGCCTGTGCAAAACTGATCTGTTGCTCCATGCCCCACTCTATCAAAATAAACGGTCTGATTAAATCAGCGTTTCCTTAGAAGCCCAATCGAGAACGGCATTCTCTGGCTCGATGTCCGGCGGTAAGCCCGTGAGAACTTTGATTTCACGACGAGCAGGATAGCAAGCTGTCGGCTGATATTCTTCAAATCCATCATTGGAGATGATGCGCTGTGTCGTATCTGAAAATTCGTCCAGTGTCATTTGGACAGACTCCTACTTCTCTCGGCACGCCACCGCGGCCTTCACGAAGCCGTTGAAGAGAGGATGCGGCTGGTTTGGCTTGGACTGAAATTCAGGGTGGAACTGGCAGGCGGCAAACCAGGGATGATCGGCGAGTTCGATCAGTTCGACCAGTTTGCCGTCGGGAGTGACGCCCGCGACGATGAGGCCGTGCGCCTCCATTTGCTCGCGATATTGGTTGTTGAATTCGTAGCGGTGCCGATGCCGTTCCGTCGCGCGGTCCGTACCGTAAGCCAACTGGATTTTTGTGCCGGGAATGAGATGGCAGACCGAAGCGCCCAGCCGCATCGTGCCGCCGAGCTTCACCACCTGCTTTTGTTCGTCGAGCATGGAAATGACCGGGTCGGGCGTCTCGGTGTTGAACTCGGTGCTGTGGGCCTTGGGGAGTCCGAGGACGTCGCGCGCAAAATCAACCACGGCAATCTGCAGGCCGAGACAAAGGCCGAGGTAGGGAATTTTCTGCACGCGCGCATAGCGGGCCGCGAGGATTTTGCCCTCTACGCCGCGTACGCCGAAGCCACCCGGCACCAGGATGCCGTCCAGTCCGCTTAGGAATTTTGCCGCACCCTGCTCCTCGATCTCCTCCGCGTCAACCGTCACCAGGGTGATTCCCGCATCAGCGGCCGCCCCGGCGTGAGTGAGCGCCTCGTAGATGCTCTTATAAGCGTCCTGGTTATCCATGTATTTGCCGACCACGCCGATTTTCACGCGATGTTTTGGGGTGATAATCCGGTCGACAAACGAGCGCCACGCGGTCATGTCCGCCGGGGGAAGATCGAGCTTGAAATGCTTGACTGTCAATTCGTCGAGTTTTTCCCGCTGCAGCATGAGGGGTACTTCGTAAATGGTATGGGCCACATCCTTTTCCTCGATGACCGCCTCGGGGGCGACATTGCAAAACATGGAAAGCTTGGCGCGCAATTCGCGGTCGATGGAGTGCTCCGTGCGACAGATCAAGACGTGCGGCTGGATGCCGATTTCGCGCAGCTTGGCGACGCTTTGCTGCGTCGGCTTCGATTTCAATTCACCCGCCGCCTTGATGAACGGCACGAGCGTGACGTGAATGAAAAGCGCGTTGTCGTGGCCGACTTCCAGCGCGAATTGGCGGATCGCTTCGAGGAAAGGGAGTCCCTCGATGTCGCCGGTCGTGCCGCCGATTTCGGTGATGACCACGTCGCAGTCCTGGAACTGGCCGACCTGACGGATGCGCTGCTTGATCTCATCCGTCACATGCGGGATGACCTGCACTGTCTTGCCGAGGTAATCGCCGCGCCGTTCCTTGGCCAGCACCGCCTCGTAAATCTGGCCGGTGGTGAGGTTGTTCTTGCGGGTGAGCTTGCCCGACGTGAACCGCTCGTAGTGGCCGAGATCGAGATCGGTTTCGGCGCCGTCCCCGAGCACGTAGACTTCACCGTGCTGATAGGGGCTCATCGTGCCCGGATCGACATTGAGATAGGGGTCGAATTTCTGAAGCACGACCTTGAGTCCCCGGTGCTCCAGGAGTGTGCCCAACGCTGCCGCGGTGAGACCTTTCCCCAGGGAACTGACCACACCGCCGGTGACAAAAATATACTTCATTTCTTTCTCCTCCTCGTTTTTCCTCTTGGTTGCGACGATTGCGACCTGGCCTGTTTGCGCAGGGCCGCTTCGACGCGCGCCAAATCTGCGGGCGTATCGACTCCGAGGCAACGATATTTGGTTTCGATCACCTGGATCGTCAGGCCATACTCCAGCGCGCGAAGCTGTTCCAGGCTTTCCGCGATTTCAAGCGGGCTCGGTTTTAGCGATACGAAGGTGGCCAGTGCCTGGGCGCGAAACGCGTAAATGCCGACATGCCGCAGGAGCCGCATCTTGGCGTTGAAGGCGCGCTGAAAGGGAAGCGGCGAGCGCGAAAAATAAAGCGCCTCGTGGTGGCGGTTGCAGACGACCTTGACCACCTCCGGGCTGCTCCATTCGGCCTCCGATTCGATGCGATGGGCCAGCGTGCCGATGGGGACGCGCGGGCTTTCCATCATGCCTCGAATGAGGTCGTCCACCGCGGACGGGGAAAGCAGCGGCTCGTCGCCCTGGACGTTGACGTAGAGTTGGGCGGAAATCTTGTCGGCCACCTCGGCCATCCGGTCGGTGCCGGAGCCGTGGGACTTTTTCGTCATGATCACATCCGCGCCGAATTTGGCCGCGACGTCGGCGATCCGGTCGTCGTCCGTTGCCACGATGACCTGCTCGGTCAGACGGCTCTTGCACGCGGCTTCCCAGACCCACTGGATCATGGGCCGACCCATGATCCGGGCGAGGCTTTTGCCGGGGAAACGGGTTGCGCCGTAGCGCGCGGGGATGACGATGATGGATTTCATTCGAGTTCGTGGGTTTTGAGTATGGGGATGGTTGACGACACTTCGAGAATCCAATTGGCGGCTTCGGTCAACGTGGCGGCGATATAGTGCGCTTTTTCGCGGGCCGTGACATCCTCCTGATCCGGGTTTTCCTTGCGGCTCGATTTTGCGTGGGTGAGGAGGACCGTGCGGCATCCGGCGTTGAGGCCACACTCGATATCGGAGAGGCGGTCGCCGATGAAAAACGAGCCAGCCAGGTCGAGATCATGAATCTTGGCTGCCTGGAGCAGCAACTCAGGTGAAGGCTTGCGGTCCGTTGCGTAGGGATCGTCCGGCGCGGCGAAGGAATGAAAGAAGGCGTGGATATAGTCGCCATCAAGTTGCCGTTTCATCTCCGCGTCCACGGCGGAAACCTGGCCACGCGTGATGAGGCCGCGCCCCACGCCTGACTGGTTGCTGACCACGAAAAGCAGGAAGCTTGCCTTGCGCAAAGCATAGAGCGCCGCTGCCGCGTCGGGAAAAATTTCGACGAGGGTGGGGTCGCCGAGGTACGGGACGTTTACCATAAGAGTGTCGTCCCGATCGAGAAAAACGGCGCGTTGTTTCATGCCGCTCTCTCCGTTTTAATGAACATCTCGCGCAACTCCTCGACGTTCAGCGTGGCCGTGCCCAGCTTGCCGACGACCACTCCCGCCGCGTGATTGGCGATTTCCGCCGCCTCGATGCCGGTGGCGCCCGCCGCCAGCGCGAGCGTGAACGCGGCAATCGCCGTGTCGCCTGCGCCGGAAACGTCGAAGACATCCTGCGCGCGCGTCGGCGTGTGGTAGGGCTTCTGGCCGTGTTCGAGCAGCAACATACCGGCTTCCCCGAGCGTAATCAGCAAGTGACGGATGGCGTGCTTCTCTTGCAACACTGCTCCCGCCTTCAGCACCGCCTCCATATCCGACGAGTAAGGCAGGCCCGCTGAGAGAAAAGCTTCGCGCCGGTTGGGTTTGAGCACCGTGCCGCCCGACCAGTCGAACGGATTGTTCGGGTTGGGATCGATCGCGACGATTTTCCCGTGCTTCTTTGCCTCGGCCACGACGAGCGTGACCAGGTCCTGGTCGATGAGGCCCTTGGCGTAGTCTTCGATGATCACGGCGTCATGGGCGGAAATTTCGGCGCGGAGCCGCTCGAAAAGCCAGCGCCTGCTTTCGGCATCGAGCGGCGCGCGCGATTCATCGTCCACGCGGACGATCTGTTGCTGGTCCTCGATTTCGAGATGATCGTGCAATTGCCGCGTGATTGCGCAGACGCGTGTCTTGTGCGTCGTGGGGCGCAACGACGTTTCACGGATGCTGCCCGTGGCGATGCCCTCGTCGGTCAGGAGTCGCACGAGCTGCTCGCCGGGCTGGTCCTTGCCGATGACGCCGGCGAGTCCTGCGCGGGCGCCGAGGCTGGCCAGGTTGCGCGCCACGTTGGCCGCCCCGCCCGGATAGGCTGCGCGACGCTGGATGTCGACTACCGGCACGGGAGCTTCGGGCGAAATGCGCGTGACTTTACCCCAGAGAAACTCGTCCAGCATCAGGTCGCCAATGACGAGAATCTTCCTGCCCGGGAACGCCCCGAGTATTTCAGCCAGCCGTGCCGATGTGAAATGCATGGATCAGTAAATAAGAACCGACGCCAAACTCCAAGCTCAATTCTTGTCAACCAAGCGCCATCTTGGGCGCTTGATGGCGTTTGCTCTTGCGGTTCCGGGCGTATCCATGGGAAAAATGCCGATGCCCTCTCGCGTCACCGTCAATGTCATAGGCAAAAAGAACGCCTATGGCTTGATGTACGACTCGCGCATCGTCATCGACTTGCTCAATGAATCCGGCTTCGACGCGCAGTTTGTAAACGCCGATTTTTTCTGCGGGTCGAGCATCCCGGAAAAAATCAAGGACCGGCTTGGACGGATTCGGCAGGATTTGTCCTACCGGTTCCTGCCCCATCGCTACCCGAAGCGCGACCTGAACATTTTCCTCGAATGGGTTCCCCGGCATATGTTCCAGGCCGGACGCCGCCAGGTCCTCATTCCCAACCAGGAGTGGTACGACGTGGAGGACGAGGACGTCCTGCCTAAATTCGATCTTGTGATCTGCAAGACCCGGGCGGCGGTGGAGGTCTTTTCCAAACGGGGATGCCGCACCGCGTTTTCGAGCTTTACCAGCGTCGACCGGCGTACTGCTCCGTCGGCGCCCAAGCGCCCGGAATTCCTGATGATCATCGGCAATATCTTTGGTATTCCCGAGAGGGTGCTCGACCTCTGGGCCCGGCATCCGGAATGGCCGCGGCTCACGCTTTCCGGCCGGTTCATTCCCCCGAACGTGAATCTGCCCAATGTCCGCTTGATCCGCGATTTCATTTCCGCCGGGGAAATTGCCCGCCTGCAAAATGAGTGCCAGTTTCACCTCTGCGTTACGGCGGCGGAAGGGTTTGGGCACAAATTTAACGAGGGCTTTTCCTGCGGCGCGATTATCGTGGCGACCGATGCGCCTCCGATGAATGAAATCGTCCAGCCGGACCGGGGCCTGCTCGTCAAATGGGACCGCACCAATCCCCTGCGCCTCGGCACGGAATATCATTTCGACGCCGCCGACTTGGAACGCACCATCGAAAACGCCCTGCGACTCACCCCGGCGCAAATCACCGCGATGACCTCCAACGCCAAGGCTTGGTTCGAGGACAACGACCGGTTTTTTCGGAAGCAGTTTCCGCGGATCGTGAACGACCTGATGGACTCGAGCGCCTAGGACATGGTCAAGGTCCAAGCTTAAATTTCGCTGATTGTTTCGCACAGAGGACTGCAGAGGCGACTGAAGAGTGGGAGGCAGGAGGAATCAAGGTAACCGTCGACTTCCGGGCGACGGTTCAGTTGTAGCGGCGGTCTATGATAGATGTCAGCCCGCCATCTCCTTTCCTAAGTTTCTATACTGTAACGCCTTACTGCATGATGCGCAAGTTTTTTTTGGTAAATTTTCGTACCAAAAGGCAAGCCTTTGTTATGCAGTCCCAAGTGAATCTGCTATGCAGTCAACCCTTCGGCAGACCTGCTTTTTGAAGGGCTATCCGCTCTGCTTGTGCAATCAGTTGTGAAAGCTTCCTGCCAAGGGCCTTTGCGATTCGCTCGGCTACGTCGATACCAGGGGGTCTTTGCCCCCGTTCCAAGAGGCCAATGTAGGTAGGGTGGACATCGGCTTTTTCGGCCAATCCCTCTTGAGACAGCTTCTTGGCGAGGCGGTGCTTTTTGACCAAAGGCCCAAAAGTTGAGGATAGTCCCTGTCGTGGCACGTCTAAGCCTTGCAAGTGAACCCGCAGGGAAACCACAGACAATAGTCTGTACGCGTAATTGAATGATCTTGACCCGAATAAATCGGCTGTCTAACTCTCGGACGCTAAGAGTTCGGGTAGGTACGCGATCCTTGTTTTAAGGAAGCACCCAAGGAGATAGCCGATGGACTTCTATTTATCGAACAACGGTCAAACGGTTGGCCCCTATTCTACCGAACAAATCCAGATTTTTCTTCGTCAAGGCTTGTTGACGACAGATGATCAAATTTGGGCTGACGAATGGCCAACGTGGCTCCCGATAGGCAATGTCCCGGGATTGACTACCCAATCACTAGGTCAAACCTCCCCATCCACGGAGAGAAATTTGTCGAGCACAGAATTCGTTCGGCCCCATTTAACGCCTCCCTCGTCAGGCCCCTTGCCGAAGTTTAAATTTGGTATGAAGAGCGGATTAATCGGCTTCTCTCTTCTGTTCATATTCATTATTTTTCTCTTTTGGCGTGGTTCCAATGTTGATCCAAGCGCAAGTGCAGTTGGTTCGATTTTAAAACAAAATGCTGCCTTCCAGAATAATTACAACGCTCAGAAGAATGGAATTACCATATCGGCCGATTCCGACCTAGATCACTTAGCACAGATAACTCAAGATTATGCCTCGCAACTAAAGACAATAGACACGAGCATTTGCCCATCTGACTTCCGCGATGCCTTCGCAGATTATACAAGTAAAGTTGCTAATCTAGGAGATGCCCTTTCCCAGCATCCGCACGTTACGACCGATGGAGAGGCCGCTCTATCTGTTCTAGTTATAGCAGCGATTGCGAAGCAAGGAGGGGATGAAGGATTAAATGAAGCGGGACAAGTCGTTGCGGATGAGAGTAACACAGATACGGCCTTTGTCCGAGAATGCGAGCAGCGAGAAGCAGAGGTGAAGGAAGCCGCCGAAAGGGTCGATTCTATAGCCACTAAATATGGAGTGAAAATTCAAAATTAATGAGAAAGCTTTTCCTCGCCAGTACCTCACTAGTCTTTTAGGCATAAAAAGGTCCCGCATGAACTTCTACCTGACCAAGAACAGTCAAAAGCATGGCCCTTACAGTGCGGAGCAAATTCAGGTGTTGCTCAATCAAGGCTTGGCGACGACAGCCGATCAGGTCTGGGCGGAAGGATGGCCCTCATGGATGCCAATTGGAAATGTGCCGGGATTGGGCTTTCAACCTGAAATCCAGCAACCTGCGAGTCCAAGGCAGGAATCAGAGGCTTCCTTAGGCGTAATTCCGGTGACGCCACCAGTCGAGTCCTCAGAACCTGAGCAACCTATACCAGTACAATCAAATGAGCCTGTTCAATCACCAGATAGTGACGTTCCAAGTATTGAGCTTCCGGAAGGTCAAACGGAATTGGAACCCGCTAAACCGGTTAGTTCACCCATTACGACTTCTCACAAGAAAAACAGTCGAATAAACTATAAATATGTGGGAATAGGAGCCGCTGTCGTTACTGGGCTGGTAATCTTGGGATTGGCGATTGGAGCAGGTATTGGATTCGTGCATCCGCATACGGCCCCCGGGGCAGTAGTTGCCGACAATGCGGAAGCGGCCAGTTATCGCGTCAAAGCCACAGCGGGCGATGTTGAGGCGGCCCGCAAGCTGGGAAATCTTTATTACAAAGGCAAAGGCGTGCCCAAAGATTATGCCGAAGCCTTAAAGTGGCTCCAAATGGCCGCCGATCAGGGCGATGCTGAGGCCCAAGACAGGATTGGCACCATGTACAGATATAGCCTGGGTGTAGGACAGGATTACAGCCAGGCCTTGATTTGGCATAAAAAGGCTGCCAATCAGGGTTATGCTATTGCTCAGTATCATATAGGTAAAATGTTCGATGAAGGTCTAGGCATGGCAAAAGATGAAGTTCAGGCCCAGACTTGGTTTAAAGAGGCACTTCCAGGCATCCAAAAGGCCGCCGATCAGGGCGATGATGTTGCTCAAAACTGCCTCGGCAGCATGTACGATTGTGGGCAAGGCGTGGCACAGGATTACAGCCAGGGCTTGAATTGGTATCGTAAGGCTGCTGAACAGGGCAATGCTGATGCGCAAAACAATATCGGTATCGACTATGTATATGGTGAAGGTGTGACACAGGATTACAGTCAGGCTTTGAGTTGGTTCCAAAAAGCTGCCAATCAGGGCGATGCCCAAGCTCAATTCGATATCGGCAGAATGTACCAAAATGGCTGGGGGGTGAAACAGGATTACGGCCAGGCTTTGAATTGGTACCAAAAGGCAGCCAATCAGGGTCATGCTTACGCACAAAACAATATCGGTTTAATGTATGGAAATGGCTGGGGTGTGAAGCAGGATTACAGCCAAGCCTTAAATTGGTTTCAGAAGGCAGCCGATCAGGGCCTTGCTGATGCGCAGTTCTATATCGGATCGATGTATGAAAAGGGGCAGGGCGTAGCGCAAGATTACGGCCAGGCCTTGAATTGGTATCAAAAAGCGGCTGATCAGGGCAATGCTAATGCACAATGCAGTCTCGGTGATTTGTACGTAAGCGGCCACGGCGTTACACAGGATTACAGTCAGGCCTTAACTCAATACCGAAAGGCCGCCGATCAGAGCAGTGCATCTGCTCAATTCAGTATCGGCGCGATGTACGAAAATGGCCAAGGCGTGGCGAAGGATTACAGCCAAGCCTTAAGTTGGTATCAGAGAGCCGCCGATCAGGGCTATGCAAATGCACAATGCAGTATCGGTAATATGTACATCAAGGGCGAGGGCGTGCCCCAGGATTACGGTCAAGGATTCAGTTGGTGCCGGAAGGCTGCCGAACAGGGTAATGCCTATGCACAAAACACTATTGGTTGTATGTACGAATATGGCTGGGGTGTAAAACAGGATTACAGTCTATCCTTGAGTTGGTTTCACAAGGCAGCCGATCAAGGTTATGCTGTTGCTCAACGCAATATTGGGGGTATGTACCAAATTGGCTTAGGTGTGAAGCAGGATTACAGCCAAGCCTTGATTTGGTATCAAAAGGCCGCCAGCCAGGGCGATGCTGATGCGCAAGTAAATATCGCTACGATGTATTTCAAGGGGCAGGGCGTAGCACAGGATTACAGCCAAGCTCTAAATGGGTTCCAGAAGGCCGCGGATCAAGGCAATGCTGGGGCTCAAGTCACTCTTGGTTGGATGTATTCAAATGGCCAAGGCGTGGCACAGGATTACAGCCAAGCTTTCAGCTGGTACCAAAAGGCCGCCGATCAGGGCAATGCTGGCGCACAATTATGTCTCGGTTACATGTACTTAATTGGCCAAGGCGTGAAGCAGGATTACAGCCAAGCCTTCAGTTGGTACCAAAAGGCCGCCGATCAGGGTAATGCCAATGCTCAAGCCACCCTTGCTTGGATGTATTCAAATGGTCAAGGAGTGGCACAGGATGACAGCCACGCTTTCAGTTGGTACCAAAAATCTGCCGATCAGGGCAATGCTGGTGCACAATTCAAAATCGGTGCTATGTACCACGATGGCCAAGGCGTGGCGAAGGATTACAGCCAGGCTTTTAGTTGGCTTCAAAAGGCAGCCAATCAGGGTAACGCGGATGCTCAATACGGTATCGGTTTTATGTATGAAAATGGTCAAAGCGTAACTAAAGACATGACTATCGCCGCAGAATGGTACAAAAAAGCGGCTGCACAGGGTAACCCACAGGCTCAGGCTGCCTTGAAGCGTCTGAATATCTCAAGTAATTAACTTAAAACCAGCAGTTGACCGCATAGGCAGGTGTAGCTCGAAGCAGGAAAGGGGAACCAATTGAATTTCTACTTGGCTAAGGGAGATCAGAAGATTGGGCCGTACTCTACCAACCAAATCGAAATTTTTCTCAAGCAGGGCTTGGTTACGGCAACCGATCAGGTCTGGGCAGAAGGATGGCCTTCTTGGATACCGATAGGGAACGTACCTGGATTGGCTCCTGCCCAAGCGCCTGAGCAAGCCACTGCATCCATGGGAACTGCCCATAGTCAACTTGAACAGGTGGCACACAATCTGGCCAATGGACCAATTGAACAGGTGCGTCGAACAATTCCATTAAATTTTTGCGTGCTACTGGGAATACTCCTGCCTCTCTACTCAATCCTTAGCTTTACTGGAACGCAAGCGGTGATATCGAATTTAATGCTCCAAGGCATTGCCAATAAAGTTTCTACAATGGATTCGTCTGATATTGGGGATGATGCAGCTGAGAGGACTAACCAAAATCTAAGTCATGCTTGGCAGGCGTCATGGCTGGGCAACTTTGTTCTCATTCCAAATAACAGCGACGTTCACTCAGCTATTCAGCAAAAGATGGCTGATAACCTTACCTACATTAACCTGCTATTCTACGTAAAGATTATTTTCAGGGCTGTCATTGTAATAACTTTTCTTTTTTTGATGATGAAATCGAACTTCTTTTGCAATATGAGGTACGCTCGCTGGCTTAGATTTCCTCTTGCCTTTCCAGTTACTACCTTAGTTATTTTGCTTTTACTCGGCTGGGATCTAATTTTGTTATTGTTGCAAACGAGCGCTACAGCAGATCCAAATGCTGCTGCTATCTGGAATCAAACTTTCGACTTCGTAACCTGTCCCTTGTATTTTTTTATACTCTTATCTGCCGTTCGCTACGCTGGAATCGAGCCTGCTCACAAAACCGCCAAGGCAGCCTGAGGTCAAGATGTCCTTGCGGCGTGCTGTAATGGCTTTAGTCATCGTTATATTGCGACCACAGGGCCATTTTCTGGTCGCATTGCTAGCAAGTACGACGCTCATTGGGAAGGCGTCTGGTCACGATTCGGCGTAATATTACTGTAACTTCTAGCTTCCTTCTCACTTATCTTGATAGGATCATTTAACTGTATTACTGCACCATGGTAGTATTTTTTGAGATGAAGTGAGAAGTCTGCTAAAATTCCGTTAAGTGAGTCTCTTTGACAATCGACCCACTTATCAAAGCCGTACCGAATGTCGAACAAGCCGCTTGCCGTTTCGATGAACACTGCCTTATGGGGCTTATTATCGATAGTGAAGTGCAGCAGAAAATTCTGTTTCGGGAGCACACTTTGTGTTTTCACGGCAAATTTTTGTTGCAAAATAATTTCGAGTTGTCAAGCACGGCTCGTGCGCTTCCCAGTTAGCCCTGCGGCCCTCGCCGGCAAAAGGGATTTGATGTCCTTTGCATAGGTTTCGTGGGACGTCCAACCCAAGATCGCGATTAATTCGATTGCGAGGCTTTCTTTGGGCTTCTTTGAGTAAGGAAATGAATTGCCAAAGTCCTGTTCTAACTGTTTAAGAAAATCAATGGTGTGTTTGTGCGGTTGATCCTCTTCAAAATGCATACAGTGATTACGTCCATGACGAACTACGTCACGGAGATGCTGACGGCCAATTGATCTTCCTGGCGGCTGGTCTTTCGGTGAAGATTGACGGTGGGCTATACTAAGGGTTTGTCTTGCCATCTGAATTAGCGAACCGCACAGAACTACTCGCGAAACTTTGATTGCCTCCAAGCCATAGATGTAATCAAAATATTGTGCGCCTGCGGTTTCCATCTCCAAAGCTACATCCTGGGGTGAAGAATCTTTGGGAAATAATTCAATATTCTCAACTATCGAAGATGCCTCGCTGATCTTACCCTTCCATTTGCGGAAGAAAGGATTAGCTTTTTTAAGCAGATTATCATAGGAATTAGCTTGTTCATTTATTAGCAAAATCAGTTTTTGGGCAATATCTTTCGTAAAATGGTAAAAAAGCTGCATATGTGTAGAAAATGATCAAGTTGGAACGCCCGCGTCAACCCCGAAAGCATCTTATCACTGGCTTTACCCTCCCGCAACAATGCCCTTTGTTCAGGGCAGCATTGCTTACCCGAGAAAATAATGATAGTGACAATAGGTTTTTTCACAGTTACAAAACAGTTTATCTGTCCATGCCTAAGCACGTTTTCAAATTTCCCGATGTAGTAATCGACCAAATAAAGATGTACGTTCGCAATGCCATTCGAGGTTTAGACCCTATTCGATATCAACAGGAAGCAAACTATACAGTCGCTCTCCTAGGAAGACTGGAGGGTACAGCGTATGAAGGCCGTCATGGTTTGATACAATTTAAGTTCACCGCTTTTAACGACCGCGCACCTAATTCTGCCGAAAGTCGATTGGGAGCCGATCATGCAATAACAGCAATTGTCTCCGACGGTGTGACCACAATCTCAAAAGCAATTCTTGTACAGGCAAAATTAGGGGAGATTGCAAGACTTGCCCCAGCTGAACGACAACGTTTGTGCGAGCAAATCGAGAAGATGAAGCAGTTAGTCGATGCGCCCAAGGTACTACAAATTGTTGAACGCGGCGGCAGGAGGTATCCAGAGATGATTAGTGGGACAAGGATACTGCAAGACCTACCCTTTCGTTCCATTCCTTTGGATGACTACTTTACGTGGCGAGTCACGACAACATTAGACGGTTGCACTGATCCTTCCGTTGTTGGGAGGGTTGAAAATAGCGCACTCCCCTCATTACATTTGGTTGCGAAGCTGCGCCGGGATTAACTGTGCGGTGCCTCGACTGCCCTCTGCGCTACCTGTAACCTCATCTCCTCCGCGACCTCTCAGCAGGATTGTAAAAGGTAGCGCCGCCGTGCCTGCGGCACCGCGGCGGGTTGGGTTGGGGGGGCTATGCGCCTGCGACCGGGCTGGGATGCGGCCCCCGGCTTCCCCGCCGCACCCGGCCCCGTCGCTTTTGCAGCATATTGGCGTGGGAGCGAAAACGCTGGCCCCGAAACTGAAGATGATCCCCGAACTCACGGACAAATTCCTGCTGGAGCAGAGAGGCCCGCTGGCGGGAAACGTCATGCTGGCGAGCGACCCAAGCTGCTGAGGGACGCTTGCACAAAAAATGCGGGCAGATGCACAGCAGAACAATATCGGAGCGCAAGGCGCGTTGCCTGGCTCCGCCCCGGCCTCGCGTGATCCACTCGCCGATACGGGTAAACCCGTCACTGGCCAGAGCCAAAACCAGGGTATGAACGCTCTCCGCCCGGTCCGCGCGGTCAATCGTGTCCGCAGGATCGTCAACGTAGGCACCGGGCGGCGCATGGCGCGGCATAATCATAGGGTGACTCCTTTCCGCACGGCCTGCCGTAAGCGGTGGGCGGATAAGCCGCGACTATTTACGAGATAGTCTTTGATTTCCTGCGGGACGAAACGGACGGCCCCGCCCAACTGGACGTAGGGTAATCCTTTCTTCCGCAGGTTAAAGACAGTCTTGAGACTGACATGGAGATATTTAGCGACTCGTTCCGTGGTCCATAAGTCCGAATCGGTTTCGTGGTTTTCAGGAGGGGTTATCACTTCGCCGGAAACCGCAGGGTGGCCGGGAGTGCCGTTATTTTCAGGAGAATTCATATATTTTTGAAGACAAAGTTTAGATTCGAGTTGAGCAGAGAGTTCATGGATTTGGGTTCTGTCACCGCCCAAATCGTAACCCGATGTTTTTTTCGCCATTTTTCGATCCTTGATAAACTCGGATAGTCCTTGATGAACCCGTATATTCCTTGATTTTCCTTGATCGAATTATTTTGACACCCTCCGGCGCGGGCGAAGAACGCGTCCGGCAGTCTTTGGTGGTGTTTGAGGTGGATGGATGAAATCATGGGAGGTTCCTTTCGTTGAATTTCGAGGATAGTAAGCACTGACAACAATGCTGTCAATAACAAATATGTTGCACTCTGCTGTCTTTGGGGTATGATTCGGTCATGCCTAAACGCTCCTACGTCGCAATCCCCGCTGAACTCACCCCGCAATTTGAATCGGTGGCCGAATCCCTCGGCATGAACATCAACCAGTTTGGTGTTCGTTGCCTGGAAGGGTGCATGGCCGCAATCCAGGCCGACAAGCCGACCGAAGTTCCCATCGTGCGCCATGCCCGACGCCTTTTGCGGAAAGATACGAGTGCCGCAGACCGGCTCCTGCTCAGCCTTCTGGAGAAGACGTTTCCCGATCTACTCACGGATACGGAACGGTTCCGTGAACTGCTGGTTGAAGAAACCAACAAGATTGATGGCGATCTCACCAAGGAGAGATTGAAAGAAGCTCATTCGGTCGCTCTCGCCCGCTGGAAAACAGAGGAGAGGCGCATGGCCGACCCCATTGGCGAGAGAATGAAAAGCCAGCGCCGCCGCCAATCGAGTGATACGAAATAGGCCCCATCATGCTCCTCAAACGCAAATCAGAAGAGGGCTTATCCGAGTGGGAGGCCGAGGCCAAGGCGAAGGTGTTGCGAAGCAGCGTCAGCGAGCAACGGAACACCCCCACCTTGCAAGTTCAAATCGCCCAGGACACGAGAATTTTGCCTTATTCCTACTTTCAGGAGGCCCGTTTTCACCGGGAGGATAAAGCATGGGAAATCGAGCTTTACTGGCCTTCCGTCACAGTCACGATAAAAGGCATCAATCTCGAAAAAATGGTGCGGCAGGTTGCTGAACACGCCCTCGCCTCTCTGGAATTTCACCCTGACGGCGACAAGCATATGCGGGAAGACCGCCCCGAGTTTGAATCCATCACCTTGACTCCACGCGCGGAAGGCCCATTGCCGCCTCGTCCTGCGGAGGCTAAACCCCGCGAGGCGGCACAGGCCGCACCCAGGCAATGCTATTCAGTCGTCTAGTCGTCCGTTTTTTCAGTGATTTCGATCCGGCTAACGGTCGCGTCAGGAAATTTTCCCGGCATGGCTGGCGACGCCAATTCCCGCACCGCCTTCAGTTGAAAATGTTCTACCGCGTCGTGCAGATGATGAAGATGTGTGCCGGTAATGGTCACAACCGAATGCGTGTAATGCAACTGGAGTTCGGTTTCGTTCTGGTTCAATTCGGAATAGCGGAGCCATGAATAGGGAATGAATCGGCGGCGCGAGGGCAAATGGAACGTGGTTCCCTGAGCTACCCGCGAGTGGTCTTCTTTGTAAGAGTCTGTTTCCGAGATTTGATCGAGGAATGCCATAGAATGAAATGG
>Ga0182030_10015347_pt1 | contig 15020 bp, 11 predicted proteins | sample 812S3MmetaG_FD_121299 | JGI IMG/M metagenome (GOLD analysis project Ga0182030, IMG submission 121299) | Permafrost microbial communities from Stordalen Mire, Sweden - 812S3M metaG (Illumina Assembly) | ecosystem: Environmental > Terrestrial > Soil > Wetlands > Permafrost | place: Sweden... | reverse complement strand
GGGCTGGCCAATCCGGCCCCGGCCCGGCCATGCGTTGGCCGTTGGCCTTTTGCCCCGGTCCTTGCGTCCGGCCAGTCTTTGCAGCCACCTTGCAAAAACTATTTATGCAAAGACGCCAAGGCGCAAACTTCCGCAGAACCGTCAGCGCATAAAAAAGCGGCCCCCGTTGCCGGAGGCCGCTCGTTTCAGGCGATGAGGACATTACCACCGTCGCCTGCGGCGTTTTTGCATATGCAGATGCATTGCTTCCCACGTCACATTGCCGCAGCAATGCACCCAGCGATGCCCTCTCCGCCCATACTACGTTGCGGCAAATTGATTCATGGCTTGGGCGTTGTCGCGGGCGTCGGCACGGGCCCGCTGCTGTGGCTGCCGCCGATGTTGACGATCATGCGGGCGTGTTTCCAGGCCTCGTTGAAGCGCTTGCCGTCGTCCGTGCCGTCGAACTGCAAAACGAGGTCGTCCATGTTGCTCACGTCGGTGACGAGCGCGGCCACGTCGGTCTCCACTTCCTTTTTGAGCGTGCTGCGGTTGACCACCTGCCCGCGCGGCAGGTTCATCACGTTCTTGAACGCGCCGATGGCGGCGGTGAGCTTGGCGACGCGGGCGGCGGTCACGCCGCGTCCGTCGGCACTGGGTTCCGTGACGGTGGCGGTGCCGAGGTCGCGGATGGCGGTGGACTGGTCGAGCAAATTCTGGTTGCGCAGGCGCACAATCTCGGTCCGGGTAAAATCCACCTTGCCGAGGTTGTCGAGATCGCCGGTTTTGGTGAAATGATTGGCGAGCGCACGGGCCAGCTTGTAGGCGGCGTCTTCCAGCAAAGTTTCCGCCAGCGATTTGGCGTCGCCCGCGCCGCCGGTGGCGCCGTCGGCCAGCGCGTCCTTTAGCAGGACGGCTTCGTAGTCCACACCCAGTTTGGTGAGGTCGGTGCCAAAATCCAGCGGCGGCTGGTTCTGCCAGACGTTGAGGTAGTTTTTGTCGTTGGCGACACCGATGCACGCGCCAACCATTTTGATGTCTCTCGTTAGTTCAATGTTCATTTGATGATCCTTTCTGCCATAAGTTTTGACTGCCTTTGTTGACTATCCTTTCGCCCGAAAAATTGAACCGACTCCGCCGCAGCGTCAAGCTGGAATTATGAATCGGAAACAGTATTTAAGAACCACTACTTCAATAAATCCGCCGCGCTAATTGTGACCGACAAAACCGTTTTCAAGAACAAGCCGGAGTGATCGGTAGGGCTGACCTGCGGGTCAGCCAACCCGGCGGCGCAGCAGCGCCGCCCTACCACCCGATGCGCCGAGGTTGATGTGATCTTCCATAATCTATAAACTGCTCGTATTTAGTTCATTGCTTGACCCGGCGCGGCCGTTGCTTAAGGCGGCCTGTCCATTGTTTGGCAGGGCGAAGGCATTGTTTCATCCGGCGAGGCCATTGCTTAAACCGGCGAAGGCATTGTTTGAACCGGCAGCTTCATTGCTTGACCCGGCGAGTGGATTGTTTGGCCCGGCGGAACCATTGTTTGAAGCGGCGGGCGCGTGGCTTAACCCGGCGGGAGCATTGTTTGACCCGGCACGGGCATTGCGCGAAACGGGAAAACCATTGCTTCGCTGGCCGGATCAATTGCCTCGTGCCAGCAGCCGGATGATTTGCGTCCACATGGTGCCTCAAGCCGCCGCCGCGCACGAATGGAATATTTGCGCCACGATGCAGCCCTGCGGATTTTAACCGCCAAGCTGCCAAGGCGCGAAGGTTCTGGCAGGAATGGCTGCTTACGCCTTGAGCACTTCGATGAAGGCTTCCTGCGGGATGTTGACGTTGCCGATGGATTTCATGCGCTTCTTGCCTTCCTTCTGTTTTTCCAGAAGTTTGCGTTTGCGCGAGACGTCGCCGCCGTAACATTTCGCCGTCACGTCTTTGCGGAAGGCGCTGATGACTTCGGACGCGACAATTTTTCCGCCGATGGCGGCTTGAATCTTCACCTGGAACTGCTGGCGCGGGATGACTTCTTTGAGCTTCTCGGCCAGCGTGCGTCCCCTGCCCTCGGCCTTGGTGCGATGCACGATGCAGGAGAAGGCGTCCATCGGCTCGGTGTTGACGAGCATGTCGAGCTTAACCATGTCGCTTTCCATGTAGGCGTCCGGTTCGTAATCCATGGAGCCGAAACCGCGCGTGATGCTTTTGATGCGGTCGTGGAAATCAATCAGGATTTCGTTCAGCGGAATCAGCGAGGTGAGCATCACGCGCTTGGAATCCAGCGTCTCGGTGTGATCCACGTTGCCGCGCTTCTCGGAGATGAGCGCCATCATGTCGCCGATATTTTCGTTCGGGCAGATGACAAACGCCTTGACCATCGGCTCCTCGATCTTCGCGATGTAGGTCACGTCCGGCATGAAAGCCGGGTTGTCCACCGACTTCATCGTGCCGTCGGAGAGATAGACTTTATAAACCACGCTCGGATACGTCGCGATGATGTCCATGTTGTATTCGCGGCGCAGGCGCTCCTGCACAATTTCCAGATGCAGCAGGCCGAGGAAACCACAGCGGAAACCAAAGCCCAGCGCGACGGATGTTTCCGCTGAATAAACAAACGCGGAGTCGTTCAATTTCAATTTCCCCATGCTCGCCTTGAGATGCTCGTAGTCGGCGGTGTTGATCGGGTAAATCCCGCTGAACACCATCGGATGAATCTCCTTGAATCCCGGCAGAATCCCCGATGGATTCCGCGCATCGGTGATCGTGTCGCCCATTTTCACTTCCGCCGCCGTCTTGATGTTCGCCGTGATGTAGCCGGTCTCGCCGGTTTCCAGTTTCTCGCGGATGTAGGGCTTGGGATTGAAGCTGCCGACTTCCTTCACCTCGTAGTTTTTTCCGGAGTGCACCAATTTGATCATCATGCCCGGCTTCAATTCCCCGTTGAAGATGCGGACGTGCGTGACGACGCCCTTGTAAGTGTCAAAATAAGAATCAAACGCCAGCGCCTGCAAACTCGGTTCGCCCGTCGGCTTGGGCGGCGGCACGCGCGCGACGATGGCTTCCAAAATATCCTCGATGCCGATGCCTTGTTTCGCGCTGCACGGAATCGCCAGCTCGGCGGGAATCGCCAGCACGTCTTCCAACTGCCGCTTCGCCTGCGGCACATCCGCATGGCCAAGGTCAATCTTGTTGATGACCGGGATGATTTCCAGGTTCAGCTTGGCCGCAAGATGATAATTGGCGACGGTCTGCGCCTCCACGCCCTGCGCCGCGTCAATCACCAGCAACGCGCCTTCGCACGCGCTCAAGCTGCGCGAGACTTCATAGGCAAAATCCACATGGCCGGGCGTGTCAATGAGGTTCAGTTCGTAGGTTTCACCGTTGCGCGCCTTGTAAGTCATTGTCACCGGATGCGCCTTGATGGTGATGCCGCGTTCGCGCTCGAGATCCATCGCGTCGAGCAACTGATCCGACATGTCACGCGTGGCGATCGTGCCGGTCATATGCAACAAGCGGTCGGAAAGCGTCGTCTTGCCGTGGTCAATGTGGGCAATGATGCTGAAATTTCTTATGTGTGCGGCGTCCATCCAAATATCCTGGTCGTATTCTTAATCGTAATCTTAATCCTAATCGCCGGTCATGCTGACTGGGCGAGTCGAGCGCAACAGCATAACCGGAAAACGCTTGAAGAAAAGGAAATTTGAAAGCTAGAGCCTTTGCGGCTTCAAGCTTTCGGCCGGGCGGTGCTCTGGCGTTCCACCAGTTCGGCGGGGAGCCGCTTGAGCTGGACGCTTTCGCCATGGATCAGTTTCACCATCGCCTCCACCGCCGCGATGCCCAGCCGGAATTTCGGCTGGCTCACCGTGGTCAGCGGCACGCGGTAAAATTCCGCCGCCAGAATGTTGCCGAAGCCGGCCAGCGAAACGTCGCCGGGAATTTTCAAGCCCTGGCGCAGCAAAACTTCCGCGCAGCCAATCGCCACCAGGTCGCTCACGGCCTGGATCGCGGTCGGATGACAGCCTTCGTTCAAGATCTGCAACGCGGCCTTGCCGCCGTCTTCCAGCGTGCTGCCGGATTGAAAGACCAGCTTGTCGTCCACCTCGATGTTCGCCTCGCGCAAAGCGCGGCGGTAGCCCTCGAAGCGTTCATGCGCCCACGGCGCGGCGGGCGGGCCGGTGAGATAGGCGATTTTTTTGTGGCCGAACGCGAGGAGATGTTTCGTGACGTTGTAGCTCGCGACAAGTTCCTCGATTTCGATGCTGGCAAAGTTTTTGCAGAACGGCGCGGGCGCGCCGAGCAGCACCGTCGGCACGCTGCGCGCGACAATTTCCTGGTAAATCCGCGCCTCGGCCTCGAAGCGGTAAACCGGCGTGATGAACAATCCGTCCACCCGCCGCGACAACAGCCGGCGGAGGCAGAGATCCTCGCGGGCCGGCTGGTTCAACGTCTGCGCGAGCAGCACGTCGTAGCCGAGTTCGTGCGCCCGTTCTTCAATCGCATAGACCATCCGCGCATAAATCGGATTGGTGGTGGCCGGGATGACGAGGCCGAAAAGCTTCGTCGTCTTCGTGCGCAGGCCCTGCGCGCTGGAGTCGGGCACATAGCCCATGTCCAGTGCGAGCTTTTTGAGTTTGGCACCCGTGGCCTCGGAAACGTCCGGCGCGTCGCGCAGCGCCTTGGAGACGGTCATCACCGAAACGCCGGCGATTTTGGCAATGTCTTTTAAGCGAACCATGTTTAGAAGTATGAAAGATGAATGTTGAAGGATGAAGTGGAAAGAAAAACCGCTGCGTTGGGTTTCATTTCGTAATTCATAATTCTTCCTTCAACCTTCACAGATAATTTCCGCGCCAGTGCAATTTGCGCCGCAGCGCTTCCAGAAACGAGCTGCCTTTCAAATTCACCAGCCGCACCGCGCTCCGGCTGCGGCGGATGGTCACCTCGTCGCCGGCGTCCATTTCGCCGACCATTTCGCCGTCCGCGTTCAAAAAAGCCGAGGGCGCGGTGTTGATGGCTTTTACCCGGATGGTCGCCGACAGCGGCAGGATGATGGAACGGTTGGACAGCGCGTGCGGACAAATCGGCGTGAGCGCGAACACCTCTGCGGTCGGCAAAACAATCGCGCCGCCCGCCGCGAGCGAATACGCCGTCGAGCCGGTCGGCGAACTGACAATCAAACCATCGCAGCGATACCGCGTGATGGCCTCGCCGTTCACGCCCACGTCCAGCGCGATGAGCCGCGAGACCGCGCCGCGGCTGATGACGATGTCGTTGAGCGCCGTGGTTTTCAATCTGCGCCCGTGGCAGACGCCGCTGGCCTCGATGAGCGCGCGGGCTTCAAACCGGAATTCTCCCGCCCACACCAGCTTCAACGCGCCGGCCAGTTGGTCGGACGGCACGGCGGTGAGAAAACCCAGGCCGCCGATGTTCACGCCGAGCATGGGCGTGTTGGAACCGGCGATGAGCCGCGCGGTGTGGAGCATCGTGCCGTCGCCGCCGAAGACGACCAGCAAATCCACCGCGTCCGCCAGCGCCGTGGCGTCGGGCAGCACGCCGCATTTGATTTTGGCGAGCGCCGCCGTGGCGGCATCGCAGAAGACTTTTTTCCCGGCGCGCTGGATGAGGCGCGCGGCGGCGCGGACGCTCGCGGCGCAGGCGGATTTTTCCGCGTTGCCCACGAGGCCGATGCGCTTGAACTGTTCAGCGGACTTTTTCAATGAGTGCCAGGAATTCTTTGTTGCCGGCCGGGCCGAGCAGCGGAGATTCAACCACACCGCGCCAGCAAAGGCCAGCCTGCGCGCGGACAAATTCTTTCAGCTCCGCCAGCACGCGTTCGTGGACGACCGGATCGGTGATGACGCCCCGGCCCTTGTCGGCCTCCGCCTTGCCGGCCTCGAACTGCGGCTTGATGAGCGCGATAATTTTCCCGTCCGGCCTCAGCAGCGGCACGGCGGGCGGCAAAATCTTCCGGAGCGAAATGAAGGAGCAGTCCACCACGACCAGATCGGCGGGAGCGGGAAAGTTTTCCGGCTTGAGAAAGCGCGCATTCGTCTTTTCCATGACGACCACGCGCGGGTCGCTGCGCAATTTCCACGCGAGCTGGCCCTGGCCCACGTCCACGGCAAACACTTTCCCCGCGCCGCGCTGCAACAAACAATCGGTGAATCCGCCGGTGGAGGCGCCGAGGTCGAGCGCGGTGAGGCCGGCGACGGCGAGTTGAAAATGTTCCAGGGCGTGTTCGAGCTTGTGGCCGCCGCGGCTGACGAATTTTTCCGGCGCGGCCACGGTGATTTCATCGGCGGCCTTGACTCGGTCGCTGGCTTTTTTGGCCGGATGTCCGTTGATGCGGACGCTGCCGGCGAGGACGAGGCGTTTGGCGCGTTCCCGGCTGTCGCACAGGGCGCGTTCGACGAGGGCTTGATCCAGACGGGCAATGGCCATTGGCGGGCCAAGGTTAGGACAATTCCCGTGGAAAAACAATGTGGACTTCCACCCGCTTAAAACCGCGTGGCCAATCATCTCTGGGCCAAACGCGTGGCGGGCAAATTTCCATCGCGTCGGGTCAGGCCTGCGTCAGTTTCAAGACGACGGCCACCGCCTCGTCAATTTTCACAAACTGCACCGGCCCGGTGCGCGGCTTGATTTCCACCTCTCCTTTCGCCAGTGATTTTTCGCCAAGCGCGATGCGAATCGGAAAACCGACCAATTCCGAATCCTTGAATTTCACGCCGGGACGTTCGTCGCGGTCGTCTAAAATTACGTCCACGCCCTGCGCCGTGAGTTCCGCGTAAAATTTTTCCGCGAGCCGCATTGCCTGGCTTTCCGGCGCAACGGCCAGCGGCGTGATGCACACCTGATACGGCGCGACGCTCAACGGCCAGATGACGCCGTCCTTGTCGTTGCCTTGTTCGATGATCGCCTGCAAAGTGCGCGTCACGCCGATGCCGTAGCAGCCCATCACGCTGGGCTTGCGCGAACCGTCCACGTCGAGAAAGGTCGCATTCAATTTCTCGCTGTATTTTGTGCCGAGCTTGAAGACGTGGCCGACTTCAATCGCGCGGCGAATCTTCAAAGCCTTGCCGCACTTCGCGCACGGCTCGCCGGCGCTGACAGTGCGCAAATCAAACCACGCGGTCACCTTGATGTCGCGCTCGATGGAGACGTTCTTCAAATGGAAGCCGTCCTCGTTCGCGCCGGTGGTCATGTCGTTCGCACCCTGCAAACGCTCGTCGGCAAAAACTTTAACGTCCGCCGGCACATTGACCACCGCGCCAAGCGAACCTGGCTTTGCTCCCAGCAGCGGCAAAATTTCTTCCGGCGTCGCGGGACGCACGGCGACCGCGCCCGTCTTCGCCATCAATTTCGTTTCGTTCAACTGGTCGTCGCCACGAATCAAAATGATGATCGGCTTGCTGTCCGCGATGTAAATCAACGTCTTGATCTGGCGATTCGCCGGAACTTTGTAAGGTTCTTTGCTCAACGCCTCAATCGTCACCACGCCCGGCGTGGCAAATTTTTCAATCGCCGCGCCGATTTCGCGCGCGGCGGTTTTCGGAATGCCGCTGGTCGCCTTCTCGATGTTCGCCGCGTAGCCGCACGCTTCGCAGAACGCCACCTCGTTCTCGCCGGTCTCGGCGGGCACCATGAATTCATGTGAATAATTGCCGCCGATCACGCCGGTGTCGGCCTCGACCGGAAACGCCTTCAGCCCGCAGCGGGCGAAAATGCGCGTGTAGGCGTCATACATTTTTTTGTAGCTCGCCATCGCGCCCTCGTCCGTGGTGTCGAACGAATAGGCGTCTTTCATGATGAATTCCTTTGCGCGCATGAGACCGAAGCGCGGACGAATCTCGTCGCGGAATTTCAAACTGATCTGGTAAAAATTCTTCGGCAACTGGCGGTAGGAATTGATTTCGTTCGCGGCGAGCGTGGTGATGACCTCCTCGGCGGTCGGACTCAAAAACCATTGGCGGCCAGAGCTGTCCTTGACCTTGAACAAAACATTGCTGGCGGTTTCGGCGCGACCGCTGGCCTCCCAAATTTCCGGCGGCTGCAAAGCCGGCATGAGCACTTCGGCGGCGCCGGCGCGGTCCATTTCCTCGCGGATGATCTGCTCCACCTTGCGCAAGGCGCGCAGGCCGAGCGGCAGAAAAGTATAAACGCCGCCCGCGAGCTTGCGGATGAGGCCGGCGCGTAAAAGCAATTTGTGCGAGACAATTTCCGCGTCAGACGGGGCCTCGCGGAGAGTCGGAATCAAAGTTTGTGTCCACTTCATGTGACGGAAAGTTTAACAACAAAGGAACGAAAGAATGAAGAATTTTATTTTTAACCCGCCCAGCGCGGCGCAATCTTGCCCAATTGCCGATTTCAGTTGCTCCCAAAACCGCTTGTGACGCCGGTAACTTCTGGCAGAATCAAAACGTCCAGCTAAACGAACCAACCAATTCCATGAACTTTATGAAAACACTGAAATCCCTTCTCCTGATTGCCGCCGTGATCGTCAGCACGACGCCTTTGCTGGCGCAGCAAAAACGCGTCAGCCCCCATGAAACCATCAGCTCGGTCATTGAAGGCAACCGCGTCACCATCACCTACGGCCGGCCTTACACCAAGGATCCCAAGGCCGGCACGCCGCGCAAAATCTGGGGCGGCCTCGTGCCTTACGGCAAGGTCTGGCGCACCGGCGCGGACGAAGCCACGACGCTCATCACGCAAAAGCCGATTATTTTCGGCGAGACGACGGTTCCGGCGGGCGCCTATTCGCTCTACACTTTGCCGCAGGAAGACGGCACGGCCAAACTGATCATCAACAAGCAGCTTGGGCAATGGGGAATGCAATACGACGAAAAGCAGGATCTCGCGCGGGTTGACTTGAAGAAGGACGTGCTGGAAAAAACGGCCGACCAACTGGCGATTGCCGTTGCCAAAAATCCGGCCGGCGGCGGCACGTTGAAAATCATGTGGGAAGACACCCAATACTCGGCGGCGTTCACCGTGCAGAAATAATTGATGACTGTTCCAGCCGCTGATCCCCGATTGAAGTGAAAACCCGGGCTGTTTCAGTTTCATTAGCACCGGGCTTCAGCCCGCTGAAGCTGGCCGCAAGCACCAAAAACCGTTTCAACGGTTTTATTGCGGCGCTTGTTTTTGCGTGCGCGGTCGCCCGCGCCGCGCCGCAGACGAATTCCGCGCCGGCGATTCTTCAGGAACTGAAAAACTTCCGCGAAATGGGCAGCGTGCTTTACATCGCCGCCCATCCCGACGACGAAAACACGCTGCTCATCGGCTATCTCGCGCGCGGGAAAAATTATCGCACGGCCTACCTCTCGCTCACGCGCGGCGATGGCGGACAAAACGTGCTCGGCCCCGTTTTCGGCGAAAAACTCGGCGTGGCCCGCACGCAGGAATTGCTCGCCGCCCGCCGGCTCGATGGCGGCCAACAATTTTTTTCGCGCGCGATGGATTTTGGTTTTTCCAAGGATTCCCGCGAGACGTTGCGAATTTGGGATCAGCAGGAAGTCTTGTCCGACATCGTGCGCGTCATCCGCGAATTCCGGCCCGACGTGGTCATCAACCGTTTTTCCACTCAACCCGGTGGCACGCACGGACACCACACCGCCTCGGCGGTGCTCGGGCTGGAAGCGTTCAAGCTCGCGGGCGATCCCAAGGCGTTTCCCGAACAGCAGCTCGCGCCGTGGCAGCCCAAACGCATTTTTATGAATGGTCGCGGCGGAAACGCCGGTGACATTCGCATGGAAATCAGCGGCAACGATCCTGTGCTTGGAATTTCGTTTGGCGAACTTGCCGGCCGCAGTCGCGCGATGCACAAGACGCAGGGCTTCGGCAATTTTGGCGGCGGCGGTGGCGGCGGCGCACGGACGGAATCATTTCAACTGCTCGCCGGCGAAACCGCGACGAACGACATTTTGGACGGCGTGGACACAACTTGGAATCGCGTGCCCGGCGGTGTGGAAATTGGGAAACAGGCCGATGAAATCATCGCAAAGTTCGATCCGCAAAATCCAGCCGCGAGCGTGGACGCGCTGCTCGCCTTGCGGAAAAATCTTGCCGGCCTGACGACGGAATCGCTGGTCGGGGAAAAGCGCAAGCTGCTCGATAAAATTTTGCAAGCCTGCCTCGGCCTTTCCGTCGCAACAACCGTGCCGCAGGCCGAAGTGGTTCCCGGCGAAAAGTTGAAATTCAATTTTGCCGTAAATCTTGCCCCGGATTCGGTGGCGCATTGGAAAGCGGTTCGTTTTCCGGCGACGGGAAAGGAAGTCGCTTTGCCGGACAGCGCGACATCCAATTTCAACGACGTCGCGCAAACGCTGCCGGCGAACACGCCGTTGACCCAGCCTTACTGGTTGCGCGAGGAACCGACGACCGGAATGTTTCGTGTGGCCGACGCCACGCTGATCGGCCAGCCGGAAAATCCGCCGGCGTTTCCGGTGGAATATGTTTTTCAAGTCGGCGATCAAACGCTGGCGGTCGCCGACGAGCCGGTGCAGATTCTCACCAATTCCGCGAACCTTGAAATCCACCGCAAGCTGGACGTGATTCCGCCGGTGTCCCTCAAATTCGCATCCGCTGTCGAGCTGTTCACCCCCGGAAAAATGCGTGCGGTCGTCGTGGAAATCACCGCCGCCCGCACAAACTTGTCCGGCACGTTGCGACTGGAAATGCCGGATGGCTGGCAAGTTTCGCCGGTGGAACATAAATTTAGCCTTGCTGCGGTCGGCGACCAAAAAGAAATCGGTTTCATCGTCACCGCGCCCGCGCAGATCACGCCGGCGAAAATTATTGCCAGCGCGGAGATCGGCGGCGTGCGTTATCACAACCAGCGCGAGGAAATTTCCTATCCGCATATTCCCCGGCAATTGCTCCAGCCGCCGGCCAGCTTGACCGTCTTGAGCCTCGACCTCGCGATTCGCGGCAAAAAAGTGGGCTATCTTCCAGGTGCCGGCGACACCGTGGCTGAAGCCATCCAACAGATGGGCTACGAAGTCACATTGCTTGACGTTGCCGATTTGACGACGAACCGGCTGAAAGAGTTCGACGCCGTGGTGATTGGTGTGCGTGCGTTCAATGTCCGCAGCGATCTCGCGGCGAAAATGCCCGTGCTCTTTGCCTTCGTCGCGTCCGGCGGCAACCTCATCGAGCAATACAACCGGCCCGGCAACGATGCCAAAACGGAAAACCTGGCGCCCTACAGCTTGCATTTGTCCAATGACCGGGTGACGGATGAAACCGCACCGGTGACTTTTCTCGCGCCGGATCATCCGGTGTTGAACACGCCGAACAAAATCACCAGCGCGGACTTTGACGGCTGGATTCAGGAGCGTGGGATTTATTTTCCAAATCAATGGGACGAACATTTCACACCGATTCTCGCGTGCGGCGATCCCGGCGAGCCGCCGCTCAAAGGCAGCCTGCTCGTCGCGCAATATGGCAAAGGCCATTTCATTTATACCGGCCTCGTTTTTTTCCGCGAACTGCCCGCCGGCGTGCCCGGGGCCTACCGCCTGTTTGCCAATTTGATTTCCCTCGGCAAATGAAATCGCCTGACGCTACGGAACCATCCGCGCGCGAATCCGAAGAAACCGGCCTGCCGTTTTTCCGTTCTTGGAAAAGCATTTACTTTTTCGTCCTTGGTAGTTTTGTTCTTTGGATCGCGCTGCTCGTCGCGCTGACAAGAATGTTTGCATGAATGCGCTCGACTTCGTGGTGCTCATCGGCTCGATGCTCGGCATAGCCGGCTACGGCATCTGGCGCACGCGCGGCCGGCGCAATCTGAATGGTTACTTGAAAGGCGACGGCCAGACGCCGTGGTTCGCCATCGGCCTCTCGGTCATGGCCACGCAGGCGAGCGCCATCACGTTTCTCTCGACGCCCGGTCAGGGTTATCTCGGCGGACTCGGCTTTGTGCAAATTTATTTTGGCGTGCCGATAGCGCTGATCATCATCGCCATTTTCTTTCTGCCCATTTTCCGCCGGCTGAATATCTTCACCGCCTACGAGTTTTTGGGAAGACGGTTTGACAGCAAGACGCGACTGCTGGGCGCGGCCTTGTTTCTCCTGCAACGCGGCCTTGGCGCGGGCTTGACGATCTATGCGCCCGCCATTGTGCTCACCACCGTTTTTGGCTGGCCGCTGGATTTGACCATTATTTGCAGTGGTTTGCTGGTCATCATTTACACCGTGGCCGGCGGCAGCGACGCCGTGACCGTCACGCAAAAATATCAGCTCGGCATCATTTTCGCCGGCATGATCACCGCGTTTTGTCTTCTTGTCGCGAAGCTGCCAGCTCAACTTTCTTTCACCGACACCTTTGCGCTGGCCGGCGGATTTCAAAAACTCAACGCCGTGAATTTTTCCACCGATGTTCACGAGCGCTACACGTTTTGGTCGGGACTGATTGGCGGAACTTTTTTGATGCTTTCTTATTTCGGCACCGACCAGTCGCAGGTGCAGCGCTACCTTTCCGGCGCGTCGTTGCGCGAAAGCCGACTCGGCCTCATGTTCAACGCGGTGTGCAAAATCCCGATGCAGTTTTGCATCCTGCTGCTCGGCGTGCTGATTTTCGTCTTCTATCAATTTGAGCCTCCGCCGCTGTTTTTCAATTCCGCCTCCAGCCAATATCTCGCGGCGCACCGCTCCGATCAAAAGTTGCGCGCCTGCGAAACCGATTTCACTGCGGCCCACGCCAAAACCCGCGCGCAACTTGAAAGCTGGCTGGAAGCGCGGCACAGCGGCAATCAATCGGCGGCGAACAGCGCCTTTGCCGCCGCCACCACCGCGCAGCAGCAAGGCGAAAAAATCCGCCGCTCGGCGAATGAAGAATTGTCCGCAAAAAATTCCGATGCGACGGCCAACGACGCGGATTACGTTTTCATCACCTTCATCCTGCAACAACTGCCGCATGGCGTCATCGGCCTGCTGGTGGCGGCATTTTTCGCCGCCGCGCTGTCGTCAAAAGCCGCCGAACTCAACGCGCTCGGTTCCAGCACTACCATTGATTTTTACCGGCACCTCGTCCAGCGCGACGCCACCGACGCCAACTGCGTCCTCGCTTCAAAAGTTTTCACCGCGTTTTGGGGGCTGGTGGCGATTGGTTTCGCGCTCTACGCTCACCTCGTGGAAAATCTGATCCAGGCCGTGAACATTCTGGGCTCCATTTTTTACGGCGTGATGCTGGGCCTGTTTGTCGTGGCGTTTTTTATCCGTCGGGTCGGTGGCACGGCGGTGTTCTGGGCGGCGCTCGCCGCTCAAGCACTCGTGTTCGTCCTTTATTTCAAGCTCACCATTTCCTATCTGTGGTATCCGCTCATCGGCTGCGCGGCGTGCGTCATTTTTAGTTTGATGCTGCAAATAATTTTGCGCGGCGAAGGCAAATCTAACCAATTGCGCATGGCATGAACTCTCCCATCATTTGTTTAGGCCAGCAGCCGTGCGGTTTTTTCCCGAAGCGCTTTCTCGTCGCGAAGATTTTGACGGCGCGGCGGCTGCAAAATGAAATCGGCGGCGAAATTGTTTTCTTTTGTCACGACAGCGACCATGACCCGCGCGAAACGAGAACCATCCTGCGGCATCGCAAGACGAACGAGCCGGCGCATCTCAATTTCGCATTTGCCAATAAAATCCAGCGCAAGTTCTCGCCGCTGTTTCTCAAACAAATTCCCGGCGGCTGGCAGGACAAAACCGCGCTGCAATTGCCAAATTACGTCGGCCACCCGCTGATTGACATTTTCAAAACGGTTTCCGCCGCCAACGCCGCCGACTTTTGCCTGGAGATGTATCGCCGCATGGGTTTGCTGGCTGGCATCCGTGTCGTGCGTTCGAGCGACCCGGAATTCCGCCGTGCGGCCTGCGACATTTCGGAATTTTTTGTGGATGTTCCGCACGCCGGCGAAATTGTCCGCGCCCGTTTTGCCGGCGGCGTTTTGAAATTGCACGAAGGCGGCGACGTGTTTGTGACGCTGCCGCCCGTCGCGTTCGGCAAAGAGCAAGTCAGCCCGATGCGTGATTCGCGGCTGCGCTGGATGCAGTCGGTGATTCATTGCACGCATTACATTGCCGGCGCGGGCGAGAAGGCTTATCTTCGCCCCGAAGAAACTCCTGAAATCACGTTTGTCAACCGCGACGCCATTGACCGCTCTGATGAAGCCTACACCGAACTCACCTGAACTCCCGCCGCTGCTGGTCTTCGGCGCACATCCTGACGACATCGAATTCGGTGCGGGCGGCGTCATCGCGCGAGAAACATCGGCCGGTCGCAAGGCCCATTTTGTCGTCTGCTCGCACGGTGAAGCCGGCAGCTACGGCACGCCGAAACAACGCACTGTCGAGGCGAAAAAATCCGCCGCGCTGCTGGGTGCTTCCATCGAATTTCTCGAACTCGATGGCGACGCTCACTTGGAAATGCGCGCCGCTCACGCCATCAAACTGGCGGAGATCATCCGGCGCATCCGGCCCGGCATCGTGCTGGCGCCGAGCCTAGTGGAAAACCAGCATCCCGACCATTCGCGCCTGGGCCGGCTGGTTCGCGACGCCGCGCGACTGGCTCGCTTTGGCGGCATGAAGGAATTGCGCCGGCAAAAGCCGCACGCGATTGAGCAATTGTTTTTTTACGCAGTGACGCCGGAAGCCGAGCCGCGCGACATTACGCCCGTGTTGATTGATGTTTCCGCGCCGGAAATTATTTCAGCCTGGACGGCGGCGATGAACGCGCACGCCTCGCAAACTTCCGCCCGCAACTACGTCGAGTTGCAGTTCACCCGCGCCCGGTTGCTCGGTGCGCGAGCCGGCATTGAGCACGCCATCGCGCTTTTTCCCAACGAGCCGCTGGTGTTTGAATCGCTGGCGCAAACAGGCCGCAGCGCGAGGAAATTTTAATTGAACCACGAATGGACACGGATGGACATGGACAACAAAACGAAACGCAGAGCCGCAGAGAACGCGGAGAAGCGCAACGAGAAAAACCTTTGCGATTCTTTGCTTTCTCTGTGCTTTGGCTTTTTCTGAATCCGTGTTTATCCGTGTCCATC
>Ga0182030_10015346_pt1 | contig 15020 bp, 8 predicted proteins | sample 812S3MmetaG_FD_121299 | JGI IMG/M metagenome (GOLD analysis project Ga0182030, IMG submission 121299) | Permafrost microbial communities from Stordalen Mire, Sweden - 812S3M metaG (Illumina Assembly) | ecosystem: Environmental > Terrestrial > Soil > Wetlands > Permafrost | place: Sweden... | reverse complement strand
CGTCTTCATGAAGTAGATCAGGTGCGCGACGGAGACCTCGCGGTCCACCATCATTCCCTCGATCTGGTAGAAGGTGTGCTCATGGCTGGCGTCCACGCTCTCATTGCGGAACACGCGGCCCGGCGCGATCATGCGCAGCGGCGGACCCAGGCGCTCCATGCCGCGAACCTGTACCGGCGACGTGTGCGTGCGCAGCAGATTGCCGCCATCCAGCCAAAAGGTGTCCTGCATGTCGCGCGCGGGATGGTCGGCCGGGATGTTGAGGGCGTCGAAGTTGTGGTATTCGTCTTCCACTTCGGGACCGTCGAGCACCGCGAATCCCAGCGAGCTGAACAGCTCTTCGAGCTCGCGCTGAATGCGCGTGATGGGATGCAGATGGCCGCGCCGCGGCCCGGGAGCGGGCAGCGTGACATCGAGCCATTCGGCGTCGAGGCGCTTCTGCAAATCGGCGTCGGCGAGGATCTGGTTCTTGGCGGCCAGGGCCTGCTCGATGTTCTGGCGCACGCTATTGAGCAGTTTGCCGAAGCTCGCGCGCTCCGCGGGCGGGAGCTTGCCCATCTCTTTGCCGGCCTGCGCCAGCGGCCCTTTGCGCCCCAGCGCGTCCACGCGAACCGCTTCCAATTCTTCCACGGACGCGGCGGCGGCAATGCGCTCGAGGGATCGAGCCTCCAGCTCCGGTATGGGTTGATCCAACATGTAGTGTGAAGACTCTTATTTTAGCAGGGACGCCCAATGCCGCTCCGGTGGGCTATGCTCCGAACTCCTGATGCCGTTCTCGTGTGGCAGGCAATCTTGCCTGCAGGCGGCCTTTCAGGCCGCCGTTTTCGATGCGCGGCTAGTTTTTCGGGCACCCGGCACTGCCCCCTGCCGTAGGCGAAGCTCAAGAAAGTCGGGCTGAAGCCCTCCGCAGGCTGAAGCCCGCCCCACGTCGCGGTCGACCGAACGCCGAGAATGGCCAAAATCCAGCGGCCGGCTGAAAGGCCGCCTGCAGCCAGGATTGGCTGCCACACGACGGCGGCGGTGCGCGTAGCGATCGATCCAGCGTGGGGACGTGAGAGCTCTGACCTTAGCGGACGCTACGCAGTTTGCCCCGCGAGGCGTAAATCGTCCTCGATCTCGTAGATGCGATCTTCCAGCTTGCGCGTCGGGGCGTTCGCCGCCTTGGCCTCTTCGAGTTTCTTCTTGGCGTTGGCCAATTGCTTCTGCAGGCCGGCCAGCTTGGGATCGGGCTTGGCTTCCTGAAACGGAGCTTTCGCAGCCGCTGCCTTGGCTTCCGGAGCCTTTCCAGCGGCCGGCTTAGCCGCCTTCTTCGCCTTGCCCTTGGCGGAAGTCTTAAACCGGAACGCCGTCACGGCGGGCGGCGGCTTCAGCGCCGCGCCGAAATCCGCGCGGTACTCCTCGGCGATCGACACCGCTTCGGTGAGCACTTCGCGAAACCGCGTTTCCATCGCCTGTTTCGCCTGCGTCCGGAGGTTCTCGCCCTGCAGTTTCCATTTCTGATAGTCGGAGATCACGTCAGCCATGAGATTGGTTGTAACACGCCGCTACTTCTTCGCGGGCGGCGGGTCCGGCCCCAAAAGCGGGAAGGATGTGATCCGCAAGCGCGCGGCGCCGTAGGGAATCAGGGTCACCGTTTCGTCACGTCCATCCACCACCACCGGGCTCTGCGGAGGCGGGGCGGCGCTGTCGTCGGCGATCACCCATTGCGGCAGCCGTCTCGCTTGTACTTGGATCGAGACAGGAGGCGTGCCGCGGTCGAAAGGTTGCCTGGCGACCGGCGCTTCCGTCACCCGGAACGATGCCGCGGGGTTGGCCGTGTCGACGCGCAGACCGTAGTTCCACGCCGATGTGGGGTAGACCTCGAAATCGGTCACCGGACCGGTCTGTTTGATCCGGCTCCAACTCTCGCCGATTGCGAGCGAGTAGACCAGCGGGCCGCGCTCCACCGAGATCGACCCATTGAATCCCACGACCGTACGCACCTTCATCGGCAGCACGATCTCCACCCGATCGCCCTTCTGCCACTCCCTTTCGATTCGCTGAAACGATGCCGCGCGCACGCCATCCACCTTCTGTCCGTTGACCGCGACCGTCACGTCGCCGGCCCACGCGGGAATCCGTACGTACAGCGGGAAGCGCACCTTCGCGGCCGGCGCGACAACTAGAGAGACGCGATCGCGGAACGGGTATTCGGTGCTCTCATCGATAGTGACGTCGACGCCCTTCACGCTGGAATGCACCTGGCTGGGAGCGTACGCGGCGAGCGCCAGCCCATCGTCGGCCGATGCCATCCATAACGATGCCGCGAACTTCGGCCATCCCTGATGCAGGTTGGCGGTGCAGCAGCCGTAGTTCGGCTCCAGCCCGAAGAGGTTGGACTCTGGCCCGTTGGTGCCCCAATCGCGCTGTCCGAGCGAACACAGCACCTGATTGGGCTGCTGATCGTATTGGTGCGCCCAGAGGTCGGCCGATTGTCCGCCGGGGAGCGGATTGTAGGCGATCTTCTCCAGTCGATCGCCCAGCGCCGGGTCGCCGAGCGCTGCCAGGCCGAGCTCCAACGAGAACATGCTCTCCACCACGGCGCACAGCTCGGTCCCCTGCGACGGATTGCGTCCGGCGAAGTGCTCGTCGGCGCTGAACATGCCGTTCGGCAGGCCCTGGAATTCATCGAGCGTCCGCAGCATGCGCGCAGTTGCGTCGCGGTCGGCGGGGTCGTGGGAAATCAGTTGCCAGAGCGCCGCGGTTTTGAGACCCATGGCGTTGTTGACGCCGTGCGAGTCGTGCTTCGCCCGGTCGCGCGCCACCTTGCCGGGAAACGGGAAGTTGTCGAACATCTTTTCCCAGTCGAAGCCCTGCCCTTTGAGTTGGCGCGCCAGGTCGAGCAGATGCGGATCGCCATCGCGATTGTAGAGCCATAGGACGCTGGCCAGTTCATCCTGCCAGCGATACACGGCCCAATCTTTCAGGGGCTCGCCGGCCAGAATGCGGCTCTGGTAGGCGAAATACTTCTCCATCATGGGGACCACGCGAGCATCGCCAGTGGCTTCCTGGTACTGCGTCAGCACCTTGAGCATGATCATGATCGGCCACCAGTCGCGATTCTTGGCGGGCCCGATGGCGCCGTCGGCGGATTGATGGGTGAGCGTCCACTCGATCCACGGGCGCGTTTTCGAGATCAGCTTGGGGTCGTCGAGCAGGTACGCCAGCGGCAGCAAGCCGTCCAAATAGTAAGGACCGCGTTCCCATCCCTCACCCGATCCGCCCAGCCATGCGGAGTTTGGGCCAACGTCCGCCCAGAATTCGTCGAGGTGTCCGGTGAGTGCCTGCGATTGGAGCTGCAGTTGGTCGCGGAGCCAGCCGGCCGGCTTGACGGATGTCAGGGGGAGCCGATAGAAAACGCTCTCGGCAAGCGGGGCGCGATTCTTTACCGGCGCCTGCATGGCCGCAGGCAGGGAGCAAGCGGTCAGAACCAGGACCAGGCTCGCAGATTTCGCTGTCATGAATCCCAGTGTAATGTCATCTCATGGCGATCGGGAACCGCCCGGTTGCGCACCCGGTCACCGCGGCGTTAAGGCGCGAGGATGTGGGCCGTTTGCTTGCGATCGGCGGCCAACTCCCCGCCGCGGTGCGGCCTGCCAGGGCAAACAGGATTGCGTGGCTGGCGGCGTCGATCCCGGCGGAGTAAGGTTCCGGGCGTTTCCGCTCCGCGGCCAAAGGGTTATTTCCCGGCAGGCGCTAAGGGCGCGCACATGAATAACCTCACAGCAACCGGCGTGGCGCAGACTCTCAGTCTGCAGCGCCGAGACTCCGACCTCCTGAAGTCGCCCCGCAATTTCGAGGTGCTATGGAAATTAGGCGGAGAACATGCTTCGCGAAAAGAAGAAATTTGGCCGCCGATGAACGCAGATGAACGCCGATTCTGAACAGCAACTCTCCCTATCGGCGTTCATAAACGCCGATCAAGAGCAGCAACTCTCCCGGCGTTCATCTGCTTTCATCGGCGGCCGATAATGTTTGTGACGCGATGTGGGCTCATCCATTTTCCAGGACATCAGGAGTTCAGAGACTCATCTCGTCGAGACTTCCTCCAGAGGGTCGAGAAGAGCAGGGGACGGTCCCTGGCGGGAACGTCTCTGGCGGCAGAAACCAAGAACGCCGGCAAGAGTGCCGGCGCTTGCAGACTGAAGTCCGCGCCACGTCGCCCGGCAGCGGCTTCAATAAGATGCCGCGAGGCTTCTGGAAAGTCTCGACCCGGCAGGCACTCGTGCCTGCGCCACATCGCCACCTTCTGACAATGTGACGTTATTCTTTCGCGGCGCCCTAAGCTAATTCTGTCTCGCCCCGTCCGCACGCAGGTGACTATGCCGTCGCCCGTACGAAAAGTAGATCACCTGCCCGACGACTAACCATACGATCAAGCGCAGCCAGTTGGACCGGCCCAGCGAGTACATCAGCGCAAAGTTGACCGCTATCCCGAGGATGGGAACCAGCGGCACCCACGGCGTCCTGAATGGGCGTGGCTGCTCGGGATGCTTCCAGCGCATGACCAGCACGGCGGCGCAGACGATCACGAAGGCGAAGAGAGTTCCGATGCTGGTCATGCGTCCCACAATACTCAGCGGGAGAAATGCCGAGAACGGCGCCACGATGAAGAAGAACAGAATATTCGATTTCCACGGCGTGCGGAATTTGGGATGGATATCGGAGAAGACTCTCGGAATCAGGCCGTCGCGCGACATGGAATAGAAGACGCGCGATTGTCCCAGCAGCATCACCAGAATCACCGAACTGAAGCCGCAAATAATCCCGAACAGCATTAGGTTGTTCAGCCAAAGGTATGGCGTTTTGGCGATGGCCACAGCGACCGGCGCAGCGACGCCGAGTTGCTTGTAGGAGACTACTCCGGTGAGCACGTGCCCGAACAGCAGATAGAGGACGGTGCAGACGACGAGCGAGCCGATCATCCCGATCGGCAGGTCCCGCTGCGGGTTGCGGCACTCCTGCGCCGCCGTGGAGACCGCGTCGAATCCAATGTATGCGAAGAAGATGGTGCCCGCGCCCATCATCACGCCGCTCAGCCCGAAAGATCCGAATTCGCCGGTGTTGGCGGGGATAAAGGGCTGGTAGTTGGCCGGGTTAATGTAGGACCAGCCCACCGCAATGAAGGTCACGACCACGGCGAGTTTGATGACGACGATCACGGCGTTGGCGCGCGCCGATTCCTGAATGCCGACGATCAGCAGCAGCGAGATCAGCAACACCACGATCACCGCCGGGATGTTGGCGTAGCCTCTGGCCGCGGTGCCGTCGGGCAGCATGGCCAGTTCGAACGGGCTGGCGATCCATTGCGCGGGCAGGTTGATGTGGAAGACATGGAGCAGCGCCACCACATAGGCCGACCAGCTGATGGAGACCGTCGCCGAGCCGATGCCGTATTCGATCACCAGGTCCCATCCAATGATCCAGGCAATCCACTCGCCCAGCGTGGCGTAGGCGTACGTGTAAGCGCTGCCCGACGCCGGGATCATGCAGGCGAATTCGCTGTAGCAGAGTCCAGCGAAGGCGCACCCGACGGCGGCGCACACCATCGAGAGGACTACCGCGGGTCCGGCGTTCTGCGCGGCGGCGAGGCCGGTGAGCGAGAACAGTCCCGCGCCGATGATGGCGCCGATGCCGAGCGCGATGAGTTGCGCCGCGCCCAAGGTCTTCTTGAGTTGGTGCGCGCCGCTCTCCGATTCCGACAGGATCCGCTGGACGGACTTCACCGCGAACAGGTTCATATTGGATACATCGTTTTCGCAGGCGAAATCTCACACCCGCGCGAAAATAATTGTTTCGCGCCCGCGGGTGGTGCAATAATTTCGTATGCTTCCGGTACGCGAGGAGGACGTCGAGGCCAGGAAATACCAGGACCATCTGGCCCTTCTTCGCGAGCGCATTCTGGCATTTGCGGTCCGCCGGCTGGTGCCGCATTGGGCGGATTTCGGGGAGGCGGAAGAAATCGCACAGAGCTGCGTGGTGGCGTTGTGGGAGCAGTACCCCGACAAGCGGGATCTGGCGGAGATGGTGCGCATCGGCATCGGAGTGGCGCGCCATAAGATCGCGCAATTCCATCGCGATCGCGAGAGAATACCGGATATTTCGGGCGATGCGACGGACATCTGGGAGTCGCAGCACCCGCAGAATCCCCATAGCGGCGAGAGGCTCCTGGAGCGTCTGTGCGCGCGCCAGGAAATGGACCGGCTGCTGCTCGGCATGCTCAAGCTTCCCAGCCGGTGCCGCGAGCTGTTGCGGTTGAAGCTGATCGAGCAGAAAAGCTACGCGGAGGTCCGCGCCGTCACGGGCATCTCGGGCAATGTCTACGAAGTAACGCGGCGATGTTTTCACTCGCTGCTCCGTAATATCGGAGGGAGTCTCTGATGCGCCACTCCGATCTTTTGTTCGGCTATTGCGCACGCGAACTCACCGCCGAGGAGGAGCGCGCGCTGTTCGAAGCCGCCGCCACGGACCAGGACCTCTTCGACCAACTCGCCGAGGCGGAGCGGCTGCGGAGCGCGCTCGAAAGCCCCGAGGAGCGACAGCGGGCTCTCGCCGTTTTGCGAACGTGGGAAGCATCGCATGCGGCCGGGCCATTGCCGGCGCCGGTGCCGTACGCGGCCCTGCGAAAACGGCCGGAGCGCCACGTTCCCGCACTGTGGAGCGATCTGCTGCGCTCGATTGTCTCGACCGTCGCGACGGCGATTTCGCTGCGGCTGTGTTATGCGGCGATCGCGGCGATCGGGTCGTCACTCATTCTTCCAGGAAATCGGCCGGGAGAGTTGCCGGGCCCGCAAGTACCGCCCGTCCCCTCGATTCTGCACCTGGTGCATGCGGCGATCGCGGCACTTCTGCTGGCCATCCAGTTCACACCGTTTCTCAGACCGCAGGCCATCGAACAGGACCACCCCATCGCGCGAAAATGTCTCACGCAATTCATCGCCGGTTGGAGATGGGCGTGGGTGGCGTGGCTGGCGCTGTATTGCTGGCTGTGGACGCACGCCAGTTCCGGGGCGGGGCGGGACGTGGTGGCAGACATCCTGAACTGCCTCACCTCATTTCCGCTGTTCTGGTGCTTCTTCGTGCTGGACAAGCCGAGCGTCTCCGTGCCTGGCGACCCGGCGCGCAACGCTTCGTTTCGGAAAGCGATCGGCACTGTCTGGGGAATCGGCGCCGGCGTGACTCTGCTGGCGGTGGCCGGCAGATTGCATATGTGGGGACTGAACGAATTCGGCCTGGTGTTTATGGGGATCTACGACGGGCTAGCCATCGCGTTCCTGGTGGGCCGGTTCGACAGCCACTGGATGAAAGTCCCGCGGTGGATGCTGGCTCCGCTGTATGGCTACGCGCTGATTCAGATGATCTACGTGTTCTTCTACAATCTGCCGGCGGAGTGGCAGATCTACACGTATCTGGTGGCGCTGCTGTTCAAGGTGTGTCTGTTCCTGGTGGTGACACATTTGTTAAATGCGGGGAACCTGCGGGTGTACCTGGAGGCCGCGGAGGATGGCAAGCTGGGGCTGGCCGGCGCGGCGGAAGGTTAACCGGTTCGAAGGAGGACATTCCTCGATTGACAATTGCCGCGGTATTTTGACACAGTATCGGAAGTCACCCTCCCATGGCCAGCTGTGTTTCTCTCACGGAGCAATTGCGGACTTGCATGCAAGGCGATTCCGCGGCCACGGACGCCCTGCTGCGCGAGATTCTCCCGAAGCTCCACGAAATCGCCGTAAGGGAATTGAGACGGGAACGTTACGTGGCGCCGCTCTCCAAGACGGAATTGATACACGAAATCTGGCTGAGCAGCATTTCACGCGGCAACTGGCAGATCCGGGACCGCGGCCATTTCTTCGCACTGGCCTGCCTGGCGATGCGGCGGGTGCTGGTGGACCTGGCCCGCAAGCGGCTGGCCGACCGGCGCGGGGGCGGCGAAACCACGCTGCCATTGGACGATGCCGCGCCCATGGCCCGCCACGAAAGGGACGCGCAGCAGATCGTGGAAATCGGCATCGCCATGGAGCGTCTGGAAGCCGTCGACCCGGAGGCCGCGCGCGTGGTGGATATGCATTATTTCACCGGAGCGACCCTGGAAGAGATCGCCAAGGAGACCGGGTTCACCTTCCGCCAGGCGCGCTACCGCTGGGAACGCGGTCGGCGAGCGCTCAAGGCTTTGCTGCGCGGAAGAGCAGGGGCAGGAGAGCCGAATCTCTGATCGTCACCGCAATTGGGAGACTAGACTTCTGGACTCCTGATTCCGTGGAATGAGGATGAGCTGCCTACGAACCAAACCAAACAAACATTATTGGCCACGGATGAACACGGATAAACACGGATAAGAAAGAAAAAAGCTCTTGTTTTATCCGTGTTTATCCGTGTTCATCCGTGGCTAATAACACTTGGTTATTGTGGAGCAGTGGCTCATCGCGGCACGGGAGGGATCATATAGTCTCACAGACGCTTCCGGACAGCGCCGAATAGCCGTGGCCGTCGCCGGGGTCACCGTCCGCGGAGCCGAACCTGCGATTCCAGATCTCGCGCGATAGGGACGGCGAATGGGCCCGCCGCGCGGGGCCTCCGCGACGGATCGAATTCCAGTGCCGAGGCGAGCATGGCGGCCGACTCCTCGGAGAGTCCGGCGCCGCGAGTTCGCAGCAGTTCCCTGACGCGCTGCGGCAAGTCCATGGCGGCATCGGGCAGCAATTCTTTGAGCTGCCGGCGGGTTAACATCTCGATGGCCACCTTCGCGAGGCTGTAAATGTCGCTGGACGGTTCGGCGTACCCGATCGCCTGCTCGGGCGCCATGTAGTCGAAGCTGCCGGCGGCGCGCGATAGCCCATGCAGCGTTTCGTTGGCATCCTTGACGATGGCGATGGAGAAGTCGATGAGGACAGCGCTCTCGCGGGGCGAGCCCTCGTCGCGGATCATCACGTTCTCGGGCTTCACGTCGCGGTGGCAGATGCCCTGCGCGTGGATGCAATCGAGCGCGCCGGCCAGATCGCGCAGAAAACGGGCGCAGCGTTCAGGCGCGATGGGACCGGCATCGAGCACTTCCCTTAGATTGCGGCCTTCGATGAACTCCATCACCAGATACGGCGAGCCTGAGGGGGCGACGCCACGCGCATAGATGGACACCACGTTGGAATGGCAAACCTTCTGGAGGGCCGCGACCTCCTGTTCGAAGGTCCGCAAAATTGTCGCGGACCCCTTCATCTCGCTGCGAAAAATCTTGACCGCGCACGGCCGCGTGCGCTGCCGGTCAAAGCCGGCGAACACGTTGGCAAAACCGCCGCGAGCCAGCAGCGCGCCCACCTCAAAGCGGGAATCGAGAACCGTGCCCGTCACGTCATGCACGTCGGGCAGCAGCGCGCCGAGACGCCACGCCGCCAGATCCGGGAGGATCTCGGCCTCTTCGGCCTGGCGTCTACGGCGCCACCGGTAGAGCGCCGCTGGAACGAGCGTGGCGGCCAGAAAATAGGCCGTCACCATCGGCCAGGCGAGCCACATGGGCAGCGGCACGTTCCAGGAACGAATGACGCTCGACGACCATGGCCCGGTGAATACCCTGCCCTGCACTTCGAGCGTGTGACGTCCCGCCCCGAGCTTTCCGAGCGGCAGATCGAAGCTGGACGTTTCGCGCCAGGCGGTCTGCGCAGGCAGCAGACGATACCGCAAACGCAACGCATTGCGCCGATCGAACTGCAGCGAACCGATGTGCGCGGTGATGTTCGAACCTCGAGGCAGCGCGTCGATCCCGTCCGCCAGACGCGGTGTGCCGTCCCATGTAAAGGCGGAGACGAAGACCTGCGGCGCAAAGCGCGGCGTCACCAGATCGGCGGGCGGGATGACGTGGGCTAAGTCGTTGTCGGCGCCCCACCACATCGAACCGTCGTCATCGGCGAAGGCGCTGCCTGAGTTGATGTCGTTGACGGGAAGGCCGTCGGACTGATCGATCTGCAGCCAGGTTCCCGCCTCCGCTTCGCCCGGATCGGCGATGTAAACGCCCAGGTCGCCGCCACGCCAGAGACGGCCGGCGCGGTCCAGATCGAGCGAGTCGCCGCCCGGCTCAATGAGGCCGTCCTTGGCTTGATACTGGCGGATGGTGTATCCGCCGGACGGGTTCGGCCGGAAGAGGGCAAGGGCGGGCAGGTTGAAATAGGCGTACCAGACATCGCCGTTGGGCAGCGGTGCAACTGCCCAGCACCCATCGATCAACAATCCGTCGCGCGTGGTGAACTCGCGCCAGGCGCCCTTCTCATCGCGCACCACGGCGCCGCCGCTATAGCACGACCAAAGCTTGTGCGTGTGCGGCTCGTACCTGATGGAGAGTACGTTCCTCGGGGGTTGCGTCTGAAGGGGCTGTTCAACGGCATGCAGAACCGCGCCCTCTCGCGTGATGCGCCGCAATCCGAGGTCGCTGGACCATATTTCGCCATTCTCCGTCCGCGTCACTCGCATGCTGACGTTCGGGTTACCGGCTGGCGTGCGGGCGATGACTTTGCCGGTTGGACTCACTTGCACCGTACCCCCGCCATTGAGCGCCGCGAAGAGGCCGCCATCCGGGGCGCCGGCCAGCCCTGCCACCATGGCCGTTTGCAGAGTGGCGAAGGTGTCCCAATGGGTTCTGTCCTGGCTGAGAACCACGATGCGACCGCCCAGTCCGGCGTACATGTGTCCGCCACTGCGCGTCAGGGACCAGGGAGGGGCGGTCAGTCCGTCGCGCGTAGTCCAGTGCTCGACGCGGAATCCGCCGGCCATGCGGTATAGGCCGTGCGTGGTTCCCAGCCAGACCGTTCCGTCGGCGGTGCGAATGGCATCCACCAGACCCGGGAGTCCATTCGCCGAGGTTGCCACCTGAAAAGAACCGGGACGCCCGACCGCGATCATGCTATCGCCCCACAGCACCATAGTTCCGTCAGCCGACTCGTGCATATTCGATTCGAGCCGGCCGCCGGGCATCGGATCGTGCGGGCCATCGCCGCAATCGTAGCCGTTCCCCCCGACGGTACCCACCCAAAGGCAGCCGGCATGGTCGCGCATCACCTTCACCGGCCAACCGGGAGCCCGCGGTTTGGCGATCCGGTCAATCGGCAATTCCTCGCCGGGGCGCCATTTCGCCACATCGTCGATGCGCATCTCCAGCCAGCCGTGGAGCGGCCACGGACAAATCAGGCGGCCATCGGGACTCAGGGCGATCGGATTGAGCGTGGCCATAGGCGCGATGGCATCGGTCTTCCAGGTATCGCCCGAGCGCTTCATGCGGACCACCGATCCGTCGCTCATGACGCCCTTGCCGGCCGGTCCGATGACGGCGATCGCCAGATCGGGCGTAGCAGCAACCACGCTCACCGCCATCCCAGGTGCGATCAATTGCACGCGGCCGTTGGCGAAGCGGTAGACGCCGTTTTCGGTGGCGATCCACATTGCGCCGCTGGAGTCGTCCGCGAAGGCGTAAGTCACGGCTGGCGGAAGACCATAATCGCGCAGGGAGAAGAAGCGTGTGCCGTCGAAGCAGGAGGCCTGGTCGCCGCCGATCCACAATCGGCCTTGAGCGTCCTGAAACAGGACTTTCGCGCTCTTGGGCGATCCGGCGACGGGCAGGAATGCGTACTGCTGGGCGATCGCGGTGGCTACGGATAGGGCGGCCAGGGCGAAGATGCGGGCAGTCCGCTTCATGAGAGTCCAGGTATTCAACGTATCGCACTTGAATCTGCGCAAACGAGCGCCGAGTTTGCCGCAAAAAGATCGGGCGCGTAAAAAGGTGTGAAAAAGTCCAATTTCGGGGTGCGCGGCACGGCAAAAAATCGTTGGGCCGCGCAGACATAGGGAGACGAGGATTGTGGGGTGGCTCGAGACGGCCGGAGCGGGACGAGGTGCGTCCGCCCCACAATTTCGTGGTGATCGGAGGGTTCTTAAGATGTCTATCCGTTCGATGTGTGCGGTATCTTTGTTCTTCGCTTCGCTGTCGCTTGGTCTGGCGGCGGACTATCCCGGTGTTCCTGCCGCCTCCGCGGCGGATCAACGAGGTTACACATATATCGCAGGCGTGCTGACGGCTGCATCGGGCGGGCACGCCGCCGGCGCCGTCTATGCGGCCAGGATCGACCCCTCCGGCGGGAATCGACTTTACACTTCTTACCTCGACTTGTCAGGCGCCCGTGTAACCGGCGCGGCAGTGGACCAGGACGGCAACTTATTTGTCACTGGCGGCGCGCAAAAAACTGCGGGCGGCAGCCTCGACGCATTCGTTGCCAAGCTTGACCCTAAAGGTCAATCGTGGCTGTTCACAACGTACCTGGGCGGAAGCGCCGATGACCTGGCGAACGGTATTGCCGTGGATTCGCTGGGCCATGCCTATATCACCGGGTGGACCAATTCCGCCGACTTCCCGCTGCGGAACCCCGCGCTATCGACAAGATCAGGCAGCCCCACTGGGTTCCTCGCCGAAATCAGCGCGGATGGCGGCACAGTGCTATATGCGAGCTATTTGGGCAACGGCGCGGCCCGGTCCGGCAACGGCATTGCAGTCGATTCCACGGGAGCCGTCTATGTGGCAGGCGGGGGAACGCAGGCATTCCTGATGAAGACTACGACCGATGGCGCGAGTCCTCAGTACATCCAGGCGCTGGATGGAAGCGAGGCTACCTCAATCGCGCTGGACGGCGCGGGTAACGTCTATGTTGCCGGCAGCGGACCCGTCTTCGCCGCGAAGTTCAACCCTGCGGGCGAACGAATCTACTACACGTCGATCATCACGCCAATCCAGTGGACGCCAACTCTGGGCGCGGACGGTGCATCCGTGCCCCGCATAGCGGTCGACTCGTCCGGCAATGCGTATGTCATGAGCGGATATGTCATGAGCGGCCAGGTGGTGAAGCTTTCACCTGCCGGCGAACGGCAGGCGGCCTCGCCGACCCTGCCTAGTGGATCCCCGACCTTGCTGGCTGCCATCGCCTCCGGACGCGTGTCGATGTGCAGTTTGTGGTTGTCGCAATCCAGTGCGGCGATCCCGGCGGAAGGCGGCGCGGCCAGCATCGCGGTGCAAACGGCGTCGGACTGCGATTGGCGGTCCGCGGCCAGCGCGCCATGGGTGGAGGTGAGCGGATCGGCCGGGGCACTTAGCTATCGCGTGGCGCCGAACAACGGGCCGGCGCGAACAGCCACCATCGCTGTGGGCGGCGAAACGGTGACGGTCACGCAGGCGGCGGGCGCGTCGTTCCCAGGAGCCGTCCGCGACAATCCGGGCTTTCGCCTGTCGTCGCTCGCCAGTTGCGACGACTGTTCCTCGCCGCAAGCGGTCGACCTCGGATTTCCGGTCGACTTCTACGGCCGCAACTACTCACAAGTCTGGGTGAATGCCAATGGCAACATCACTTTCGACGCGCCGGGCAGCGCTTACAGTCCGCAATCCCTAGCCAGCTTGAAGAGCCCCATGATTGCGCCTTTCTGGGCAGATGTCGACACGCGCAACGCGGGCGCGATTCAATACGGCGCCGACATGGTGGACGGCCATCCCGCGTTCGGAGTGACCTGGACGGATATCGGCCCATACGCAGGCCATGGGGAGAACCGGAATACTTTCCAGGTCGTGCTGATCGACCGCAGCGATATTGGGCCAGGGCAGTTCGACATCGAGATGAACTACGCCGGCATGACGTGGGATACCGGAGAAGCGAGCGGCGATGCCAGCGCACGGGCCGGGTTCAGCAACGGCACAGGGCAGGCGGGAACGTGGATAGAACTGGAAGGGTCCGGGGTATCGGGAGGGCTGCTACACGGGGGACGCTACACGTTCACCGTGAGGCCAACGAGCTCGACGACGGCGGCTGCGACGGTGTCATCCGCCGCGAGCGCTCCGGCTACCGCATCGAAGGTGCTACCGGCCGCCATAGTGAAGCCCGAACCGCGCCAGCAGGCAGTCGGCACCATCACGGAGTATCGCGTACCGATCACAGGCACCGAGCCCGTTGCCATCGCTGCGGGTCCGGATGGCGCCCTGTGGTTTACCGATTGGGCCGGGTTCATCGGCCGAGCGACTACGGTTGGCGCCATCACCGAATTTCCCGATGCGGCGAGCAATCCAGGGAGCATCGTGACCGGCCCGGATGGCGCGCTGTGGTTTACGGATACCGGCAACAGCAAGATCGGGCGGGCCACCACGAGCGGCGCGATCACCGAGTACGCGACTCCTACCACTGGCAGTGCACCCCATTTCATAACCGTGGGCTCAGATGGGAACCTGTGGTTCACGGAATATAACGTCGGAAAGATCGGCCGGATCACTCCCGCGGGCGTGATTACCGAATTCCCCTTGCCGCATGCCTACGACAACCCTGAAGGAATCACGTCCGGACCGGATGGGAATTTGTGGTTCGCGGCCTACAACGTTTCCTCTAACTATATTGGCAGGATTACCACCGCCGGCGCGGTCACGCCCTTCACGATCCCGACGGGATCTTCCGGACCCCTCGGCATCGCCACCGGCCCTGACAACAACCTGTGGTTCACGGAGTACGCAGGCAACAAGATCGGGAAAATAACCACCGCGGGCGGCATTACCGAATACTCGCTTTCGAGCTCGGCCAGCCAGCCGTATAGCATCGTGGCGGGACCGGACGGAGCCCTATGGTTTACACAGCGCAACACCTTCCAGATAGGCACCATTACGATCGGAGGGACAGTAACTGAATATCCCGTTCCTACCACCAACAGTTACCCAATTGGGATCGCTGTAGGCTCGGATAACGCCATCTGGTTCACCGAATCGAACACCGGTAAGATTGGCCGCATTGCGACGGCTGTCACGAATCCGCCCTCGTTGAGCATCGCCAAGGGCCATACCGGCAATTTCACCCCCGGCCAACAGGGAGCCACCTATACCGTGACCGTTTCCAATGCCGCGGGCGCCGGCGCCACCAGCGGCACGGTGACGGTGACGGAGAGTCTGCCCGCCGGGTTGACGTTGGTGTCGATGGCCGGCACGGGCT
>Ga0182030_10015345_pt1 | contig 15020 bp, 11 predicted proteins | sample 812S3MmetaG_FD_121299 | JGI IMG/M metagenome (GOLD analysis project Ga0182030, IMG submission 121299) | Permafrost microbial communities from Stordalen Mire, Sweden - 812S3M metaG (Illumina Assembly) | ecosystem: Environmental > Terrestrial > Soil > Wetlands > Permafrost | place: Sweden... | reverse complement strand
TCGGGGAACGCGAACGGGTTGCGCGCGTCCGGGTAGACCGCGTCCAGGGCCGCGGAGCCGACCGCGCGGTGATCCGGGTGGCCGATCCCGATCCTGACGTAGTTCCGCTCCGGGCTCGGGCACACGACGCGATCAGGGCGGACCTGCCTGATGACCCGGGCCAGGTCCCGGCGCAGGGCCAGGGTGGCCTCGACCCGGCCGTCCGGGTAGCCGAGGAACCGCACGTCGTGCACGCCGACGCACTTGGCCGCGGCGACCTGCTCGGCTCGGCGCAGGGCGGGCATCTCGGCCCGCGGGAAACTCTCGTCGAAGCCGCCGGCGTCGCCGTCGGTCACCACGCAGTAGATGACCTCGATCCCGGCTTCCGTCCAGCGCGCGATCGTTCCCGCGGCCGCGAAGTCGACGTCATCGGGGTGCGCGGTAATGGAAAGCACCCGGGCAATCTCGGCGTCATCGAGCACGCCCGCCATCCTAGCCGGGGGCGGCGTGATCAGGTCAGGTCAGCTCTCGTCGGGGACCAGGGTCGGGGTACCCCTGGTGAGGGTCTGCTTCCTGAAGAACGCGGGCGCGGTCACCCGCATGAAGATGAATCCGAGCACGCCGACGATCGCGGCTCCCAGGGCGATCAGGAAGATCCCGCCGATCTCCCAGTGCAGGCCCGGCACGGTCCAGTGGGTATAGCTGTTCGTCGCCACCCAGTCGCTCTGCAGCGCCCAGATGCCGGCCGCGTACATGATCAGGCCGCCCAGCAGGGGCAGGATGCCCTTCATCCACAGGTTCCTGGCGCTGCTGGTCAGCACGGACCGGTAATACCAGACGCAGGAGAAGGCGGTCAGCCCGTAGTAGAAGGCGATGTACAGCCCGATGGCCGTGACCGCATCGCCGATCGCGTAGCCCCCGGCGAAGTAGTTCATCGGGATGTACAAGATGATCGAGATGACGCCCATCACGATCGTGGAGACGGTCGGGGTCAGGTACCGGGGGTGGATCTTGGCGAACGCCTGCGGTATGGCTTTGTAGGTCGCCATCGACAAGGTGGTCCGGGCCGTCGGCAGGATCGTGGTCTGGGTGGACGCCGAGGCCGAGGTGAGCACCATCAAGATCAGCAGGCGGGCGAGGAAGGTACCGAACCCGCCCGACCCGAAGATGGCGCTGCCCAGGACCGACAGGTCGTCGAACTCGTTGGCAATGTTGGTCAGGCCGATCCCCTTCGATCCGATTCCGGCGAACGCCAGCACCGAGAAGATGACGATCGCGTAGGTGACGAGCAGCAGGACGGTCGAGATGATCGCCGCCTGGCCCGGCGTCTTGGCCTTATCCTTGGTCTCTTCGTTGACCGAGACCGCGGTGTCCCAGCCCCAGTAGATGAACAGCATCAGGATCAGGCCGCTGACAAACGCCGAGAAGGCCAGGTGGGTGGGCAGCAGCCAGCTCAGGCTTGGATGCAGCGAACCGGCCGGGTGGTGTCCGGTTCCCACCCTGACCAGCGCGGTGATCGACAGCACGAGCAGCATCACGAGTTCGACGGACAGTAGGATGCGCTGGAACCACGCCGACACCTCGATGCCGCGGTAGCAGATGTACGCCATCGCGACGATCCAGCCGACGCCGACCAGCAGCACCCAGGTGCTGGTGGCGTTCTCGCCGATGCCGTCGGCGCCGAAGAGCAGGAACACGTACTGCCCGGCGACCTGGGCCAGGCTGGCCATGACCAGGACGTCGGCGGCCACGATGGCCCAGCCGCCCGCCCAGCCGGTCTTCGGCCCGAACGCCCGCGTCGCCCAGGTGAACGTGGTCCCGCAGTCCGGGTCGGCTTTGTTCATCTCGCTGTAGCCGATCGAGCAGAGCAGCATCGGGATGAACGCCACCACGGCGACCAGCGGCGCCTTCAGGCCGACGGCGATGACCACGAAGGTGAGGGTCGCCGCCAGGCTGTACGCGGGCGCGGTCGAGGCCACCCCCATCACGACGCTAGAGACCAGGCCGAGCGCGCCGCCCTTCAGGCCTTTGTCTTCATACTGCTCGATGGGCTGTGCCGACGCAGTGGTAGCCATGCCTCACCCTCCTGGCTTTGACCCGCGGGACCGGGACCGGGACCGGGCACTCGGCCCCGCCAAATCGGCCGGACTCGTTGCCACAAACTTGAGTGACAGGTGTGACGGCGACGTCAACACTCCAACCATACGGTTCTAGCACAATTAATACGTTCCGGCAACGATATCCGTCGTAACAGCTAGGTATCACGGCTGGAGTCGTCAGCTGGCCGTCGGCGATGGTTACTATCGGCCTCATGCGCATTCTTCTAGTAGGCGCCGGCGGCGTCGGTACGGCCTTCGCTCGCATCGCGGCCCGCCGCCGGTTCGCCGACTTGGTCATCGCCGACTACGACCTGGCTCGCGCTCAGCGCGCGGCCGCGGCCCGGGATGGTTTCGAGGCCGTGCAGCTGGACGCCCGGGACGAGCGGGCGGCGGCCGAGCTGCTCACCCAGCGCCGCTGCGATGTACTGATGAATGCGACCGATCCCCGTTTCGTGATGCCGCTCTTTCGCGCCGCGCTCCAGGCCCGCACCCACTACGTGGACATGGCGATGTCGCTTTCTCACCCGCATCGGGATGACCCTTACCGGGTGACCGGGGTCAAGCTGGGTGACGATCAGTTCGCCATGGCGCCGGCCTGGGAGTGGGCCTCCAGGCTGGCGCTGGTGGGAATGGGAGTGGAGCCGGGGCTGTCGGACGTGTTCGCCCGGTACGCCGCCGATGAGCTGTTCACCGAGATCGGTGAGCTCGGCGTGCGGGACGGCGGGAACCTCAAGGTGGCCGGCTACGACTTCGCTCCCACGTTTTCCATCTGGACCACGATCGAGGAGTGCCTGAACCCGCCGGTCGTCTGGGAACGCGACCGGGGCTGGTTCACCACCGAGCCGTTCAGCGAGCCTGAAGTCTTCACCTTTCCGGCGGGCATCGGCCCGGTGGAGTGCGTGAACGTAGAGCACGAGGAGGTGCTGCTGATGCCGCGGTGGGTGCAGGCGCGGCGGGTCACCTTCAAGTACGGGCTCGGCTCGGAGTTCATCGACGTGCTGCGCACGCTGCACAAGCTCGGCCTGGACAAGACCAGCCCGGTGCGGGTCGGGACCACGAGCGTGTCACCGCGCGACGTGGTGGCCGCGTGCTTGCCGGACCCGGCCACGCTCGGGGACGCGATGAGCGGCCTGACCTGTGCGGGCACCTGGGTGACCGGGACCGGTACCGACGGTGCGCCGCGCGAGGTGTACCTGCACCATGTGGTCGACAACGACTGGTCGATGGCCGAGTACGGGTCCCAGGCGGTGGTCTGGCAGACCGCGGTCAACCCGGTGGTCGCACTTGAGCTCATCGACTCCGGTGCCTGGTCCGGAACCGGAGTGCTCGGGCCTGAGGCGCTGCCCGCGCGGCCGTTCCTCGACCTGCTCGCCGATTACGGCTCGCCGTGGGCGTGCGAAGAACGCAGCCCCGCGGGCAGGTAGCGTGCGCCTGCCTGGTCAGGTGCCGGCGAGGATCTGGCTGAGTATCTTGGTCGTGTTCGAGACGGGCTCGGCCTGCAGGCAGAGCTGCTCCATGACCTCGAGGTAGCTGTCGACCTCGACGGGCTTGTCCAGGTAAAGCGCGCTGGTCAGCTGCTCGATGTACACGACATCCTGCAGGTCGGGCTCGGCGAAGCGCAAGATGGTGAACGGGCCGCCCATGGCGGAATGCGCGCCCGCGTGGAACGGCATGATCTGGAGCGTAACCGCCGGATGGTCCGCCACCTCGATGAGGTACTGCAGCTGCTCGCGGACGACGTCCCTGCTACCGACGGGACGGCGCAGCGCGCCCTCGTCAACGACGGCCCACAGCTGCGGCGCGTCTGGCCGGCGCAGGATTTCCTGGCGGCTGACTCTCAGCTCGCCCCGCCGGGCGATTTCCTCTTCGCTGGCCGCGGAACCCTGCCGGATCAGCGCGCGGGCATATCCTTCCGTCTGGAGCAATCCAGGCACGAGCTGGATCTGGTAGGTCCGGATAATCGAGGCCGCCGCCTCCAGGCCGACGTAGGGCTCCAGCCAGTTGGGCAGGATGTCCGAGTAGGCGTGCCACCACCCCGGCGTGTTCGCTTCCCTGGCTAGGTTCAGCAGCGCGGCGCGTTCCTCGCTGTCGGTGACGCCGTACAGCGTCAGGAGGTCACCCACATCGCGCTCCTTGAAGCCGACCCGGCCGTGTTCCATCCGGCTGATCTTGGAGTGCGAACCTCGGATAGCCTCGGCGGCCTGCTCGGCGGTAATTCCGCGCGACTCGCGGAGCCGGTGCAGCTGGCCGCCGAGCACAAGGCGCTGAACGGTGGGACCGCCCGCCCGCGTGCCGAAAATGCTGGGGGGAACATCCCAGGCCGAGTCTTCAGACGAGACCATCGGCGCTCCTCGCAACGTCGCACTCTAGATTCTGGCGGGGTGTGGACCAGTCTCGCACGTGATCTCCCGCTCGCGAAAGGGGGGCTCTGGGACAATTCAGCAGAAGTCCTGATCCCTCCGAGTTTTCCCAGCTCGGAAGGGTCTTGTTAGTCAGCCCGTTACTGCCGTGTCGCGGCGTGCCGGCCGTTTAAGGCTGTTACTGGCCAGTAAGCTGACTGGCTTGGGTCAGCAGATGATCGAATTCCCCATCCTTGGCGCCTGCCAGGAAAGCGGTGATCTCTGCCTGAGTGTAGAGCAGGACGGGACCGGCCGGGAAACGCGAGTTGCGCATCGCGATTTCGCCGTCGGGCAGTACGGCCAGCTCGACGCACTCGCCATTCGGATTGCTGTGCCAGCTCTTCAGCCAGCGGACGTCACCGAGCTCCGTGGCGAGCATGCCGTTGTAGGTAATGACCATATTTATCCCCTTTTCGACAGGTAACGCACGCGCCGGGCCCCCGTAGGTCTACTCGCTGTAATGCGTGGTTTGCAATTGGTAAGCAAGTGCCTGATGCGTCTCTACCTGACTGCTGGCCCCCCATGTGCCTATCCGGAGACCTGTGCACAAAGCGAATGAACGTGCATTTGGTCTTGCATTTGCACAATATATCAGGCAGCATGGCTTGAGGCACGTAGTTAAACACCGTGACGGGCGAACGTTTCCGGCCCGATGACATGCAGGAAGCTGTTGCGTTGGCGCATCTCAGTGTCGCTCCAGGTAGCGGGGATGACGACGAGGACGTCGGTGTTCCGTGGCCGCCGGTGGCTGACATCATGCCGCGGTTGCTCCCCGTGCCCTCCGCATGGTGGGAGACCCCGGCGGTGACCTCCCGGGCGCTCAGTGCGCGGCCGGAAGAGGCCAGGACCGCCCGGTACTTCGTCAGGGAGCTGCTCACCTGCTGGGGCCTTGAGCCGCTGGCGGACGACGCCGAGATGATCATCGATGAGCTGGTCGTCAACGCCGTCCTGCACGGCACCCGGGCGGGCCTGATCCGCGCCAATGCGGGCGCCGGCCTGACCGTCCTGCGGTTGTGCATGCTCAGGCGAGCCGGCGAAGTCATGCTCGCCGTCATCGATCCAGGTAATGAGACGCCGATGCCCCGCCAGCCGGACTGGGGCGGGGAAAGCGGACGGGGCCTGCAGATCGTCGCGGCGCTTAGCCACGTGTGGGGATGGAGCCCGATCGCCGGGCACGGCAAGGCGGTCTGGGCCGTGCTTCGCGATCCCTGAGGCTGTGTCCGCGATCCCTGCGGCCGTGCTACGCGATTCCGGAGACAGATTCTTGCGACGCGGTCAGCAGCACGTGCTCGACCAGGGCGATGAGCACCTCTTTGGCTGACTCCCGGCTTCGCGCGTCGCACCGGATGATCGGTATCCCGGGCTCCAGGTCCAAGGCCGTCCTGACGTCTTCCACAGCGTACGCGCGGGCGCCGTCGAAGCAGTTCAGCGCCACGATGAACGGTATCTCCCTGCGCTCGAAGTAGTCGATGGCGGGAAAGCTGTCGGCCAGCCGGCGGGTATCGGCGAGGACCACGGCCCCGAGCGCGCCGATCGCAAGCTCATCCCACATGAACCAGAACCGCTGCTGGCCCGGCGTGCCGAACAGATAGAGCACGAGGTCACGGCGCAGGCTGATCCGGCCGAAGTCCATCGCGACCGTGGTCGTCGTTTTAGCCTCGACGCCTTGCGTGCTGTCGGTGCGCAGGCTGCTCTCCGACAGCAGCTCCTCGGTCCGGAGCGGCTTGATCTCACTCACGGCGCCGACAAGCGTGGTCTTGCCCACCCCGAAGCCCCCGGCGAGCAGGATCTTTATGGCACGGGACGGGCGTGCGTGACCCGGCTGCCCGCCGGCGGGGTCAAAGGGCCCGTAGACCATTGAGGACCTCCCTGAGAGTGTGCTTGTCGATCCGCTCGGCCGCCGCGACCGGGGTGCTGATCGCGATCAGGCCGAGTTCCCGCAGGTCGGCAAGGATAATGCGGACGACACCGAGCGGAAGGTCAATGTCAGAGGCGATATCTGCGACTGTTGTCGGCGCCCGGGCCAGCGCAAGCACGTTCACGTGCTCGGGCGCCAGCGATGCGGGGTCGGCGATCCTGGCGCGGGTGGCTATAACCGTCGCGATCAGGTCGAACGACGCACCCGTGGGCCTGGTCCGGCCCTGGGTCAGGGCATAAGGCCGGACCACCGGTCCAGCCTCGGCATCCAGCCACCGTTCGTCGTCGGACGGCATGGCGCCTCTTAGGCCCAGCCGCTGGACGCGGACCCGCGGGCGCTGACCCGGATATGCTCTCCCGATCTGGAGATCAGGACGGCCATCTCGTAGGCGACCAGGCCGAGGTCGGCGCCCTGCCCGGCGATGACGGCGAGGCAGGTGCCGCGGCCCGCTGCGCTGACCAGCAGGAATCCCGATTCCATCTCGATGATCGTCTGCCGGACCGGGCCGCCGCCGAAATGCTGTCCGGCGCCGCGGGCCAAGGACACCAATCCGGCGGCCATGGCGGCCAGGTGCTCCGCGTCAGCGCGCTGCAGCGTGCTCGACGCGCCAAGCGCGATGCCGTCGGCGGACAAGATAACGGCCTTGCCGATCGGCCCGACTCGCCGCACGAGATCATCGAGGAGCCAGTCGAGCTGGCCCAGGCGGCCCGCTGTGCCGGTATCAGGGACGGTATCAGGTTCCATCGGAGTCCCCGGCTGCTCCCTCGTCCGCGGTTGCCTCGGTGTCCCGGGCCGGTCGCTCGTCCGCGGCGGCCGGCCGGAGCGGTTCACCCGAAACCGGGCCGGCGGCTACCGGGCCGTCGGCGCGTGCCGAGCGGCCCTCCTGCCAGGCCCGCTGAAGGGCTGACATGGTCTGGCGGATTTCCGCGGGCGTGAGCTCGTTCGACAGCTCGCTGCTGGCCACGGTGACCCGGCGCTGCGGCGGGCTGGCGCGCAGCTGAGGAGCCAGGCTGGCTTGCCTGACCCGGTGCGGAAGTCCTTCGAGGTCGTCGGTCTCGCTTAGCTCGCCGGGCTGCGACCCCGAGCCGCCGGGCACCGCCGGAAGAGGTCCGGTCTCGCGGGAAAGCACCCACGGCGGGCCTGCCGCCTGTTCTGGCGGCGCCGAGGCCACTGGCGTCATCGGGGTAGGCGCGGGCCGCAGGCCCGGTGCGCCCTGGTCCGGAGACGGGTCCGATCCCGGCTCGGGATACGGCGCCGAGCCGGCCCCGGCGAGCGGCCCGGGCCCGGCGGATCCGGGCGGCCCGGCCGCGTGCTGAGCGCGGTGCCGCGGCATGAACACGTCGAAGGCAGGCTGGGTGCGGCCAGCTGGCCGCGAGCCAGCGGGGCCCGGTCCCGGCCCGGTTCCGTTCGCCGGGTCGGCCTGACCGTGCCCCGGACCGAGCGCGGGCAGGTCGCGGAGCTCGGCCAACCCCAGCAGGGACGGCCCGGAAGCAACGGTGAGTTCCGCCGCCGCCCCGTCGTTACCATGGGCCGCATGGCGCGCCATGGTGATCCCCGTGGGCTCACCCGGCGGCCCGGCCAGCGCGTCCTCGGTCACCACCAGCTGGCGTGGTATCAGCACGATGGCCGTGATGCCGCCGTACGGCGACGCCTTGAGCGTCACCTGGATGCCGTGCCGCTTCGCGAGCTGGCCGACGACGAACAGGCCGAGCTGCTCGCTGTCGGACGGGTTGAACTCAGGCGGGCGGGCCAGCCGCTCGTTCAGCTCGGTAAGCCGCTCCGGGCTCATCCCGAGCCCGCGGTCCTCGACCTCGATGGCGAATCCGCTGGCCACGAGATCCCCGGCCACCCGCACCGAGGTATACGGCGGCGAGAGCGTGGTGGCGTTCTCGATGAGTTCGGCCAGCAGGTGGATGACGTCGGCGACAGCGGAGCCGGAAAGCGCGGCCTGGCTCTGGGTCGCGACTGCGACCCGCGCGTAGTCCTCGACTTCCGCGATCGCGCCGCGCATGACGTCGACCATCCGCACCGGGTGGCTCCAGCCGCGGCCGGCCGGCGCGCCGGCCAGGATAATCAGGCCTTCCGCATGACGGCGCATCCGGGTGGTGAGGTGATCCAGCCGGAACAGGTCATCGAGGGCCTCGGGGTCGGTCGCCCGCCGTTCCATCTGGTCGAGCAGGGTCAGCTGGCGGTGCAGCAGCGACTGGCTGCGCCGGGCCAGGTTGCGGAACATCTCGTTGAGCCCCCGCCGGAGCCTGGCCTCGTCCACGGCGGCCCGGATGGCGGTCTGCCGGACCAGGTCGAAGGACTGCCCGACCCGGCCGATCTCGTCCCTGCTTATTTTCTCTGGGCTTGTCTTCTCTGGGCTTGTCTTCTCTGGGCTCATCTTCCCGGAGCTCACAGAAGATGAGCCCGGACCCAGCTCCAGCGGCGGCGCCTCATGGGTCGCGTCGACGTCCTCGCCTCGCCTCAGCCTGGCGATCACGTCGGGCAGCTGATCCTGGGCGAGGGTGAGCGCGGACCGTTCGAGCCCGCGCAGCCGCCGGATGATGCCGCGGGCGACGAGGGTCGTCACCACGATGGTCAGCAGCAGCGCGAGCAGGGCGATGGCGCTCGTCACCGCGACCCGGGTCCACGCCGTCCGGCTGGACTGGTGATCGGCCACCAGTTGCGCGTGCGCGAGCGCCACGCCGCCGTTGTAGTAATCCTGCAGCAGCGTGCCCGCCGTCGCCTGCCACTGGGCCGGGGTGGTCCCCAGCTGCCTGACGTCAGCGCCCCCGGCCAGCGCCTGCTCGATACCGCCGAGGCTGGTCTGCGCGGCCGCGGAACCATTCTGCTCGGCGTTGTAGACCGCCAGGCTGGCCGGGGTCAGGATGGATTGCGCGGATTGCAGGGCGGCCTGCCGGGCCGCCGCCGCCTGGGTGAACGCGACGCGGTCGGCCCGCGTTATCCGGTCTCCGGCCAGCATGCCCCCGAGCAGCGCCCACTCCTGCGAGAGCTCCTCCCTGGCCTGCACGGTCGCGATCAGGCCCAGGGCCTGGCCCACGGCCGCGGCGTCGGTCAGGCTGTTAGCTTCGGTCAGGAACAGGGCGGGCTCGGCGGCGATGCCCTGGCTGTAGGCGGCGAGCGCGTCCAGCGGCTGGACCGCCCGCGCCTGGACTCCCTCCCGCAGCAGCTTGAGCTTGCTCAGGTCGGCGAGCACGGCGCCGATCCCCGCCGCCTCGCTGGGGGTCTCGCTGCTGACCGTGGCCGGGGAGGTCATCGCTGTCTGGAACGCCGTGACGTGCTGGCTGGTGTTCGCGATGGCGGTGTTATAGGCGGCCAGGTTGGCCGGCGTGGGCCGGGACAGGTAGATCACCGCCGCCGTGCGCTCGTCCTGCAGGTAGTTGACGAACTCCGCGGTCGGCAGCGAGGTCGCGTTGATCAGGTTGGGCGCGCGGTCCAGGTTGACGGCGTTATGGACGGAGGTGCCCGCCAGGTAGGCGAGCAGCCCGACCAGAGCGACGAGCGGGATCGTCACGAGGAAGTAAATCCGGAGCCGGATGGACCGACTGCGCGAACCCATGGCACCCCCAGGGGCGTCGTATGCGAGTTGCTCGTCGCATCCAACTACGGTCAAGAGGGCCAGAATAGCCCATACCGTGCAACCGCCGGGGGCGGAAAATGGATATATCTGGTGACCCGCAGACCCGTCATCCGCACCTTGGCCTGACCCGGTTTCCCCAGCTAGTGAAGCGTCATGACTCCTGGTGCCGACGGGACTGCGGTGCGCGCTCGCCCTGCGTTTGTCGGTGGGACCGCCTACCCTGTTGGGGTGGCCGCCCTCGCGATAGACGCCCTCCTTGACGGACTCAATCCGGAGCAGCGTGCTGCCGTCGTGCACGAGGGCAGCCCGCTGCTCATCGTGGCCGGTGCGGGCTCGGGCAAGACCCGGGTGCTCACCCACCGGATCGCTTACCTGCTGGCCGCCCGGGACGTGGCGCCGGCCGAGATCCTGGCCATTACCTTCACCAACAAGGCGGCCGGCGAGATGAAGGCCCGGGTAGCCGCGCTGGTCGGCCCGCGGGCCAGGTCCATGTGGGTGATGACGTTCCACTCGGCCTGCGTGCGCATCCTGCGCCGGGAGGCCAAGCGGTTCGGCTACCCCTCGTCGTTTTCCATCTACGATCAGGCGGACTCCCAGCGTCTGATGGCGCTCACCTGCCGTGAGCTCGAGCTCGACGCCAAGCAGTTCCCGCCGAAGGCGATGGCGGCGGCGGTGTCGAATCTGAAGAACGAGCTGATCGACCACGAGACGTTCGCCAGCCGCGCCCAGACGGCGCGGGAGAAGGTCCTCGCCGAGGCGTACCGCGAGTACCAGCGCCGCCTGTTCGCGGCCGGCGCGATGGACTTCGACGACCTGATCATGGTCACGGTCAACCTCTTCCAGGCCCTGCCCGAAGTGGCCGAGCAGTACCGCCGCCAGTTCCGGCATGTGCTCGTGGACGAGTACCAGGACACCAACCACGCGCAATACGTCCTGATCAGGGAGCTTGTCTCGGCCGGTACTCCGCTTTTTTCCAGCCGAACGGGCCCTGATTCAGCCGCCGGGGAATCTCTCCCGCCCGCCGAGCTTTGCGTCGTCGGGGACGCCGACCAGTCGATCTATGCCTTCCGCGGCGCGTCGATACGCAACATCTCCGAGTTCGAGCAGGACTACCCGGACGCGACGGTCATCCTGCTCGAGCAGAACTACCGTTCCACTCAGAACATCCTGGCCGCCGCCAACGCCGTGGTCTCGCAGAACCGCGGCCGGAAGCCGAAGAACCTGTGGTCTGATCAGGGCGCGGGACCGCCGATCACCGGTCACGTGGCCGACAACGAGCACGACGAGGCCGCGTTCGTGGCCGAGGAAGTCGACCGGCTGACCGATGCGGGCCAGGCCACGCCGGGCCAGGTGGCGGTCTTCTACCGGACGAACGCGCAGTCCCGTGTCTTCGAGGAAGTGTTCATCCGGGTCGGGCTGCCCTACCGGGTGGTCGGCGGGGTCAGGTTCTACGAGCGGCGCGAGGTCCGCGACCTGCTCGCCTACTTGCGGCTGATCGCCAATCCGGCGGATGAGGTGTCGCTGCGGCGGGTGCTGAACGTGCCCAAGCGGGGTATCGGTGACCGGGCGGAGGAGTACGTGGCCGCCTTCGCGCAGCGGGAGCGGATAACGTTCGCCCAGGCGCTGGGCCGCCCGGCCGACGTGCCGGGGCTGGCGGCCCGGTCCGCCAATGCCATCGCGGGCTTCAACACGCTCGTCGACGGGCTCAGGGAACTCGCCGGGCAGATCCCGGTAGCGGAGCTCGCCGAGGCGGTGCTCGACCGCACCGGGTACCAGGAGTCGCTGGAGTCCTCCTCGGACTTGCAGGACGTCAGCCGGGTGGAGAACCTGAAAGAGCTGGTGTCAGTGGCGCGCGAGTTCGACGGCTCTCGCGATGAGGGAACGCTGGCGGAATTCCTTGAGCAGGTCTCGCTGGTGGCTGACGCCGACGAGATCCCCGAGGGCGAAGAGCACGGCGGCCTGGTGACGATGATGACGCTGCACACGGCCAAGGGACTTGAGTTCCCGGTGGTGTTCCTGACCGGGATGGAAGAAGAGGTGTTCCCGCACCAGCGGTCCCTGAACAACCCGAAGGAACTGGAAGAAGAGCGCCGGCTGGCTTATGTCGGCATCACCCGGGCGGAGCAGCGTCTGTACCTGACCCGCGCCATGGGCAGGAACTGGTGGGGACGGCCCTCGTTTCATCAGCCGTCGAGGTTCCTCGGCGAGATCCCGGCGGACCTCATCGAGTGGCGCCGTGACGAGGCGGCGGCGATATCGGCGGTCCGGCCCGCACAGGAGCGGATGGCCCAGCGGCCGGGGACCCGGTCGCCGGGGAACCGGCCGGTGCCCGCGCTGTCACCCGGGGACATGGTGACTCACGACAAGTTCGGGCTCGGCACCGTGGTGTCCACCGAAGGCTACGGCGACCAGGCCGAGGCCAAGATCGACTTTGGCGCCGATTACGGCGTCAAGCACCTGGTGCTCCGCTATGCCCCGCTGGAGAAGTTGTAGGGCCCGGAGCCAGGCTGGCGGTAGCCGGGCCCGTGTGACCGGTAGCCGGGCCCGGGCGGGCGGTAGCCAGGCCCCGGCGGCCGGTAGCCAGGCCCGGGCGGGCTCTCATTATTCCAGTTCGCGTCATTCCAGCTCCCGGCGCCTGCGCCCGCTGGGCCAGGACCTCGGTCGCGTGAGTCTGCCGGGTCCCGGTACTCGGCCGGATGCTGGTACTCCGCCGGGTAGCGTGAGCCCGGCGGGTACCGTGAGTCCGTGGCGACAGCCGGGGCCGCCTGGGGCCTGCGGGCCGGGCCTGCTTCGGGGAAGGACCCGCCCGGGCCGCGGCCGGTGCGCCGGCCGAAGCGCCAGCGGCCCCAGCGGACGGTGACGAGCACGACGGCGGCCGCGGTGGCGAAGGCCATCGGGAAGAATCCGCTGGCGATCCACTGGGCTGCGGCGATGGCCAGTGCGGCCTTGGACGAGCCGGCCGACCGGTTGTAGATCATCCCGGCGACCAGCGCGGCCACCAGGTAGGAGAGCACCGGCACCGGGAGAATCATCCGTCCGGCTGCGGGCCGGACGGCCAGCGCGGCGGCGAGGGTGCCGATGACGACGAAGACCCCGAGCATGAGACCGGGGGCGTTTCTCGTCGCCATGGTGGCGATCGCGCCGATCGCCGTGCTGCCGATGATGAGGCAGACACCGAGGCCGCCCTGCAGCGAGCCCCACTGGAGCCCGGGGCGCGGGGACCCCGCAGGCTTCCCGCGGCTGCCCAGGTCCCGCGCCGCCTGGACCGCCGGGACTCCCCGTTCCGCCCCGCCCGGCCGCGCTGGCAGCTGGCGCGTCGGCGCCCCGGGGTCGCCGTCTTCCCAGCTGCGCCCGCGCCGCTGGGCACCGGCCCCGCCTGAATAGTCTTCGCTGCGGCCGGCCTCGCGCCGGGGCGGCTCCCCAGCGCGCCCCGGGCCGCCGGGGCCGCGAGCGGGCCCCGCCGGGCCACCCGCGGGCAGCCGGGGATCACGGTCGTACGGCGTGGCACCGGGGCCGCCAGCGTACGACACGCCGCCGGGCTCGCGGGCGTACGGCGTGTCGTCGGGCTCGCCGGCGTACGGCCTGCTCGGGCGGCCTTCGCGCCATCGTGGGTCGTTCATTTCTTCTTTGGATGTTAGTCGGTGCGCGCAGGTCACGGGGACGTGACGGTAGGCTTGCCCGGATGGTGATGTTCCAGAGCTGCGCATGCTGAGGAAAATGCCATGGTTAGGCCAGGTTCGCCGGCTCCGCTTTGGGGTGCGGCCGGGACGGCCGGATACGCCCTGAGCTGCGTCGCCGCGGCCCTGGTCCTGGCGATTAGCGGCTTTTCCTACTTCGTCGTCCGGGACGTGGCCAGTATCGGCGGCTCGAATGCCATCGTGTCCGGCCCGTCGATCGGCGCGCAGAACATCCTGCTGATGGGCCTGGAGAGCCGCACCGACTGGCAGGGCAACATCCTGCCGAACGGCATCCTGAACGCGCTGCACGCGGGGAGCGCGCAGGGCGTGGCCAACGGGGTCGGCGGGAACGACACGAACACGCTGATCCTGATCCACATCCCGGCCGGCGGCAAGAAGGCGGTCGGCTTCTCCATCCCGCGCGACGACTGGATTACCTACCCGGCTGCCTACGACGGGCAGTCCCAGGGCAAGATCGACCAGGCCTACGGCCTGGCCATGGCGGCCGAGGAGGACCAGCTCCGGACGCAGGACCCCAACATGAGCCAGGACCAGGTCGCCTTCGACGGCAACGAGGCCGGCCGGGCGGCCGCCGTGGCCACGGTGGGGCAGCTCACCGGGGTGCACATCGATCACTTCGCCGAGGTCAACCTGGACGGCTTCTACGAGCTGGCCCAGGTCCTGGGCGGCGTGGAGGTCTGCCTCAACCACCCGGTCCCGTACGACACCAACTCCGGCTTTTACGCCCATAAGGCCGGCCTTCAGCATCTCGACGCCGCGCTGGCGCTGGCGTTCGTCCGCCAGCGCGACGGGCTGGCCAATGGCGACCTGGACCGCACCCACCGCCAGCAGGCGTTCCTCGATTCGGTGATGCAGGAACTGCGCAACGACGGAGTGCTCAGCGACCTGACCAAGATCGACTCATTGCTGTCGGTCGCGAAGCAGTACGTGATTACCGACGCCCACTGGAATCTGCTCGACTTCGCCGCCCAGATGCGCGATCTGACCGGCGGCAACCTGGTCTTCCACACGCTGCCGATTCAAGGCTACGAGACCATCGACGGCCAGGACGCCAACGAGATCAACCCCGGCTACATCAAGCAGCTCGTGCAGGAGACGTTCTACCCGCCCGCGGCCTCGCCGAGCTCGCCGAGCTCCAAGCCCAAGGCCGTGAGCAAGGCGGACGCCAGCAAGACCACCGTGGACGTGTACAACGGCGGCGACACCACGGGCCTGGCTGCGGCGGTCTCGGCCGCGCTGGTCAAACAGGGTTTCAAGCCAGGGGCGATCGCGGACACCAGCGCCCTGTCGACCACCGGGGTCCTCTACGGCACGGGCTCGGCGGCGAACGCCAGCAAGATC
>Ga0182030_10015344_pt1 | contig 15021 bp, 18 predicted proteins | sample 812S3MmetaG_FD_121299 | JGI IMG/M metagenome (GOLD analysis project Ga0182030, IMG submission 121299) | Permafrost microbial communities from Stordalen Mire, Sweden - 812S3M metaG (Illumina Assembly) | ecosystem: Environmental > Terrestrial > Soil > Wetlands > Permafrost | place: Sweden... | reverse complement strand
GCCACATCCGTGTTGAAGCCGTAGAGCTTGCCGTCCGCGCCGGTGCGCAGTGTGTTGCATGCGCCGATCTTCGCCGTCAGCGGATCCATATTGGCCAGGTGCGGCAGCACTTCCTGCTTCAGCGGCATGGTGACGGCCACGCCGCTCAACGGCAGGTCGCGCACCACGGTCAGCAAATCGTCGAGCGCCTTCACCTTCAAGGGCAGCATCACCGCGTTGACGCTCTCGCGCCGGAAGGCGGTGTTATGCATCAACGGCGAAAGCGAGTGGCCGATGGGATTGCCGGCCACGCCAAAGATCCGCGTCGCCTGGTCCAGTTGCTCCAGCCGGTAGAGGTCGAGCAGCGTGCGGACGCTGACCTGTCCAGGCGCCGTGGCGACTTCCGACGGGGGTCCATCGTCGGGGGAGGCAAAGGTGAAGGCCGCTCCGGCGCGCGGTCCCAACACGCGGCTCAACAGGCCCTCCTCTCCCATGGCGATGCCCACCACGTGCGACGAGAGCGACCGATCCTCGATGAGCTTGAGCACGGCCAGGTTGTCGGCCAGCGTCCGCGCGGTGGAAACCACCTTCACAAAATCCGGGTTGAAGGCCTCGATCCGCTCCGACGCCTGCTCCAGGCCCTTGGTGCGGGTAAAGTCGTGGAAGCTGATCAGCAGCGCCGCTCCCGCCGCCTGGAGTCCTACGCGAAACTTCGCCAGTTGCGAGGATTTGGCCTCCTCGGCCGATTCCACTTCGAGGTCCACGATCGAGCAGCCGGCCTCGGCGGCCTTCAGGAGCACGTCCAGCTCCGCCGACAGGGATCCAACGAAGTGACCGCCAAACTGCTTTCGCCTGCAGGTCGCAATCGCCGACAGCTCCCGATGCCCGGCCATGAACTCCTGCAACCCGGCCAAGGCCGCCAGGGGTTTGGCCAGTGCATCCAGGCGGAACTCGATGAACCTGGTCTCCTCGGCCACCGCCGCCGCCCGCTGCCACATCTCCTCCGGCGTATCGCCACGAATCGCCGCACACAGCTTGCCCAGCCGCGGCCTGGGAACCGCCAGCGGGGGGGCAAATCCAACCGTGTTGGATTCAACGCGAGACATATCCATCAATTGACGCATCTTAAGCGGGAATGGTCCCGGATGCAACAATAGATTTATGTGAATCTTCGGTGCATCTTTTTGCCGCGCCCCAGCCCAACCCTGCCCCGCTGTGGCAGCCTAGTGTAGGCTTCCGCAAATTGGGTCAGCTCCAAAAGGCCCCAGGTTGGCATCAAATTGCCTGAGACCTTCCCTCAGGGGCTAGAGCCCCGTTCATCCCCGGCCGTTTGCGGCACGACTAAAGTCGTGCCCTTTCACGACATAATCGACCACCTGTTTGGCTGACACCACTAGAGCTTTGGAGGAACTTCCCCACCATGCCCACTCAAGACACTGCCGCCGCCCGTACCATCACCCTTCGCGCCTGGGAGGCTGGCGGAGCGGCGTCCGCCGAGGCGCTCACCGGCTGGGTGAGCGCCCGCCTGGCCGCTCACGAGGCCGCGCTGGCCGCCCTTTTGGCTGTCGAGGGGCCCCGCACCCCGGAAAACACCCTCCGTCTCTACGACGAGGCCATCGAGCAGCTTAGCCTCGCCGGCGCCCAGGCGGGGGTGTTGAACTCCGTGGTCCCGGAAAAGGCGGTTCGCGACCAGGCCCGGCAGGAGGCCGAGCGGGTGGCCTTGGCCGGGAGCGCCCTGAGCCTCAACCGTCAGGTTTATGAAGCACTTGTGGCAATCGACCTGGACGGCGGCGAGGTCCCGGCAAGTCCCGCTACCAGACATTTTGTCCAGCGCACCCTGCTCAGTTACCGGCTGGCCGGCGTGGACAAGGATCAGGCCACGCGCGATCGTATCCAGGCCCTACACGAAAAGGCGACGCGGCTTTCGCTCGAATTCAGCCGCAACATCCAGGAGGGCGGCAAGACAATTACCGCAGCCGCGGATGAGTTGGACGGCTTGCCCGCGGACTTTCTCGCCCGCCATCCTCTCGACGACGATGGCAGCGTGATTCTGACCACCGACCCGCCCGACATGCAGCCGGTGATGACATTCGCTGCCAATGCGGCGCTGCGGGAGCGGATGTTCCTGGCCTACAATACCCGCGCTTACCCGGCCAACCAGCAGATTCTGCTTGACCTGCTGGCCACGCGGCAAGAGATCGCGACCATCCTTGGCTTTCGCAGTTGGGCCGACCTCGCAACCGCCGACCAGATGATCGGTTCGGCCGCCAGTGTCCGCACATTTTTAACCAAATTGAACGAGGCCAGCCTGGAGGGCGCCCGCCGCGAGCACGAACTGATTCTCAACTTCGCCCGCCAGCGCCACTCGGATCTTACGGCCATCGACATGACTAGCCGCGGCTACTGGTACGAGCAGTTCCGGCGGTCGGCATTCGATTTCGACTCGCAATCCGTTCGGCCGTACTTCCCGTACGCGCAGGTCGAGGCGGGCGTGCTGGAGACCGCGGCTCGGCTTTTCAAGGTGGAGTTTCGTCCCTCGACGGCGCAGGCCTGGGACCGGTCTGTTTCGGTATTCGAGGTGTTTGACGCCGACCGGAATGTCGGCCGCTTCTATCTCGACATGCACCCCCGCGAGGGCAAGGACAAGTGGTTCTCCGCCGCGCCCATCGTCACCGGCGTTCGCGAGCGGGCGTTGCCGGAGGCTGCGCTGATCTGCAATTTTCCGGCGGGCGACGGCAGCGATCCGGGGCTTCTGCAATACTCCGATGTCGTGACTTTCTTCCACGAGTTCGGCCACCTGATGCATGCGATTCTGGGCGGACAAACTGAGTGGGCGGGGCTCTCGGGATTTGCGACCGAGGGCGACTTTATCGAAGTGCCGTCGCAGATGCTGGAGGAGTTCTTCCGCGACGAGAAGCTGCTGCAGGCCTTCGCAAAGCACTATGAGACGGGTGAGACTCTGCCTTCGGAGACAATCCGGAAGATGAGGCTGGCGGGGGCGTTTGGCCGTGCGGACTGGATTCGCGCCCAACTCTACTACACGACGCTTTCGCTCGACTTGCACGATGAGGATCCGGCGGGCCTCGATCTGGATGCCACGACGAAACGGCTTTACCAGAGCCTGCAGCCATGGATCTGGGTCGAGGGCAATCGCATGTATGCAAGCTTCGGGCACCTTACCGGCTACTCGTCGAACTACTACACCTACGCGTTCGACAAGGTGATCGCGCTGGACTTCTTCGCGCAATTCGATCCCAAAGACCTTCTCGGATGCGATGCGGGAGCCCGCTACCGCAAGACCGTGCTGGAGCAGGGCGGGTCGAAACCGGGCCGGGAGATGGTGCGGGATTTCCTGGGACGCGACGAGGAGTTTTCTGCGTTTTCCAATTGGCTGAATGAGGAATTTGAAGGGGAACTGATTGGAGCCGCCAAATGAACGCGTCGGATTTTCGCCACATCGCTCTCAGCCTTGAAGGGACCGAGGAAAGCTCTCACATGGGCGCGCCTGATTTTCGTGTGGGCGGCAGAATTTTTGCGACACTCGCCTCGGAAAGCCATGGCTATGGCAATCTGATGCTGACGCCGGAACAGCAGGCGGCATTTATCGCGGATGCGCCTGAGGTGTTTCTGCCCATTGCCGGCGGCTGGGGCGGAATGGGCGCGACCCACATCCGGCTGGCTGTGGCCAATGAGGACACGCTTGCCGGCGCATTGCATACCGCCTGGAAACTTAGCGTGGAGAAGAACCGGAAGCCGGCAGAAAAGCCGGTTGCGGCAAAGATGCGCTAGTGTAGGCCGCCGCAAATAAGGTCATCTACAGGAGCCTGCGAATCAGCCGCATTTGAAGAGAAACTTCCCTCAGGGGCTAAAGCCCCGCTCATTTCGGGCCGTTTACGGCACGACTAAAGTCGTGCCCTTTCAAAACATAAATGACCATCTGTCTGGCGGATTACACTAGCCAATAGCGATCTTTCGCAAAATCCACTTTCGAAACCGCCGAGATTCCGCATCGATTTTTCCCTGCCTACATCTATCCACGAAGAGCCTTTTTGGCAAAGGAGACGGGAATGAAGATCGGAGTTCTTGGATCGGGCGATGTTGCGCAGACTCTGGCCAGTGGCTTCCTCAAGCACGGCCACCAAGTGACTGTGGGCAGCCGGACGCCTGAGAAGCTGGCGGACTGGGCGGCGAAGAATCCTGCTGGTTCCACGGGCACGTTCGCGGCAGCGGCGGCATTCGGAGAGCTGATCGTTCTCGCCGTAAAAGGCAATGCCGGCGCCGATGCGCTGCGGCTGGCCGGCGCGGAGAACCTGAAGGGAAAGACGCTGATCGACGCGACCAACCCAGTCGCCGATGCGCCGCCGGTCAATGGGGTGATGCAATTCTTCACCAGCTACAACCAGTCCTTGATGGAGCAGTTGCAGAACGAGTTTCCGGGCGCGAACCTGGTGAAGGCATTCAACTCGGTTGGACAGGCATTCATGGTCAACCCGCACTTCGAGGGCGGCAAGCCGACGATGTTCATTTGCGGCAACGATGAGGCCGCGAAGAAATCGGTCGGGGCAATACTGGATCAGTTCGGCTGGGAGACGGAAGACGTGGGCAAGGTGGAGTCGGCGCGCGCCATCGAGCCGCTATGCCTGCTCTGGGTCCTCCCCGGCATGTTGCGCAACGAATGGGCGCATGCGTTCAAGCTGCTGAAGATGTGATCGTAAGATGGGATGAAAGGTGCGGCGGAGCCGACAAGGGCGCCGATGACCCCTAGCTCGCTTTTTGCCTCTCCTCGGCGATGTGCTCTGAAAGCACACGGTTGATTCGCTTCTCATATTCTTCCCCAGCTGGGGAGTGGGACCGAAACCACGCCACAACCTCCGAATCGACGCCAATTGCCACTTTGTCGCCGGGACCCGTGTAGAACAGCCCGCGCTTGGCGCCGCTCCAGTCACGGACTTCAGGAATGTCGGAGGTGTCGATTGCCTCGTCCGGCAGGCCAGACAGCCGCTCCAGCCGCGCAAACTGCTCCGGACTGAGCTTGCTAGAACTCTCCATCTTCATAGGCTCGCCTCTCGAACGAGGTTGCGATGCGTGCGCTGACGATTCTGCCGATCACGGTGGCTTCCGACTCCCATTTTACAGGCAAAGTGTGAACCACGAAGATCAGAAACGGCCCCACGCGGCCGATCGTCTGCCAGCGGTCCCCGTCCTCGTGCGGGTCGGGCCTGGACGCATGAAGAGGGTCTTCAAAGACCAAAGCAGCTTCTGAGAACGCAATCTCGTGCTTGAGGAAATTGGTACTGGCCTTCTGGTCATCCCAAATCCATCTTATTTGTTTCATTTTTCATCGCCTGAATCTAGGTAAAGCCGTTTCGCTAAGCCCTGATTCGCTATCATAATCCCGCGATGGCAAACACACAGGACTTCAACGGCAAATGGGCGCTGGTTACCGGAGCCAGCTCAGGCATTGGCGTGGCACTGGCCCGCGAACTCGCTGGCTTTGGCGCCAATCTCATTCTGACCGGGCGCCGCAAGGATCGGCTCGATGCCCTGGCCGCGGAACTGATAGCCAAAGGAACCGCGGTCCGCACCATCGTGGCCGACCTCAACGATCCCGCGGCGCCGCAACAGATTTACGACGCGACAGAAGGCGAGGGCCTGAGCGTCGACATTCTCATCAACAACGCGGGGCTCGGCCAGTTCGGCGCGTTTCACTCAAGCCCCGCCGAGCAGGAGATCAGCCAGGTCCGCGTGAACTGCGAGGCGGTGGTGCGGCTCTCGCGCCTGTTCGTTCCGCGCATGGTGGAGCGCCGCCGCGGCTGGGTGCTGATTGTCGCATCCACCGCGAGCTTTCAACCCATCCCCTATCTGACTACCTATGCCGCCACCAAGGTCTTCGACCGCTTCTTCGCAGTGGGCCTGGCCGCGGAGGTCGCCCGCTTCGGCGTGAAGGTGACTGCACTCTGTCCCGGACCCACCGAAAGCGAGTTCTTCGATACGGCCCGCGCAAGCACCTTCAAGCGGAACGTGCAGCCCACTGCCGACGTGGCGCGCCTGGCCGTTGCGGCGCTGGCGCGCGGAAAGCGCACGATCATCCCTAATTTCAGCGGACGGCTTACGGCTTTCCTGGTCCGGTTTCTGCCGGTCGGAGTCATCACGTATTTGATCGAAAAGGTGGCGCGCGCCGAAGCCGAGCGGGCATGAAAAGTCTGGCGCCGCATGGCAGTGAGAGCAGAGAATGGCCGGCGGTGCGGGGAACGAGATTCGAGCCGGACCTGTTAGGATCTACTGTCGCCCGGTGCAATTGGTATTGAAACATCTCAGTGCTGGAGGGAACGATGTCCCAGCTTATCTTTTGCGCTTTCGTGCTTCTGATTGCCTACTCGAGTTACAAGAATGCCAAGCGGCAAGGCGTGTGGAGGTGGGGCCAGTTCTTTGCTGTAATCGGTTCAATGGCCGTGTTTATAGCGGTCTTTATCGTTCCGCTCAGTTATTCCTCTTGGATGGAGAAGCGGCCTGGCTTGTTAGTCACGGTCATGCTAAGCGGGATCTTCCTTTTTGTGGGCACTCTCGTCTACGTCCTTCGCAGGAAGTCGATGATGACCACGGCCTCGAAGGAATAGGGCCACAGATTCCTTCACCAACGCCTCTGAGTTGACCCGGAAGAACATCGCTGGAAAAAGACATCCCTGTGAAAACAGCCGGTTGAGCGCCCCGGCATTACCGAGGCCTCTATTGGTTTCTTGCTTGCGCAACCACGCTGAAAGAGCTGAAGAAGCGCGTCACATCCTCGTCGCGGCGGGCGGCGGCGGAGGGAAAGGTCGCGGTCAGCATGTAGAGGCGCTTGCGGGCCAGAACCAGGCGCGCGTTCATCACCCCTCCGCCCAGGTTGTGTGCTGAAAAAGACCGTCCAGGGAATCCCTGCTGGCTGAACGTGGACTGGTCGACCAGGGTGGTTTGCGTGCGCTCCATGGCGTCGTCCCGCGCCATGCCCAGGGTGCGATCGGGAACACCGGAGTTGACGCGCTCTACGGGGGGATTGTCTGCCCAGGAAATTGAAAAACAGGTTTCCGAGTCGGGATAGGAGTAGATCATGTCTACCTGTTCGGAGCCCCCGTGCTCGTTATAGGCCGGAACCTGGATCTGCTTGATATCTGCCGGCATTTCGATCTTGAAACCGTCCGGCGTTCGATCGACCGGTTGCCAGACAACCTTCGCGGGGCGGGGTGCGGGGGCTGCCGCGTTGAAACTGGATGTCTCGCCGCTTCCGCCGGCCGCTGGGGAGGATATCCCCAGATCCACTCGATACCTGTACAGGAAGACGATGACCAGGACGAGGATTACGGCCAGGGCGACGTAGAGCAGCGTTTTCACACCCTCAAGAGTGCCAATTTTGCTCGTTGAATTGCAAGCCGTTCATTGTCTTTTGCATACCCGATGAGCCAAAAGGGTAAAGAAATGCACAGGGCGGCTAGATTTTCTTCTTCGAGTTTGTCCTGGCGCAACCGAACCCCTTGCAACTTTTTTCAATTCGGCGCATCTTATTAAGTAATTAGCAGAGGCTTCCCCGAAGATGTCCCACCCAAGAAAGGTACTCACTCCTTCTTGAAGGTCCGTAATGGACCCCTTCCCTCAATTCCCCCCTGGACTCCCACCTCAAATTGCCTCTCGAGCGGGCCTGCTGGAAAGCAGGCCCACATGCTCACCCTAAAGAACGCGTAGCCCCGGACCAATCGTCTTCGGGAACTTCATAAAAAGCTCTAAAATCGAATTCAGATGCGGTCCTCATCCATCCCCAGTCCTGCTTGCAATCATCCGCCCAAGGCAACCGGCCTTGAGGAGATCGATGCCCTTTTCAAAGAGGCGGGCCTGGTGCGGAGCCTGCGCGGCAAAGCGGGAGCACGCACGATTGCCGGCCCGCTCGATCGCACCAGCGCGGAGGAACTGTATTCGGCTGCGCCGGCCGCCCGCGTCGCCGCAAACGGTGTTGAATGGCTCGCGGCGCCGGGATGGCAAAAGGTCGCCTGGCTCTGGCATGGCTTCAGCACCCGGCGTGGTGGTGTGAGCCGGGCTTATTGTGCCGAGGACGCGCCGGGCGAGCTGAACCTGGGCTTTACCGCCGACGACACCAGGGAAGCCGTTTCCCGCAACCGCTGGCTTCTGGCCGAAGCGGTCACCGGCGATCCAGGCACGCCGCTGGTAGCTCTCCGGCAGTTTCATTCCAACCTGGTGCACATTGTCACGCCGGCGGATGCAAGGCGCGAAAGCCCTTGGAGAGCCGATGGCTTGATCTCCGACGAGCCCGGCCTGCTGCTCGGCATCCAGACTGCCGACTGCGTTCCTGTACTGGTGGCCGACCGCAAGCGCCGCGTAGTGGGGGCATTTCATGCCGGATGGAGGGGGACCGTGAAGCGCATCGCCGAAATCGGCGTCGGCCGCATGAGGCTTGAATTCGGCTCGCGGCCCGAGGATCTGGTTGCCGCCATCGGCCCCGGCGTCGGCGCCTGCTGTTATGCCGTCGGCGAAGAGGTGCTCTCCGAATTCGAGTCGCAATTTGAGTACGCGCGCGAGCTGTTTCACGAGGTCTACTCGACCGACGCTGTGCGCAACAAATATCCCATGCTCTTCCTGACTCAGCGCGCTCCCGGCCACTCCCCCATCGGCCCCGAGCTGCACCTGGACCTGGTGGAGGCCAATCGCCGCCAGTTGCTTTCCGCCGGACTCACGCCTCGCGGAATCCACGCGGTCGGCGGATGTACGAGCTGCCAGACCGAGCTGTTCTTTTCCCACCGCGCCTCGAAGGGACACGCCGGGCGGATGATGGCGGTGATCGGGATAAACGGCTTGCGAAAGAAAGTCTGATCGGGATTCAGGACGTGCCGCGGATTGAGCATAGCGCGGAGTGCCTGAAGCCTTGGGGGGCAAATGCCTGGAAGCCCGCCCCCGCGCACAGCATCAGTCCACAAAGTCCACCTGCGGCGCAATGGGAATAATCCCCCGCTCGTGCCCCAGCTCGAGCAGCTTGCGAATTGCCTCACGCCCATCCGCGCCGTAGTCCAGCGTGCGCTCGTTCACATACATGCTTATAAACCGGTTCGCTGTTCGCGAATCGAGTTCGCGCGCAAACTGCATGGCATATTCGAGCGCCTGCTCGCGATGATCGAGCGCATGCTGAATGCTGTCGCGCAGGGCCTTCGAGATGATCTTGTGCTTCTCCGCGCCCAGCGAGCGCCGGATCGCGTTGCCGCCCAGGGGCAGCACCAGGCCGGTGGTCTCCTGCCACCAGACGCCGAGATCGAGAACCTTGTAGAGCCCGCCGGCGGCGTAGGTAAGCTGGCCCTCGTGAATGATCAGTCCGGCGTCGTAGGTTCCGCTATGAATTGCCGGAATGATCTTGTCGAAGGGCACCGTCTCGGTTTTGAGATTCGGATTGAATATCTTGAGCGCCAGAAAAGCCGTGGTCATAGTGCCCGGAACGGCAATCTTGATGCGGTGAAGGTCGTTTAGCTCGAGCTTGCGGCTGGAGACGATCATGGGGCCGTAGCCCTCGCCCACGCTGCCGCCGCATCCCATCAGCGTGTAGTTCTGCTGCACGTAGGGATAGGCATGAAAGCTGATGGCGCTTACATCGTAGAAAGCCTCGTCCCGCGCCTTGTTGTTCAGCGTTTCGATGTCGCAAAGCGTGTGAGAAAAGCGAAAGCCCGGAACGCGGATCTTGTTCGTGGCCAGGCCATAGAACATGAAGGCGTCATCGGAATCGGGACTGTGAGCGATGGAAATATCGACGATGGCATCGGGGCCCGGCTTTTCAATTGGGTTTGTACTCACGGAGGGAGATCCTTTCAAGGCAATCAGAAACAATGGAATTCTCGATGCGGTTAACCTGCACTGCGGCGAAAGCGCCGGAAGCCCGCGGCGACTGCAGCGGCAGCCGCAATCTTGAGCGCATCCCCAGGTAGAAACGGGAAGACTCCGAGAGCCAGGGCCGATGGGGCCGAGGCATGGGTCAGCGCGGCAAGCCACAGTCCGCCGCAACCGAGGATGAAGACGTTACCGGCGGCGGCGCTCACGGCCGCACCGGCAAAGCCGCCACCCCAATTGCTGAGGCGCGCGCGACGCCACAGAATGGAAATCAGCGCAGCAGCAGCCGGATAAGCAAGCAGGTAGCCGCCGGTCGGCCCCAGCAGGTGCGCCAGGCCGCCGGGGATCGCGGGGGCGGGCGAAAACACGGGCAGTCCCAGCGCGCCCTCGGCCAGGTAAGCGGCAAGCGTGCCTGCCGCCAGCCGAGGCGAAAGCAGCAGCCCCAACAGCAGCACGGCAAAGGTCTGCAAAGTGAGCGGGACCGGAGTGAAGTTGAGCGGCAAGACCACATGAGCGCACACCGCGACAAAAGCGCTGCCGGCCAGCACGATTCCGCAGGCGCGCAGCCAGGGCGCCGGCCTGGCATTGGATAAGGCCGTCGAGGTCAACGGTACAGAGAGTTCCTCGCGCAAACGATTCCTCCAGAGTCCCAACCGGACAAGCCTTCGTCCGGCGGGTGGTTTTTCAGGGCTCCCGTTCCAATTCGATTTCCTGGCTGGCATCGAGTGCAGCCTGGGTTTCGAGCCGGAGTTTCCTGCGCTGCAGCCAGATATGGCGCGCCAGGCCCGCGGCTGCAAACAGCAGCGCTGCGAGCGAGACGAGTAGGCCAATCATTAACCAGAGCATAGATTAGAACTCCCCAAGAATATCAGAGCCTCTCGGTTGAACTGGGGAATCTGTGAAGAAGGACTGTGTGTGGAAGCGTGTGGTTCCTTGCGCCTCGTAAACCCAGTGGTGTCAACGCGAATTTTTGCCCCAAAGAGAATCTCGAAGCGCCCTGGCGAGATTATTCCGGATCGGCCAGGACCTCACGCCCGCCGCAGGTTCCCTTGAAGCCAGTCGAGATAAGGATGGCTGCCCGCCTCCACCCGCAGAACCAGGAACTCAGGCGTCTCGTAGCTGTGCAACTCGTGGAGCCGCGCTTCCAGGGCCGCCAGTTGATCCGGCCCAGTCTTGATCAACAGCATCGTCTCGGTAGCCGACTCGACCTCGCCCTTCCAGCGGTAAATGGATTCGACACCGGGAATCAAAGAAGCGCAGGCGGCCAGACGCTCCTCGACAAGCGTCCGCCCCAAGCGTTGGGCCTCTTCGGGATTGGCCGCGGTGGTCAGAACGATGCGGGCTGGCGGGGTGGCTTCGGGCATAAATAAAATCCAGCATCGGAGTTGATCGGCTCAAGGCCGGATAGCGGTCAGCAGGCTGTCGAGGACTAGCAACTGTATGCCCGGAGTGGCAGCTAGCCCGAAATCGTTGGTGAGAAATGCGGTCGCCATTGCAAGCCTCGCGGTTGCCAGTTGAATTGAGTCCGGGGTTCTCAGACCATGGATGGCGCGAATCTGAGCGGCCTCATCCGCGATCTCCGGAGAAACAGCAATTGTCCTAAGTCTTTGCGAATTGAGCAGAATGCTGGAATATTGCCTGGCCAAGGTCGGGTTGTTCTGTCGATAGGGATGGACCAGAACCTCGGTGAGCGTGAGAGTTGAGGTGACCACCTGAAAATCGCCGCGCTCCGCGGCTTCAAAAAAGGGACGAACCAGCGGAAGGTACTTGGGATGCCCTTCGATGAAATAAATGAGCGGCGCGGTGTCCAGGCCGACGATCGTCCCGCTGAGTGTCTTCAGCCATTCCATGAGGAGCGTTCACCGTGGACGTACTCTTGCGCGTCGATCCCGCGCCAGATCTCACTACCCAGCCCGCACAACTCGAGTATGCTGCGCCGGGCCGCGGGAGCCTCCGCAGTGCGAACCGCGAGTTCCTTTATCAGGCGTAGTCTCTCCTCATGGCTCAGCAATACGGCCATCTTGAGCGCACTTTCGTAGGAAGGCGTTGCCACAGTTCTTCCTCAGACCCCCTGGTAACCTTATGATAGCTCACTCTGAAAAGCGTTGGAAGCTCCTGCCTTCGATACCCGCATAGCTAAGTTCGCCGTCCACTTGCAAGTAATATGCCATGTCTCGATTTGTCCCACCGCTTTCAGACCACCAGACAAAATAGAGAATGAATATCTCACCCGGGCCGAATACTTTGCAGGTCTCATCCATGAATTTAAAGAGTGATTGGCTACGTTCCGCTGCTTCTTTCTCACTTCCGACCCTGCACATAAAAAGCTTGATTGGAGATCTGGCGTAGAAGAGCTTCTCGAAATCGTATGTCAAGGCATAATTGGCTTTGGAGTGCTCCGACTCCGCGACGATAAGCATTCCATAGTTCCTGGCATAGGCAGTGAAATCCCACAGAAACTCTGAGCCCTCCTCAGAACCGCTGTGAAAACAAGCCAGGTCTCCTTGCCGAAAGTAATCCGCCAACCATTTAAGATTTTCATGAGTCCACTTTAACGCGGTGTTTGTGTTCTCGCGTTTTTTATGAAGGTACGCCAGGAGTTCTTTTGCTTGTGCGAGATTATCGATTCTTGACCTCGGAAATTCGATCATGAGGGAATGCTAACATCGCGCCCTCCCTTGCATACCCCAGCTTGCCGTAGCACCATGAACGTTGACCGCCGCTTGCGGCCATGATGGAGAATAGAAAGTATGAGCACAGCGATCAAGTTTGGCACTTCAGGATGGCGGTCGATTGTGGCCGACGAGTTTACCGTTGCCAACATCCGGCTGGCCGTGGCGGGCATTGCGGCCTATGTGAAAACGCAGCCCGAGCCCCACCGCGTGCTGGTCGGCCGCGATCCGCGCTTTCTGGGCGAGAACTTTGTGGCCGAAGCGGCGCGGGTGCTGGCCGGGGCCGGGGTTACGCCCATCGTCATTCCCGAGGCCGCACCCACGCCCGCCATTGCCTATGCGGTCCGCGAACTCAAGACCTCCGGCGCCATCAACTTTACCGCCTCACACAATCCACCTGAGTACAACGGCATCAAGTTCTCGACCCACGACGGCGCGCCGGCGCTGCCCGAGGTGACCAAGCAGATTGAAGCAGCGATTGCGGCTCTTCAGGCCAGCGATGCCACGATTGCGAAAGCAGAGCCCTCGGGAGAGGCAGCCGACGTAAAGCCCGCCTTCCTCAAACGGCTGGCCGAACTCGTGGATTTAAAGGCCATCGCCAAGTCGGGCATCAAGGTGGTCTACGATCCCTTCTGGGGCGCCGGGCGGGGCTACCTGTCGGAGATGCTACGCGAGGCGGGCGTAGCCGTGGAGACGGTTCACGATTACCGCGACGTGCTCTTCGGCGGCCATGCTCCTGAGCCCTCCGACGAGTTGCTGGACGACGCACGGGCCAAGATGCGGGAGACGGGCGCCCACCTGGCCGTGGCCACCGATGGCGACGCCGACCGCTTCGGCGTTGTCGACCAGGACGGAACCTTCATCCAGCCGAATTACATCATCGCCCTGCTCTTCGACTATCTGGTCGAGACCCGCGGCTGGCGCAACGGCGTGGCCAAGAGCGTGGCCACCACCAACCTGGTCAACGCCCTCGCCGATTATCACAAGGTTCCGCTTTATGAGACCCCGGTGGGCTTCAAGTACATCGGCGAGCTGATCATCGAGGACAAGATCGCCATCGGCGGCGAGGAGTCGGCCGGCCTCACCATCCGCGGCCACGTGCCTGAGAAAGACGGCATCATCGCCGGGCTGCTGGTGGCGGAGATGGTCGCGAACCGCGGCAAGAGCCTTGGCGTGCAATTGAAGGAGCTGTTTGGCAAGGTTGGTTCCTTCTACCCGGTCAGGGAGAACTTCCGCTTGACCCCGGAGGTGAAAGCCGCGTTCACTGAGAAGTTGAAGGCCGATCCGACGGAGCTCAGCGGACGCAAGGTCACCGGTGTCGTGCGCACCGACGGGCTCAAGCTGATTCTGGAAGACGGCTCGTGGGTTTGCTACCGCCTCTCCGGAACCGAGCCGGTGGTGCGGGCCTATACCGAGGCGCGCAACGAGCAGGACATGGAAGCACTGAAAGCTGCCGCCGAAAAGTTCGTGTTGTCGTAGCCGTGAGTTGAGATCCGATGCCAGACGATCTGTTTCAATCCGAGAAGCCCACCGCGCCCTCCGAACCGCTCTCCACCCGGGAGCAGGCGCTTGCCTGGACCAGGCGGGCTTGGCGTCCTGCCGGAACCGTGGTTGCCGTGGCGCTGGCGGCTCTGGTGATGTGGCATGTGGTCAACGGCAATCACGGCCTCTCGGTCTGGCACCGGAATCGCGCCCAGGACCGCGAACTCCAGAAAGAGATCAAGGATGTTCAGCAGGAGAACGCGCAGCTCCGCCAGGAGATCGACCGGCTCAAGTCCGACCCCGACGCCATCGAGCACGAGGCCCGCGAAAAGCTTCACTACGCCAAGCCCGGCGAAGTGATCTACGCGCTGCCCACCCCGCCCGCGGCTGCCCAGCCACAACCGCCCGCACCGGAAAAATAGGGATTGGCGCCAACTGGGAACGCTCTCGAATTCAGCAAATACGGACCTCCCATTCCTCAAAAGGCAACAGGATGGATCTGTGCATTATTCTGAATTCCAACTTCAGTGTTCTTCGAGAGGTTATCGATGTTCTCTGTCTTCAGTCGACTTCCGACGTTCAAGGTATTGCTTTCCACCGCTGTGCTGGTGGCGCTTGCAACCAGTGCAGCAAAACTTGCGGGTTCCGCCGATGCGCCTTTGACGCGCGAAGACTACGAGCATAACCCGGCGCTGATGGTGGAAGCCTATCGCCATGTGGAAGTAGCCTCGGTGTCGGATGCAACGGAACAGCTGCTCCACGAACGGCGCTACATGTCGCACAAGATGCAGCCCATCTTTCCCACCAAGTTTGCCGGAACGGCCATCACCGTTTTGCTCAAGAAGGAGGAGAACAACGATCCGAACGCGCTGTCGGGAATGCTCTCGGCCATCGATGGCGGCGGGCCAGGTTCGGTGTATGTCATGAAGGTGGAAGACGGGGAAGACATCGCCGGAATGGGTGGACTGATGGGCACCGCCATGTTCGCGCGCGGCTTTGCCGGAGCGGTGATCGATGGCGGAGTGCGCGATCT